>Ga0316204_10000097_pt1 | contig 369086 bp, 305 predicted proteins | sample 6monrhotite_MG_2_FD_205661 | JGI IMG/M metagenome (GOLD analysis project Ga0316204, IMG submission 205661) | Microbial mat bacterial communities from mineral coupon in-situ incubated in ocean water Damariscotta River, Maine, United States -... | ecosystem: Environmental > Aquatic > Marine >... | reverse complement strand
ACGTCCCAGCCCCCACCGCGTAGAACGGGTGCTCCGCCGTCGCAGACAGCCACACCAGCGACCCATCCGGAAGCTCCACCTCCAGCTCGTACACCCCCTCCGCCGTCCGGGAGAACGTGTCCACCACCTGGCTCAGCACCTCCCCCGTCGGCTGCACCCACCCCTCCCCCGTCCGCAGCAACCGGCCCCCGTAGGCGATGAGTGCACCCTCCCGCACCTCGGACAGCTGCGCGTGGTGCGCCGGGCCCTCGTCCAGCACCAGCACCCACGACCGACGGCACGGCGCATCGTGGTGCGGCGCGGACTCGTAGGCCACGTCGGCAAGACGCAGGGACTCGATGGACGCCTGCCCCACCACCGTCCCGCCGCGGTGCAGTTCCCCGGCCGACCACCAGCTGGTGTCAGGCGTCAGCGAGCCCCGCGGCCCCACCGACCACTGCCCGCTCACCGGCGTGTACACCAGGACCTCGTCCCGGCCCAGGGTCCGCTCCGCGATGTAGGTCGGCTCTGGGCAGCTTGCGGACACGGGCTCCGGCGGGAGCTCGGCCCCCACCTCGACGTCGACCGCCTCGGCCACCACTGCGCCCCACTCGGCTGGCCGGCGCATGCGGCCCCCTTCCCGTCGGCGTGCTCCACCCGAGGTGGTCGACGACGGTCCCCTCGCGACGGCGCGCCTGCCCGGGGAGGGCCGGCGCCAGCAGGAGCCTCGCTCGTCGGCAGGGACTCGGAAGGGGCGGCGCCGCTCGTCACGGAGCCATCGGCAACTCCGAAGCCGGTCCGACCGGGTGCTCCCGCGACCCGGCCCAGGCACTCCCAGCCCCCGACCTACAGGTTGACGAGGGGTTTCACCCCTTCTGATCCCCAGCGAGGGGCTGCCGCCCCTCTGCCCTCCCCGGGCAGGCGCGGCGTCGCGGACAGGACTGTCGTCAACCGCCTCGGGTGGGGAACCCCGGAGTGGATGGACCGGCACAGCCAGCCACCCGGGCGGGGCACAGTCCGCGCGTTGGCCCCTTGCTTGCCGCTAGCGACACCTACCTCCCCCGGCGGCTGCACCCACCCCTCCCCGTCCGCAGCAACCGGCCCGCGTAGGCAACGAGCCGCCCCCTCCGGCACCTCGGACAGCTGCGCGTGGTGCGCCTGACCCTCGTCCAGCACCAGCACCCACGACCGCCGGCACGGCGCATCATGGTGCGGCGAGGACTCGTAGGCCACGTCGGCAAGCCGCAGCGACTCGATGGACGCCTGCCCCACCACCGTCCGGCCGCGGTGCAGTTCCCCAGCGGACCACCAGCTGGTGTCCGGGGTCAGCGAGCCCTGCGGGGCCACCGACCACTGCCCGCTCACCGGCGCGTACACCAGGACCTCGTCCCGGCCCAGGGTCCGCTCCGCGATGTAGGTCGGCTCTCGGCAGCTTGCGGACAGGGGCTCCGGCGGGAGCTCGGCCCCCACCTCGACGTCCACAGCCTGAGCGACGACGCGCCCCACCCGGGTGGCCGGCGAATGCGGTCACCTTCCGGCCCGCGCCCTCCACCCGAGGTGGTCGACGACGGTCGCTCAGGCGAAGCAGCGCCTGCCCGGGGAGGGCCACCTCCAGCAGGAGCCTCGCTCCGTCGGCAGGGACTCGGAACCCCGAGGGGCGGCGCCGCTCGTCACGGAGCCACCGGCAACTCCGAAGCCGCTCCGACCGGGTGCTCCCGCGACCCGGCCCAGGCACTCCCACGGCTACGACGATGCTGCACACCTCCAGCCCAACACCGAACATGGGCCCTGTAGAGGACACCGGGTATTATCCCTCGCACCCTCCGCTCCCCAACGGCAGGTTTCATGACCCTCGTCTTCGCACTTCTCACTGCAAACACCGCCCAGGCCTCCACACTCGACCTGACCGGAACCTGCGGTGGACCAGTACAAATCGATGCCACTGGCCTCACCCCAGGAGCCGCCGTCGCCGTACTGAGCGCGACAGCTCAGGGCGGACGGTCCATCCCGGTCGGCCCGTGCGCGGGTACGGCTACTGACCTCGGGACAGGCCTCCAGGTCCAGTGGACTGGAAGCGCCAACGCCTCTGGCGAGCTCCACCTCTCCCCCAACCTTCCCGCCCCAAACACCTGCGACCTCTGGCTTCAGGTCGTCGACGCCGCGACCTGCACACTGACCCCCACCGCCCAGGTTCCTGATACCGACCGCGACGAAGACGGCTACCCATCCGCCTCGGACTGCGACGACGCCAACCCACACACCTACCCGGGCGCCCCCGAGCTGTGCGACGGCGTTCAGAACGACTGCGACGCGGCGTGGGTCAACGACGACGGACTGGTCAGCTGGTTCGCACTTGACGGCACCACGAACTCCTTGACCGGCCTGACCAGCATCGACCTGACCAACGAGTCGGGCACCCTTCGCTTCTGCGACGGCGACCATGAGCTGGATCTCTCAGCCGACTACACATCATCGGACATCACCATCGAGAGCTTGAACGGGGCAGCGACGACGTCACTGCGCGCACCGAGCGAGTCCATCACCTTGTGGCCAAACGGCGATGTAGCATTTCAGGGGCTCACACTCCTCGGCACCGATCTCGGCCTGCTCAACTACACCGACGACGCGGTGATTTCCCTTACGGATGTGGTTGCAGAGGACGCCCCGCCCGCCGGGTTCCTACGGGTCGACCCAGGCGGAGCCAACCCCACGGTGGTGGTCGAAGGGGTGACCACGGCTGGATACGCGCTGATCATCGACCTGAAAGGAGGCGGTGAGCTTACGCTCTCCAATGTCAGCCAGGCTGACGTCGGGCTAGGCATCGAAGGCGACGGAAGCAGTGACTGGAACCACACCCTGTCGAATGTCACCACTGCTGAATTGTATCTGGTGGATGGGGAATTCACAGGCACGTCGCTGGTCATCAGCAGTCCGGACGTCCCACCGTTGAACGTGTCAGGAAGCAACGTGACCCTCACCGACGTCACGCTACAAGACTCACCCGGCGCGATTGTGTTGGAAGACTCCTTTCTGTATCTCATCCAAGCCAACGTATCGAACAACCATGCCACCCTCGCCACGCCTCTATTCGCTGGCGGCTCTTCCTATGCGGTGCTCACGTTCTACGACAGCAGCATCGTTGGAAACACCGCAGCGGATGCACCGCTCAGCACCGGTATTGACCTCGGGCTCTTCTCCACCCTCGTCACCGACAATGTGACCAACGCAGAGGCCCTCGTGGAAGTCGACGGCGGTTTATTCTGCTCCGACGAGGCGTACGGCAACCCCTCCGGGTTTCTACGGAACACCGCGGCGTCGGGCACCGTGTCGCTGCTGTCCGGCTCCATCACATCCTGGGGCTGCGACTGGGGGACGGGCATCGACGACAATGCGCCCACCGACGTGGTCGTAGGCGGCGTCAACTACGCCTACGGAGATGACGCTACTTTCGACTGCAGCCCTACCTTGGGGTGCTACTGACCGAACGGCCGACCCTCCAGGATGCGGCAACACCGGCACATCCGTCGGGTCCCACCCGGGCGGTGCGCACTGTTCGCACTCGCCTCACGCCGCCAACGTCGCCAACAACAACCGCTGCACCCCGGCCATGAACCCGTAGTCCAGCGTCTCCGGACGGTCGCTTCGCAGGTGGTAGTGAGGCGTCCGAAAGTCCGCCGTGTCCGTCCACATCACCGCCGGAACCCCATCCAACACAAAGGGCAAGTGGTCGCTGCGGCCAAGGTCGTGGGCCAGGCACAGCAGCGCCTTGGGCGCCTGCAGGCTCACCACCGGCGGTACCCCAAGCGCCCCATCCGCCGCCCGCCGCACCTTCCCCGCCAGCCCGCAGCCGCTGCCCAACCCCACCACCGCCAAGAAGTCCCCGGTGTCCCGCGGCAGCAGAAACGCCGGCAGGGGCGGCGGCACCCGCTGGGACCCCGGCCGCGGGTCGGTGTACCCGACCATCTCGAGCACGTGGACTTCACGGATGGTGGGGGCGCCGGGCTGCTTCAGCCACTGCACGAACTCCGCGCTGCCCAGCATGCCGTCCTCCTCCCGGTTGAAGGCCACGAAGGCGGTGTTCGGCGGGGCGGTCCGGGCCGCTCCGAGCAACACGGCGACCGCGCTGGCGTTGTCGTCCGCCCCCGGCGTGTTCGGCACACTGTCGTAGTGGGCACACACGAGATCGAAGGGCCCCTCCCCCTCCATGGGCAGCGCCACGACGTTGCGATGCACCCCCTGGTAGCAGACCCGGTAGCCGTAGGACTCCAGCGCCAGCGCGAGGAACTCGGCGATGGAGCGGTTGGCGCGCTCCTCGAAGGTGGCGTGCCGCGGCACCGCGAGGGTGCGCACCTGCTCCCGCAACCAGCGAGCCTCCTCGGACCGGGCCTCGGGGCGACGCAAGGGTAGCGCCTGACGAATCCACATCCTGACCTCCGGATGCCACCGTCGTCGGCAGCATGTTTACATCGTAAGCTTACATCGTAAGCTTGTCCAGCGATGCGAAGATGCGGCCATGCAGAAAGGACTGACCAGGGAGCGGGTGGTGGCGGCCGCGCTGGAGCTCGTCGACGACGGCGGGCTCGGCGCCTTGTCGATGCGCAAGGTGGCAGCCGGTCTCGGCGTGGAGGCGATGTCGCTGTACCGCCACGTGAAGAACAAGGGGGATCTCCTCGACGCGCTCCACGAGCACCTGATCGGCCAGGTGTCCTCCGATGGCTTGACCGGCCCGTGGCCCGACCAGGTCACCTCCCTGGCCCGACGCTTCCGCGCGGTGCTCTTCGCCCACCCCGCCTGCGTCCCTCTGCTCGCCACGCGGGCAGCGACGACCCCTCAGGCGCTGGCGGTGGTGGAGGCGGGCATCGCGGTGCTGGAGGCGGAGGGCTGGCCAGCGGACGACGCCATCGATGCTTTCCAGACGGTATTCTGCTTCGTGGTGGGCCACGCGGTGTTCCACACGGCCGGTGGGCAGCTGCCCGACGACGTCCTGGCGCGCCGGGAGTTCGAGGCAGGGCTCGCGCTGCTGGTGGCCGGGCTCGAAGCCCAGGGCCGCACCGCCCGCTGACTACCGCGGCGGCTCGCCCAACCCAGGCCAGCCCTCCAGCCCGGGCAGGTCCTTCTCGGGCCCATCCCCCGGCGCCCGCACCTGCCGGTTCGCCCCCAAGTCGACCTTCACGGCCTCGTCGATGGCCGCGACCCAGCCGGCGTGGTGGTACTTCGTGACGTCCTGCAGGTCGGCATCCACCGACCAGGTGCGACGCACCAGCCGCCCGTGGGCATCGAGCCACTCCCGGGACCGCCCTCGCACCCGCAGCTGCTCCCCGACCACCACCGTGCTGCCCTCCACCATGCTGTCGACCACGATGGGGTCACCCACGCCGCTGACCTGGTGGAGCACTTGGGCGGTCCCCTGGGGAAAGGAGCCGTCGATCCGAGGAAACACGTAGAGCGGGTTCTTGTCGTACTCCACGAACTGCTGCCCCACGGCGTAGGGCGGCGGGGGCGACTCGAGCCACAGCCCCGCCACGGCCCGCTCCGCCAGGATCTCCAGCAGCCAGCCCGTGTCGGTCTCCCGGCTGCTTCCTTGGGGCCGCGCCACGCTGTCCCAGCGCTTGACCCGCCCGTCGGCGGTGAGCTCGGCCTCGATACCGTAGCCACGAAGCCGCTCGGCGAGCTCCCCCAGCACGGCCTCGGCCTCGGCGGGGTCGTCGTCGGGGCTGCGCTGGAAGGAGGACGCCTGCAGTCTCGCGTCCTCCACGGTGCAGCGGGACGCGATCCGCTGGCCCTTCCCGGGCGCGCTGGTGCACCGGAGCGTGGCCCGAAGCTGCCAGCTGCGCGTCTCGAAGCCGAAAGAGCCAGCCCGGTCGTTGAACCACTTCGCCGACGGCAGCAACACCTCGGTGGCGACGAGGTAGCGACCGGCGGGTGCCGGAGCGGCGAGGGCAAAGGCGAGCATCCAGAGCATGGGTGTCGCTAACCCCCCACAGGCCTCGACGATGCCACCCGTCAGCGGTTCGTCAGGTCTGCGACGGGGAGCCACCGGACCCAGCGAGGGAGGCCGCGGCCAGATACGGTTGCGTCGCCGGAGGTGCTCGTGTCGTTCCGCTCCCTGATCCTGCCCCTTGCAATCCTGGCCATGGCCTGCAGCGGCGACGCCGCCGACTCCAAGGAAGGCGACGACGACGACGCGCCGATCGGCGACGACGACGACGACACCACGGGCGACGACGACGACGACGACGACGACGTCACGGGCGACGACGACGACGACGACGGGCTCCCCACCGGAGACACCGGCGAGCCGCTCCCGGTGGTGCTGTCGGCCCCGGAGATCCTGTACGCCCTCCCCAACGTCGACAACGCGTACGACTTCGCCTTCCCCGACGCCACCGACGACGAGCTCGAGCCCCTCGAGATCGTGCTCTCCGAGGCCCCGGCCGACACCCTGCGCCTCTCCATCCGCGACACCCAGTTCGGCCGCGTGTGGCACGACGGGGCCGTGGTGGCCGAGGCGACCGCCGACAGCCAGTTCGATGCGGAGCTCCCGTGGACCGGGGGCACGGTGGAGGTCCTGGTGGAGCTCGGGCTCTACGACGTCGACGCCGACCTGCTCATCGAGGAGCTCGACGCCTCCGGCACGGTGCTGGCCAGCACCACCACCCGCCTGCGCGCCTCCCCGATGATCCTCAACCACCACCTGCAGGACTCCGAGTTCGTGGTCGCGGTGGACTTCAGCTTCTTCGGCACCAACAACAACGCGTTCCTCCAGGGCTTCACCGACGTGCTCGGCGCCGACTTCGAGGCGGCCCCTGGCGGCCTCGTCGACCAAGACGTGTGGATGCAGGACGAGATCGAGTTCGCCACCGGCACCCTGCCCGACGGCCGCCGCATGGACGCAGTGATCGACTCCATCCGCGACCGGGGCCTCGACCCCTACGCCGAGGACCGCTGGCAGGGAGAGCAGTTCGGCGTGGCCCGCTTCGGCCGCATGCGGGCCAACACCTACGACAGCTTCGGCAACTTCGAGGTCGCGCCCCCCACCGACGGCTACCCCATGGGCCGCATCTACTACGGCTCGGTGCCCAGTCAGGCCTACTTCCAGCCCAACGACACTGTGCTCACCGACTTCCTGAAGGGCCAGCAGATCCAGGAGCCGATGGAAGTCGACACCTCCTGGCTCTGCGTGGGCCACGTCGACGAGTTCATGTCCTTCATCGTCGACGAGACCGCCCCCCGCGGCTTCCGGTTGCTGTACACCGACACGAACGCCGCCTGGGACTTCCTCGACACCCTGGACCCCAACGCCGAGATCCCTCGCTACGCGGGCGGTGGGAACCACGGCATCCGCGCCATCTCCGAGATCGTCGACGACAACGGTCTGCGCAACCTCAACGACGATCTGCAGGCCGACTACCTCGATCCGATCCTCGCCCAGCTGACCGCGGACCTGGCCCTCACCCCCGACGAGATCATCCTCTTCCCGGGCCTCTTCGAGGAGCCCCGCGGCTGCGGCCGCTACGTGGCTGCCCTCATCCCTGGCATGGTCAACCTGGTGTCGACCAACTTCGGCGGGCAAGACACCCTGTTCATGGCGGACCCCTACCTGCGCGAGGACGTCGGCGACCAGGCCACCGACCCGCTCATCGCCCACGTGCGCAGCCTGATGCCCAGCACCACCGACGTGGTCTTCCTCGACGACTGGGAGGCGTACCACCTGGCCCTGGGTGAGGTGCACTGCGGCTCCAACACCATCCGGACCCCGGCCGGCGACTGGTGGACGGACGATCCGGGCGGCCATCAGTGATCGCTGGCGGGCTGTACGGTCTGCTGATCGGCGATGCCTTCGGCGTCCCCTACGAGTTCCACGACCCGAGCAACCTGCCCCCGGAAGACACCCTCGAGCCGGTGCCCCCCGAGGGCTTCAACCGGTCCCATCGAGATGTGCCCGTCGGCACCTGGTCCGACGACGGGGCCCAGGCTTTGGCGCTGCTCGACAGCCTGCTCACCTGCGGCGGCCTCGACCTCGACGACCTGGGGCGCCGCTTCGTGGGCTGGTGGAACCACGGCGCCTACACCCCCGACGGCAAGCCCTTCGACATCGGCAACCAGACCAGCGACGCTCTGCTGCGCCTGGAGGCTGGGGCCGAGGCCGCCACCGCCGGCGGCACCGGCGAGCGCGACAACGGCAACGGCTCGCTGATGCGGGTGCTCCCCGTCGCCTTGTGGTGCCTCGGCGAGGACGCGGAGCTGGTCGACATCGCCGAGGGCCAGTCCGTGGTCACCCACGGCCATCCCCGCTCCCAGGTGTGCTGCGCGCTGTACAGCCTGTGGGCCCGCAGGATCCTTCAGCAGCACCCGGAGCCCTGGCGCGACGCGGTGGAGACCCTCACGGCGATGCACGCGGACCGGGCCGACCGACGCTACGCCGCAGAGCTCGCCACGGTGCTCGCGCCCTTCCCGGCCCGAGGCAGCGGCTACGTCGTGGACTGCCTCCACAGCGCCCGGGTGGCGCTCGAGGCGCCGGACTACCCCTCGGTGGTGCGACGCGCCGTGGCCTTCGGGCTCGACACCGACACCACCGCCGCGGTCGCCGGGGGCATCGCCGGACTGCGCCACGGCATGAAGGGCATCCCCACCCAGTGGGTCGCCATGCTGCACGGCCGCGACCAGGTCGAGACCCTGCTGCACCGCCTCGAAGTGCACCGGGGAAGCGTCCCGTAGATGCCGGCCCCGACGCTCGGCTCGTACACGCTGCTCGCCCCCCTCGCTCGGGGCGCGAGCGGCGTGGTCTACCGGGGCGAGGACGCCGACGGAACCGCGGTCGCCGTGAAGGTCTTGGAGGACCTCGAGCCCCGCATGCAGCGGCTCTTCGAGCAGGAGCTCCGCACCGCGATGGTGCTCGACCACCCCCACGTGGTGCCGGTGCTGGGCACGGGCCGCTGCCCTCGGGACGACCCAGAGGGCCGCTGGACCCGCGACACCCCCTGGCTGGCGATGCCCTACTGTGCCGGCGGAACCGTGGCGATGCATCCCCCCGACGACTGGACCGGCCTCGCCAAGCTGCTGGTCCAGACCCTCGAGGCCCTCGCCCACGCCCACGCCCGCGGGGTGCTCCACCGGGACGTGAAGGCCGCGAACCTGCTCTTCGACCACGTCGGCGACATCCTGCTGGCCGACTTCGGCCTGAGCCGCTCCCCCCACGAGGAGCGCGACGAGCGCCCCGTGCGCGGCGGCACCCCCGGCTACGTCGCCCCCGAGCAGGGCCAGGGCCGCTGGTGGCAGGAGGGCCCGCACAGCGACCTGTACGCCGTGGGCATGCTGGCCTGGCACCTGGTCGCGGGCGCCCTGCCGGATCTGCCGACCCAGAACCACCGCCCCTCAGCCCCGGGCAGCGGCGGCGAGGGCAGCGGTCCCCAGGCCCTCGACCTGCTGCGACGAAAGCGCGGCCCGCTCCCCGCCATCGCCGAGCCCCGGTTCCCCACCCCGCCGGGCTTCTTGGCCTGGTGCCGACGCATGGCGGCCCCCGAGCCCCGCAACCGCTACGCCCTGGCTGCGGATGCGTTGTCGGCCCTCGCCCAGCTCCAGGGCAGCCGCCCCCAGCGGACCGCCACCGGCTCCGGGGCCATCCGGTCCCTGCGCACCAAAGGCCAGGATCTGCGTACCCCCCTCGTCGGCCGGCACGCCGAGCGGGAGGTGCTCGTCGACGCCCTGCGCCACGCCCGCGCGGGGGCCAGCCGCACCGTCATCCTCCGGGGCTCCATCGGCATCGGCACCACCGCCATCGCCCAGTGGATCTGGGAGCACGCCCACACCACCGGGCATGCCTGGCCCGTGCAGGTCCACCACGACGCCCACGGGCGCTCCCCGCGCTTCGGGGTGGAGGGGGCGCTGCGCCACGCCCTTGGTCTGGTGCGTGCGCTCCCCCAAGAGGCCCACCAGCGCGGTGTGACCGCCGAGGACGCCGAGCTGGTCTGGCCCCGACGCCCCTTGGCCCCCGAAGAGCGCCGGACCCGCATCCGCCACGTCTTGCGGGGGCAGGGTCGGCCCACGCTGCTGTGGATCGACGACGTGCAGTGGGGGCTCGAGTCCCTGCGCCTCGCGGCCCACTGGCACCGCAGCGGCGACCCCGCGCTCCTCGTGCTGTGCGTCGACCCGCAGATGGCCGACGACGAGGTGGCCGCAGCCCTGACGCGGCTCGAGGGTCAGGAAGGCGTCGTCGCCGTGGACGTCGGCCCCTTGTCCGACGCGGCCATGGGCGAGTTGGTCGACACCATCGTGCCCCTCGCCCCGGACGTGCGGGCGGCCGTCGTGGCGCGGGTCGCCGGCCACCCCCTGTACGCCAAGCAATGGCTGCAGCTCTCCCTCGACGACGGGGAGCTGGTGGTGGGGCCCGAGGGCCACCGCTTCGCCTCGGACGCCTTGCTGGAGGCCCCCGACGCCTTGGCATTGATGCAGCGCAAGCTCCGGGAAGCCACCGAGGCCCTGCCCCGCACCGAGCGGGCCAGTGTCGCCCTTGCCGCCGCCCTCGGGGTGGAGGTGGACCGCGCGCTGTGGCAGGACGCCTGCCGGGCCGCGGGCCTCCAGGCGTCGGACGAGGCCCTGCTCGTGCTGCAGCGCCGGGGACTGCTGGATGCCGATGCCCACGGGCTGCGCTTCGTGCACCCCTACGTGCGGGATGCGGTCGTGGCCGGGCTCTCCCATGTCCAGCGCCTCGCCTTCGGGCAGGCCGGTGCGTCGGCCCTGGCCCCCATGGGGATCGAGACCCACGAGCGCCGGGCCAGCCTGCTGCTGCAGTCGGGCCAGGTCGACGCCGCCTACCGCCTGCTCCACGAGGCCTCGCGCCACTGGGGTCTGGTGGATCTGGAGCGCGCCACGTCGTGCATCCGCCAGTGGCAGGCCCTGTGCGAAGAGCACCTCGACCCCACCGACGCGCGCTGCCTCGGACCCGTGACGGCCCGGGCCCGTCTGTCGTACGTTCGCGAGGATGCCGAGGGGCTGCGCGCCGTTCAGGCCACGCTGTCGACGATGTCCGAGGCCACCGGAAGCCGTCCCGCGGCCATGCACGCGGCCCGCACCGCCGCGCGGGCGTGCAACCTGGCCAAGGACTACCGCGGCGCGACCGGCCACCTGGAGCGGGCCCTGGCCCACTGCGACGACCCCTCCATGGAGGACACGGTGCGGGCCGAGCTGTGCAGCACCTGGGTGAAGCTCGGCGACGTCACCCGGGCGCTGTCGTTCGTCGAAGCGCCGCCCCGCGCCCCCGACCCCCACGCCGCGTTCCACTACCGCATGGTCCAGGCCGGCGCGCTCACCGACGCCGGGCGCTCCCGGGAGGCCCTGCTGGCGGTGGAAGGCCAGCGAGAGGAGGCCGAGCGCCTGCAGAGCCCCGTGCAGCTCGGGCAGTGGCACGCCGCCCGTGCCATGGCCCTCCAAGAGATGGGCATGGTCCCCGCCGCACTGACCGCCATGGACGAAGCCATCGTCGTGCGCCGCAAGGCCGGCTTCCCCGTGTCGGTGTCCCGCGCCCTCCGGGCCGGCCTGCTGCTGCAGCTGGGCCGCCTCGACGACGCGGCGAGCGAGCTCCAAGCGCTGCCCGAGAGCCCCCTGGTGGAGGCCACCCGCCTGGCGGTGGTCGCGTCCCAGGGCGACGTCGATGCGCTGCGCGAGCCTCTGTTGGTGCTGACCGCACAGCTTCCGAGCGAGCCCTACCTTCCGCGGCCGCTGGTTCGCTCCTTGGAGCGGGTCGGCGACGAGGCCGAGGCCCTGGGGCACGGCGAGCTGGCCGCCATCGCGTGGGGCGCGGCCGCCAGGGGATGGCGGCGTCTCGGCTCCACCCGACGGGCAGAGCGCGTGCGGAGCAAGCTGACTGCGGCCGGGCGAGCCCCGGAGTAGCGTTCAGTCGCTGCTGGGATGGGGCAGCACCGGCACATCCCTCGAGTCTCCGGACCGCGGCACCACCTCCATCTCCCCGATCACCACCGCCGGCGCCCGGGTGAAGCCGGCCAAGCCCTCGGTCGCCCCGAGGTCTGCCCACTCCCCGTCCGTCGGCAGCATGACCGACGAGCCGTGGGCCGGGCCGGCTGCGAGGATGTCCCGCAGCACGAAGCGCGCCACGTTGGCGAAGGCTGCCCCGCGCACCCGCTCCTCCCGGCCGTCGGCGTAGCGTCGCACGACGTCGATGGGGGGCGGCAGGACCCCCGGGGCGTCGACCTCGTAGGACCAACCACCCTTGGACAGGTTCTGCACGGAGGGCACCTGAAGCCGCCGCACGACCAACACGTGGTCGAGGCCGTAGGACCGTGCCGCCTTCAGGCCGGTCTTGTACAGCTTGGCCTGCCCGACCAGACGGGGGGCGTCGATCTCCATCATGGTGATCTTGCCCACGGCCCGCCGCCCGACAGCGCCCTTGCCGTGGCCGTTGCTGCTCTCGAGGCCCTTGCGGGGGGTGCGGGACATGGCCAAGGTGCGCACGATGCCGTCGGTGACGAGCTCGAGAGGCTGCACCGGGGTGCCCTCCCAGTCGTGGCTGAAGGAGCCGGGATGCTGGGGACGCGCGGCCGGGTCGTCGAGGACGTCCCAGCCTGGCGGGAGCACCCGGCGGCCGACCCGCACCGACTCCCCGGACTCGCCAAACTCCCCGAACCAGGCGTCGAAGGGGATCTCGGTGGGGGTGCCCTCGAGCTGGCCGATCAGCAGGTAGCGGAACAGATCCGTCGCCGCCTCCCCCTCGAAGACCACGGGTCCGACGTACTCGTCGCCCAGGGGCTTGGCGAGGGCCGTGGCGGCGAGTCGGTCCCGCACCGCGACGATCTGGGCCTTCATCACGGCCTCGTCGGGGAGCGACGCCGGGTCCCGGGCCGTCCACAGCAGCTGGTCGGTGAGCAGCTCGCCGTCGTCGGTGCGCAGGTGGGCAGCGGCGCGGAGCGTGGTCTCGTGGAGAGGACGCCCCACCCGGGTGCCTTCCGTGTCGGCGGTCCAGGTGGTGCCCGCCTCGTGGCCCACGTAGACATCCCCCCGGTCGAGGATGGGCCCGCCGTTCCACGCACCCGACAACCGGGTCACGAGGTCTTCCAGCCCCTCCGGCGCGTAGACCGGCACGTAGGAGGCCTCCGCCGTCACCGCACCGGTCAGCACGTAGTCGCCGGGGTGGTCGGGGCGCTCAGAGACCTGAGCCCGCTTGCGTGCCACCTGCTCCACGCCCTCCTTGAAGGACGTGTCGGTGAGCTCCCACAGCGCCACCTGCACGCTGTGGGCGGTGGGTTCTTGCGGCAGTCCGGCCCGGCCGAAGCCGTTCTCCCAGCCCGCGAAACCGGTGTTGTCGAAGTCGGCCGACCCCAGACGGAGCTCTGCCCCGACGAGGTTGTAGTCTCCTTCGTTGGCGTAGACGGGGGCGCCCAAGCTGCCCCGGGAGGAGAAGCTACGGCCGAGGATGAGGTGGTAGCGGAGGTGGTAGAGCTCGGGGGCTTCCGGGAGCTCGAGCTCCGCCGGGTAGCGCTTCAGGGCCTCCTCCACAACGGCCTGCAGGGCCTCGCTGGGGGCGAGGTCGAGATCGGAACCGGTGGCCGCGAAGGCCAGGGACAGGGCGAAGAGCGGGCTCATCGGCCACCCCCTTCCACGACGCCATCGCGGACGTCGGGCTCCCGGATGCGGGTGTCGCCGCCCCGCTTCAGGACGGGCCGCGGGGTGAGGGGCGGCCGGTCGTCCCCTTTCTCCTTGAGCTGGAACTCCAAGGTGGAGAACAGGATGCTCGGGGCCACGGCGCTCACCGGCACCCAACCCGACTCTGCCCCGCACACGCCATTGAACACCTCGTAGTCGCCGCCGGCGGCCACGAGGTTGCCGAACGCGACGAACGGGGTGCCGACCAGATCGAGGCCGCGCACCCGCTCGTCGGGACGGCCGTCGGCGAAGACCCGCCAGGTGTTGGCGGCACGCACATTGAACGCGTTGGGCATGACCCGTCCGGTCATGGTGAAGCCGCCGTCGATCTCGTCGATGAGGTAGCCGTACTCGAGATCCTGGGCCTTGAGCTCCTTGCGGAGCAGGCGCTTGAGCTCGGCGTCGGACACCATGCCTTCGGCCCGGATCATGGTGTTGCCCATGCGAGCCACCGGGCTGCGTCCGAGGGAGCGCCGCCCATGGCCGTTGCTCTCGGGGAAGCCGGGGATGGGAGAGCGGCTCATCAGGAAACCCCGGAACAGGCCGTCCTCCACCAGCACGGCCGGGGACGCGGGCACCCCCTCGTCGTCGAAGCGGTAGTAGCCGTTGAGCTGATGGCCCGCGGCCTCGGCGATGGTGGGGTCGTCGACCACGTCGATCCACGTGGGCAAGATGGGCTTGCCCACCGAATCGCCGAAGGTCTTGCCTTCGTTGTCTCGCTTCTGGCGGTGGCCCTCGACCCGGTGCCCCATCACCTCGTGGAAGAAGACGCCAGCGGCCTTGCCCTGAAGGATGACGGGGCCAGAGAAGGGCTCGGCACGGGGGGCCTCCAGGCGGGCCTTCAGCTCGACCAAGCCCTCGTCGGCCCAGGCGACCACGGAGGCAGGGTCCGGCAGGCGCTCGGGATCGTGCACGTCGAGGGCGCGGAACACGGAGACGTCGTCGCCGTTGTCGGCCACCCCCCGCAGGCGGAGGGAGATGCGGTAGTGGCGGCGGCCGTGAACGACCCGGGCCCCCTCGGTGTCGACCATGGTGACGACCTGTCGGTCCCCCACCACCCGCACGGAGCCGTCGACGACGTACGACGCCTCCTCGATGCGGGCACTCGCGGCGACGAGCTGGGGCGTCCACACCTCCTCGTCCAGGAGCAGTGGCGGCACCTCGAGCCGGGCAACGGCGCCTTCCTCGAGGGGCTGGAAGTCGGGGGCTGGGTCTTCCTCTGCCACCTTCACGTTGCGGTTGGCCCGCAAGAGCTGGATGCGCTCGGAGGCATCGCGGTAGCGGCCATCGAGCTCCCGCCACACGGCGTGGCGCAGGGCGTCGCCTTCGCCCTTGGGGACCTGCAGGGGGCTACGGTCGTCTCCGTCCATGGCGGAGAATCCCCGCAGGGGGTGGGTGCTGTCGAGCGCGGGCTCGCCGACCCGCATGTCGATGTCGAGGTAGCGGTCCCCCGTGCGGCGCTGGGTGTCGATCGTGCCCAGCGTGGCCGCCACGGTCACCCGCTCGTGGTCGGTGATGGTGAGGGCGACGTAGTGGGGCCGTTCGTCCCGATCGGCCAGCGCGCCCATGGCTCGGTCGAGCTCCTCGACGAGCAGGGTCTCGACGGGGCCGGGGCCAGCGGCAGACGCCTCGGTCGACGGGGCGTCGGTGGGGTCGGCGGCGAGGGCCGGCGCGACGCCGAGAAGGAGCCACAGGGGCAAGAGCACGGGAACCACCTCCGGAGGTGCAGACCTTAGTCGACCCGCCCCGGTTCGTCCGCGTGTCCGTCTGGCTGGAGAGGGCGGAGCGTGCCAAGAGGCGCGATGCAGTCCGGCACGACATCCACCCACGTCGATCGCGGGGGCACGTTCACCGACGTCGTCTACGTCGCGGACGGCCGGGTCGTGGACGTGCGCAAGGTGCGCTCGGACCAGGCCGTGGTGGGCGATCTGGCGATGGGCTCCCTCACCTTCGGAACGACCGTGGCGACCAACGCGCTGCTGGAGGGCACCCGCGGCCGGACCCTGCTGATCACGTCGGAAGGCCTCGGCGACCTCCCGTGGATCCGCGACATGACCCGTCCTTCCCTGTTCGAGCCCGAGGTCCGCTGGCCAGAGCCGCTGGTGGATCGGGTGCTGGAGGTGCAGGCGCGTCTCGCCCCTGACGGCAGCCCGGTAGGCCTATTGGCGACCGATCTCCCTGCACTGGACGCGACCTTCGACGGGGTCGCCATCTGCCTTCCTCACGGACCGACCCGTCCGGACGCCGAGGCCCGCTTGGCCGAGGCCGCCCAGAGCTGCTGGCCCGACGCCCACGTGGTGACGGGCCACGAGGTGTCCGGCACCGTGGGCCTGCTGGCGCGCATGGAGACCGCCCTGGTGGACGTCGCCATCGGCCCGGTGCTGCAACGCGCCCTCGACGCCGACCGCATCCCTCCGGACGCTTGCGCCATCCGCAGCGACGGCAGCCTGTGTGGGGCCCGCGACCTGTCCGCGAGCGAGGCGGTCCTCTCGGGCCCCGCAGGCGGCGTGATCGCTGTGGCGGCCCTCGCCCGCGCCTTGGCGCTGCCCCTGGCCGTGGGCTTCGACATGGGCGGCACCAGCACCGATGTGTGCCTGGTCCGCGACGGCGCCCTCCCCCGCCGCCACGGCCACGTGCGGGTGGCCGGCACCCACCTGTCACGGCCCATCCTCGAGGTGCACACCGTCGCCGCGGGGGGCGGCTCGGTGGTCGCCCATGATGGCCGCAGCCTGGAGGTCGGCCCCGGATCCGCTGGGGCGGAGCCGGGCCCCCAGTGCTACGGCCGCGGCGGTCCCCCCACGGTCACCGACGCCGCCCTCGTCGCGGGGCGGGTCGACCCCGACGCCTTCTCGCCCCCCCTCGAGCCGAGCGCCGTGCGGCTCCCCGCCGGCGCCGACGACGTGCTGGCCGTGGCCCACGAGCAGATGGCCCAGGCCATCCGAGATCTGGCCGCCGAGCGAGGCGAGGACGTGGCCACAGGGGCCTTGGTGGCCTTCGGGGGCGCCGCCGGACAGCACGCCGCAGACGTGGCGGCCCGCTGCGGCATCGACACCGTGTGGGTGCACCCCTTTGCCTCGGTGCTCTCGGCGTGGGGGCAGTCCCTGGCCCGCAGGGAAGAGGAGGCCGTGGCTGCCCTGTGGCGACCGTTGGATGCGACGGGTTGGGCGGAGGTCTGCGCCGCCTGGCAGACCCTGCACGACGCGCTGCCCGAGCTGGGGGAGGTGCGCCGCAGCCTGGTGCTCCGCCACGAGGGCACCGACGACGCCATCGCCGTGGCCGGGACCACGCTGCCCGACTGCGTCGCGGCCTTCCACGACGCCCACCGGCGCCGCTACGGCTTCGTGCGCGGGGCCCCCATCGAAGTCCTCGAGGCACGGGTCCGCGTGCAAGAGCCCGCACCGGTCCCCCCCGCCCCCGACACCGACCCGTGGGGGCTCGACGACCGCGCCGTGCCCGGCCCCACGCGCCTCGACACACCCACCACGTCGATCTGGGTCCCGGAGGGCTGGACGGCCCGCCGCGATCGGGGCCTGCTCCGCCTCGACCGCCACGCACGCGTCGCTGCAACGGGCCTCCGCGACCCCGCCGCCGAAGCCGCCCTGTGGACGGCCCGCCTCATGGGGGTGGCACGCCGGGCCGGCCACGTGCTCCAGCGGGTGGCCCGCTCGGTCAACGTGCGGGAGCGTCTCGACTTCTCGTGTGCGGTGTTCGACGCCGACGGGCGTCTGGTGGCCAACGCCCCCCACGTGCCGGTGCACCTCGGTGCCATGGGGGCCACCGTGCGCTCCCTCATCGCTTCCGGCATCGACGGCCCCCCCCAGCAGCAATGGGTCGGCAACGACCCCTGGGCAGGGGGCTCGCACCTCCCCGACCTCACCGTGGTCCGGGCCGTCGACATCGACGGCACGAGGCTCTTCGTCGCCAACCGCGCCCACCACGTCGACGTGGGTGGCCTGACCCCGGGCTCCATGCCTCCCCAGAGCGGACACATCGACGACGAGGGCTTCGTCCTGCGTCACGAGCCCCTGCTTGGCGTCGACGGCCTGCGTCGCGAGGACCTGCCGCTCCCGGGCGCGCGCCAGCCCGACACCGTACGTGCCGACCTCGACGCCCAGATGGCCGCCAACGAGACCGCCGCTCGCTTGCTCACCGAGCTGGGCGCCCCGCTCCTCCCGTGGCTCGGCGCCCTGCAGGACTTGGCGGAGCAGGCCGTCCTTCCGGTGCTGGCCTCCCTGCCGTCCGAGCCCGCCGCCGCCCGGGACACCCTCGACGGAGTGCCCCTCGCGGTCGCCGTGCACGCCCGCAACGGGCGCCTGGTGGTCGACTTCACTGGCACCGGCGGCCCCCACCCCGGCAACCTCAACGCGCCCTCCGCCGTCGTCCGCGCCGCTGTCCTGTACGTGGTTCGCGTCCTGGCGGGGCGGGGCCTGCCCCTCAACGACGGCCTGATGCGTCGGGTCGACCTGGTCGTGCCGCCCGGATCCCTGCTGGACCCCCCAGCCGGCGCCGCGGTCGCAGGCGGCAACGTCGAGACGAGCCAGCGCCTGGTGGACCTCCTCCTCCGGGCCACGGGTCGCCTGGCGCCCTCGACCGGCACCATGACCAACCTGACCCTCGGCGGACCCGGCTGGTCTCTGTACGAGACCCTGGGGGGCGGCCAGGGGGCAGGCCCAGGCGGGGCTGGCGCGTCGGGCCGTCAGGTCCACATGACCAACACCCGCGCCACCGACCCCGAGGTCCTCGAGCGTCGCCTCCCCCTCCGGGTGCATCGGATGGCGCTGCGCCACGGCTCCGGCGGCCAACTCGACGGGGGCCACGCGGGGGGCAACGGCCTCGTCCGGGAGCTCGAGCTGCTGGCGGGCGGAGAGGCCTCGCTGCTGTGCACCCGCCTGGCCGTTGCACACGGCCCGGTACACGGCGAAGGCCGCGCAGCCCTCGCCCACGTGATGGTGGGAGGGGACTGGCGGCCTTGGGATGGCGCGTCGATCGAGCTAGCGCCGGGGGACCGAGTGCGGGTGCAGACCCCCGGCGGAAGCGCCTACCGGCCGTAGAAGGCGAGGAAGCCGTCGGCACCAGCGACCGCGATGGTCGACCCACCGTCGAGCATCTCGCACTTGTACAGCGAGGGGACCCCGGAGGTGGTGAACTCGGGGGTCAGGTCGCTCCAGGTCGTTCCGCCGTCTTCGGAGAGCAGGGCGATGGCGTCGCCGTTGTTGGCGTAGCGTCCCACCGCGGCCACCACGTCGCCGTCGCGGCACACGCCCTCGATCCACGTGGGACCGGAGAGGATGTCTTCGACCCACACCTGGGTGTAGTCGTAGCCGTCGCGGGGGTCGCTGTTGCTGATGTAGATGACGCCGCTGGCCATGCCGTGGTCGATGCCGCCGACCACGATGTTGCCGGCCGCATCGACGTCGAGGTTCTTCATCTCCTGGGCGAAGGCGTCGAGCTCGACCACCACCATGTTGAAGCCCTCGGCCTCGACATGGCCGTTGCGGGGGGGCAGGAACAGCATCGGGGCGTCGTTCATGGTGGCGCCGGTGGCGTAGAACTCGTCGTTGTGCACCTGCATGTCCTGCATCTGGTAGGACAGGCCGCCGGCCCAGCCCGACGCATCCTTCCAGGAGCCGTTCTCGCTCCAGCGCACGGCGATCTGGGTGCTGTTGAGGGCCTCGACCACCGCGATGCCCTCGCTGTTCACCGCAAAGCTCCCGGCGAACTGGACCTCGCTGATGGAGGAGCCAGCTTCGTACTCGCTGCGGACATCCCAGGGCGTGACCGAGGTGTCGACGGTGACGACCTCGTCGTTGCCGTTGAGGTTCTGGCCGGCCACGTAGAGGAGGCCGTCGGCGCCACGGTCGACAGCACCGACCCGGCCACCGAGGGAGCCGCGGGGCTCCGTGCTCAGCTCCGGCCAGGTCTCGCCGCGGTCAGGGGAGAACTGCAGACCGTAGCCCTCCGCGTTGGATGCACAGCCGACGAAGAGACTCTGCTCGTTGGTGTCGAAGAAGAAGGCATCGACGCCGTCGCCGGAGCAGGTGTGGTTGCGCTGGGTCCAGCCACGGGGACCGGCGGCCATGCCGGGAAGGCCATCGTCGATGCCATCGTCGGTGCCGTCGGCGTCGGTGGCCGTGACGCCGTCGTCGCCGCCGAGCTCGTCGAGCAGCTCGCAGGCAGGGAGGGTGGCGAGGGCGAACAGGGCGATGAAGGTGCGGGTCATGGGGAGCTCCGGTCGGTGGGCGGCGAGGCCTCGGTGGTTCTGCGACGGAGCGCCATCGCCCCGTCTGTCACACCGAGACAAAGCAGCATTGGTGCCAACCGATTGCGGAGGTTCGCCGGGCACCGACCCTCCCGCCGACGAAGGTCCGACGGACGTCACCACCCGTCGGGCCGACGACCGTCGTCGATCCTCGTCTCAAATAATTGACGGTGTCGTCATAAATGACGTATACGTCAGTCTAGGAGGTGCCCCATGATCGGCTTCCCCATCGCCCTCGTCTACGCCAACGCCGCCGAGTGGTGGATCCACAAGAACGTGCTCCACGGCCCCGGGAAGAAGCGGGCCAGCTTCTGGTCCTTCCACTTCCACGAGCACCACAACGCGTCGCGGCGCAACGACATGGTCGACGATGCCTACCACCGGCCGTTGTTCGCTTGGCATGCGCAGAGCAAAGAGGCCCTCGGGGTGTTCGCCCTCGCCGCCATGCACACGCCCCTGGCCCCCGTCGCCCCGGGCTTCGTCTTGGGGGTCTGGGCCTCAGCGGCGCTGTACTACCGCCGCCACAAGCGCTCCCACCTCGACCCCCAGTGGGCCCGGGAGCACTTGTCCTGGCACGTCGACCACCACATGGGCCCCAACCAGGACGCCAACTGGTGCGTCACTTTCCCGTGGTTCGACCACGTGATGGGCACCCGCGAGCCCTACGTGGGCACCGAGCGAGAGGCCAACGACCGGGCACGCACGGCGAAGCGCAAGGCCCGACGCGCCGCCGCCAAGGCCGCCGAGGCCGAGACCGAAGCCGCGTAGTCAGTCGCCCTCGACCACCGAGCGGTAGCGGTCCCGCAGCTCGGTCTGTCGGCTCACCAGCGGCACGGCCTCCCCCGCGATCCACACGCCCTCAGCCAGGGTGCTCACCTCGAGGGGGTCGCCGCTCCACAGCACGACGTCGGCGGACGCCCCTGCTGCGATGCGCCCCACCCCGTCGAGGCCGAACCACTTCGCCGGCCGCTCGGTCAGGCCGAGGAGGGCCTCGTGGGGGTCGAGGCCGGCACGCACGGCGTTGCCCGCCTTGTGCCGCATCAGACGAAGGTTGTGGGTGCCGGCCCCATGGAACATCACCTCGACCCCCGCCTCCGCGAGCAACGCCGCGTTGTCGGCTCGGGCCGCGACGCTGTCGAAGCCCTCCACTCCGTCCTGCATCGGGTCGACGAGCACGGGGATCTCGGCTTGGGCCAGCCGCTCCGCGACGCGCCATCCTTCGGCAGCCCCTCGGATCACGAGCTTCACCCCAAGGTCTTCCTGCAAACGCACCAGGGCCTCGAGGTCGGAGGCGCGATCGGCCCCCACCAAGATGAGCTGCTCCCCACGCACGGCTGGCACCAAGGCCTTCAGGTCGAGGGCAGACAAGCCCGGGAAGAGCTCCCGACGGCGGTTGCCGTCGAAGGCACCCGGGTCGCGGGCGTAGGAGCGCACGTCGGCCACGAGCTCTCGCAGCTGACGGATGGACTCCGCACCGGAGCCGGACGGCAGGTCGACGACCATCGCCACACCCCGTTCGATCACCGCCTGCTCCTGGCTGGTGCCGAGGAGGCGCACGGCGGCGGCCTGGCCCCGCACGAAGCCCCCGCCCACCGGGGTGATGACGCTGTGGGTCACGCCCTCCATCCGCTGGACGCCGATCACGGTGCTGTTGGGGTCGTAGGCGTCGGCGACGTCCAGGGCAGCCCGGACGGCATCGTGGGTCCGCGCATCGTCGTTGCGGGAGCCATCCTCGGCGCGGACCTCGACGAGCCCCAGCTGGTTGTCGACGACGACGATGCCGGCGGTGACCGGCCGGCCCTCGCCCTTCACGACCGTGCACGACGTGCCGCCGTAGGAGAGCGCGTCGCCGCTGCGGGACAAGCCTCCAACCCCATCGGCGGGACCGACGGCGGCGATGCGTCCGTCGACCAGAACGATGGCTTGGTCGGCGACGGGCCCATCGGGAAGGTGAGCTTCGACACCGTCGAGGACGGTGCATCCGGCGTAGGCCAGGGACATGGCGAGCAGCGAGATCATCGCGGCACCTCCGGCTGCGGTGCGTCGTCGTTGAGGAGCTGCCCCCGGGCGTAGTCGGACCACAGCGGGCCGTCGGGGGTCCACACGGTGCGGCCGTCGATGACGACCTCCACGGGCTTGCTGTACACGGAGAGGGGATCGGCATCCCAGACCACGAGGTCTGCACGCTTGCCCGCCTCCAGAGAGCCCGTCTCGTCCTGGATGCCCAAGGCCCACGCGGGCTGCAGGGTGACCCAGGACAAGGCGTCGTTCTCGTCGACCTCGAAGCCAGCGCGGCGACCGGTGGCCAGCGCCTTGGCCGCTTCCTGGTTGAGGCGGCGGATGGTGGTGGACGAGTCGGAGTGCACCACCGCGTGCCCACCGGCGACGTGCACCATGGCGAGGTTCTCCTGGATGCCGTCGTAGGCCTCCAGCTTGAAGCCCCACCAGTCGGGCCACGTGGAGACCGCGACCTCCTTCTCCGCCAGGATGTCGGCGATCTTGTAGGCCTCCAGCGCGTGATGGAAGGAGCGGATCTCGAAGCCGAACTCGTCGGCGATCTGCAGCATCGAGAGCATGTCGTCGGCCCGATAGCAGTGAATCTGCGGCAGGGCCTGGCCGGTGAGCACCAGCGCCAGCGTCTCCTTGTTGAGGTCGCGGCGGGGCACGTCGGGCTTGGTCTTCTTGTCTTTCTTCTGCTTGCGCTCGGGCAGGGCCTTCCAGGTGTCGTAGGCGGCCTGCTTCGTCTCGTACTTCTCCCACTTCTCGAGCCAGTCCTGGGCCCCGAGGAAGGCGTCGCGGTGGGCCCGCACGTTGCCCATGCGGGTGGACGGGGCCTGCTGCCGTTGCCCGTAGACCCGCTTGGGGTTCTCGCCACAGGCCATCTTCACGGTCTCGGGGGCGCCGGGGAAGCGCATGGCCCGGCTCCCGCGGGTCGGGACCGGGCGCATGACCACGCCTCGCCCACCGATGAGGTTCCCAGAGCCCGGCAGGATCTGCAGGGTGGTGATGCCGCCCGCTACCGCCTTCTCGAAGTGGGGGTCCTGGGGCCACACGCTGTGCTCGGCCCACACGCCAGGGGTGGTCGGGCTCGTCATCTCGTTGCCGTCGGCGTGGGCCTTGCCCCCGGGGGCTGGGTACACGCCGAGGTGGCTGTGGGTGTCGATCAGGCCCGGTGTCAGGTGCCGCCCCTTCGTGTCGACCGGGGTCGCTCCGTCGATGACCGGCGCCACTCCTTCGCCCACCGCGGCGATCCGACCCGAGGCGTCCACCACGACGTAACCGGGCTCGAAGCGGTCCCCGGCGGCGGTCCACACGACCCCTCCCTGGAACACCCGAGGGGTCACGGCCGGAAGGCTCACCTCCTCGACAGCCCGCTTCCCGGCTGCCTCCTGGGCGGCGAGGACCGGTCCGTCGCCCCCCCACGCCTCGACGGAGCGTGCCGCCGATCCGAGGAGGAGGACCGAGCCCACCCCCACGCGAAGCGCCCTACAATGCCTGCTGGATACGCCCCTCATCTCCCCTCCGCGCGCTGCCCTGATATCCTTCCGCCGCGAAGCTGGAGGAAAGGGATGAGGTGGACCACGGTCGCATTGGCGACGCTCGCCACGACGGCGTGCGGGCCGAAGTCGCCCCCTCAGCCTGCGGGGCCGCTGCAGCCCCAGATCACCCAGATCACGTGCCCGCCAGGCACGCTGCCCACCGGTGCGGCGCCTCCGTTGGGCCTCGAGGTGTGGTGCGACCGCCCCATGCCCGACGGCACCTTCGTGCGCACGGGGCCGTCGCTCCAGTGGCACGGCAACGCCGAGAAGAAGGCGCAAGGCGCCTACATGGCCGACAAGCGGGAAGGCCCCTGGCTCTTCTGGTTCCCCACGGGCACCCCAGAGCGTCAGGGTTCGTACACCAACGGGCGCCCCGACGGCGTCTGGACGACCTACCACCCCGGCGGGGAGCGGGCGTCCGAGGGCCAGATGGTCAACGGCCAGGAGAACGGCCGCTGGATGTACTGGGACGACGAGACCATGACCCGCACCGAGGGCGAGTACATCATCGGCGACCGCGACGGCAACTGGATCGACTACGGCCCCGACGACCGCCCCCTGCGGGAGCGCTCCTACCGCACGGGCCGCCTGGTGAGCCAGCGGGAGCTGTGAGCGCGGGTGAGCGGGGGTCGACCGACGACCACCGCCCCTTCACGGAGGCCCCTTGAGCTGGTTCACCGCATGGCTGCAGCGCTTCGTCCAGCTAGGTATCGACCTGGCGGCGGCCCTCATCGGCGGCCTGCTCCGCGCCCCCGCCACCGCGGTGGCCCGAGCCACAGGCTCCATCGTGGTGCGCCAGGCCACCGCCGACGAGGTCCTCGACGTTCGCCACCAGGTGCTTCGCCAAGGCCGCCCCCGCGACACCGCGGTGTTCACCGGCGACGACGTCCCGACCACGCGGCACTGGGTCGCGGTCCAGGGCCCCGACCAGGCCGACGCCGCCCGGGTCGTGGGGGTCGTGTCGGTGATGGAGGCCCCCTTCCCCGACCCGTGGACCGACGGCCCTGGCCCTCGCTGGCAGCTTCGCGGCATGGCGGTGCTCCCCGGGCTGCAAGGCGAGGGCGTGGGACGCCGCCTGGTCGAGGCCGTGCACCACGACGTGGCGGAGCCGATGTGGTGCAACGCCCGGGAGCGCGCCGAGGGCTTCTACCTGCGCCACGGCTGGTCCCCCCATGGCGACCGCTTCGACGTCGACCCCATCGGCCCCCACCGCCGCATGTCGTGGACGCCTTCGTGATCACCCTGCATCCCGCCGTCACCGTGACCCCGGACGGCGACACCGTCCGCCTGTACGGTGCCCACGTGGGACGCGGGGTGGTGGTTGGCGCCCACAGCTGGGCCGTCCGCGACGAGCGCCCCGGCATCGCCCTGCGGCTCCAACGGATGGGCTTCACAGCCGAGGCAGATCCCGCCGCCTTCGTGGCGTGCCGACACCACGCCACCCTGTGCTTTCCGGACCCATCCGTCCTGTGGGTGCCCGACCCCGCACAGCACGGCCCCGGAGGGCACCCCTACCGTGCCCTCCCCCTCGACGGCATCGCCCTCGAGCTGTGGCGCAGCATCAACGGCCGTCGCACCGTGGCCCAGCTGGCCCGCGCGGTCGGCATCGGCGTCGAGACCGCCCTGGACGTCCTGGCACCTTGGCTCGCTGCCGACGCGCAGGCCGTGCAGCTGCGGCCGAGGACGCCGCCGCCCCGGGACCCCTCCCTGCACACCCTGTTCGGCCCGCCGCGCCACGCGAACGCGCGGGACGCCACCATGCACGACACCGCCGGGGGCACGACCCTGACCGACTGGCACGTGGACGCCATCGTCGACGGCTCGACCCACTTCGACGACCGGGAGACCACGGTGGCCCACGCCCTGGCCCTTCCCCACCCTGGCCTCGGCGGCCGGGCCTACGGCGCCGCTCTTCGAGAGGCGCTCGGCCACGACGGGCCGGTGGCGGAGGTGGGCTGCGGCACCGGCGAGCTGGCGCGAGACTGGCTCGCCGGCGGGGACGTGCCGTACGTTCGCGTGGACCTCTCCCCCGAGCTCCTCCGCACCCAGGCCGCCACGGCCCCCACGAGTGCCGGCCTCCTCGGGGACGCCATCCAGCTCCCCTTCCGGAGCCGAAGCCTCGTGTTCCTGTTGTCCAACGAAGTGCTCGCCGACCTCCGCTCCGTCCCCGTGGGCGCACTGCAGGGCGACGACGCCGTGGCCCAATCCACCTACGGCGTGCAGCCTTCCGGGTTCGCGAACGTCGGCGCATGGGCGTTCGTGGCCGAGGTGGCCCGGGTGCTGGCCCCCGGCGGGCAGGCGTGCCTCACCGAGTTCGGCACCCTGGATGGCGACGCGGAGGAGGCCGTGCAGCTCGACCACCCCGAAGTCAGCATCGCCTTCGACGTGCTGGCCGAGGTCGCAGCCCACCACGGCCTCCATGCCGAGCTCGTGCGGCTCGACGTCCTGCTAGGGCTCGACCTGCATGCCCCCCAGCTGTCGCGCACCAGCTACCGGGCTCTGCGCGCCCGCTGGCGCGCCCGCGGGGCCCACCTGGCCGCCCGGGCGTGGACCGCCGACACGCTGCCAGAGCTCGAGCCCGTCGAAGGCCTCTGCTGGACCCACCTCGCCGACGAAGGGCCTGGGCCCCTCGCGACCCGGTTCTACGCCCTGCGCCTACGCCAGCCGAGCGCCAGCATGCCGAGCCACAGCGCGCCGACGCCCTGACCGGCTGCCGTGCTGCAGCCGTTTCCAGGCTTCTTCGGGGACAGATCCCCGCCACCCCGGAGCGCGAACACGTCGCAGGTGTTGCCGACGCCATCGCCATCGTCGTCGGCCTGATCGGGGTTCCGGACGTCGCGGCAGTTGTCGCACACATCGCCCACGCCGTCGCGGTCGGCGTCGAGGTTCTCGGGGTCGGCGATCTGCGGGCACAGGTCGCACGCATCGCCCACACCGTCGCCGTCGATGTCGGAGATCTGCACCTGGAACGTGTTGATGCAGTTGTCGCACGCGTCGGCGAAGCCGTCCCCGTCGGTGTCTTCCTGATCCGGGTTGAAGTCGAGCGGGCAGTTGTCGCACACGTCCCCGATGCCATCGCCGTCGACGTCTTCCTGTCCATCGTTGCCGAAGAACGAGCAGTTGTCGCATGCGTCGCCCAGGCCGTCGGCGTCGGAGTCGATCTGATCGAGGTTGCGGAGCTGGTCGCAGTTGTCGCACGCATCCCCGAGGCCATCGCCGTCCTGGTCGGTGATGTCGATGGCCGGGAAGTTCGGACAGTTGTCGCACGCATCCGTGACGAAGTCGTTGTCCTGGTCCGGCTGGCGGGGGTCGAAGACGTTGTCGCAGCCGTCGCAGGCATCGCCCCAGCCGTCGCCATCGGTGTCGAGCTGCTCGGTGTTGGGCGTGTCGTAGAAGGGCGGGTCGTTCTTCGGGTACCAGTCCGGGTAGCGGGGATGCAGCGCGCAGTTGTCGCAGCGGTCCCCGACCTGGTCGAAGTCCTTGTCGGGCTGAGTGCCCGTGAGGCCCGCGATGACCAGGGCGTTGGGCGGCGGCGACAGGATGGCGTCGAAGTTCTGGTCGAACGGGATCTCGTCGGCCGTCGGGAAGCCGAAGAGCGCGTCGGGGTAGCCATCGCCATCGACGTCGGGGGCGGTGATCACCGGGTTCCAGTCCGCCGGGCAGCTGTCGCACCCGTTGCCGAAGCCATCGCCGTCGTCGTCGTACTGGTCGGTGTTGGGGAAGATGACGCAGTTGTCCATGACGTCGAAGATGCCGTCGCCGTCGATGTCGCCCTGCCAGGCCTGGATGGCCGTCTCCACATACGGAGCCCCATCGCAGAGGTCGCCGACGCCGTCGGGGGCCTGGGCCATCGCGTAGCCGAGGAAGACCTCCCCCTGGCTGTAGTAGGCGATGCAGTCCGAGTCGTACTGGTTCGGGTTGAAGTACTCGGGGCAGTTGTCGCACGCGAGCTGGTAGATCTCGTCGGGGTTGGCGTCCCCCGGGTAGAACACCTGCACTTGGCCCGAGCTCAGCAGGTCGCCATCGTCGTCGAAGGTATCGGTGACGTAGTCGCACTCGAAGCGGAAGTAGTCGAAGTAGTAGTCGTTGTTGTCGTACGGCAGGCCCGTGTTCGGATCGACGTTGGCCTGGCACTCCGGACTCGTGTTGTCGATCAGCGGCTCGTCTTCCACCGAGTCGCCGTTGCAGTTCAGGTCCTGGAAGACGTCGAGGTTCTCGCAGGTCTGACAGATGACGACGTTGGCCGGGTTGCTCGGCGGCAGGCAGTCGTCGACGACGTCGCAGCGAATCGGCAGGGTGGGCGCGATCCAGGGCAGGTTGCTCTGCGACGTGATCTTGGTCCCGTCGACGAAGTCGGGCTCGGGGTCCAGGCTGATCTCGCGGTAGTAGTTGTCGAGCTCCTGATCGACCTCGAACTGCGGCAACGCCCCCGACGGGGAGAGCTCGGCGCAGGTGCCGATGCGGCGCTTGAAGCCCACCGTCCACAGGATGGTGTTGCCCATCATCTTGTCGAGCTGGGCGAGGCCCGCGGGGTAGCCGTCGGGGTCCTTCTCGGAGGAGGCCGGGGAGAAGTTCAGGGCAGCCACGCGGCCATGGCCGGCGATGGCGGGCTCGAGCAGGACCACCCCTGGCTCCCCGTTGGAGAGCTCCGCCAGCACCACGGCCTCGGGCACCACGACCAAGCCGCTGGCGTGGTCGCCCGCACCCAGATCGGTGCCGAGCACGCCCCAGAAGGGCAAGGCGCCTTCGTTGGGGCCCGGAAGCCACAGGTCGGCCGGATCGAGGGCGACCATGCCGATGCTGTTCTGGGAGGACGGGCTGCCATAGTCGACCGGCACGTAGTCCTGGCTGAGGAAGCGCCCCTGAGGCCCGTTGGACGAGCTCAGGGCCCCGCCGGCGAGGGTCACGCCGACGCCTTGCTCCACCAGGCCGGCGATCAGGTCGCCCACCGCCACCGGGTCGGCGAAGTCGTTGTCGTCGTCGGTGAACACGAACGCCGCGTCGTACACGCCCAGGAGGTCATCGAGCTGCGGGGTCTCCGTGCGCAGGTCGAAGAGGTCGAGACGAGAGATCTCGACCGCGGCACGACCGGTGGGCACGACGTGGTTCCCGCCGAGGCCACGGGTGGCGACCATGATGCGGTCGCGGACGTCCCGCTGAAAGGGCGGGGACTGGTCCGGATCGGTGGGGTCGGCGTCGGGGCCGGCACCGAGGATCGCCACGCGGTAGCCCCGTGGGTAGGCCTGAGCGTCCGAGGCGACGAGGCTGGAGGCGACGGTTCCCACGGCGACCAACAGCGCCACCGAGGGCAGCAGAGCGAGCTTGGAGGGGGCATGGCTCATGGGGCCTCCGTGACCGAGCGCTCTCTCGAGCGCGTCGACCGACGCATCAGGACTAGCAAGGGGAGAAGCAGCGGCACCAGGCGGCCGGAGCCCCCCGCCGTCGACAGGGTACATCCCTGCTGGACGTCGCCGCCGCCACGAAGGGCCAGCACGTCGCAGGCATCGCCCACCCCGTCGGCATCCCGGTCTTCTTGGAGCGGATTGGCGGCCGAGGGGCAGCTGTCGCAGGCATCGCCCACGCCGTCGCCATCGAGGTCTTCGTTCTCGGGGCTCGCCCGGAACACGCACAGGTCGCAGATGTCCGTGAAGCCATCGCCATCGGCGTCGGCGCCGTCGGTCTCCGGAATCAGCGGGCAGCCGTCGCACACATCACCGAGGCCGTCTCCGTCGGTGTCGAGGTTGCTGGCGTCGGCGTCTTCCGGGCAGGTGTCACAGTTGTTGCCCAGGCCATCCTGGTCCAGATCGACCTGGGAGGGGTTGGCGTAGATCGGGCAGTTGTCGCAGGCATCGCCGATGCCGTCGAGGTCGAGGTCTTGCTGGTCGCTGTTCGGCGTGATGTAGCAGTTGTCGCAGACGTTGCCGACGCCGTCTTCGTCGTCGTCGGGCTCATCGAGGGCCGATTCCACGAAGGGGCACACATCACAGGCATCGCCGATGCCGTCGTCGTCGCTGTCGAGTTGGTCTGGGTTGAACACCGTGAGGCAGTTGTCGCACGGGTCGCCAAAGCCGTCGGAGTCGAAGTCCGCCTGACCCGGGTCCGCCACGATGGTGCACAGGTCGCACGCATCGCCCCAGAAGTCCTCGTCGCTGTCGAGTTGGTCGGTGTTGAACACGATGATGCAGTTGTCGCAGCGGTCGCCGATGCCGTCGCCGTCGAAGTCAGCCTGGTCGGCATTGTCGACCTCGGGGCAGTTGTCGCACGCGTCGCCGAAGCAGTCTCCGTCGGTGTTCGTGCCATCGTCCGGTACGTACAGGCAGGCATCGCACAGGTCGCCGATGCCGTCGCAGTCCAGATCGGTCTGGTCGGGGTTGTAGTCGTCGGGGCAGTTGTCGCACTCGATCGACAGGTTGAAGACGTCGGGGACCTGGACCGTGCCGGCGCCCAAGAGGTCTTCGTCGTGGTCGAAGTCGATGACCGGGTACTGACAGCCGAACGAGATGTAGTCGGCGAAGTCGTCCTGGGTGTACTCGGTGACCCCCGGGGCCGTGAAGAAGTCGATGCAGCCCTCATCGGTATGCACGATGGGGCTCTCCTGCGAGACGTCCTTCAGGTCGCAGTTGAGGTTCTTCACGAAGGTGTCGTTGACGCAAGTGGCCAGGGGCCGCTGGTAGCGCATCGTCCACAGCAGCGCGTTGGCCAGCATGCGGTCGACGTCGGAGTCGACCGTGTCGGTGGCGGTGTCGCCGGTGACGTCCCAAGGAGCGACGACCTCCACCGGCCAAGAGCCTTGGAAGCTCTCCTCCGACGGTGGCCACACGTTCACGAAGGCCACCCGGCCCTCGCTGATGTCGGAGGGCTCGCGGAGCACCATCGCCGGCTGGTCGTCGTCCCACAGCGCGCTGACATCGGTGCCGGCCACCGGCACGACCGGGGCATGACGGGGCCCGAACAGGCCGCCCTCGATGTAGTTCAGGCCGAGGGTGCTGGGGTGGCCGAAGGTCCCTGGCAGCCACTCGAAGCCCGGAGCGGCCCGGATCGAGCCGTCGGAGTAGAAGCCGCGGTCCGCCTTGGCGACCGGAAGCCAGCCTTCGCTCTCGAAGCGACCGACGAGGCCGATGACCGGATCGATCGTGCCCACCGAGAGCACCACCCCGCCGCCGAGGGCGACGTAGTCGGCGAGCACATCGCCCACCGCTTCGGGGTCGCCGATGAGGGTGTCCTGGAACACGAGCACCGTGTGGTACTCCTGCAGATCTTCCAGGGTGGGCGTGGCATTGCGCAGGTCGACCGTGCGAATGTCGAAGAACTCCCCGGTGCAGTCGAGCTTCGCCTGCACGTCGAGCAGCGTGCCCGGGTCGGTGGCCGCCCCAAGAATCCCTACCTCCTGGCCAAAGGCCAGGGAGCTCAGCGTCAGCAGAAGGGTCGTCATGGCCTAGGCCCCCCTCTCCTCGCGCCGACGTGCGAGTCCCAGGAGCAGACCGAAGCCGAGCAGGCCAGCCGTGCCCGACCCCGCAGTGCTGCATCCCTGGGAGAGCTCGCCGCCGCCGCGAATGGCGATGAGGTCGCAGGGGTCACCCACGCCGTCGTCGTCTTCGTCTTCCTGGAGGGGGTTGGCCTCTAGGGGGCAGTTGTCGCAGGCATCACCAATGCCGTCGCCATCCGAGTCGAGGTTGTTCGAGCTGAACTGAACCGGGCAGAGGTCGCACGCGTTGGAGTAGCCGTCTTCGTCCTCGTCCGGGAAGTCCCGGTCGGGAATGAACGGGCAGCCGTCGCACGCATCGCCCACCAGGTCGCCGTCGCTGTCGACCTGACCGGGGTCGATGGTCTCGGGGCAGAGGTCGCACACGTCGCCGACGCCATCCAGGTCGCCGTCGGCCTGAGTGCTGTTCGCGAAGGTCGGGCAGTTGTCGCAGACATCGCCGCGGCCGTCGCCATCGAGGTCGGAGTTCGTGGGGTCGGGGTCGAGCACGCAGGTGTCGCACGGGTCGCCGACGCCGTCGAAGTCCTCGTCGTCGAACTCGGCGTCGCTCTCGATCTCGGGGCAGTTGTCGCAGGCATCGCCGCGTCCGTCGTCGTCGAGGTCGCTCTGGTCGGCGTTCGGGGCCTGGCCACAGTTGTCGCACAGGTCGCCGACCCCGTCGAAGTCGACGTCGGACTGCTGCGGGTTGCACTCGAAGGGGCAGTTGTCGCAAGCGTCGCCGACCCCATCGGGGAAGCCGTACGGCGGGCAGCTGTCGGAGTCGTCTTGCTCGGGGTTGAAGACGTCCATGCAGTTGTCGCAGACGTCGCCGACCGCGTCGCTGTCGAGGTCGAGCTGGTCTGGGTTGGCCACGCAGGGGCAGTTGTCGCAGGCGTTGCCGTGGCAGTCGCCGTCGGGCAGCCCGCAGCCGTTCTCCTGGTCCTCGTTCGGGACGTACGGGCAGTTGTCGCACAGGTCGCCGACGTTGTCGCAGTCGAGGTCGGACTGGCCCGGGTTGTAGTCGTAGACGCAGTTGTCGCAGTCGATGGTGGCTGTGGAGACCGGCGCGCCCTCGTCGTCGAGGATGGTCACGATGCCGATGCCCGCCTGGGGGTCGGCCCCCGTGAGCAGGTCGCCGTCGACGTCTTCGAAGCCCAGGTAGTACTTGCAGCCATGGTCTAGGTAGTTGAAGTAGACGTCGAGGCTGTCGTACGGGAGGCCCGTGTTCGGATCGATGCGGACCGCGCAGTCCGGGTCCGTGGTGTCGACCCCCAGCTCTTCGTCGGCGTCGAAGGTGTTGCAGTTGAGGTCCTGCCGGGTGTCTTCGTTGACGCAGGTAGCCAGGGGCTTCTGGTAGTTGAGGGTCCAGAGCAGGGCCTGGCTGTAGGCCCGGTCGACGTCGGTGCCGGCCACCCAGCCATCGCCGATGACGCTGTTGTCGAGCGGGAACACGTTGACCGCGGCGACCCGGCCGGTGCCGGTGTCTGGACGCTCCCGGATGATGGTGGCGGGGACGCCGTTGTCCCACACCGCGGTGATGACGGAGCCCGGTCGGACCGTGAAGCCCTGCACCTGGTAGGAGCTGATGCCGCCGTTGACGAAGTTCACGCCGTAGTTCGACGGATGGCCTGCGACGGGCCCAGGCAGCCACTGGTAGCCAATGGACTGGTCGATGTCGTGGCCCAGGCCATCGGGACGCATCGGCACGGGGACCATGAGGCCGTTGGTGACCGGCATGTAGCCGCGATCGACGAAGGCGCCCTCGAGCTCGAAGCCGTTGACGAAGGCGCCCGGGGCCACCACGACCCCGCGGTCGTCTTCCAGGTAGGTGGCCAACGTGTCGCCGAGGGCGACCGGGTCGGCGAAGCGCACCGGGTAGCCCGGGTAGGACTGCGCGAACACGAAGACCGCATGGTAGTCGGTGATGTCGGCAAACGTGGGCGTGAAGGACCCCACGTCGATGTAGTCGACCTTGCGGAACTCGCCGGTGCAAAAGAGCGTGTTGGCCACGCTCTGCCCGATGAGCGGATCGGTGGCCGTGCCGAGGACTGCGATGTCCTGGGCGAAGGCCACACCCGACGGAGCGAGCACAGCGGCAGCCAAGCCAGCCATGAAGGTCGAGCGCAGCACTGCGCTCGTGGAGTTGCCTGCTCTATGCATGGACCGGCTCCCTGCTGCCGTGGTGGCTCGACGCTTCACTACTCGTCACCTTCGCCTTCTTCCGCGCCCTCTTCCGGCCCGTAGCCCTCCATCTCGAACTCGTCTTCGGGATCGATGGGCAGGCCGTACTCGTCGAGCTCGACCTCGGGCTCTTCGGGCTGGACTTCGGGCTTGTCGGGCTGAACGACCGCCACCGTGGAGCCTGTCCACGGAACGATCTGTTCCGTGGGGTACTCGGGCATCTCTTCGACTTCCCGGTACCACTGGGTGATCTGGAACTCGGTGCGCCGGTTCTTCTGGAGCGACTCTTCGGAGTCGTCCGTGAAGCCCTCGAGGGGACGGACCTCGCCAGCACCCTGGTAGGAGATGCGCTCATACGCCACGCCCCGCTCGATGAGCTTCTGCCAGATGGCGCGGGCACGAGACTCGGACAGCTCGTAGTTGTGCTCGGTGGAGCCTTCCTGCGACGCGTGGCCGATGATGGCGACGTGGCCGATGTTGGCCTTGCCGTTGAGGATCTCGGCGATGCCATCGACGATGCTGAGCGAGTAGTCCTGGATCGTGTTCGTGTTGACCACGAACTCGATCTGGTCCTTGAGCTCGATGCGGTCCTCGTAGACCACGGCCTCTTCCGTCTGCTCGATGAACTCGGGCTCGAAGATCTCGACCGGGTCCGGAGGCGTGGGCGGCAGCCGCGGCGGAGGCGGGGGCGGTGCCGGCATGGCGACGACGTCCTTCGGGGCGATCTCGACGATCAAGCCGCCGTAGACGCGCAGATCGGTCGTGCCGTAGCCCTCGGTGAGGCCGCGGCCCGCACCGAAGTCGAGGGTGGTGTACTGGCTCGGGAAGAACTGCAGGCCGGCGGTGGCCTCCAGGGCCGACTCGGCGCCCCCTGCCAGGAAGTTGGTGACGCCGCTGCGCGCCAACACCTGACCGGTGACGGCCGTACGGGTGGCGGCGGGCAGGCTGATCACCACGCCGTTGTTCCAGGTGACCTCGGTGGCGGCGACGAAGTCTTCGCCGGTGACGTCTTGCTCCCGGGTGATGACGCCGGCATCGGTGGCCAGACGAAGGGGGCCGAGGTTCGTGGCGGCCAGCAGGCCGGCTCCGGCGCGAATCGAGCCCTCCCCGATGTAGGCCGCGGTGCGTCCCGTGGGGAAGATGAGGCCTGCGCGCACGCCCATGTTGAACACGTCGCGGCGGGTCTTGAGGAAGATGACACGGCCGTTGACACCGAGATCGCCCACGCCGAACACATCGGCAGCGAAGGCGGGCTCCTCGGAGTTGAAGTTGACCGCCGCTGGAAGCATGCCGCCCACCGTGACCCGGTCGGACAGGTCGTAGGAGATGCCGGTCATGAACCCGACCCGATCCGCCACGACGACCCCGAGCTCGGTGTCGGCCACCGCATCGTAGAGCGTGAGCGGGTTCGACTCGTACTGGGCATAGAGCGCGTAGCGGAACGCCCGCGGCTTCTTGATCATCGGCACGTCGACGCCGACGAGGGAGCCGTGCCCGAAGGTGGGGCGCAGGAACTCGATGTCGATCGAGTAGGGAGGCTGAGGCTGCTCCTGAGCCTGGGCCATGCTCGGCAGGACCGCGAGGGTCGCGACCATAGCGAGGGCGGACCCGAAGGACTGGGAGGGGAAGCGCTGGCTCACGTGGACTCCGTTGCTCGGGGCGGATGGCCCCCAATCGCAGCGCCTATAACGCCAGGACACCGATCGGCGCCCATGATGCCCGAACGGGGGCGCCGGCATCACTCGAAGAGCAGGGTCCGCCACATTTTCTGGGGCCCACGCAGGACGCCACCGGAGCAGGGACCTCCAGCCCGGGACGGGGCATGGGGCACCGACGATGAGCCGCGGAGCGCTACCAGCCGCCTTCCACCTGCACGACGACCTTGCCAAGGACCCGACGCTCCTCGAGGAGGGCATAGGCTCGGCTGAGCTCTCGCACCGGCACGACCTCGTCGACCACCGGTCGGATCGCTCGGTCCTGCACGGCGCGCCATGCCTCGTTGAGCTCGCCCCAGCTCCCCATCGTGGAGCCGAGAAGCGACAGCTGCTTGAAGAACAGCGCCCGCAGATCCAGGTCGACCCGGTGCCCGGAGGTGGCGCCACAGGTGACGACGGTGCCGCCCCAGCGCGCGGCGCGGATGGACTGCGCCCAGGTCGCGGCACCCACGTGCTCCACCACCACGTCGACCCCACCAGGGGACCACTGCTTCAGCCCTTCGTCGGCTTCGTCGTAGGCCCAGGCCTCGTCGGCCCCGAGGGTCCGGCACAAGGCCCGCTTCTCGGGGGTGGAGGCCGTGGCTACCACCCTGGCGCCCACATGCCGAGCGATCTGAATGGCGAGGCTCGCGACCCCACCTGCGCCTGCCTGGACCAGCACGCGCTGCCCTGGGCGGACCTGGGCGCGGCCGACGAGCATGTGCCAGGCCGTGAGCAGGGCCAGCGGCAGGGCGGCTGCCTCGTGAGGGTCGAGCCGCCCCAGGGGTAGCAGCTGCCACTCGGGCACCACCACCCGCTCGCACAGGCCGCCATCGGTGCGCTCGCCGCGAATGCGGAAGCCACGGCACAGGTCGTGGCGCCCCTCGAGGCACCGTGCACAGCGCATGCAGCTGGTCGCCGGAAACAGCGCCACGGCCTCGCCGGTGTCGATCCGACGGCCCACGATGTCGGCACCAGGGATCAACGGCAGGGGAAAGTTGTGGCCCTCGACGCCGCGACGCACCCACACGTCGAGGTGATTCAGGCCCACGTGGGTCACGTCGACCGCGACCTCGCCGGCGGCAGGGACGGGCTCGGGGACTTCGACGGAGGTCAGGACCTCGGGTCCCCCGTGGGCATCGACGCGAATGGCACGCACATCAGACCTCGAGCAGGATTCGCTGGGGGTCCTCGATGCATTCCTTGATGCGAACGAGGAAGCTGACCGCCTCGCGCCCATCGATGATGCGGTGGTCGTAGGACATGGCCAGGTACATCATCGGACGCAGCACGATCTCGCCGTTCACGCCGACCGGGCGCTGCAGGATGTTGTGCATGCCCAAGATGCCCACCTGGGGTGGGTTGAGGATGGGCGTGGACATCATGGAGCCGAAGATGCCGCCGTTGGACAGCGTGAATGTGCCGTCCTGGAAGTCCTCGATGCGCAGCTTGTTGTTCTTGGCCTTCACCGCGAGGTCAGAGATGGCGAGCTCGGTCTGAGCGAAGGAGAGCTGGTCGGCGTTGCGCACGACAGGAACCACCAGACCCTTCGGGCCGCTCACAGCGACGCCGATGTTGTAGTAGTTCTTGTAGATGATGTCGTTGCCATCGATCTCGGCGTTGGCCGCCGGGAACTCCTTGAGTGCCTCGATGACCGCCTTCACGAAGAAGCTCATGAAGCCCAGCTTGATGCCGTTCTTCTTCACGAAGCGGTCCTGGTAGGCCTTCCGCACCGCCATGACCTCGCTCATGTCGACCTCGTTGAAGGTCGTGAGCATGGCGGCGGTGTTCTGCGCCTCCACCAGGCGACGGGCGATGGTGCGCCGAAGCGGGGTCATCGGCACGCGCTGGGTACGGGGACCCACACTGGCGGGCGCTGCCGGTGCGGCCGTCGGGGCCTTGGCCGCGACCGGGGCCGCGCCACTGGAGCTCCGGGTCACGTCGTCGGTGGTGACGCGCCCCCGGGGACCCGTGCCTTGCACCGAGCCGAGATCGACCCCGCTCTGCTGCGCCTTCTGACGGGCAGCAGGCCCCGCACGGACCTCGCCAGCCGACGCCTCACCAGCGTCCGCCGCCGAAGCGGCCGGCGCAGGGCTGGGGGCCGTGGCGGTCTCGTCGATGCGAGCGACAATGGCGCCGATCGCGATCTCGTCGCCCTCCTCGGCCAGCGTCTCAGAAAGCACACCCTTCGACGGAGCCGGCACTTCCATGGAGGCCTTGTCCGAGTCGATCTCGAAGAGAGGGTCGCCCTCGGCGACCGCTTCTCCAGGCTTCTTCAGCCAGCGAGCGATGAAGACGTGGGTGATGGACTCGCCGATCTGCGGGATCGTGACGTCGACCATGGGCTCGAACTCCTCGGGGGGGGCCTGCGCTAGGTGCGCAGGGCTTCGGTGACCAGGGCGTTTTGCTCCTGGACATGCTTGTGGTGGATTCCGGTGGCCGGCGACGCCGCCGCAGGGCGACCCACGTAGCGCGGCAGCCGGTCGGCCGGAAGATGCTCCATGAACCAGTGGAGCAGCTGTGGCCAGCCCCCCATGTTCTTCGGCTCTTCCTGGCACCAGACGACCTCGGCCTGCGGGTAGGTGGCGTAGACCGCCTCCAGCTGGGCCGTGGGGAAGGGGTAGAGCTGCTCGAGGCGAACCAGCGCGACATCGCTCTGCTCGGCCTCGCGACGGGCGCGAAGCAGCTCGTAGTAGACCTTGCCGGAGCACAGGACGAGACGCTTGACCCCGGCCGGGTCGAGGGCGTCGAGCTCCGGCAGGACCGGATGGAAGGAGCCGTTGGCCAGCTCTTCGAGGGTCGAGGTGGCCAGGGCGTGCCGCAGCAAGCTCTTGGGGGTCATGATGATGAGGGGCTTGCGCACCCGACGCAGCACCTGCCGACGCAGCAGATGGAAGAACGATGCCGGCGTGGTGCAGTTCGCCACCTGCATGTTGTCTTCCGCGCACATCACCAGGTAGCGCTCGACGCGGGCAGAGCTGTGCTCGGGGCCCTGCCCTGCGTAGCCGTGGGGGAGCAGCATGACGGTGCCGCAGTGCCGTCCCCACTTCTGCTCGCAGGACGCCATGAACTGGTCGACGATCATCTGAGCGCCATTGGCGAAGTCGCCGAACTGGGCCTCCCACATGACGAGGGCGTCGGGGGTGTCGAAGCTGTAGCCGACCTCGAAGCCGAGCACGGCGAGCTCCGACAGCGAGCTGTCGATGGCGTCGAACTTGGCGTCCGGCACCACGTGCTTCAGCGGGAAGTACTCATCGCCGGTGGTGACGTCGGTGATCACCGCATGGCGGTGGGAGAAGGTGCCCCGTCCGGAGTCCTGCCCCGACAGACGCACCCGGTAGCCCTGGTCGAGCAGCGTGGCCCAGGCCGCCTGCTCCCCCATCGCCCAGTCGACCGGCTGCTCCCCCCGGGCAATGCGCAGGCGCTGCGTGAACAAGCGCTTGATCTTGGCATGGGCGTTGAAGCCGTCGGGGATGGTGCTCGCGGACTCGAGCAGCTTCAGCATCCGCCCCATCTCGAAGCCGGTGTCGACCTCGTCGTCGACGTGGCCGGACGAGTAGAGGTCCCACAGGCCCTTCAGAGGGCTGTCGATGGACACCCTGGGACGGTCGGTCTCGACCGTGATCTCAGGCTCACTGAAGTACGCATCCTGGTCGGGGTCGTCGCCCTTCAACAGCAGCTCGCGGCGATGAGCCGGCACGGGCGCCGGAGGCTCGGGCTCCGTGGCCGCCGCCTGCATGTCGGCGTACGACTCTTCGTAGATCTTGTCGCAGTCCTCGGCACTCAGGCTGCCGATGCCGACGAGGTGCTTGGCGTAGACCGCCCGTGGGGTGGGCCGGGACCGGATGTTCTCGTACATCATCGGCTGGGTGAAGCTCGGCTCGTCGCCCTCGTTGTGGCCGTGCTTTCGGTAGCAGTACATGTCGACGATGACGTCGCGGCCGAAGCGCTGCCGGTAGTCCATCGCCATCTGGATGACCGCAGCGACCGCTCGGGGGTGTTCGCCGTTGACATGGAAGATGGGCACCGCCAGCATCCGCGCCACATCGGTGGCGTACTCGGTGCTCCGCCCCTCGGTGGGGGCTGTGGTGAAGCCGATCTGGTTGTTCACGATGATGTGGACCGTGCCGCCGGTGCGGTAGCCCTTGAGCTCGGAGAGGTTGAGCACCTCGGTGACCGAACCCTGACCCGCGAAGGCTGCGTCGCCGTGGAGGAGAACCGCCATGCAGCGGGACTGCTCGTGGTCCTCGTCGCGGTCCTGCTTCGCACGGACGCGGCCCTCGACCACGGCGTTCACCGCCTCGAGGTGGGACGGATTCGGCGTGACCGACACATGGACGAGATCGCCAGGGACCGTCTGCACGTCGGCGGAGTAGCCGAGGTGGTACTTGACGTCGCCGCTATTTTCTATGTCCTGATGGACGTTCTCGAACTCTCGGACCACCAGCAGGGCCGGCTTCTGGAGGATGTTCACGAGGGTGTTGAGGCGGCCTCGGTGGGCCATACCGAACACGATCTCCCGCACGCCACTGGCGCCGGCACGCTCGATGAGAAGGTCGAGCAGCGGAATGAGGGTCTCGCCCCCCTCCAGGCTGAAGCGTTTGGTGCCTGGGAAGCGCGTGTGCAGCATGCGCTCGAAGTTCTCGGCGTCGCACAGCTTGCGGAACACGCGACGCTCTTCCGTGGGGTCGAGCACCCCGCGGTTGGGGAGCGTCTCGAGCTGCTCCTGGACCCAATACTTCTGCACGTTGTCCATGATGTTCATGAACTCGGCGCCGATGGAGCCGCGGTAGGCCTTGCGCAGGTGCTCGACGATGAACCGTAGGCTGGCCCGCGCGGGCATGCCGAACATCGGGGAGGTGTCGAACTCGTCGTCGAGATCGGCATCGGACAGGCCGTAGTGGCCGAGCTCGAGCTCGACGTGAATCTTCCTCTCCCGGCGCCCGAGCGGGTCGACGTCGGCCGAGAGGTGGGCCCGCACCCGGTAGGCGTTGATCAGCTGGACGACCTTCGCCTGCCGGCTGTCGGTCCCGACCCCAGCAGGGGCGAAGATCGAGCGCGACAGGAAGCTCGGGCCCAAGCCCGTCCGCCCATTGGGCGGCCCATCGATGGCCTCGAACGTGGAACGGAGCTCCGGCTCCACCGAGGCGGGGTCCTCGAGCCACTGCAGATACTGCTGGTCGAGGAAGGCCGCGTTCTCCCCAGTGAGGAGGCTGTCGGGCAGATTGGAGGCAGAGGACGAGGCGTCGGGGGACGGAGGCGACTGGCTCACCGCGGGCTCCGGAGCGAGGTGGTTCGCAGGTGCGTGGTGGGCACGAACCCTAACACCTGCCGTACCGGGGCCCTCGGAATTCTCACCCCGCTGCAACGCCCTCCCACCGATCCCGCAGGGGACGGGGACGATGAGGCCGCAAGGCCACCAGGTCTCCGTCTTCGTCGATCCGGGTTGCCAGCGCGTCGATCTCTCCTGCCGGGAGCTGGTGCCGGGCCTTGTCGAGGAGCTGCAGCGCTGCGCTCCCCTCCCCCAACCGAAGCAGGGCCGCGAGGACGTTGCCGAGGTTCTCCGCGGTGCGCTGCCGCTCGAACGCACGACCGAACCAGTCGAGCGCCACGGAAGGCCGTCCCATCAGGAACGCCAGCACGCCGCGATGCCGCTCCACCGATGCGAGCCGGTCGTTGAGCAAGTCGCCTCCTTCGTCCCACGCCGCGAGCTCCTGCTGCCCTGCGAGCCGGGCGGCTTCGGCGTAGTCCCGAACCTTGGGCGACGCCGCGAGCACTCCGAGGGCGGAGAGCTTGGTGGTGCGGGCCAGTCGACCGGCCGCGTCCAGCTGCTGGATTCGCCGTCGGACCGCGTCCGCCTCCACCTCCGGATCGTGGAGGAGCCTTCGGATCTCGTCGAGGGCGCCCCCCTCATCGCTGGGGAGGCCGTTGGCGGGGGTCAGGTAGGCGTCCTGGTCGAGGGCGCCTTCGATCCGCGCGAGCAGATGTTCCAGATCCATGGGGACTCCACGCGGCACGAAGCCGGCAGACATGCAGGCGCCACGACGCCCGAGGCGCCCGGCATGAGCGAGGGTGGAGGCGCGAGCCGGCGCGACCGGGCGCCGGTGCGCCAGCTCACATGGGGACGTCCAGCGACTGGGCGAGGACGGCGTCGCGCGCGGCCCGCTTCAGCCACACTTCGTGGGACGAGCGCTCCCGGGGCCCGAGCTCGGCCACGCGCTTGCGGATCCGCTGGACCCGCTGGGTGACCGCGGCCCGGGAGACGCCAGCCCTGCGGGCGAGCTCGGCCTTGGTGCCTGCAGCGAGAAGGTCGTGCAGGTAGGTCTGGTCGGCCTCGGAGAGCGGGCTCTCGGCGACGCGCTCTGCCTCTGCGTCCGGGCGGGGCATCTTGCCCTGCCAGCCTTCGACGGCGTCGGCGCCTTCACCCTTGAGCGCGTTCTGCTCCCGTTCCTTGCGGCGGATGACCCGCCACGTGGTGCGGTCGGCGATGGTCCGGACGAAGGCGTACAGCTCGGGGATGCTCTGGCCACGAAAGGCTGCGAGGGAGCCCTGCATCAGCTGCAGGAGCACCTCGGCGACCACCTCCTCCTGTTCGGAGGCGGCGAGTGCGTTGCCGCAGTGGCGGGACACCGCCACGGTGCGTTTGTGCACGTACTTCATGAGCAGCTGGAAGAAGGCACCTGCCTCGGGGGAGGTACGGTCCGCCAGCAACAGGCGCAGCTGGGGTTGCAGCTCTCCTTCGGAGAGGATGTCGTTCAGATGCGCCATATCAGAAGCCGTTGCTGATGCGGCGATGCTCGGGGACCGCCTTGGAGTCGCGGTTCGGCGACTGCACCTTGTCCGGGGGCGGCGGCGCCGCGCACACGGTGGCATCGGCGGATGCAGACACGGCGACCGCCTCGCAGACGTCGTGGGAACCAGTGGCCGCGATGACCCACAGCAGGAAGACGAGGAAGTGGCTCATGGGGTGGCCTCCGTGCGCAACAAGGCAAGGTCAGGGTCGGACTGGACACTCCGCTCCACATCCGAGGCAATCGCCTCGGGGAACGCGGAGCGGATGGATTCGAGGAGATCCCGCGCCTCCCCTTCTTCGCCAAGGCGGAGCAGGGTGCACAGGATGTTGGTCAGGTTCTCGGACGACCGCTCCCGCTCGAGGGCGCGGGCGAAGTAGTCGAGGGCGACGTCGTAGTGACCTCGCAAGAACGCCAGCACGCCGCGGTGGCGCTCGACGGACGCGAGGTTCTGCTGGAGGTTCGGGCCCCCCTTCTCCAGGGCCGCGTACTCCTGCTCTCCCACGAGGCGGGCCGCCTCTTCCCACTCGGCCACCTGGGGGTGGGCCGCCACGATGTGCAGGGAAGACAGACGCAGCACCCGGTCGAGGTTGCCTTGGGCGTGGAGCCGCTCGATGAGCAAACGCACTTCGTCGGCGTCGAAGCCCGGCTGGGACAGCGCTGCCTGGACCGTGGCCACGCCGGCCCGATGCTGCGGGTCGATGTGCTCCGACGGCGTGAAGTACGCCGACGAGTCGACCGTCTTGAGGATGCGCTGGAAGAGGGCTTGGTAGTCCATCGAGGCGAGGGCTCCGGCTTGGGCGACGGTTGCTGTGCCGTCATTCCCTAGAGTGCAAGGATGTCTGCTCCGGTAAACGTCCGTCGCGAAAAAAATGACAGGCCCGAGAGCAATAGCTCCATAACAACGGTTTCAGCAAGCGGATTCCCCGACACGCTCGCTGCGACTTCATCGGTCTCGCCCCCACGACCCCCTCGAAGGTCCCTCCACTCCACCGCCTCGCCACGATCCAATGGCAGGAATACGTCGCCGCGAATCCGGAGGAACTCGTGGACGCACGTCTGAATGGTCGCATCGCTGTCGTCACCGGGGGCAGCCGAGGCATCGGCGCCGCCATCGCCCGGCGCTTCGCCGAAGAAGGAGCCACGGTCGTGATCTGCTCTCGGAAGGCAGGTCCGCTGGCGGACGCCGCCGAAGCACTCGCCAAGGATGTGCCCGGCCAGATCGTACCGAAGGTCCTCCACGTCGGGCACCTCGACACCATCCCCGCCTTCTGGGACGAGGTCGTCGCCTCGGTCGGCCGCCCCACCGTGCTCGTCAACAACGCCGGCACCAACCCGTACTTCGGACCGCTGCTCGGCACCGAATGGTCGGCTTGGGACAAGACGATGGAGGTGAACCTCAAGGGGCCCTTCGCCATGTCCAAGGAGCTGATCCAGCGACACCTGGCCGACGACCCCGCCGCACCCGCCCGGATCATCAACGTGTCGAGCATCCTCGGGCTCACCGGCTCCAAGATGCAGGGCGTCTACGGCATGACGAAGGCGGCCCTCATCTCGATGACCCAGACCATGGCGGTGGAGCTCGGCGAGACCGGCGTTCGCGTCAACGCCATCGCCCCTGGCATCGTCGACACCCGCTTGTCGGCCGCGCTGACTCAGAACCCCCAGTTGCTCGAGCAGCACCTCCTCCCCCACACCCCCCTCAAGCGGGTGGGTCAGCCCGAGGAGATCGCCGGCATCGCCGCGTTCTTGGCGTCCGACGACGCGTCGTTCATGACCGGCCAGGTGCTGACCGTGGACGGCGGCTACATGGTGGGCTGACCCAACCTCGCTCGCCACGGGGCCTCGTCGTAGTCGCCCCGCAGCAGCGAGTGCCGGAGCATGTCGTGCCAGGCGTCCTGGTGGAAGTACTCGTCCCGGAGCACGCCCTCCTCCTGGAAACCGAGCTTCTTGCACAGGTGCAGCATCCGCCCGTTGTCGCCGTAGTGCACGATCCACACCTTGTGGAGCTGCAGGTGCTCGAAGGCCAGGGTGCACAGCAGCCGCAGGACCTCCTGACCGTAGCCCTGGCCGTGACGGGTGCGGTCCCCGATGACCAACCCCAGCCGACCGTTGGCGGCGGGCCAGTAGATCTTGTGGATGCCGGCGTTGCCCACGTAGGCGCCGTCGAGGTCTTCGGCGACGTAGAGCCGGTCCGCCGAGCTGGACCTCATCGCCCGCACATAGGCGAGTTCCTCCTGACGGGTGATCGTGCGCGACATCCCCGCGAAGTTCCGGGTGACCGCTGGGTCGTTCACCCAGCCCATCATCGCGTCGACGTCCCGCTCCTCGATGGGCCGCAGCCGGACGCGATACCCAGGACGCGAGAACGTGCCCCCCTCCTCCAACCTCGGTGCCGGTCCTGACATGGTGACTCTCCTCGCGTTGTTGGCCGCTTGCAGCGGCTCCCCAGAAGGCCAGCCTCTCACGTCGACGCCAGTGCCGCCCACGGTCGACCTCGAAGGCACCCTGCCCCCGAAGACCCAGTGGTCCGACATGGAGGGGTTCTTTCCCGACCGCCCCGGCCTCCCGCTGGGCACGCCGGGACTGACCCTCGGCATGGAGATCGAGCTCGCCCGGACTCGCCTCGAGGGGATGTCGCTGGGCCGGGTGGTGTCGCGGGACATCGATGGGAAAGTGGTCCACACCGCGACCCTCGAGAAGCCCCCCGACGTGGCCGTGGCCATCATCAGCGACACAGCCCAGCAGACGGTGGAGGAGCTTCAGTACACCGTGCCCGCCAACCAAGCGGAGCGCACGCTCGTCGACACCTGGGGCATCCCCGCTGGCTTCACCCTCGAGGAGGAGCCCTCCTACCTGTGGGCCGACGACCAGCTACGCATCGAGTGGGTCACGGTGTCCGGCAAGAGCACAGGCCTGCTGATGTACACCCTGCCCGACGCAGCCGAGGCGCCCGCGTCTGCCCCCTGAACGGGAGGCTCACTGCACGCGGAGCAGGTCCCCGAGGACCCCTGCTGCGGTCACCTCGGCGCCAGCGCCCGGGCCCCGGATCACCAGGGGGTTGTCGTGGTAGCGGCGGGTGGTGAACACCAGCATGTTGTCCGGCCCCGACAAGGACCCGAGGGGGCTCGCCAGCGGCACCTCCCGCAGCCCCACGGCCACGTCGCCCCCCTCGATGCTGGCGACGTACCGGAGGGTGGCTCCCCTCTCTCGAGCCGCGGCCCAGCGGGCCTCCAAGGCAGGGCCACGGGATGCCAGCGCCGCCTCCAAACCATCCTCTAGGCCGTCCACGAAGGGCTCCCGCACGACCTCGAACGGCTCGATGGCCGTCCCGATGGAGCGGGCGACAATCAAGGCCTTCCGGGCGACGTCCATGCCGGAGAGGTCGTCGCGCGGATCGGGCTCGGTGTACCCGAGGGACCGGGCCTCCTCGACGGCATCCTGCAGGGTGACCCCTTCGTCGAGGCGGGTGCACAAGAAGCCGAGGGTGCCGCTGAAGCAGCCCTGCACCATCCGCAGCTCGTCCCCGGTCGCGAGGAGCTCCTGGAGCGTGTGCAGCACCGGAAGCCCAGCACCGAAGGTCGTCTCGTAGCCATAGCGGACGTGGGAGGCATCCCGGGCGGCCCACAGCGCATCGTGCTCTGCTCGGGGCCCCGACAGCGGCACCTTGTTGGCGGTCACGACGTGCATGTGGCACTCCAGCACCATGCGGTGAAGGTCCGCGAGGGGGGCGGCCGACAGGTCGATCCACACGACGTCCGTGAGGCCCACGGCCCCCACCTGCTGCACGAGGGCCTCATCCGACGGACGCTCGGGGCCCGCCGCGACCTGCTCAGCCAGCGCCGAGGGCGCGATGCCGGACGGATCGAAGGCCCACGTGCGGGACCGCACCCCAGCCACCACCCGGTACACATGGCCCGAGGCAAGGAAGCGCTCGGCGTTCTCCTCCAGCATCTCCAGGAAGGACTCCGCCACACGCCCCAGCCCCACCACCACCAGGTGCACGGTGCGGGTCAGGCCGAAGGCGGTGTGCACGGCCCGCACGGCCGCGTCGGTCTCTACGCCATCGACCACCACGGAGATCGACAGTTCGCCGCCTCCCTGCGCGATGGCCGCGACGTTCACGCCCGCGTGACCCAGGGCGGTGAACAGGCGCCCTGCGGTGCCCGGCGTCCCAGCCATGCCTGCCCCCAGCACGGACACGGCGGTCACGCCGTCTCGACGGTGTACGGCCCCGAGCAACCCCGCATCGAGCTCCAGCCGCAGTCGCTCCAGAAGGCCGTCGTGGAGGCGCTTGGCGTCGTCGGTTCGCACCACCACCGACACCGTCTGCTCCGAGCTGGCCTGGGAGATCATCAGCACGTTGACCGCCGCGGCGTCCGCCACCTCGAAGATGCGCCGGGACACCCCGGGGACCCCAGCCATGCCGCGCCCCTCCACCGTGATCAGCGACAGCTCCCGCATCGCGGTCACCACCTTGACCCCAAGCGGGCTCGGGCCGGTCTCGGGTCCGACCAAGGTGCCTGGAAGCTCCGGGTCGAAGGTCGAGCGGATGCGAATGGGGATGCCCCGTCGCTCGCATGGCAGCATCGTCTTCGGGTGGATGACCTTGGCCCCGAAGTAGGACATCTCAGCCGCTTCCGCGTACGACACCCGGGGCAGCGAGCGGGCCTCGGAGACGACCCGTGGGTCGGCAGTCAGGATGCCGTCGACGTCGGTCCAGATCACCACCTCGGTGGCATCGAGGACATGGCCCAACAATGCCGCGCTGTAGTCGCTGCCGGAACGGCCCAGGACCGTGGTGACCCCCTCCGCGGTCGCGCCGAGGAAGCCCGTGACCACGGGGACCCGCCCGGCTTCGACCAAGGGGAGGAGCTTCTCCCGCCCCAGCTTACGGGTGGCGTCGAGGTCCACGCGCCCCTCTTCCCAGGTGTCGTCCGTGCGCACGAAGGCACGGGCGTCCACAGCCTCTGCCGGCACGCCAGCCTCGCGAAGGGCCTGAGCCGCGAGGGGGGCACTGAGCCGCTCGCCGAAGCTGGCGAGGAGGGCCCTGCTGCGAGGGGTCTGCTCCTGAAGCAGCCGCATTCCGGCGAGCAGCGAGCGCAAGCGCTCCAGGAGCTCCGAGACCACCTGGACCACCTCGGGCTCGCGAGCGACCGCCAGGTGACGGGCGCCGATCTGGGCGACCATCTCTGCGACCTGTTCGGCCTCCCCTGCGGCAGCAGCGCGTCCGGCGTCGAGGAGGACGTCCGTGGTGCCCCCCATGGCGGACACCACGATGGCGACCTGGCCTCCTGGCTTCCCGGACGTCTGAACCACCAGCTCCACCATGCGCGCCAGGCGCTGTGCATTCCCGACCGACGTCCCACCGAACTTCATCACGACCACGGGCAGCCCCTCCATTCGCCGCGCAGCCTACCCTCCCAACGCGGCCGCTAGCTTGCGTTGCGTGAGGCGAGCCCGCTCCGGGTCGACGGTGTTCTGCAGACCGAGGGCGAGCTTCCAGGCCTTTCGCGCGGGGGTGACCCGGCCGGCGGAGGTGGCGAGATCGCCCGTGAGGTCGAGGGTCCACGCGAGATCGGGCTCCAACACCTCGATCCGAGACAGGCCCTCCCGGACCCGCTCCAGGTGCACCTCGAGCTCCGTCCAGCGACCGGCCCCCGCGGCCGACGCCGCGAGCACCGCGTACGTGTTGACCAACAACACCCCGTGCCCTTGCCAACCCACCTGCTCCAGCACGTCGCTGGCGAGCTCCCACGCCCCCGACCAGTTCCGCTCGAGGAGGTCCACCAGGGCGAGCTCCAGCTGGGGGTGCACCACCTGCGGCGCGCCTGCCTCCGTGTACAGCGCCACGGCCCGCCCCAGGGCCTTGCGGGCGCTGCCGGCCCGCTCCTGCAGGCGGCCCAGCACGCCGACGTCCGTCCAGGCCTCCGCGAGCCCGATGGGGTCGTCGGCTTGCTCATAGACCTTCACCGCCCGACGCAGGAAGGTCGCGGCGTCCTCCAGCTCGCGGTCGAGCAACGCGGACCGCCCCAGGATCCGCCATCCCCGAGCCACTCCGCTGCTGTCTCCGTACCGACGAGAGGCCTTGGTCAGGTACTGGGCAGAGACCATCGCATGGGCCGCCGCTCGCCCCGGTTCCTGGAGGTACCGAGCGACCAGGGAGCGGTGGTAGTTCACCTCGCCCAGCAGGCGAGGGTCGTCGCTCTCGCGAAGCAGCGACTCGGCCCGAGCGAAGGTGCGGTCGGCGACCTGCGCCTCCCGCTCTGCCATCTGCACCCGGCCCAGCTCCAGCACCGCGCGGGCCTCGAAGACCCGGTGCTTGCCTCGCTGGGCTGCCGCTTCCGCTCGCAAGGCCCAGTGCCGGGCGTCATCGAGACGCTCGAGCCCGTTGAAGAGGTTGGCCCGCTGCACGAACAGTTCGGTCCACGTGACGTCCTCGGGGGTGACCCGAGCACCCCGCAGCGCCTGCTCGAGCAGGGCCAAGGCCGGGAGAGCGGCCTTGGGCCCCCCCTGACGAAGCCTGAGCACCACGCCGTCCCGCAGGTAGGGCACGGCCTCGCCCGGAAAGCGCCCCTCCACGAGATGCCGCCCGATGCGGACCACGTGATCTTGGGCGTCGGACCGGTACAGGAGCATCCGAGCACAGGCCCGGTGGTGTTTCTCCAGCCGTCCGCGCTCCGCCGCCCGGGCGAACAACACCTCGCGGACCATCTCCTGGGCGAAGGCAAAGCCCTCGGGCGCATCGTCGACCAACCGGGCGAGATGCATCCGGCTCTCGATCTCCTGCCGCCAGGCCGCATGGGTCGGGTCGAACATCACCTTGCCCCGAGCCGCGTGACGGCCCTTGGGGTCGTCCCCCACCCGCTGCCACTCGTCGCCGTTCACGTGGATGCCCAGCACCGCCGCGATCTCGAGCAGCTGTGCCGCCTCGTCCGGAAGCCCTCGCAGCACACGCTCCACGCGCTGAGCCCAGACCTCCTCCACCGAGGCGATGATGGGTCCGGTGTTCTCGAGCTCGTACCCGGACGCCCCTTCGATGAGCTTGTTCTCCCGGACCCAGTCGCGCACCAGCTGCACGGCGAAGAACGGGTTGCCCGCGGTGCGCTCCTCTACCCGGGCCGCCAGGGATCGCTCCAGGGGAAGCAGCGTCTGGACCAGTCGCGACGCCTCCGCCGCCTTCAACGGCCCGACCGGCATCATCTCGACGTCGGGGATCTTCTGCAGGGCGGCGACTTCCCGACGGAGCTCCGGGTCCTCAGCGACGGCCTCGTCCCGCCAGGTGATCACCAGCAAGATCGGCGAGGGACGCACCGCTTGGGCTTCCGCCACATGGCGGGCGAAGGCGAGGCCGTCCGGGGTGACGTGCACGTCGTCGAGCCACACCACCACGGGTCGTTCGTCGGCCATCACCTCGAGGGCGCGCCTCAGGACCGCATGGCGCCGAGGCCCTTCCACCCGCACGCCGTGGGCTTCCTCTTCGGGCGACAGCGCCGCGCTGAGGCCGCGCGCCAGAGGGTCGTCGACCTTCCGGTCGAGCCCCAACTCGGCGCGGATGCGGGTGATCCGGTTCTCGTCGTCGAGCCGGGGGGTGCGCAGCTCCCGATGGAAGGCGCGGCTGAGCATGTTGGGCGGCGGCTCGCCCGGTCGGGCCTTGGCCTTGAGGTGACGGATCCCCGAGAGCTGCTTGGCGGTCTCGCCCACCCAGCCAGCCACGCGGGAGGTGCCGACCCCCGCGGGACCGTGCAGCCCGACGACCATGCCGCGGCCGGTCTTGTGGACCTTGCGCAGCATGCGCCACAGCTGGTCGCGCTCCTTGCGGCGGCCCACCATCGGGATGCTCCGCAGGTCCATGATGCCCAGGCCTGCCCCCACCAACCGGGGCGGGGGGCGCGGGCTCTCGCTGCGACGCCAGGACAACGGAAGCACGAAGCTGCCATCGTGCTTGCCTCCGCGAGGAAGGACCGGCTGCTGCACGTCCCGCGCGGTCGGAACGTCGTCGGGGCTCATGCGAACCGTGGTGATGTCGTCTTCTGTGGGGCCCAGGGCAACGGGGGCGATGGGCACCCCGAGGTCCACCGGGTTGCCGAGCTGGGCCAGCGCCAGGGCCGCGTCCGCCGCGCTCTGGAACCGCTCCGCCGGGCGCTTCCGCAGGAGGGTCGCGAGCCACTCGTGCAGACCCTGGGGCACGGTGATCTGGGGCTGCAGCGGCAGCGGCTCCTTGTTGAGCTGGGCGATCATGAGCGCCGTGCCCTTGGTCTCTTTGAAGGCCCGATGGCCGCCCAGCACCCGGTAGAGCATGCACCCGAGCGCGTACAGGTCGGTCCACGGCCCGAACTCCCGCCAGTTGGCCCGGATCTGCTCCGGCGACATGTACGCGAGGGTGCCGATGATGCCCTGGTTGATCGACTCCTCGATGGTCTGGTCGAGCAGCGTGGCGATGCCGAAGTCGACCAGCTTCCAGCCAGGGCGGGCGTCGCGGGCCGTGCAGCGGAGCACGTTGGGGGGCTTCAGGTCGCGGTGCAACACCCCCCGAGCATGGGCGTGGCCGAGGGCGTCGAGGAGCTCCAGGATCATCTCCCGAGCGGCCTCCCAGTGGGGCGGCGTCCAGCCCTGCAGCGTGCCGCCCGACGCATGCTCCATCGCCAGGTAGGGGCCCGTGGCAACGAGCTTGCCCTCGGACGCGTGGGCCGCCTCTTCGTCGACCTCTCCGGTGTCGAACACCCACACGATGCCCGGATGGTCGAGCCCGGCCACCGCCTGCACCTCGTTGCGGAACGAGCGACGGATCCGGTCATCGAGGAGCGCAGCCCTGGTGATGACCTTGACGGCCACCGGGACGCCCGTGTCGCGATGCACGCCCTTCCAGACCACCCCCATGCCGCCGTGGCCGAGGGGAGCATGAAGATCGAAGGGACCGAGGGGCACGCGGCGCACGAGAGAAGTCTACACCCTTACGCGCGATCGATGGCAGAGGCCCATCGCTTCCGTGTCGCTTCCAACTCCAGCGGGTCGCCCGAAGGACGGAACGTGCGGTCCTCGCTCCAGGCCCGGGCGACGTCTTCGGGGTCGCTCCACACGCCCACGGCGAGTCCAGCGAGGAGCGCGGAGCCCAGGCCGGTGGTCTCCCGCACCACGGGGCGGACCGTCGGCACCCCCAACAAATCTGCCTGGCGCTGCATGAGCAGGTTGTTGGCCGACGCCCCTCCATCCACCCGCACCTCGGCGAGGGAGCCGCCGAGGTCGCGCTGCATGGCGGCCAGGATTTCGTCGATCTGGAGCGCGATGCCATCGAGGGTGGCCCGGGCGAGGTGCGCCTTGGTGGTGCCCCCGGTGATGCCCGTGATGATGCCCCGAGCATTGGGGCGCCAGTGGGGGGCGCCGAGGCCCGCGAGCGCAGGCACGAAGGTGACCCCGCCCGAGTCGGGCACCGACGCCGCCAGAGCCTCGATCTCGGAGGCCGACTCGAGGATGCCGAGCCCGTCGCGAAGCCACTGCACCGCCGCCCCAGCGATGAACGCGCTTCCCTCGAGGGCGTAGGTGGTGCGGCCTCCGAGCTTCCAACCCACCGTGGTCAGCATGCCGTGGCTCGAGGGCACCGCCTCCTCGCCGGTGTTGAGCAGAATGAACGCGCCGGTTCCGTAGGTGCACTTGGCCATCCCCCGGGCAAAGCACGCCTGCCCGAACAGCGCGCCCTGCTGGTCCCCGATGAGGCCGGCGACCGGAATGCCGTCCGGGAGGAAGCCGACGCCCTTGGTGTGGCCGTAGACCTCGCTGCTCTCCCCCACCCGCGGCAGGGCTGCCCGGGGCACGCCGAGGATGCCGAGCAGTTCATCGTCCCAGCTTCCGCGGTGCAGGTCGTACATCAGCGTCCGGCTGGCGTTGGACGGGTCCGTGACGTGGGCCCCCGTCAGTCGCCAGGTCACGAAGGTGTCGATGGTCCCGAAGCACAGCTCCCCGGCTTCGGCCCGAGCGCGGGCGCCGTCGACGTGGTCCAGCAACCACCCCGCCTTGGTGCCCGAGAAGTACGGGTCGAGCACGAGACCGGTCCGCTGGCGAAACAGCTCCTCGTGCCCCTGGCTCTTGAGCTGGGCACAGCGGTCGGCGGTGCGGCGGTCCTGCCACACCAGCGCGCGATGGATGGCCTCGCCGCTCTGACGGTCCCAGAACAGCGACGTCTCCCGCTGGTTGGTGACACCAATGGCTCGGATGGCGGTGCCGTCGACGCCAGCCTGGTCGAGGGCCTCCGTGACCGACGCCCCGATGCTCTGCCAGATCTCCTCGGGGTCGTGCTCGACGTGGCCGGGCTGGGGGTAGTGGTTCGGGAACTCCACGTTGACCGAAGCGACCACCTCGACGGCTGAGTTGACGAGCATCGCCGTCGTGCCGGTGGTGCCCTGGTCGATGGCGAGAACGAGTTCGGACATGGGAGCCTCCTGCGTCGCGACGTCGAGGTCGCATGTTTTTGAGGCAAGCTCGGGAAGCGCTCACCCCGCGGGATGGCGGGCGGGCCATCCGTTTCGACCGGAACTACCCGAAGCGGCCCGTGCAGCGCAAGCGGTTGCAGGAGGTTGCACCGGTCCCCCACGCCCGGGGCCGGGAGGCTACGTTCGTAGGCGTGGCCCGTGGGCCCACCTTGCGACCCCGGTTGTTCCTCGTCAAATCGGACACCGGGAAGCGCGATCCGCTTGGATGTACTACAGGGCGGGCCACAGGACGGCCAGGGACGGGCGCGACAAGCGCGTACCAGGCTCGACAGGCCCGACCGTCACCGCGCCACCACACCATCTCCAATAGCGAGGGGAAATCCGGCATGTCCTTCAAGATGCGCTGCCCGAAGTGCAATGGTCTGGACTACAGCATCGAGCGGGACAACCGCACCTTTGGGGCCGTCGCCCAGGCGTTCGAGCTCGTGTTCCACTGCCGCTGCGGCAAGCAGATGTTCGGGGAACAGATCCTGAAGGAGTACGAGGTCCAGAAGAAGGAGTGGGAAGCCGGCGCCGGAGACCGCGCCGACGACGGCGACGACGAGCGTCCTGCCCACGCCCTGCTCCGAGAGACGGCCGAGGGCCGTGAGGGTGCCGCCGAGCCGCGCCCGATGCTCACCCCCAAGGTGGCCCCGCCCTCCAAGGACGCCCCCGCCAAGGCGTCCAAGCCGAAGGCCATCAAGGAAACCAAGAAGGCCTCGAAGGCCACGGTGGAATCCGCCGTGGGCACCGAGGAATGCGCGTGGCCTGGCTGCGTCAAGCCCGCTCGGAAAAACTCGAAGTACTGCAGCCGTGCGTGCTCCAACAAGAACGCGCGCCATCGCCACAAGCTGCGGGCCAAGACCGAGTAGGCCGCAGGTCGGGCGTTCCCGACCTTCCGTGCTCCGACCGCCGCCTCCACGAGGCGGCCGGTCACCTCACGCCGCGCTCCAGCACCTCGAACGCCACCCGGCGATTCTGGCTTCGCCCCTCGGGGGTGGCGTTGTCGGCGACGGGCCGCTGGGGGCCGTAGCCCCGAGCCGAGAGCACCTCGGCGGGTACCCCACGCTCCACGAGCGCCCGACGCACGGCCGTGGCACGGGACTCCGACAGGGCGAGGTTGTAGGCCGGGTCGCCGGTGGCATCGGTGTGCCCCTGGACCTCGACCCGCACCACGGTGTCGGCCGCGAGCAGCGCCGAGGCCACCTGGTCGAGGACCGGCCGCGCTTCTGCACGCAGCGTGTCGGCGTCGAAGTCGAAGAGCACCTGCTCGGTGATGGCGATGCCTTCGGCGCTCACCTCGACCCTCGACCGACCCAAAACGAGGTCCATCGCGACCTGCACGTCGTCCACCTGGAAATCCACGCGCCCTGGGCCCAGCTCGTCGCCCGACACCAGCGCCTGCCACGCGCCGGGACGAAGCAAGGCCGTCGCGACGCCATTGGAATCGGTGCGGGAGCGCTCCATGTCGGCAGGGCCGCGCCACTGCACCTCGGTGGAGACCGGGGCGCCTGAGTCGTCCGTGACGGTGATCCGCACCGGACGGAGGGTCCAGGCCATGGGAACGATGCGGTCCGTCACGCCGGCCGGCAGCACCACCTCGCTGGTGGTCGGAGGATGCGCGGGGTGCCGCACCACCATCCGGAAGGAGGCCGGACGCAGCTCGTCGACCATCAACACGCCCCCCTGCCCCGTCTGTCCGACCGGCGAGCCGTCGAGCTCCACCGCAGCGCCGACCACGGGCAGTCCGTCTCCGTCCACGACGCGCAGGACGAGGTCGGCCAGGGAGCCATCCACGTCCTCGACCGTCACGTCGACCCGCAAGAGGTCGCTCGCGTCCTCGGGCACGGGGAAGGAGAGCAATCCGACCCCTCGACTGGGGGACGATGCGAGGACCTGCCAAGCGCCGGGGGCGAGCAGGACGGTCCGCAGGCCTTCGTCGTCGACCGGCCCCATCGGCACGGGCTGAGGCCCGAGCACCCGCACGATGGCGTCGGCGACGGCCGCGCCATCGGCGTCCACCGCACGGAGCCGCGTGGCCCCCGAGGCCCACTCCAGGGTTTCTTCGACCACCAGCTCGCCTTCGAGGAGCCGAATCGGTCGCTGCAGGGGCGCGTGCAGACCGCTCTCGACCACGAGCTCTCGCGCCCCGACGGCCAGCTCGTCCATGCGCAGGGCGCCGTCGGACCCGGTCGAGCCCAAGGCGTACCCGTCCAGCTGCACACGAGCGTCCGGAACGGGGCGTCCGTCGGCGTCGACCAGGCGCACCTCCAGCTCCGCGAGGCCGCCCTCGCTGGGCCGGAACACCAAGTCCACCCGCTGCAGCGCGGCGTCGGCCTCCGTCACGGAGAGCGTTCGCTCCTGCGTCCCTTGGACCGACGCAGCGAACAGCGACCAGTCTCCCGGCGTCAGCACGAAGCGCTCGACCCCATCCTCTCCCAGGGTCCGGTCCAGCGTCTCGCCTGCGGGGCCCACGAGGCGGAGGGTGGCATCGAGGGGCATGCCGTCGGCGCCCACACCACGCACCTGCACTGCACCAGGCCGGTACTGCACCGGGACGACGATTTCCTGAGGGCCCGCGACCAACGTGAGGTCCACAGGCGGAACGGGGGCCAGTAGCTCGGACTGAATCTCCAGCGAGCGGTCCCCCAGCGCGAGCTCGTCGATTCGCATCCGCCCACCAGACCCCGTGGTCCCGAGCGCAAAGCCTCCAAGCAACACCTCGGCGCCGTCCACCGGGCGACCGTTGGGGTCGAGCACCGCAACATCGAGGTCGGCGACCCCTCCCTCGGATGGGCGCAGGGAGACCTCCAGCACTTGCACGCCGGTTTGGTCCTCGTCGATCCGCAGGCTTCGGGCCTGTCCACCGAGCGTGGGCGAGGTGATCACCAGGGACCAATCGCCAGGGCCCAGGACCTGGACCCGCTCCCCCAGTGCGTCGACGGGCACGGCCGGCAGCCGGCTCGGCCCCAGGAACCGCACGATCGCATCGGACGCGGCGGCGCCGTCGGGCCCCCGGACGCTCACCCGGACCGTGCCCGGCACGGGCACCAGCACGACGGGCTCGACGGAGGCACCCGTGGCCACCGTGCGCTCCACCGTCGCGAAGCCCACCTTCTCGACCACCAAGGTGTGGTCCCCCTCGCTCAGCCCGGCCAGCGACACCACACCGCCACTCGAGGTCGCCCCCACAGGGAGGCCATCCAGCAGCACCCGAGCGCCGCCGACCCCAGCGCCTGAGGCGTCGACCACGTCGAAGGCCACGTTGCCAGCGCCTCCTTCCGGAGCGAGCACCGCCTCCACCTTCGGCATGCTCCCCGAGGGGTCCACGACGACGGAGCGCACCTGCTCTCCGCGACCCGGAGCGGTCAGCCGCACACGCCACGTGCCCGGAGGCAGCGCCATGGTCGCACCGGCACCCGTGCGCCCCTCTCGCTCGGCCCCATCGTTGGACGTAGCCTGCCATGTGCCGACGACCGGGGCGCCCTCGAGGTCGGTCACCCGAAGCTCCACGCTGCGAGGCTCGGGGGCGAGGGCCACGACGACCGGTCCGGTCTGCTCCGTCTCCGGCGCCGGTACGTCGATCGGCGGGCGCTCCCCCACCACGACCTGCACCGACCGGGGCCACAACAGCGCGCCGTCGACCTCCGCTTGGCCCGCGCCGCCCGTGCGGGCGACCTCGACGCCATCCGCCAGGATTTGTGCGTCCGCCACGGGCAGGCCGGCCGGATCCTTCACTTCCACCACCACAGGACCGGCGACGGCCACCACGGGCGCCACGACCTCCTCTCGGCCATCGTCGCCGATCGAGGCCCCCACGAAGGCACGGAAGGGGGCGCTGCCGGGCCCGCGCCCGATGGCCGTTCCTGCTGCGGCGCCGCTCCACAGCCCCGCGCCCTTGCCTCCCAGGTCGCCCCGCACCGAGAGCAGTGCCTCCCCGCTACGCTGCACCCCACCAGGCGTCGACGTGCCGTCCAAGACGGGCGCCGAGCCCGGGTCCAGCGAAAGCCGCGCCTCCGCGCCCACCCACACCCGACCGAAGGGCCGCACGCCGAGCGCCCCTCCGACAGGCAGTTGCAGGCCACCGAGGCGCTGGGTGTCTGTGCCCGTCGACGGCACCCAGGACACCGCGACCGCCAGGTCCGCCGCCACGCGACCGGTCCGATGGCCGGCGAGGGCCCACATGCCACCGCCGCCGCCCGAGCCGACCTGCAGCTCCCGGGAGCCCGTGGGCACGATGCCGAAGGGGGCGAGCCCCACGGCGGTGCCCTCCGGGCCGTCCGGCACGACCAGTCCGATGGGGACCCGCACTCGAAGGTCGCCCAGCGCCGTCGCCCAGCCCGTCTGCGTGCCGTCGAGTCGCGCCTCGGGCGCGATGCGGAAGGCGGGCAGCATCGCCTCGATGCCGAGCCGACGGCCAAACCCGTAGCTGGCCCCCACGTTCGCCCCGACCAAGGGTCCGAGGAGCACCTCTTGCTGTTCGGTCGACCCGTCGACGACGAACTGGGTGGCGGGGCTCGACGCGGCCTCTGCCAGCACTCCGACCCGCCACGCACCCGACGCCAAGCGCGGGGCGCTCCTCACGGTCACCGGGGACGCAGCGGCACCATCCCCAAGGGGTGGCGTCGACCCGTGCAGGTCGGTGTTCGGCGCACCGTCTTGCGCCTGAGCCAGAACCGCCCACAACCCGAACCCGATCATCGTGCGCCCACCGCTCCTGTTGCGCACCGTACACCATGCCGCACAGGGTGGCTCGACGAGTCGAAGTCCGCGTCGAACCGGGGCCGGGTCCCCAGTCCTCGCTTCGGCTGATAGATTCGCCCAGCCGCAGGTGCACGCGGCCGGAGGCGACTTGCTCGAACCTGGGGATGCCGTAGACGTGTGGGTGGTCGACCGCGCCCTCGGTCAAGGCGGCATGGGCTCGGTGTACCGTTGCCACAACCGCAACGCACCGCGCATCCTGGCCGCCGTGAAGGTGCTCGAGCTGCCCACCAGGCGGCAGCCCGAGACCACCGCTCGCTTCGTCCGCGAGGCTGAGATCCTCTTCGGACTGGACCACCCCAACATCGTGAAGGTCCGCAACATCCGGACCGAGCACGACCCCCCGTACCTGGAGATGGAGTTCGTCGAGGGAGAGAGTCTCGAGGACACGCTCCAGCGTGGCCCCATCGAAGGCGACCGGGCCGTCGACGTCATCCGGCAGTGCGCAAAGGCGCTCCAATACCTCCACCGACGCGGCGTTCGTCATCGCGACATCAAGCCCGCGAACTTCCTGCTGCGCACCGACGGCCGCGTGAAGCTGGTCGACTTCGGACTCGCCCTCGAGCAAGACGTCTCTCGCATCACCCAGGCCGGCATGGCCTTCGGCACGGTGTCCTACGCGCCGCCCGAGTGGGCCAACCCCGAGCGCCTCGATCCCGTCAAGTGGGACATGTACGCCCTCGGCGTCTTGATGTTCGAGATCCTGACCGGCGACGTGGCGTTCCCGGTCTCTGGGCAAGGAAGCGCCCGCCAGCAAGCGATGCAGGTCGTCTTGAGCAAGCAGGGGCACCCGCCGCTCGACCCCGGCGAAGCGCACCCACGCTTCCTGCGAGCCGTCATCGCCGAGCTCACCGACAGCAACGTCGACACCCGTCTGTCCGACGCCACGGAGCTCCTGCGCCGCCTGGGGGTCGAGGTGCGCGGCAGCGCCCTCGACACCACGTCGGAGGAGGACCACCCCTCCGTGATCACTACGGTGCCCACCCCTGGGGTCCCGATGCCCCGACGGGCCGCCCCCGACACCTGGCATGCCGATGCCAGCAAGCGGGGGCCGAAGCCGGGAGGACGACGCTGGCTGCTCGGCGGGGTGGTCGCCGCCATGGCGGTCGCAGGCATGGCCCTGGGCTTCGCCTCGGTGGGTGGGCTCCTCTGGTACACCAGCAGCGCGGATCAGCGAGACGTCGAGATCGTGGTGAGCGGCATCACCGCCGACACCCCCCACCACCTGCGTCTCGACGCACGGGGCCCCGACCGCAGCACGGGCCTCGCTCACCAGTTCGATGCCATGAACCTGGGGGACTTCGAGGTCCACTGGGCCATCGGAGGCGGCTGCGACGTGGATGTCTGCCGAGAAGGCGGCTGCCCCGTGACGTGCGGCCACGGCGTGTCCCCGGTGTCCGTGGAGCCTGGGTCCGGCCGTGGAACCATCGTGGTCGACGTACCCGCCCCCGTGGCCCGCTCGGTGCGCATCTCCCTCCCTCCGCTTCCCGACGACGTACCGGTGGACGTCCTTGTCGCGGGAGAGGCCACCACGGTCGTGGCAGGGGGACGCAAGACCGAACCGGTCGCCCCAGGCACCCACGACGTGCAGCTGATGCTGGGCAGCTGCCCACCCGATGCCAAGCCGTGCGACGACGACTGCCCGACCGGCTGCCTCGTCGTGGGGAGCGAGGTCGTGGTGCCATGGTCCGGCATGCCAGACGACCCAGAGTGGGCCGCCGGCCTGACGGATCGATGGGCCCAGCACACGCGCCCGGCCGACCCGGTCCCTGCCCCCGCGGCTGCCCCGAGCCCTGCCCCCGCGCCGGCCCCTGCCCCGGCGCGGAAGAGCGGCCCGTTGGTGACCCAACAGCAGCTCGCGACCTGGCTGGAGGGGGCTGGTGCGATCTACCAGCCCGGCGCCCCCAAGGACTACAAGAACGGCCACCTGGCTGGGTGGAACGGCACCACCCCTCCCGCCCCGAAGGCCCCCGTGGTGGGCATCGGCTTCCCCGCAGCGAGGGCGTACTGCAAAGGCCACGGAGGCCTGGCGAGCGTGGCGGACGCGGTGCCCGCCACCGCGAGCACCGAGTGGCGCGTGGATGCAGAGGGCAAGCCGGCGGTGGTGATGCTGGGCACGACCGACGCCACGAGCACCCCGGGCACCGGCGGCTACATGGGCACCACGTCCTTTCGCTGCCGGCGTTGATCCGGGGTCCATGGGACCTGTCGCGACGCGCACGCACCGCAGAACCAGGTCTCTGGAGTCGGTGTGCCAGAATGCCCCCGGAGGTCTCTTCGCATGACCGATTCGCCCCCTGTGGAGTCCGCCTGGAAGAGCTGGCAAGAGCAGCCAGACGACGAAGCCGTGGAGGCCACCTACCGAGCCGCCGTGGCCGACCTGCGCAGTGCGCCGACCCTCAAGGAAGGCGAGATCGTCGCGGACGCCTACCGACTGGACGCCGTGCTCGGCGAGGGCGGCCTGTGCACGACATGGCGGGCCACGGACCTGCGCGACGGCCTGGAGGTGGCCTTCAAGGTCCTCCACCCCCGGTTCAGCGCCAAGGCGCCCCTGGTGAAGCGCTTCCATGCGGCCATCCACCAGCAAGGACAGGTCGCCGAGCGCGGCGTGATGCGGGTGGCCAACGAGGGCGACACCTGGCATGGGTTCGCCTGGGCGGCCGTGCACCTTGGTGCCGCCGACCTCACGGGCCGCCTGCCGGAGCTCGACGATGTCGACCGCACCCAGGTGCTGATCGACGTCGCCACCGCGCTGCACAATGCCCACGCGGTCGGCCTCGCCCATGGCCGCTTGAGTCCCCAGAACGTCCTCGTGGACGCCGACGGTGCGGCGTGGCTCACCGACTTCGCCCTCGTGCCCCCCCAAGCCCTCGACTCCCCGTTCGCTCCGCCCGAGGCCGGCGATCCGGCGTACCGGCCTTCCGTCGTCGCGGACCGATATGCCTTCGCCATGCTCGTCGCGTGGCTCCTGCGCGGGGGATCGTTGCCCTACTGGGCTGCACGGGACCCCCTCCGAGCCATCGACGAGCTGTACGTCAGCCGGGAGCTCCGGGAGGCGCTCGAGCGCTCCACCGGCTGGGACCCCGACGGGCGTCCCGACGACCTCGGCGACCTGCTCCGTGCCCTGCGAGGCGACGCCGGTTCGGTCCGCAGCTTGGCGGAACGCTCCATGGCCCACGAGCGGCCGGAGGCGGCCCTCGACCACTACCGTCACCTGCTCGCCGTGACCGCAGGCGACCCCGATGTCCGCGTGGAGCTCGCCGGCGCCCTGGCCAGCGCCGGGCGAGAGCGCCAGGCCATCGACCAGCTCTATGCGGCACTGCGTGCCCCCAAGCTCCGCAGCTTGGAGCAGGCCCTCGACACCCTGCGTGGGCTGGTGGACCGCTCAGGGGAGCTGTCGATGCTGCTGCACGCCCTCGAACAGCGGGCATCGGAGCCCTACGTCCAGAACGACGTGATTCTGGTGGAGATCGCCCGGCTCAAGGGACGGCTGCACGAGGATGACGAAGACGAGGCCTGGAAGCGAGCCCTGGAGCACCACACCCGTCGAGACCAAGCGCGCCTCTGCCTCTGGGCACTGACCGAGACCGCGGCCGCCAAGAAAGACGACCAAGCCTTTGTGGCCTGGGGCAGCCGACTCGCCCCCCTCGTGGACGACCGACCGGCGTTTGCCTACCGGATGGGCCTCGCACAGGAGCGCCTCGACGACCCGGAAGCCGCACTGCACTGGCTTGAGCAAGCGCTCGAGGGCGACACGCCGCCCTCGGACGTGCACGAGCGCATCGAATCGATCCGCTCCGACCGCGGCGACTGGGGACAAGTGGTGGAGGGGCTTCGCGCTCGCGCCCTCACCGAAGACGACCCGGTCCCCCTGTGGCGAAAGGCCGCACGCATCGCCCATCGCGCCGCCGGCGACGAGGCTCTGGCTGCCGAGCTGTACACCGACGTGGCGCGGACCGTTCGATCCGACGTGGAGGCTCGCTGCTTCCTCGCCGACCTCTCGCGCCGGCAGGACGAGCCGGTCGCCGAGCGCGAGCATCTGCTGCAGCTGGACCCGGCATCCCGCACCGACGAGGAGCTGCCGCCGTCGGCCCGCGCCGCACGTCTGATCCGACTGGCCACCCTCCACCGAGAAGATGGCCACGCCGACGACGCGACCCGCACCGTGGCCTCGCTGCTCGAGCTGGAGCCCGCATCGGTCGCCGGCCTCTGGCTGCAGGCTCTGCTCTCCCGCGACGCCGGAGAGGATCCCAGCGCCCCCCTCGAACGCCTCATGTGCCTGCTGCCCCCCGACGACGACGACGGCGCCGCGGCCACCTTGGCCTTGGCGGAGCACCGCTGGCTCCTCGGCGCCCGAGGCCAGAGCTACGATCTCGCCCAGCAGGTATTGGCCTGCCGGCCCGGCGATCCCGATGCCACGTGGGCCCTGGTCCGCGCCGCCTTCGGCCCCGACGACGACGCCCTCCCGTGGTTGCGCGCCCTGCCGCGGCAGTTCCCCCTGCGCGAAGGCCTCGCACGTCTGGTGGAGGTCGCGGTCGACCTCGACCAGCTGGACCTCCCCACCCCGCCCGACGCCACCCCTCTGGAGCAGAGCGCGGCCCTGGTGGATCAGGTCGTCCGCTCCGGGAGCGCCCACGACCTGCTCATGCGCATCGCAGCCACCCATTCCGAAGCCCGGGATCTCGCCGAAGCCCTGGCCCGCGCATGGTCGGGTCAGCCCGACTCGGGGTGGTCGGTCCGGCCGCTGGTGCAGTGCAACCCCAGCACCAGAGATCGGGCTCAGCGCACCGTTCGCGACGCGCTCCCCCCGCCCACCACCTCGTCTCCGTGGGCCCAACACCTGAGCCCCCTCGCCGCGGACGACGTGCCGTTGCGGGACCAGGTCGACCTCCCCGACGATGCGGCACCGGTCGATTCAGAGCCCGACGAGCCCGGAGACGTGCGTGGCCTCGAGCTGGTGGTGCACCCCGGCGACCTTCGTCAGGAGAGCATTCCCCTCGCCCTCGAAGGGCCCCGGACCCTGGGATCGGGCGCGGGCTGCGACGTCCGCGTCGAGGGCCTCCAGCCCCAACATGCCACCCTCGAGGTGGTCCATGACGCGGTGTACCTGGTGAGCCACGGCGAGCCCGTGCGGATCGCTGGCATCGAGACCGAAGAGGTCCGACTCCGGCAGGGGGTCACCGGAGACCTCGGCGGCGTGCGCATCGAGGTCCGGGCCACCGGAGCCGATGCACCCATGCTCGATCTGGCCGACCTGCAGGACGACGACCCCACCTCGATCCATCCCGCTGAGTCCGACCCCGCCGCGGTGGCGCTGTTCGTGACCGATGCAGGGGAGGACTTCCTCCTCCCTCTCGACGACGTCACCCCCCTCGCCGACGGGCACCGGCTGCTTCGGGAAGCCGACGGCTGGCGCCTGCAGTCCGACGACGCAGGCGCGAGCAGCTTGTACGTGGTGGGAGACCACTTCGTGTTGGGCGAGGTGCGCTACGCCCTGCGCCCCGTGCTCTCGGTGACGCCGGCCCCCGCACCTCGCATGGCGAACCGGAGCGAGGCCGTGCCCACCTTGGTCGTCAACGACGGGACGCTCCTCGGGCGGGTCGTGGCGCTCAAGAACCCCCGCACCACCGTCGGCCGCGGGCGGGGCGCCGACGTGCGCCTCTCCGACGACACCCGGGTCTCGCGCCATCACTGCGCCTTCGAGATCCGCCAAGACGGCACCGTCGTGGTGGTCGACACCGGCTCGGCCAACGGCACCTTCGTCGACGGCGAGCAGGTGGCGGACGAGCAGCTCGTGAAGCCAGGGGAGATCATCGAGGTGGGAGACACCTCCCTGGAGTTCCAGCTCGGCTCGTACGTCGAGCCCGAGGCCCTCGACGACGACTCCTTCCCCGAGATCGTGGACCTCGAAGCGTCCCCTACGCTGATGCTTCCCGCGAGCCATGTGCAGCGGCTGTCCCTCTCGGACGGTCGGCACCGCATGGCCATCGCCAACCGGGCCCTCTCGTCGATCATGCATTCCTTCGACGACACCATCGGACCGGGGGCCGCCGCGGGGGAGCTGCAGTTCCTGCTCGAGGCGAGCCCGAAGCGCTTCCAAACGGTGTTCGAGACCGTCGACGCGAAGAGCACCGGGCTGCCGGCGCTCCCCATTCTGCACAACATCGCCCGCCTCCCGGACTGGGAGCAACGCTCGCTCCTCAACGCCGCGCTGCTCGATCTCCTCGAGCGCGCGACCCAGCGCTGCGCCGACCGCCTCGACGAGGAGGCCTGCGCCGACATGCTGGGCGCCGTGGCTGCTTCGAACTACCGGAAGCACCTCAAGCTGTAGTCCGAGCCACCCCCCGCACATGGAGCCGCCCATGCTCTGGTTCCTCGCCCTTCAAGGCGCCCACGCCGTCGATCTCACCACGGTCGTGGTCGCCTGGGAGCACACCGAGACCGGCCAGGCCGGCACCGACGACGACGACCGCGCCATGGACGCCGCCCTCGACGGCAGCGGGAACCTGACGGTCGTCGGCTGGCTCGACGGCACCGCGGCCACCGGCCACGACGCCATCGCCTTGTCCTTCGACCCGAACGGGGTCGAGCGCTGGCGGACCGTGCACGACACCAGCGCCGTTGCCGTCGATCCCGACGACCGCTGGTACGGACTCGCCCTCGATCCGGCCACCGGCGACACCGTCCTGTGCGGCCAGCAAGGCACCGACGACCGCCCCAGCCAATGGCTCCTCGAGCTGTACACCACCGACCTGGCCACTCAGGTGTGGACCTTTCCCTTCGACGAGGGGCTCTCGTCCCCCACTCAGTCGTGCCGCGGCGTGGACTTCGGGGACGACGTGATCGCCTCCGTCGGGACCACATGGGGCGACGACGACATCGCGGGCCAGTGGCGAGGCATCGCCATGCAGCGAGGTGCACAGCCCCTGGTGGTCGGGCTGTGGACGTTCGACCCCTACACCGACGGCGACGTGCCCGACGAGCCCACCGAAGTCCGGGTCGACCTCGGCGGCTCCTGGATCGTCACCGGAATCGAGGGACTCGGCGGTGCGCCGGGCAGCCCCACCAACGATCGGGACGGCGCCGTGCAGAAGCGGCTTCCCGATGGCCGCGTCTTGTGGGGCGATACCTGGCGACCCGACGATCCGCCCACCCTCGACGACCGCTTCGTCGACAGCGCCCTGTCGCCCACCACCGGCAACGTGTTGGTCGTCGGCCACGAGAACGTCGGCGGCGACAACGACGCCCTCTCGGATCTCGACGGCGTGGCTGTGCTGTACGACCCCATCGGCTACTTGAGCGCCCCGGTGTTCGAGTGGAGCCCCGAGGCCCGCTGGGAGGGAGCCGGCAACCAGACCATCGGCGGCGCCTTCTTCGATGCCAACGGCGACGCCTACCTGGCCGGCGTGGTGGACGCCAAGGGCGGCGGCGAGCAGCTCCGGGTGACCCAGATCGATCCGGCGAACGGCGGCGCCGAGCTCGCCCGCTGGGAGGGCCCGCCCCACACCCGCGTCGGTCTGGAAGCCCTCGTCGTCGAGGACGACCGCGTGCTCATGGCCGGGTGGGTCGACGATGGTTCCGGCCCCGACCTGTACGTGCTGCAGCTCGGCATCGACAGCGACGGAGACGGCGTGGCGGACAGCAACGACGGCTGCCCCGACGACGACGACAAGGACGACCCCGGCGTCTGCGGCTGCGACATCCCCGACGACGACTCCGACGGCGATGGGCTGTTCAACTGCGACGACGGCTGCCCCTCAGACGCAGAGAAGACCGAGCCCCTCGTGTGCGGCTGCAACGTGTCCGAAGACGACAGCGACGGCGACGGCTCCCTGGACTGCGAAGACGACTGCATCATCGATCCCGACAAGACCGAGCCGGGGATCTGCGGCTGCGGCACCGCCGACGCCGACGACGATGGCGACGGCCTCGTGACCTGCCGCGACCAGTGCCCCGACAGCCCCCCAGGGGTCGAAGTGGACGCTGTGGGATGCGAGATCGAAGGGGAGACCGGAGACACCGGACCCGATGACAAACCCCCAGCAGACGACGGCGGCTGCGGGTGTACAGCGGCCCCCAACGGCGGTGGAGCCGCCTTGCTCCTACCCATTGTCGTCTTGCTGCGGCTGCGCCGCCGGTCGGGATAGAATACGAACGCGAACTGACGATCGTCCGTCCCCCGTGGCATTGGGGGACAACCGACCGCTCGTCGGACCTTTTGATCTCGCTCTGCCCCCGAGGTGCCCATGCACAACACCGTCTCCAAGGTCTTCGCCCAGGTCGCCGCGCTCGGCTCCGTCCTGAGCTTCGCTGCCTGCCAGAGTGAGATCGGCCTGTACGACGAGTACGTGAACTTCCCGCTCTCCCAGCCCGGCGAGCTCGAGGATCCCACCGTCACCGACCGGGTCGTGCAGGTCACCACCCCCGAGGTCGACGTCCTCTTCGTGGTCGACAACTCGTGCTCCATGGCCGACGACCAGGAATCCCTCGGCAAGGAGTTCCCGGTCTTCATGGACTTCTTCCTGGGATCGGGCCTCGATTACCACATCGGCGTCACCAGCACCGACGTCGACGCCAACTACGGCAACCCCCTCGAGGGTCGCCTGGTCAACATCGGCGGCGTCCGCTGGATCGACCCGACCCTCAACGAGAAGCAGGCCATCCAGATCTTCACCAGCATGGTGAGCCTCGGCACCGGCGGCTCCGGCGAAGAGAAGGGCCTCGCGGGCGCCTACATGGCCCTCGAGCTGCGCCGCGACGGCGAGAACGCCGGCTTCTACCGCGAGGACGCGGCCCTCCACACGGTGGCCGTCTCCGACGAGCAGGACCAGTCCAACCAGATGCGCCCCGAGCTCATCACCCTGCCCGAGTTCATCGACTGGTACGACGGCCTCAAGGACGTCATCGAGGACCGCACGTTCTCCTCCGTCGTCTGTCCGGCCGCGTCGGGCCCCTCCGGCTGCCTCTCCTTCGACGTCGGCAGCCGCTACATCACGGTCACCCGCGAGATCGGCGGCATCGTGTGGGACATCAACGAGGAGCGCTACGCAGAGCTCCTCGAGCAGCTCGGTGTGCAGGCCTCCGGCTTCAAGCGGGAGTACTTCCTCACCCAGGCGCCCATCCCCGAGACGCTCAGCGTCCAGATCGAGCGCAGCGTCCAGGGCCAGACCTCCGTGTCCCCCAAGCGTGGCGGCACCGAAGAGGAAGGCGGCGACTACTACTACAACGAAGCCCGCAACTCGATCGTGTTCTACGAGTTCGTGCCGGAGTCCCTCGACGAGGTCGTCATCCAGTACACGCTGCTGTCGGCCGCTCAGGACCCGAACTACGACGTCGACATCACCGAAGAAGTCGCGCAGTAGGACCCGGCGGAGGCGCCCTCCGCCATTCGAACGCAGCCGAGGGCGGCCCTATGCGGGGCCGCCCTCGCTCGTTCCTTGGCGTAGGTACCGCCGAGGCACCCGGGTGTTGATGCCCGTGAGCACTTCGTAGACGATGGTGCCGGCCCAGTCCGCCAGCTCCTGAGCGTCGATGCGGACACCGTCCCTCTCCCCTAGGAGCAGCACCTCGTCGCCGTTGTAGGCCGTGCCATCGGGCCCCAGGTCGACCATGACCTGGTCCATGCAGATGCGGCCCACCACCGGCAGGCGTCGGCCGCCGATGCCCACCTCGGCCTGACCCGACATGCGGCGGGGGTAGCCATCGCCGTAGCCGACCGGCACCGTGACCACGCGGGTGTCGGCACCGGGGGCCCAGGTGCCGCCGTAGCTGACCGGGCGCCCGGCGGGCACGACCTTGAAGTACACGACGCGAGAGACCCACGTGAGCGCTGGACGCACCGGAACGGACACCGCCACGGTGGGTGCAGGCGGCACACCGAACAACAGGATGCCCGGGCGCACGAGGTCGTAGCGGGCCTCGGGGAGGTTCAGCAGCCCGGCGGAGTTGCACAGATGGGCCCGAGGGCGCCCCACGCCCCGCTCGTCGTAGAGCGCGAGCACCTCCTCGAACCGCCGCACCTGCTCTCGGGCATGGCCCAGGTCGCTGGCGTCGGCGTTCGCCAGGTGGCTGAAGATCCCCTCCACGTCGACGTGGCGGCACCGGAGGCTCGCCTCCACGAGCCGGTGGGCGTGGTACCAGTGGATGCCGATGCGCTCCATGCCGGTGTCGATCTTCAGGTGCACCCGAGCCCGCACGCCGAGGCGCTCGGCGGTGGCCTCGATGGCGAGGAGCTTGTCGACGCTGGACGCCGCCAAGATCACGTCGTGTTCGAGGTACAGCGGGATCTGGTCGCCGAGGATGCCCCCCAGGACCAGCACCGGGGTCTCGACCCCGTGGCGCCGCAAGTGGATGGCCTCTTCGAGGTAGGCCACCCCGAGGCACGGAGCGCCGAGCTCCTGCATGAGCTGACCGACCCGCACCAACCCGTGCCCGTAGGCGTTGGCCTTGAGGATGGGCATGACCTCGGTCGCCACATGGGTCCGGATGGCTACGTAGTTGGCGGCGAGCACGTCGAGGTCGACGTCGAGCCGGGTGGGCCGAAGGGTGTGGTGGAGGTCGACGACGGGCGCGTGCAGCTCGCTCACGAGGCCCTCCGCAGCTGCGCCATCACCCAGCGCAGGAAGCGGAAGGGCTTCTCGGCCTCTCGCGGCGTGAACCGGACCGACAGCTCCACCCCCCCGTCGGCGCGAGGCTTGCTGGAGAAGCGCTTGGGATGGGCTTGCACGACCCGCGCCACGGCCTTCGTCGCGTCGCCGTGAGGATGCAGGTCGAGCACGGCCCGGACCCTCATCCAGCTGAGCCGCTCCACGCCGAGCTCCCTGCACTCGAGGAAGGCGATGCGCTGCCCGGCGAGGTGATGGGTCTCGGGGGGCAGCGAGCCGACCCAGCCCTCCAGCTCGTCGACGACCCGCTCCACCGCCTCGGGGGTGCGGGCGTTGCCGATGCGCTGGTACCAGACGAGCCGCTCCTGGGGATCGGTGACCAGGGCGTCCGGAAGGAAGGCGTCCACCGGCACGTCGATCTCCGGCTCCAGCTCGTCCTTCTCCCCGCGTCCGCGCGCCTGCCGAACCGCGGACTCGAGCAGCTCCACCCAGGTGTCCCAGCCCACCTGGTCGATGTTGCCACTCTGGGCCGAGCCCATCAGGTTGCCGCCGCCGCGAAGCTCGAGGTCCGCCGCGGCGATGGTGAACCCGCTGCCGAGTCGGCTGTTCTCCACCAGGACCGACAGGCGCTTGCGGGCGTCGAGCGAGACGTCCTCGGGGGTGAGCAGCAGGCACGTGGCCCGCCGGTCGCTGCGACCGACCCGACCACGCAGCTGGTAGAGCTGCGCCAGCCCGAAGCGATCGGCACGGTCGATCAGCATCGTGTTCACGTTGGGCAGGTCGATGCCCGACTCGAAGATGGTGGTGCACACGAGCACGTCGATGCGCCGCTCGATGAAGTCCACCAAGATGTGCTCGAGGGCCTCGGCCCCCATCTGCCCGTGGGCCACGGCGAAGCGCACCTCGGGCATCCAGCCCCGGAGCTTGTCGGCAAAACGCTCGATCGTCTCCACGCGGTTGTGGATGACGTAGGCCTGCCCTTCCCGCTCCAGCTCGCTGTGGATGGCGTCCCGCACCCGTGTCTCCGAGAGCTGCGCGGTCGACGTGCGCACCGAGAGGCGGTCCGTGGGGGGCGTGGTGATGAGGGAGAGCTCCCGCAGCCCGCCGAGCGCCATCTGCAAGGTCCGCGGAATGGGCGTGGCCGACATCGACAGGACGTCGACCTCGGTGCGGAGCTTCTTCAGCCGCTCCTTCTGCTTGACCCCGAAGCGGTGCTCCTCGTCGATGACCAGCAAGCCGAGGTCGCGCACGCGGACGCGGCGACCAAGGAGGGCCGTCGTCGCGATGACGATGTCGCAGGAGCCATCGGCCAGCCCCTCGAGGACCTCCTGCTCCATCTGCCGGTCGGCGAAGCGAGACAGCATGCCCACCTTCACGTTCGGCTCGTGACCGAAGCGCTCCACGAAGGACCGGTGGTGCTGGTAGGCCAGCACCGTGGTCGGGCACAACACGGCCACCTGGCGTCCGTTCTCCACCATGCGCATCGCGGCCCGCATGGCCACCTCGGTCTTGCCGAAGCCCACGTCGCCGCAGATGAGCCGGTCCATCGGGTACGGCTTGGACAGGTCGTCCTGGACCGCGATGATGGCCTCGGCCTGATCGGGCGTCTCCACGTGGGGAAAGCGGGCCTCGAAGGTCTGGTAGCGGGCCCCCGGGGGGTCGAGGGCCGGCCGGACCGCGAGCTCGCGCTTGGCGTGCAACTGCATCAGCTCGTCGGCCATCTTCAGGAGGTTGTCGCGAACCTTGCCCTTCCGTCGCGCCCAGCTCTGCCCGCCCAACCGATCGAGGGTGACCGTCGCCTCGGAGTTGGCCGGGTTGAAGCGGGAGAGCTCGGCGAGCTTCGTGACCGGGAGGAAGAGCAGGTCGCCGCCCTTGTACTCCAAGCGTGCGAAGTCCTGGTGATGCTCTCCGATGGGCAAGCGCTGGAGCCCCAAGTACCGGCCGACGCCGTGCATTCGGTGCACCACGAGGTCGCCGTCTTTGAGCTGGCCCGTGTCTTGGACCGACGCCTCGAACATGGTGTGGGCACGATCCCGGTCGGCCCGAGCCCGCACGCCAAACAGAGCGGAGAGGGGCACGAAGCACCACCCAGACTGCGGCGCCACGAAGCCCCTCGCCAGGTCGCCGACGACCAGACTCACCTTGCCGCGCTCCAGGTCCTCTGGGGCGCCACGGCGGGGTCGTAGTCCGTGGGGCTGCAGCATCTGGGCGACCCGATCGGCGCGCTCCTCGCTCTCGGCGACCAGCCCGACCCGCACATCTTGTCCTGCGAGCTCCACGAGGCGCTCCACCACCGGAGCCAGCTCGGCCCCCCGCACGGCGAAGGACTCGGGCAGCCGTGCCCCGAGATCGACCGCCCCTGCAGCGGCCGTGCCCTCGTGCACCTGATGGGCGCCGGCCAGGGCATCCTGAACCTGGGCGGCCGGCACGTAGCGCATGTCGGGGGTGACCGGGGGACGCTCCTCCTCGCCGAGCAGCTCGTAGCGACGTCGGGCCTGGTCCTCGTGATCGCGGAGCACCGCGGCCACGTCGAGGGGCTGCACCACCACGGTCCGGAGGTCGGCCAAGGCCGCCAGGGGGGCCTCGGTGGGCACCAAGGCCGGCAGATAGTCCTCCAAGGCACTGGGGCGCACCCCCGCCTCCAGGTCCTCGACCAGCCGGCGGCGGCGGGCGGTGTCCGCGCCCCCTCGGGAGAGGCTGTGGAGGCTGTCGGCAAGCCGCTCGCGGGCCTCCGCATCGATGCGCTCCTCTCGAGCCGGCAGGATCGACAGGCGCTTCCGCCTCCTTCCGGGCCGCAGGTCCTCGGTCAGACGCCGCAGCGATTCCACTTCGTCGTCGAAGAACTCCACCCGACTCGCACCGGTGGCCGAGGTGGACCAGACATCGACGACATCTCCCCGCACCGCGTAGCGCCCGGGCCCATCGGCGAGGCCCCCGGCGAGATAGCCAGCGTCGCTCAGCCAATGGACGAGCTCGTCCCGCTCGAGGGTGTCCCCAACGGCGATCTGGCGGGTTCCCTTCCGACGGGTCGCGAGGTCCGGGATCCGCTGCCGCAAGGCGCGGGCCTCCGCCACCACGATCAGATCCCCCTGCCGCGCCACCCGCTCGAGGGTCCGGAGACGGGCCGCCACCACCGTCGCGGACGCTGAGAATCCGTCGTACGGACGATGGTCGTCGGCGGGCAGGGGCTCCACGCGCTTGGGGTCGTGGTGGAAGAAGCGGAGGCCTTGCACCAAGCGCTCGGCCCGGTCGGCGTCGTCGACCACCAGCAACCATCGCCCCTCCCGGGCCACGGTGGACAGCACGAAGGGGAGGCTGTCCCCTCCCAGCCCGGCCCAAGGGGTGCCGGCATCGAGCAGGGCGGCGGCGTCCTGCAGGAAGCCCTGACGGGGACGCGTCGGCATGAGAAGACTCCGGTCTACGAGGCGGCGAGGGCCTTCTGGTGACGCCGCAGCGCAGCCTTCGCCTTCACCTGGGCCTCGCGGTCGCGGTACATCACCAGCAGGGAGAGGGTCTCGAACCACAGCGTGAGGCCAAACGCCGCATCAGCGATGACCCAGCTCAACGGCGACGTGGCCGCGGGATCGAAGAACGACGCTTGGTAGACGCCCAGACCGTCGATCGAGACGGCGGCGACCCCAGACGCCACCACGGCGAGCAGGAACCACACCGCCAGGACCCGGAAGATGCGGCTCCGCATGCCGTACGACAGGTTGCTGGCGCGCCGAATGGCGGGGCGGTCGCGGTCGAGCACGACCACCGGGTCGGCGAAGGCGAGCTGCAGCGCGTAGAAGATGCCGACCACGATGAGCTGCTGACCCATGACCACGGCCGTGACCTTGCCGCCGTGCACCGCCGATACCTCGGGCAACCGCTGGCCGGCCTCCTGCAGTGCCGCGCCGACATCGACCGGCTGCCCTTCGGCGGCGGCGTTGCCGGTGCGGATCCATGCGGTGGCTGCAAAGGCGCCGAAGAACGTGCGCCACAGCAGCATGCCGGCCAAGAGCATCGGGACGGTCTTCAGAGGCGGCATCTGCGCCGCAGAGGGGCCGCCGATCACGTAGATCCCGAGCCCCACGAGGATCATCGGAAGGGCGAACAGCGTCGGCATCCAGCTGGGGCGGCTGGCCCGCTCCCGCTTGAAGAACTGCAGCGCCGCGTACACCAAGAGGAAACCGCCGATGGCCAGGCACAGAGTGGATGCGTTCAGACGCATCGCCTCGTCTTGCAGCTCGAGCCAAGCCACGAACTTCAACGTGCCGAGCGACAACGCGGTGGCGCCCGCCCCGAAGAGCATCGCCAACGGCACACCGGCGACGGCGGTCTTCGCAGCGAGGGTCATGGTGGCCCCAAGGACCCCGCCGACCCCCAGGGGATGTGCCAGGCGCTCCTTGTAGGCAGCCACCTGTTCTTCGCTCAACGCCTCTTCACTCATCCAGTGCCTCGACAGGGACGGAGCCCCACGTGGGGACAGACCCCGCCTCCATAACAGCTGGGCCCGCGCCCCCCAGTCGTTCGCATGGATCCCGGCGGACGGGGGGGTCCGACGAAGCCCGTGGCCCGGCTTCGCGAGGCCGTTGCTATGCTGGTGCCGATGCATCGCCTTCTGATCACCGCCACTCTGCTCGTGTCCGTCGACGCCAGTGCTGGGTGCGAGACCCCCGCGGACGTGGCCGATCTGACGGCCACCCTCGATCGCATCGATGCCGCCTACCAAAGCGCAGACACGGTCGCCTACACGAGCGCCATGGCCAAGCTGGGACCGCAGCTCGACTGCAGCAGCGAGGTGCTCCCGCGAAGCCTGATCGCTCGGGTCCACCGCACCCAGGGCCTGGCCGCGTTCACCCAACAAGACGGCGAGCGCCTCACTCAGGCCTTCGCGGCTGCCAAGGCGATCGAGCCTGCGTTCACGTTCCCGGTGTCCTTCGTGCCGGCCTCCCATCCGCTGGCCCAGAAGTACGCCGACGTGCAGGCGTCGGATGGCACCATCCCGCTGCCCCCGCTGAGTTCCGGCTTCCTCCTGCTCGACGGAGAAGCTGCCGACGCACGCCCCACCGAGCGAGCGGTCGTTCTGCAACACATCGTCGGACGCAACGAGGTGGCCCTCACCCGCTACCTGCTGGCCGACGACCGCAGCTGGGCTCAGCTCACCCCCGCCGAGACAGCCCCCGTCCCCACGTCGGGCACGGGCGCCCGACCGTTCTGGATCGCGAGCATCGCGTCGGCCTCCCTCAGCGCCATCACCTATGGCGTGGGGGCCAGCCGACGCTCCGCCTACGAGAAGGCCGAACCCGCCGACAAGCCCGGGCTCCGCACCCAGACCAACAGCCTCGTGCAGGCGAGCGTCGGCCTCGCCGGGGTCGCGGCCGGCACCGCAGTGGTCGGCGTGGTGGTGGCCCGGTGAGCCCATCCGACACCCCAGAGGTCGGCCGCCGCTTCCGGGTGGTGGAGGTCCTGGGCCGTGGAGGCTTCGGAGTGGTCTACCGGGCAGAGGCCACCAGCCACGGGGGCTTCACCAAGCAGGTCGCACTGAAGGTGCTTCGCAAGGATGTCGACCTCTCGGGCGGCGTGGCCGAGCGGCTCCGCGACGAAGCCCGCATCCTCGGGTTGCTTCGCCACCGCGCCATCGTGAAGGTCGACGGCCTGGTCGAGCTCGAGAACGGTTGGGCCGTGGTCATGGAGTACGTGCCCGGCGTCAACTTGTCCTCGCTCGTCAAACATGGCTGCACGGCCCGGGCCGCGACAGAGATCATCGCCGAGGTCGCCGGAGCCCTGCACGCCGCGTGGCACGACGTCAACGACGTCACCGGGGAGCCGCTTCACCTCGTCCACCGGGACATCAAACCGGCGAACATCCGCGTCACCTCCCAAGGCGAGGTGAAGGTCCTTGACTTCGGTGTGGCCCGCGCTGACTTCGACGACCGGGAGGCCGAGACGGTCTCGGTGTTGTTCGGATCCATGCGGTACATGGCGCCCGAGCGCCTCGATGGCATCGAGGGGCCCTCCTCCGACGTGTACGCCTTGGGTCTGGTCTTCGCCGAGCTGCTCACCGGGCAGCGCTTCGGGGAGCCGCCGAAGCACCCGGGCCGTCACGAGGAATGGGCCCGCAAGGTGCTCGATGCCGTCGAAGACGCGGTGGCCGAGGAAGCCGAACCCGAGATCATCGACGCCCTCTCCGATCTCTTCGGGCTGACGCTGGCCTACGAGCCCACCCCCAGGCCCTCTGCCGCCCAGATCCGTTCGATCTGCCGAGCCATCGCCCGGAAACTCCCCAGTGCGGGCCTCGCCGAGTTCGCGGAGACCGAGATTCCCGAGCTCGAGCGCAGGGTGGGAGAGGCCCGGGCCCGACGATTGGAAGGCGATGCCGTCGACTCGGTCCTGATCGAGCACGGCAGCCAGTCGATGCGCGCCGAGGTCACGGGCATCACCCGCAGCCGAGCGCTGGTGGGGGGGGTGATGGCCGGGGCGGGCTTGCTCTCCATCTCGGGAGCGGTCGTGGGGATCCTCCTGCTGCTGGGGGGGGTGTGGTGGTGGGGGTCCACGAGCCCGGAGACCGTCGCCACCGGACCCGTCGAGACCCCGGCTGCCGAGCCTCGGCCCCCGAAATTGGTCACCACCCCGCGTCCGAAGCCCGCCGAGCCCGTGCCGGTCGCCCCCGAGGCCCCCGAGCCGCAGCCAGCCGCCCCGAGACGTCCCGCGCCACGACGACGCCCCGACCCGAAGCCTGCCGCGGGCAGCACCACGCTCACCCTCACCGGCGACCTCGCGTCTGCCCGCCTCGTGGGCGCTTCCTCGGCGAACCTGAGCGCAGGCGGCAACCAAGTGCCCCCGGGGAGCTACGCGGTCCACGCCGCATTCGACGGAGGCGAGCTGGTCGAGGTCTCACGTATCAGCGTGCCCGAAGGCCCCGCGGTGCTCCATTGCTCCCAGATGCTCTACACCTGCCGCATCCAGTAGGCTGTTCCCGGAGGTTCCCCATGCCCGTCAAACGACGCGCCCCCGGCCAGCGCCTCCGACGCAGCCGGCGCCGGATGGAGCTCGAGCAGATCGAGCGCACGGACCCCGACAAGTACGCCGAGCTCGTGGAGCTGCGCCGACTCTCGCCCCAGCAGTTTCGCAAGGAGCTGGCGCGCCTCATCAAGCGGGGCACCATCGTGAAGGGGCGAACGTACCGACTGCACCCCGACCACCTCGTCCTCCTCGAAGACGAGGGCTTCCTCGCGTTCCGGGAGGCTCTCGAGGCCCTGATCGAGAGTGGTGAGGCCGATTTTCGGGTGGTTGGCGGCCTGCACCAGGAAGAGCGCCAGACCCGCGCGCGCCCCGACTGGATGACCTACCTAGGCGAACGCTACGACGGCATGCTCGAGGCAGAGAACCGCACCATCATGTGAGCGGACCTCAGGGGTCGCGGGACGCGCGTGGATGTGCGATTCTCTGCGTTCCGGAGGTCCGTCGATGCTGCGTCCCCACGCTCGCGTTCCCGTGCTGCTCGCCTTGGTCGGCATGGCCACTGCCGCTGATGCCGCCCCCCTCGATCCCCTCGCGTACACCTCGCTGGGCGACTTCACCCTGGCGGCCCCGGCGACCATCGACACCGACGCGTGCACGTTCGACGACGGCACGACGGTGCACACGGGCGACTGCGCCGGCGTGGTGGCGGTGTTCACGTTCGACAACCTCACCCTGTCCGACGACATCGACGTCGTGGGCAGCAAGCCCGTGGCCCTCCTGTCTCAGGGCACCTTCGACGCCGACGGCGTCATCGACGCATCAGGCGTAGGCCAGACCGGCGGCCCCGGCGGGTTCGCGGGCGGTGGTGCGGGGGCCGCGGGCAGCGGACCGGGGGCCGGAACCGCGGACCTGGCGGGCGGCGGCGGCGGCGGTGGCTACGGCGGGATCGGGGGCGACGGAGGCAGCGGGGTCGGCCTGGCTGGACCCGCATACGGCGACCTCCTCACCACGCTCCAAGGTGGCTCTGGCGGCGGCGGAGGCACCGCCGGTGGCGGAGGTGGCGGAGCGGTGGAGCTCGGAGCCACCGGACTCCTGAGTGGCAGCGGCAGCGTGACCGTCAGCGGCGGCCTCGGCGATGGGACCACCGATGGCGGCGGCGGCGGCGGAAGCGGCGGCGGCGTCTTGCTCCACGGCGCCGTCGGGTCCTCCTTCAGTGGTGCCATCGACGCGTCCGGCGCGAACGGAGCCGATGCCACGAGCGGCGAAGGCGGAGGCGGAGGCGGTGGCGGCCGCGTCGCGTTGTTCGGGGTCGAAGCCCTGGGCAGCATCGACGCCTCGGGAGGCACCGGAGGCACCGCCTCGGCCGGCACCGACGGCCAGGACGGCGCAGCGGGCTCAGTCACGGTCGACGCCGACGCCGACGGATTCGACAGCACCATCGACTGCGATGACACCGACCCCGCCTACGACGACTTCATCGACTGGTACCCCGACTGCGACGGCGACCTCGAGCCCGCATCGGCCCCCACCAACCTCTGCGTGCCCACGGGGCCGGCCGGCGACATCTGCGTCGGCGGCCTGCAGCCCGCCTCCTGGGCCCTCGCGGCCGGCACCGACTGCGACGACGAAGACATCACGGCCCAGGCCAACAGCGACTTCTACCCCGACTGCGACGGAGACCTCGCCTTCGGCAGCTCCGCCATCAACGCATGTGGCACCGCCGGTGCGGACGCGCTGACGCCCTGTGTCGACACCACCCCCCCCGACGGCGGCTGGTCCGCGGTGCCCGGGGCCGACTGCAACGACGAGGACCCCCTCGCCGACGCGTTGTCCGACTTCTACCCCGACTGCGACGGCGATCTGGCGTTCGATAGCACGCCCACCAACGCCTGTGGCCTCCTCGGTGCTCAGACCGCCTTCGACTGCTTCGACGGCAACGACCCCGACGGCGGCTTTGGTCCCGTCGCAGGCACCGACTGCAACGACGAAGACGGCACGGCCTCGGCGTTCGGCGACTTCTACCCGGACTGCGACGGCGACGGCGTCTTCGAGGCCACCCCCGTCAACGCCTGCGGCGAGGCTGGGGCCGACACCGTCACGCCGTGCACCGACCTGCTCCCACCCGATGGGGGCTGGTCCGCCACCGCCGGTGCCGACTGCGACGACGAGGACGCCACCGCCTCCAACCTCGTCGACGTCTACCCGGACTGCGACGGCGATGCCGAGTTCTCCTCGGTCGTCATCTCCAACGTGTGTGGCCTGCCCGGGGCCAGTGCCGCCTTTGATTGCCTCGACGGAAACGACCCCGACGGCGGCTTCGACAACACCGCAGGCACCGACTGCAACGACGAGGACGCCGCAGCCCAAGCCCTCGACGCCTACTACCCGGACTGCGATGGCGACGCGGTGTTCTCCCCGACCGTGATCGCCGGCGTGTGTGGAGAGGCCGGGGCCGCAGCGTTGTTCGACTGCGTCGACGGAAACGACCCCGACGGCGGCTTCGACACCACGGCCGGCACCGACTGCAACGACGAAGACCTCGCGGCCTTCGAGCTCGACGATTTCTACCCGGACTGCGATGGCGATGCAGTGTTCGCGAGCACGGTGCTCCCGAACCTCTGCGGGGAAGCCGGCGCAGCCATCGCCTTCGACTGCGTCGACGGGAACGACCCCGACGGCGGCTTCGACACCACCTTGGGCACCGACTGCAACGACGAAGACGTCACCGCCTCAGCGCTGTCCAACTTCTACCCGGACTGCGACGGCGACGCCGTCCACGCAGCCTCGGCCGTATCCAACGTCTGTGGCCTCGCCGGGGCCAATGCCGCCTTCGACTGCGCCGACAGCAACGACCCGGACGGTGGCTTCGCCGGAAGCGCCGGCACCGACTGCAACGACGAAGACGCGGCCGCCGCGTCCTTCGCGGATTGGTACCCCGACTGCGACGGCGACGCGGTCTTCGCGGTATCCGCAGTGAACGCGTGTGGCGTGCTCGGTGCGAACGCCACCTTCGACTGCCTCGACGGAAACGACCCCGACGGCAGCTTCGATGCCACGATGGGCACCGACTGCAACGACGAGGACGTCGCCGCGGCGGCCCTCTCCGACTGGTACCCCGACTGCGACGACGACGGCGTCTACAGTCCCTCGGCGGTCAACGCGTGCGGGCTCCTCGGGGCGGCCGCGGCATTCGACTGCGTCGATGGAGCCAACCCCGATGGAGGCTTCGTCGGCGCCATGGGGTCGGACTGCAACGACGAAGACGACAGCGGCTCGGTGGTCGAGCCGTGGTTCCCCGACTGCGACGGCGACGGCTCGTACGACAGCAGCAGCATCAATGCATGCGCCCTCACGGGAGCCGCCGCCGCCTTCGACTGTGCCGACGGCCAGAACCCCGACGGAGGCTTCGTCACCCTGGCAGGCACCGACTGCGACGACGAACTCGCCGCGGCCCAGATCCCCGAGACCTGGTACCCCGACTGCGACGACGACGGCTTCGGCGACCCCATCGCCACCCTGGCCTGCGGGATCCGCGGCGCGAACCAAGCGTTCGACTGCGTTGACGGCCAGAACCCCGACGGCAGCTGGTCCCTCGCCCTCGGCACGGACTGCGACGATGAGGAGGGCACCTCGTGCCCCGACGACAGTCAGTGCCCCGACTTGTGCGGCGACGGAGTCGACAACGACTGCGACAACGCCGGCGACTGGGGCACCCCTGGGCCCGGCGGCTTCCTCGACGACGACGGAGACACCCTCGACTACGCGACGGAGTTCGGCCTCGGGACCGACGACTGCAACCTGGACTCCGACAACGACGGCATCAACGACGATGTGGAGCTGACCCTCTTCACGGACCCCACCAACGACGACTCCGACGGCGACACGCTCCCCGATGGCCTCGAGGTCAACGTGCTCGGCACCGATCCGCTCCTGGCGGACACCGACGGCGACCAGCTCCGCGACGATGTGGAGGTCGGCGACCCCTTCGCCCCCACCAACACCGACGGCGACGGCCTGATCGACGCCCTCGACCCCGATGACGACGGCGACGGCGTGTCCACCCTCGACGAAGACTGGGACAACTCAGGCGACCCCCGCAACGACGCATCCGACGCCGACGGCGTGCCCGACTACCTCGACGACGACGATGACGACGACGGCCTGCTCACCCTGGCCGAGACCTACGGCGGCAACACCGACCCGCTCCTGGAGAACTTCGACGCTGGCACCGGCGACACCCTCCCCGACTTCCGCGACCCCGACGACGACAACGACGGCATCCCCACGGCCACAGAGCTCGTCGAGTCCTTGGCCGGGCCCGGAACCGACAGCGACGGCGACGGCGAGCACGCCTGGCGCGACCTCGACGCCGACGGCGACGGCTGGTCCGACACCCACGAGGACACCGAGGGTGCGTCCCGGAACAACGACCTCGACGGCGACCCCGACTACCTCGACCTCGACAGCGACGGCGACGCCGTGGCGGACGAGGACGAGCTCGGCAACGAGCTGCAGCCCCTCGGCGCCCGCGACACCGACAGCGACGGCCTCGAGAACCGCATCGACGACGACGATGACGGCGATGGCCGCCCGACCGCCAACGAGGTCTACAACGGCAACGTCGATCCGCTCTTGGAGCAGTTCGACACCGACGGCATCCCCGACTTCCTCGACGACGACGACGACGACGACGGCATCTCCTCCCTTCGGGAGCGCACTGAGGGGCTCGGCGACTTCGACGTCGACGGCGAGCCAAACTGGCGCGACCTCGACAGCGACGAGGACGGCTGGTCCGATACCCACGAGGACACCGAAGGACCCGGCAACGACGCCGACGGCAACGGCGACCCCGACTACCTCGACATCGACGCCGACGACGACGGCGTGCTCGACGAAGACGAGCTCGGCAACGAGAGCCTCCCCCTCGGCGCCAGGGACACCGACTCCGATGGGCTCGAGAACCGCATCGACGACGACGACGACGGCGACAACGTGCCCACCAGCACCGACGGCATTGGAGACACCGACAACGACCTCGTCGCCGACTACCTCGACGACGACGACGACGGCGACGGCCTGCTCACCCTCGACGAGGTCTACGACGGCGAGACCGACCCCACCCAGCAGCAGACCGACGGCGACGGCGTCCCCGACTACCTCGACGACGACGACGACGACGACAACGTCCCCACCGCCGACGAGGGGGCCCCGGGCCAGAACAGCGACGGCGACGCCCTTCCCGACTTCCGCGACCCCGACGACGACGACGACAACGTCCCCACCGCCGACGAGGCCTACCAGGGCAACACCGACCCGCAGCTCCAAGACTCCGACGGCGACTTCACGCCGGACTACCTCGACGAGGACGACGACGACGACGGCGTGCGGACCCGCAACGAGGCCTACGACGGCGAGACCGACCCCCAGGCCCAGAACACCGACGGCGACGTGCTCCCCGACTACCTCGACGACGACGACGACGGCGACCAGGTGCCCACCGAGGACGAAGGAGCCCCCAACCAGGACACCGACGGCAACCTCCTCCCGGACTACCGGGACGACGACGACGACGGCGACACGGTCCTGACCTTCGACGAAGACATCGATGCCTCGGGCGACCCCCGCGACGACCACACCGACACCGACGGCGTCCCCGACTACCTCGACGACGACGACGACGACGACAACGTCCCCACCGCCGACGAAGCCTACTCAGTGGCCTCGCCCCTCGACGAGGACACCGATGGCGATGGCGACCCCGACTACCGCGACGACGACGACGACGGCGACTCGGTCCTCACTCTCGACGAGGACCTCGACGGCGACGGCGACCCGCGGGACCACGATACCGACGGACAGGCCCCCCCCGACTACCTGGATCCCGACGACGACGGCGACGGCATCCCGACCATCTACGAGGAGGCCGAGGGCGCGAACCGCCTCAGCGTCGACAGCGACAGCGACGGCCAGCGGGACGACATCGAGTGGTTCAACCTCCTGCCTCTGGACGACCCGGGCCTCTGTGCCGACGACGGGTGCAACCCTGGCAGCGACAACCGCTGCGAAGACCGAGACGGCGGCCGCACCGGCCTGTCCTTCGACGTGCCGTGGGACCGTGACGGCGACGGCATCATCAACGCCCTCGATGCCGACGACGACGGCGACGGCATCTACACCATCCTCGAGGGCGGCGACGAGTGTCTGGGCAACGAGCCCGATCTGCTGCCGGGCCACCTGGACTACGACACCGACGGCGATGGCATCTGCGACGAGCTCGAGGACCCGGGTGACACCGACGGCGACGGCACCGTGGAGATCCTCGACTGCGACGAGGACGGCTGCGACGGCGATGCCGACGACGACGGGCTCCCGAACTGCGTGGAGCGCTTCCTGCTGTGCCCGCAGGACGCGGATGGCAACTGCACCTACGGCACCCCACAGCTCGATCCGGACACCGACGGCGACGGCATCCCGGATGGCGACGAGGTCACCGACCCCGACTGCCTGCTGCCCGAGCCCGGCGGCGCCTGTGTCGGGGACGACACCGACGGCGATGGCCTGCTCGACGTGTACGACATCGATGACGACGGCGATGGCTTCACCACCAACGAGGAGATCGGCTGCGCCGTCCCCTCGCCCCTCGGCGACCCCGATCCCGACGACGGTGTCGATCCGTTCGCCTACGTGGCGGCGGGTTTCGACCCCCAGACCTTGTGCGACGGCGTGCCCTTCGACCCCCGGGACACCGATGGCGACGCCACCCCGAACTACCTCGACATCGACGACGATGGCGACGGCAAGGAGTCCGACATCGACGGGGAAGAAGGCGGCGATCCGGAAGGCCTCGGTGACGTCGATGGCGATGGGACCTCGGACTACCTCGACGGCGACGACTTCGACGGCCCCAACGCCGACGCCGACGGCGACGGCTTCCTGAACATCGAGGAGGCCGCAGTCGGTCTCGATGCCTACCGGGTGGACTCCGACGGCGACGGCATCTCCGATCAGGACGAGGTGGGCGGCGACATCACGGCCCCGCGAGACACCGACTTCGACGGAATCGTGGATGCCCTCGACCCCGACGACGACGGCGACGGCGTGCCCAGCGCCGAGGAGGGCCTCGGCGACCCCGACGGCGACGGCGTGCCGAACTACCTCGATCTCGACAGCAACGGCGACGGTGTGGACGACACCGCGGCCGGTGCCAGCGCCGATGGCGACTGCGATGGCTTCGTGGACAACCTCGACACCGATCCGGACGACGGCCCCTGCGGCACCGAGCCCGAGCCATACGTCGTGGAGCGCTACGAGCGTCAGCCTTGCAGCTGTGCCGCGGGTCCCGGCACCGGTGCGGGCTGGCTCGGCGTCACGCTCGGCCTGCTGGGCCTGGTCCGCAGGCGCAGAAGCTAGCAGAGCCTAGGGCACCTTCGTCCATCGCCGTGCCGGCAGGCCGTCGCTGATCGGAGGCACCTCGGCCGCGAGGATGTAGACGGCCCGTCGGTTCGCCGCCTCGTCCGTCTCGTCGGCGGTGGCCACCGCGAGCACCCGCTCGCCGAAGCCCTGGTGGTGGATCTCGCCGCCGAAGCCCCGCTCTCGGAACCAGCGAGCGATGGTCTGGGCCCGCCGCTGGCTCAGCCCCTCATTGGACCCTGCAGCCCCCACGGTGTCCGTGAAGCCGGCCACGAAGAGCTGGATGGTGACCACATCGCCGTACTTTGCGACCACGCCCTGCATGTCGGCCCAACACTGTTCGAGCTTGGGGACCTCCGAGGCCTCGAGGGCGTGGGACCCCGATGCGAACACCACGTCGTCGTGGGGCACTTCGTAGGACCACGGAGACAGCTCGAGGAAACCAGCCAGGCCGGCCGCGTCGGTCCCCGTCACCCGCAGCTTCAGCACCTCCTCGCCGGGGGACCAGGTGAAGTGGGGCGCGGATGGATCGGACAGATCGACCTGCACCCCACCGAGCTGCACGCCCCCCACGCCGATGCGCTCCACGTCGGCCTTGGCCAAAGGGCGGGACGGACGGGCCCGAAGGGAGCCACCGTCGAGGTCGAGGTCGCCTGGCTCGAAGGCAAAGGACAGCGCTGGCAGCAAGGCCACTTCCAGCGTCAGTGGCATCTCTCCCCAGGCGCCGTCAGGCTCATCGAGGCGGAGCTTGCCGCTGCACGGATGACGCCCCACCCCGAGCCCGTCGAGCTCGAGCCGATACGAGCCATCCGGTGCCACATCCGTGTCCAGGCGGTAGGATCGCCCCGCACACGCCAAATCCACCTTCACGTGCCCGTGAACTCTGGAGCCGAACACCAGCTCCGGCATTCCACCTTCAACCACCGTCGTGGTTGCCGAGAAGGTAATTGCATCCGCCGCCAACGCGACGGTGACCGCGAGCGTTCCCCACATAGGTCCCCTCCCGCTCGTCGGGAGGCCTTCGACCCCACCCACGAACTGCCGGCCGCCTGTCAAAGGAGCCAGCGATGGCGTAGCATACGGTATGTCGAGCGAGAACGACTTGAACGTGTCCGAGACAGGCTCCTACAAGGCCCTCACCCAGGGGCCCCCTAGCGACACGTCTGCCTTCCACAACGCCACGCCCGCCCCCGGCGAGCGCACGGTGTTCGACGACAAGGCGCCACCGCCCACGCTTCGCCCGTCCATCTCCACCGAGTCCACCCTCCCGCGCATCCCCACACGGAAGCTCCACGAGGAAGAGCTCAAGGGCTCGATGGACGACAACCTCACGGTGCCAGTCGTCGCGACGGGAGCGGTGATCCTGTTGTTCGCCCTGATGGCCGGTGCGCTAGCGGTCGGCCTGCTGGTCACGAAGAGCCCCGACCCGAAGCCCGAGCCGGCGCCGGTCGTCGACGAGGTCGAGGGGATCCCCGTGCGCAAGGACCTCAAGAAGGGGCTCTAGGGCCACTCGGCACCTCTTCCAGAAAAAACCGACCCTCGCGGTAACGGCCGCTCGACGAGGCGGTGTCTGACTCCATGCCGACCGGAACGATTCCGGTCCCTTGGAGGAACACCCATGCGACCGACCCTCGCCGCCCTCGGGCTCACCGCTCTGCTTGCTCAGGGCTGCATCATCTACGAAGAGCGCTTCACCGAGACCGACAGCGGCTGTCCTTCCTGCGGCACCGACTGGACCCACCCCGGCAACCCCGGGGACGACGACGACGACGACACCGACCCCATTGTGGTCCTCGATCTGTTCTTCACCGATGCGGACGGCGCCCAGGGCGACACCATGCTCACCACCCTTCGCTCCGGCGACGCCAGCTTCGACATGGAGAGCATCGACAGCGTCACCTTCGCCTACGGCATCGACGTACTCGACCAGATCATTCGTGCCGACGAAATCGTGCTGCTGCTCGCCATCGATGCCGACGCCCAGCCCGGGCTGGTCGACGCCTTCGTGCGAGGCAACGATTCGGCCACCGGACTGGTGCAGGAGCCCTTCGAGATCCTGCTCGCCGGCACGGGCGATGCGGACACCGACACCGACACCGACACCGACACCGACACCGACACCGACACCGACACCGACACCGACACCGACGCCGACGCCGACGCCGACGCCGACGCCGACGCCGACACCGACACCGACACCGACACCGACACCGACACCGACACCGACCCGCCCACGTGCAGCACGAACCCTGACACCGCCGACACCGGCTGCCCCTGATGCTCGTCGCCGCTCCATGCACCATCGAGCCGCAGGCCGACGCAGCCTCGGACCGAGACACGCGGGCCGGGCTCGACGGCAGTACGCCGGCCCGGTATGGCCAGCGTGCCATGAGCGGTGACGCATCCGAGCTCGACATTGCGGGCCTGTACCGGCGCTACGGCGGCATGGTGCGAGGCCGCTGCCGTGGGCTCCTCGGCAACGACGCCGACGCCCAGGAGGTCACCCAAGAGGTGTTCCTCAAGCTCCACCGGTATCGGGACCGGTGGCGGGGCGAAGCGGCCCCGACCACCTACCTGTTCAAGGTCACCACCACGACCTGCCTGAACTGGCTGCGCACGCGCAAGCGTCGCCGAGAGGAGCTCCTCGAGGAGGTCCCCGAGCCCCCGCCTCCCACGACGACCCTCCTCGACCACGTCGCCAGCAAGCAGCTCGCTGCCCTGCTGATGGACGAAGTCGACGAGGGCGTCGCCTCGGCGGTCATCTACTTCTACGTCGACGGCCTGACCCACGCCGAAGCCGGCGAGCTGCTCGGCGTCTCGGCCGCAGCCGTCCGCAAACGGGTCGCAACGTTCCGCAATCGCCTCCGCAACGCCCCCCCTCCCTGGATGGAGGAGCCATGAGCCACCTCTCGACCCTCGCCCTCCACCGCTACCGCCTCGGCGAGCTCTCCTCCTCCGAGGCAGACGCCGCAGCGCTTCACCTCGAAAGCTGCAACCCCTGCCAGGCCCGCATGGCCGCGGCCCAAGAAGACGACGACGCCGTGGCCGCCGAGCCACTGCCAGCCTTCCTTGCGGACCTCTCGGACGCGCCCCTCCCCGACGAACCACCGGCCCCGGAGCCTGCCCAGTGGGCCGTCTTCTTGCGGAGGGTCGGCATGCCTGCGGTGTCGTTGCTCGCCGCAGCGGCCATGCTGCTGGTCGCCCTGTCGAGCATGCAGCGCCCCATCGAAGACGACGGGCTGCGCACCCGTGGGGACCTTCCGGACCTCGAGGTCTGGCTGCAGTCCTCCGACGGCCATCGGCCGCTCCAGGTGGGCGAGGCCCTCGGAGACGGCGACCAGGTGGTGCTGTTCTTCCACCCCCATGATGCCGAGAGGGTGGCCATCGCAGGGCGAGACCACTCCGGTGACATCGAGGTCTACCGGTTGCTGAACCCGGTGAAGGATGGCCTGCAGCCGGCGCCGTTCGGGCTCACCCTCGACGACTCCCCGGGCGTGCAAGAGTTCTTCGTGGTCGCGGGGGCGGAGGACTTCAGCGAGTCGGATGCGATCGACGCCATCCTGGCAATGGACCGCACCGTCACCCGGGTGGTGGTTCCGAAGGAACCGGCCCCCCCCGACGTCGACCACCCCTGACCCCTTCCTGGAGCCTCCACCCATGTGGCCCTTGCTTCTCACCGCGCTCCTTGGCACCGCATCGGCTGATCCCGTGCGGCATGCCCTCGTGGTGGGGGCCGACGAAGGCGGAGGGCAGCTCGAGAAGCTCCAGTACGCAGAGCGCGACGCCGAGAAGATGGCCGAGGTGCTGGTCGAGCTCGGCTCCTTCGACGAGGAGCTGGTCACGGTGCTCTACGCACCGAGCCCCACCGAGCTGAGAGAGGCGCTGGCCGCCCACGCCGCCGTGGCGGAAGCCTACGACGACGACCTCTTCCTCCTCTACTACTCGGGCCACGCCGATGGCAGCGGGCTCCGACTCGGCGACGACCGCTACTACTACGAGTCCCTCAAGCGCGACTTCCGGACCGTCGACAGCACCACCCGGGTCGGCATCCTGGACGCTTGCCGCTCCGGAACCATCACCCGCCTGAAGGGGGCGAAGGTCTCTCAGTCCCTGCTCGGGGACGACGTCGCTGCCGAAGGCGAGGCCTGGATCACCGCTTCCTCCGCCGACGAGCTGGCCCAGGAGAGCGATGTGCTCCGCGGCGGCTTCTTCACCCACTACCTGGTCAGCGGGATGAGGGGAGCTGCCGACGTCGACGACGGCATCGTGGAGCTCAGCGAGCTGTACCAGTACACCCGCGACCGCGTCATGGTGTCGACCGGCGCCACGGCGGCCGGCGTGCAGACCCCCCACCTGCAGACCCGGCTCTCGGGCACCGGCCTCGCCCTCACCGATGTCCGAGAGGCCGATGCCCTGCTGATCTTCCCGTCGGGCGTGGAGGGCCTCATCAGCATCCTCAAGCTGCCGGACCGCACGCCCCTCGCCGAAGTCGTCAAGCGGGTCGACGCCGACCAACCCATCGCCGTGCCCGGCGGCCGGTACCTCGTGCGCCGACGCTACGACGATCGGCTCTACGAGGTGGGCCTGTCGGTCTCCGACGGCGCGCGCATCACCGTGGAGAACTGGGGGGCCGCCCGCATGGAGCTCGGCACCGCCAGGGGCGAGGACGAAGCACGCATCGGCGAGCTCGTCGCCGCCTCAGAAGCCTATGAGCGCAAGCTCAACCTCGGAGCGAACCCGGTGGTCGCCGGCGCCAGCTCCATGGTCATCCCGGGTGCAGGACAGCTGTACAACGGGCAGGTGTGGAAGGGGCTCGCGTACTTCGGCGCCGTCAGCGCCCTCGTGGGCACGACGGCCTTCACTCCCCGCGACAACGCCCTCGACGGCGGATGGTGGCCCATGCTCGGCGTGGCGGTCTGGGGGGCCAGCGCCGCGGATGCCTCCTACAACGTGCACCGCCGAGAAGAGAAGCGGCCTCGGTTGGGGGCCACAGTGGGCTTCAGCGGTGGCTTCGGCAACCTAGGCCCGCAGTACGGCGCCAACGTCGACCTCATGCTCCGAGAGGGGGTCTCCCTCGGTCTCGACCGCATGGGCTACACCCCGGGTCCCGATGACGCCTTCGACCTCACCGGCGGCACCCGCCTGATGCTCGCGAGCGAAGGAGAGCACTGGCGCCCTGGTGCGTTCGTGGGCGCAGGCGTCCGCCACGGGAGGCTGCCGGACGACCCGATCGTCTACACGCGCACCGCCTTCTATGCCGGGACGAACCTTCGCTACTACGTCGTCACCCGCTACTTCCTGGAAGGGGACCTGCGCTACGAACGCGACGGTCTGGGCAACGGGATCACGGCCGGGGTGGGGTTCGGCGTTCATCTGGGTCGGTAGGGTCCCCCTGGCGTGTGGGTGGACCCCGAACCCGCTGCCCGCTGACGGGGTTTTTGCCACGACCATCGGTTCGGCAGGTGACACTCCCATCGGCCCATGCGCTTGTCGCTGGCCGCCCTGGAGGCCCCTGTGCACACGCGTCTTGCCCTGACCATCGTCCTTGCTCTGGGGGCCTCGGCCTGCGCCGGCAGCGACGACGACCCGAAGACCGACACCGACACCGACACCGACACCGACACCGACACCGACACCGACACCGACACCGACGCGGACGCGGACGCCGATGCGGATGCGGATGCAGACACCGACACCGACACCGACACCGACACCGGCGAGGTGACCACGGCACCGGAGCTCACCGCACTGACGGCCGCCATCCACCCCGAGTTCGGCAGCGTCATCGAGGTGAGCTGGGCGCAGTCGGCAGCCGCTACGGTGCATGTGGAGTTCCAGGTCGACGGCGAGCCCATGCTGTCGTCCCCCGCCCGCTCCCTCGCCGCCGGCACCCACGAGGAGCTCCTGCTCGGCCTTCCTTACGATGTCGACATCACCTGGACCGTGATCGCAGACAACGCGCTCGGCACCGACATCGAGCCCGGCACCGGCCTTCGCACCGAGGTGCTGCCCGCCTCGGTGCCGCAGCCCACGCTGAACAGCACGGGAGCCTGGGAGCCCGACGTGCCCTACATCCTCGTCTCCATGACGCAAGACGGCGAGTCCTTCGGCCGCCCCTGGTGGACGATGATCGTGGACCGCCAGGGTCGGGCCGTGTGGGCTCGCCTCTCCGAGTCCGAGCGGGTCAGCATGCACCCCCGCCTCTCTTGGGACGGCTCGGCCATCCTGGTCGACCAGAACCAGTTCTGGGCCACCTTCGGGCTGGGGGAAGACGGCACCGTCGAGAAGCTGACCCTCGACGGAGACGTCCTCACGACCTGGGAGACCCCAGGTCTGCACCATCCACACCAGGAGCTCCCGGACGGCTCGCTCGCATGGGGCGCATTCACCAACTTCTACAGTGAGTCCCTCCTGGTGCGGCGACCCGACGGCACGTTGGACGCCCTGTGGAGCTGCGACGACTGGGCAGTCAGCGCCGGCTATTCCTACTCGGTCTGCGCCTCCAATACGTTGAACTACGACGAAGCCACCGACTCCTTCCTGTTCTCCTTCTGGACCCTGGAGTCGGTGTTCCACATCGACGCCACGACAGGCGACCTGCGGGCGGTCTACGGCTCGGTGGCCGAGGCGTACGACTTCGATCCCCCGCAGAGCCACTTCTGGTTCCAGCACGGCGCCCACCTCACCGAGGCCGGCACCCTGCTCATCTCCACCCATGTCGAGGAAACCGACGTGGAGCTGGTGGCCCGGGAGTACACGATCAACGACGTGACCGAGACCCTCGAGGAGGTGTGGAACGTCGGCGTCGGCGAGGGCGTGACCGGCAACCAGATGGGGGACGCCTACCGATTCTCCGGCAGCGACCACACCCTGCAGACATACGGCACCAACCCGCGGATGCGGGAGTTCGCCAGCGATGGCACGGTCGTCTGGGACGTGACCTTCCCCGCCGACAACATCGGCCGCGCCACGGGGCTTCACGACCTGTACCCCCTCGCGGGCAACCGGCCGTAACCGTAGGACAGCGGGATCCGCTCAAGCCGAGGCCTTGTCGGTTCGAAAGGGGACCATCGGAGGCTCCCCGCATGGTCGCTACCCTTCCCTCCCCACCGAGCTCCCTCGCTGCGGTGCTCGACGCTGCCAGCAACCCCAACGTGCCCCTCGAGAAGTTGGCGCGGGCGGTGCAGGCGGACCCGGCGTTCTCCGCCATGGTCCTCCGTGTGGTCAACACGGCGAAGTACGCGAGCAATCGAGGGCCCATCACCAACCTCCGCATGGCGTCGATGCGGCTAGGGGTGCGCGCGCTGCGCAACCTCGCCGTCTGCCACGCCGCACAGTCCGTCGTCTCCGCCAAGCAGCTGAAGGGCTTCGACCTCCAGGGCTTCTGGGAGCACAGCCTCCAGCGCGCCGTGGCCGCAGAGATGCTCGCCGAGCGCGTGCCCGACCTCGACCCCAACGAGGCGTTCACCGCCGGCCTCCTCTTGGACCTCGGCGTGCTGGCCATCGTCCTGCAGGACACCACCCGCCAGGGCCACTACGTGAACTGGAAGGAACTCGACCGCGAGCAAGCCCTGGCCCAAGAGGCAGAGCGGCTGGGCACGACCCGTGCCGAGGTCGTGCGACGTCTCGTGGCCCAGTGGAAGCTTCCGGATGAGCTCGGCGTCCCCGTGGCGTGGGCCCATGCCCCCGATCAGGCCCCGGCTCCCCTGCAGCCCATGTGCGGCCTGCTGACCGCCGCCGATGCGGTGGCCCGGGCGCTCTACCGCGCCGACACGGGCGACGCGCTCCAGGACGCCCGCACCGCCCTCGACCAGCAGCTGGGTTGGCCCGATTCCTCCCTGGAAGACATCCTCGACCCCCTCGGCGAACGGGTCGCAGAGGCGGCTCGCACCATGGGCTTCAAGGTCGGCGCTCAGCCCACCCTCGACACCCTGCTTCAGGCCGCGAACCGGTCTCTCGTGGACATCAACCTGTCGTACGAGGACCTGGTCCAGAAGCTGGAGCAGACCATCGCAGAGAAGCAGCGCCTCGCGGAAGAGCTCGACGTGCGCAACCGAGAGCTGGAGCGGATCTCTCGCACCGACGCACTCACCGGCCTGCCCAACCGCCGTGTGTTGTTCGGCGATGCCCGCACCTGCGTCGCGCGCGCCGCCCGCTACGGCACGTCGATGTGCGTCATCGTCGGGGACATCGATCACTTCAAGAAGTTCAACGACACGTACGGGCACGTGTTCGGGGACGAGGTGCTGAAGGCCGTCGCCCACTGCCTGCAGGACGCGGTTCGCACGGCCGACCTGGCGGCACGGACCGGAGGAGAGGAGTTCGCGCTGTTGTTGCCCGACACCGACCTAGCTGGGGCGCGGGTCGTGGCCGAACGGGCGCGCCGAACCATCGAGGACATGCGCATGGAGAGCCCCAGTGGCAAGACCGTCTCGGTCACCATGTCCTTCGGTTTGGCCATGCTCGGAGGCCCCGCCACCACAGGCGCCGACGAGGAGAAGATGGTCACGCGCATCTACCAGGCCGCGGACGAGTTGCTGTACGAGGCCAAGGAAGGTGGACGGAACTGCGTCGCGGTCCGAACGCGCCCGGTCGCATGGAGTCGCACCCTGCAGTCCTCGGTCCCTCGGAGCATCGCGGTCTGACGCTCTGCCGAGAGGGGTGAAGTCGCTCGCGCCCCGCGCCCCGCCGTTTGCCGCTCCGCCAGAGCCACTCATTGCGCCCACCGCGACCTCGTCCCAAGGGGTGCAATGCCTTGGGCCTTGGGGCGGGCCACCAAGAGGGGTTACCCTCCGCGTCGATGTCGGACGCCGCCACCAGTCGCCAGCACTTCTCGAAGGGCACCTACGCTCTTCGCCGCCGCAACGCCGAGCTGGCTCGAGCTCACTTCGGCGCCGCCCACACGCTCGCCTCGCCGCTGGTGAGTGGCCACGCGCTCCGGGGCTTGGCCCAGGCCGCCCTGATCGAGAAGGACAGCGACACCGCGCTGGCGCTCCTCGCGGTCGCGCGGCGGGCCTACGCCTTGTGCGAAGACTCCGAGCGGGTCCTGCACGTAGAGACCACCGATCTGGTCGCCGACGCCCTCGAGGGCCGTGCCACCTGCTGGGTGATGGAAGTCGACGTGCACGTCCAGAGTGGGCGCTTCGAGCGTGCGCAGGCCGCCCTCGACACGGCCTACCCCCTGTACCGCGGCCTCGACGGGCGGCGGTCGCAGGCCGACCTGTGGTCCGCCACCGCGCGGCTCTCGCAGCACCACAAGCGTTGGTCCACCGCCGGGGTCGCTTGGCAGAAGGTCATCGCCATCGCGGAGACCCACAAGGACCGCTACCTAGAGGCAGGCGCCTGGCTCCGTCTGGCCGAGGTCCGCCTCCGGGACGCAGACCTTCCCGCCCTCGACGACTGCCTGACCCACGCCGAACCTCTGGTGCTCGACCTCGAAGAGGCCGACCTCACGGCCCGCATGCACTCCGCGCGGGCCGCGCTGTACTCGGCTCGCTCCGAGTACGAGGCCGCCTGGGATGCGGGCCTCGACGCCTTGTACGCCCTGGAGAAGGTCGACGACGTCGCCCTGCTCGACACCACCCGCCTCCGCATGGTGAGCATCGCGCAGAAGGTCCGACCTGCTGAGTGCGTTCCGCTGATGCGGGAAGTCCTGGCGAGCCAGGCCGAGCGCAAGTCGAAGGTGATGCTGTCGCTGCTCGCCCATCGGGCCGCCGAGGTCGCCCTCGATCAGCACAAGTTCGCCGAGGCCCTGCTCGCGGCTCGCGCCGAAGAGGGCCTCGGACCCCAACCCCACTCCGCCCGACTTCTTCAGGTTCGCGCGCTGATGGCCCTCGACGAGGAGGAGTCCGCCGCGTGGCTCGCCGCCTATGAAGCCCGCACGGCCGGCGACGACTTCCCCGCGGCGGTGGCCATGGCAGAGGCCCTCGGCGACCGTCTGCCCAGCGACGAAGACGTCTCCTTCGAGCGCCTCGCCACCGAAGCGCTCCCCCGCCGCGACCGGGTGGTCACCACGGTGGCCAAGCTCCGCGGCGTCCCGCTGGAGATCCTCTCCAGTGCCCGCGGCATCGAGCTCCTCCTCGACCAGCTCGCGTCCCACCGAGGTGCGCTGGCTGTGGTGGGCCCCAACGCCGCTGTGCCGGAGAACCCGGTGTTCGTGTGGACCGACGCGCAAGGCCAGGAGCGCACCCTGCAGCTGCCCGAGGGCATCACCACGGTCGGTCGTGGCCGTGCCAATGGGCTTCGCATCGGGTGGGACGAGAGCCTGTCCCGGGCCCACTTCGCCCTGCACCGCAAGGGGAAGAAGGTGCTCATCCGCGACCTCGGTTCCGAGCACGGCACCAAGGTCGGGGGGGTCGTTCTCAGCGGGGAACGTCAGCTCGGCCCGGGCGAAGACGTCGCCGCCGGCGACACCCGCTTCAAGCTCGAGCTGCGCAAGACCGTCACCAACGCGCCCCCCCAGGCCAGCGCCGCGGTCGCCGTCTTCATGCCCACCTGAACCGCTCCACGGTCCGGACCGGCCGGACGTCGGGTCAGTCGAGGTACTCGTCGAGGATCTCGGCCTCGTTGGCCATGCTGTCGACCATCAGCTTCAGCGCGCCGTCTTCGCTGATCAGGCCGCCGGTGATCTCGGCCTGCGCCCAGGTGGTACCGAGCCGCAGCGCGTGCCCTTCCCACGGAATCGTGATGCCGAAGTAGAGCTGCTCGTTGACCGTGAGGATGTCGGGCTCCGACGTGGCCGGGCGGGTGATCCACGCCCGGTGCAGGAAGACATCGTTGCCATCTTCGGTGCCGACCCAGCGGAACTGGGCACGGCTCTTGGTGTAGACGGTGATGATCCCGGCGAGCCGGGTCTCCACGTCGTTGTCCGTCGTGATGCGGTCGATGTCCTTCTTCATGAAGTCTTCGGGCTCATCGTAGTAGATCCGCTCGTGGGACTTGTAGTTGTCGAAGACGTCTTCTTGCTCGTCGACCACCAAGGCACTCGCGATGGGCCGCACCCGGTGGGCAATCTCGCCCGACACCGAGGCGCCGCCCACGGGGCCCAGCCCAGGGTCACGGTTGGGGTTGACCGACTTGACCACGGACTCGTCGAGCTCGCGGACGGTGTAGCCCTCGGCCGTCTCGTCCGAGTGGATCTCGAGCCAGTCGATGAGGTTCTGCACCCCATACTCGAGGTCTTCGGAGTCGTCCGCGGGGTCCCACATGCGCTCGAACAGGAAGCCCGCGAGGTCGGACAGCTCGGTGGGCGCATCTGGCGGAGCCTTCCGGCAAGCGGACGTGGCAACGAGAAGCGGCAGTAGAGCGACGACGGTTGGGCGCATGAGGCCTCCTGGCTTTCACAGTATCCGACACGGGAACAGGTCACCAACGGCCCTATCGACGACCAGGTAGCAAAAAAAATCGACGGAAACGGTTGCGCATACGTCGCACGTCGGTGTCCCACAACGTGGAGGACCCCATGACGAAGCCCCTCGCCGCCTTGGCCATGACGCTCGCGACCGCGTTCGCACTCGGTGCCTACGGCCTGCCTGGTTGGCTCCTGGACGCCGCCCTCGCACAATGGGGGGCCCCCACGCTCCTCGCGCCGTACCTCTAGCCCCGCCGCCACGCTCCTACTGGAGGCGGCCTCCCGCGGCGCGGGCGCGATGGGCCGGCCGCAACAAGTCCCCGACCGTCTTCACCGGCTGGAAGACCTCCTCGGGCAGCTCCACGAACAGGGTGTTCCAGCCCGCCATGCTCCCGTTCCACAGGCCCGGGCGCTCGATCGCCACCGCCTCGCGGCCCTGCACCGAGCGCTGCACCCGCATGGCTTGGGCGGGGTCGACGAACGGCGCCAGGGGCCAACGCCCCGTGGGGCCGAGCACCGCGAGGGCCATGTCGGCGGGATTGAAATGGGTGGCGTCGGCGCGAGCCTGCCCATGGACCGCGTCCGTGGCGAGGAGCTGGCACCCCTCGAGGATCTGTGGACGGGCGACGCCGTCTGCGTCGGCGACCCAGTACGGCCCGCCCCCGGGCTCCCCTCGGTCGCGCACCATGCCGCACACCCGCAGCGGCCGGTCGAGCTGCTCCAGTGCCCGGCGCTCCGGCACCATCACGCCAAAGCGAGAGCGAAGCAGGATCTGTGCGGCCATCGCTGAGCCACGCTGCAGCACCGAGAGGACCTCCCCGTGCAGCTCGGACAAGCGGCCGAGCATCCGCAGCCGCCACCGGAGCACCTCTTCGCGGTGGTCGGGGTGCACGATGTTGTCGACGTTCTTGACCAAGACGAGGTCTTGGGCGACCGCTTCGAGGTTGGGCAGCAGCGCGCCGTGGCCGGACGGCCGAAACGCCACCTGTCCCCACTCGTCCCGCAGCGGGCGAAGGTCCGGCGTGAACGCCAACGTGTCGGTGGTGGGGTCTTGCACGGACACGGTGGCGCGGCCCGCGACCACGGCCTCCATGCGGGAACGATGGGCCTCGGAGGTCGTGAAATGAACGGCCGGAAGGCCCAACGAGTCGGCCTCGTCGAGGTGGTCCTGTAGCAAGGTGCGGTTCGAGCCGTGCACCGGAAGGAAGGCCTTGGGCTCGTCGCCCCACCGCTCGATGGTGGCGCGCAGCGACTCCAGGACGGTGCCTCCCGCCTCCAGGATGGGAAGGTCTCCTGCCTGCTCCACGGACTCGGCCACCGAAGGGTCGTCACGACGAATCGCCTCGCGCCAGCTGGCGAAGAGCCGCGTGGCCGCCCCGGACGCCGGCACGAAGGCCAACGTGCGGCGGACCACGGAGCGTCCGAGCGCCTCGTGGTGCGGCGAGAGGGTGCCGATGCCGTCTCCGGGAACACAGGGTCGCAGCACGTCGACGGGAGGCAGTCCACGCCGCAGCAGCTCGAGGTGTCCACGGATTGCAGCTGGCGACCGCCCAGCTGCCCGAACTTCGTCGTCGAGATCATCGAGCCACGCGCGCACAGGCCGTTCCTCCGACCCGCCACGTAGCCGATTGCGCCGCGCCTGCCCCGAAGCGAGACAACCCCCGTGCAACGAATATCCTTGAGGTCCATCCTCATCGATGAGAGCATCGAGGACTGCAGGTCGTCCGCACCCCGTCCGAGGTCCAGCTCTCGTGCGACGTGAGATAGGGTGCGAACGGCCTGCTTCCCCAAACGGGGACGAACGGATTGTTCCCGGCCCCCGAGGCCACCGTCAACCTCAACGTGCATCGTGCGAGATTCCTTGCTGGGCCTCGCGCACGCCGCCCACGAGAGCCGCCCATGTGTGGACGCTTTGCCCTCACTGCACCCGCCAGTGCCATTGCGGAGATCTTCCAGGTCGACGTGCTGCCCGAGGTGCTGCCTCGGTACAACGTGGCTCCGTCCCAGCAGATCGCAGCCCTGGTGCGCGACGCGGAAGGCATGCGCCGCATGACCACCTTCCGCTGGGGGCTCATCCCCAGCTGGGCAAAGGACCCAAAGATCGCCTACAAGATGATCAATGCCCGCAGCGAGACCGCGTCGAGCAAGCCGTCGTTTCGGGCGGCCTTCAAGCGTCGACGCTGTCTGATCCTCGCCGACGGCTTCTACGAATGGACCCGTCGCAGCAAGACCGACAAGGTGCCCCACCTGATCCAGCTCAGCGATGGCCGTCCGTTCGCCATGGCCGGGCTGTGGGAGCGCTGGATCTCCCCTGAAGGGGAAGAGGTCACGACGGCTGCGATCCTCACGACCGGACCCAACGACCTCATGGAGCCCATCCACCACCGGATGCCGGTGATCCTGCCCACCGAGCACGAGGCCGTGTGGCTCGACCCTGAGACCCCCAAGGAGGCCCTGCAGGAGCTGCTCGTGTCCTACCCGGCGGAGGGAATGAAGGAGCGCATCGTCACCCAGCGAGTGAACAACGCTCGGCACGAGGGCGCCGGCGTCCAGGAGCCCCCCGAAGAGGAGCAGACATGAACAACGGCAAGGCAATCGTCGCCCTGGTCGGGGGCTTCGCGCTTGGCGGTGTGATCGTGGGGGTCGGCCTCCCGATGCTGCAGGGTTCCGGCTCGGGGGCATCGTCCGCGGCACGATGGCGAGGAGAGAGCGCGGACTGCGGCCCCGGCATGAGCCGCGCAGAGCTCGACGAAGCCCTTCGGCTGGGGAGTGGATTCATGCTCGCCAACCAGCGGCCCGCAGGCAACTTCGCCTACGAGTGGGACTGGAAGACCCAGCAGGACAGCGTCGGCGACAACGAGGTACGGCAGGCCGGTGCCACCTGGGGCCTCGCCCTCATGCTCCACGACGACCCGACCCGCACCGACGTTCGGGATGCGTTGCTGCGGTCCCTCGACTTCTGGAAGACCCAAGCCGTCACCGATCCAGCGCCCGCTGCCGATGATGGGTCCACCGCCTCGCCGGAGGAGCCCGCGCCCACCACCACCACACCCCGCCGCCGTTGGGTGCGCTACCAGGGGGCCCAGAAGGGCAGCACGGGTGCGGTCGCGTTGCTGACCCTCGCCCACATCGAGCTGCTGCGCTCGGGGGCCGAGCTGCCCGCCGGACGCCAGGCCGAGGTGGAGACGCACCTCGATCAACTGCTGGCCATGTTGAGGTCTCAGCGGAGCGCCGAGGGCGGCTTCCATAGCTACTACCGACCGGACGGTGCCGGCTACGGCCGCGCCAACCCCTACGCCGATGGCGAAAGCCTCCTCGCGTTGGTGAAGGCCGCCAACCACCTTGGCCGTGCCGACCTGCTGCCCGATGCCGTGCGCTGGGCCAAGGAAGACCAGATTCGCAACGTGCGCGACCCCCGCGCGGCCGACCCAGACCCCGACACCACCAAGGGCTACTACCAGTGGGTCTCCATGGCCTGGTGGGAGCTGGCCCACTCGGCGGAGGCTGAGGCGGCGCCATGGGGAGAGTGGTTGATGGAACTCGCGGTGTGGATGATCGACGATCACCACACCCTCAAGCGCCGTCGCAACACCTCCTACGCCTACGAGGGCATCGTGCCCGCCTACGCGTGGGCCAAGGCCCAGCGCGACCCGCGGGCCGACAAGTTCCGCTGTGTGATCGACCAGGGACTCCTCAAGATCACCAGCTGGCAGCTCGGACACAGCTTGGCCAACGACTTCGTCAAGGAGGCGTCGCCCGACGACAAGCGAGGTTGGGGCGGCATCCAGAATGCGGCGAACGAAGCGCCACTGCGCATCGACGTCACCCAGCACCAGATGCACGCCATCATTTTGGCTCGCCGCTACTACCGCTGACCTGGCCGTCGAACGCCCCGCCGACGGTCCCTGCTAGGGCAGCTCGGCGCGGACCGCAGCGACCATGCGGTCCTCATCGGCGCTGGACACGTACAGCTGCCCAGACACCCGCAACACCATGCGCCCAAGCAGCGGCATGCACCACAGCTGCACGCGATGCCGTTCCCACACCTGACGGACGAAGGCATGGGCCGCCTCACGGGTGGCCGGGACCCCCGGAAGCTCGAATGGCACCATGTGGTGCAGCAGGGCGTCGGGCGCGAGTGGACGAAGCCCCAGCTCGGCCTCGAGACGCTTCCCCAGCTGACGGGCACGGGCGTTGTTGTGGGCCTGCACGGCGTCCCACCCCCCCGCCGCATCCACGAACGCCCACGCCGCAGGGACCGCGAGCCACGCGGACGGGTCCCGCGTGCCCGGTTTCTCGAAGCTGGGTGCGAACCCCTCCCCCAGGAAATGGGACAACACCGGCGGGTCCAAGTCCGGCTGGGCGTCAGGCCTCGCGTAGAGCACGGCGCATCCCTTGGGGGTGAAGGCCCACTTGTGCAGGTTGCCGGTCCACCAGTCCGCCCCGAGGGCGTCGAGGTCCACCGGGACCTGCCCCGGCACGTGGGCCCCATCGATCAACACGCGGGCGCCACGCTCTTGCAGCCACGGCACCAGACGCTCCACCGGGAACCGGCTCGCCGACACACTCGCCACATGGTCGAGCACAGCCAACCGGACATCGGGCCGCCACGTGCCGTGGACCGCCGCCTCGACCTGATCGGCATCCTCTAGGGGCCAAGGAACCGGCGCCACCCGAAGCGTGCAGCCTGTGCGTTCGACCATCCAGTTCAAGGCCTTCGCCACCGCCGCATAGGCGTGGGAGGTGGTGAGGATGGCGTCCCCGGGCCCCAGGTCCATGGAGCGGAGCACCGCAGAGGTCCCGGTGCTGGCGTTGTCCACGAATGCGATGTCGTCGAGCGGCGCCCCCAACGTGGCGGCCACCGGCGCCATCGCTCTCCGCAGCCGGGGCATCAGCCCGGCGAAGAAGGCCATGGGCTGCGCCTCGAGCTCGTCCTGAATGCCACGCTGGGCCTTCAACACCGAGCGCGGCGTGGCCCCGAAGGAGGCGTGGTTGAGGTAGGCCGCGCTCGGGTCGAGCACGAAGGCGGTACGGCCTGGGAGGCGGCTCACTGCTGGCTCTCCCCGCTCAGCACCACCATGCGCTCCCCCCCGATGAGCACGCGCTCCAGCGGCGGGTTCACCTGCACTTGGCCATCGAGTTCCACCGAGACGAGCACCGCCCGGTGTTGCTCCAGCATGCGGTCGTGGAGGTCGCGCACGGTCTGGCCCGCGAGCGCCATCGGCACCTCCCACGTGTGGAAGCTGTTGCCGCGGTTCCCGGTGAGGATCTCGTCGAGGACCTGCACCAGGCCACGGTTCCGGCTCACCGATCCCACGATCATGCCGCTGAAGAAGTCCCCCACGACGATCTCCTCTACGCCTGCCATCCTGAGGAGCTCCTCGTTCTGGCGACTGTGGAGCATGGCCACGGTGTAGACCGTCGGCTTCATCCGCTCGACCGTGAGCCCCGCGAGGACGGTTCGGGCGTCGCAGTCCTGGGCAGACCGTGGGATGAGCTCGTCGGCCAACAGCACGACCTGGGACGCACCGTCCAGGTTCACGGCCTCCAGCACGTCGACACGGGTGTAGTCGCCGATGTGACGGTACAGCAGCTCGGCTGGGATCTCGTGGGGAAGGTCCTCCTCGGGCACCGCCTTCTCCGTGACGAGCACGACGGCGCGGCCCGACGGTGCGCGCGCACCGAAGAGCTCCCGCAGGACGGTGGGGGCGGCCTGGTTCCAGCCGCACACGAGGACGTGATCGATGAGTTCGTCGATGTCCAACTCGTGGACCTCCAGGCGACGGGACAGCCCGGCCACCATGCCGGCGGACACCGTCCCCACGAAGACGCCGAACAGGGACAGCCCGCCCAGCATCAAGATCAAGGTGGTCCAGCGTCCCACCGATGTATGGGGGGTGCCACCAATGGGCTCGCCCCCGATCAGGCTGTAGGCGGCGAACCACATCGAGCCGTCGAAATGGGCAAAGTCCGGGTTGGCGTCGCCCTCCACGATCGTGAGCACCATGGCACACATGACCACGAGCACGACCGTGGCCACCGAGATCCCCATCAGCTCGACGCCCGTGCGCCCGGCGAGGTTCACCCTTGCGATCCGGCGGTTGAAGAGCATGCCCGCGCGGAACAAGCGCAGCACCCGGAGCACCCGCAGGAAGCGCAGCGGACGCACGAGCGGGAGCACCGAGAGGATGTCGACCCAATAGCGTTCGAAGAACCGAGCCTTCTTTCGGGCCGTCCAGAAGCGCAGGGTGAGCTCGATGGCGAAGAGGGCCGTGAGCACGTCGCCCAAGCGCATCAGCATGGAGCGGAGCGGCTCGGCGACCACCACCTCCAGCACCGTGAGCACGACGCTCACCACAATGAGCACCAGCAGCGTCACCTCGACGCCGGTGGAGTTCATCCCCCGCTCCACCCTCCGCCGCAGGCCCAACGCTCCCCCTCGCCCACCGGTCCCCGGAGGCCGCGGTAGGATGCCACATGCTGACCCTGATGGTGACCACGCTCGGGCTCGCCCACGCCCAAGGCCTGCCGTCCTGCTTCGCCACCGGCACAGAGCCCGCGGCCGACGGCGAGGCCGACGCCCCCACCAGCCTCGACGACACGACCCTCCAGGCGGCCGCCGCCAAGGTGCTCCCGCTCGTCGAGAAGCACGCCGGGCGGGTGTTCACGACCCCTCCCAAGGTCACCCTCGCCGAGGGTCAGGCCTTCCGGGATGTCGTGGCCGAGGAGAACCGACTGATCTACGATCGCATCTTCGCGGCGAGCCCCGAGGAGGTGCGGCATCGCCTGGCCGAAGAAACCGCTTGGGGCGCGGAGCGCGGGGTGCTCGGCAAATATGGGGTGTTCACCGACACCCTCTACATGAGCGAAGGCCCGCTGCGGATGGCGGCGTCCACCCTTCCGGGCGATCGAATGGACGACGTGCTGCTGGTCATCCTCGCCCACGAGCTCACCCACGCCCTGCAAGACCAGCACATCCCTATGGACGCCCTCCTCGACGACGTCGACGACCAGGACGCCTTGTGGGCTGCCTCGGGCTCCTGGGAGGGCTTCGCGACCTGGGTGGAGCAGCAGGTGGCCCATGAGCTCGGCCTCGACGACGTCTTCTGGGGCATGACCAAGCTCCAAGGCTGGGGCGAGGAGGGCCTACAGGAGCCGATGGCCTTCCAGACGTGGGCTGTGTACGGCCAGGGGCGGGCGTTCGTGGAGCACCACCAGGCCAAGGGCACCGAGCACCTGTGGACCGTGCTCGCCCACCCACCGCACCGCACCTGGATGCTGTTCGAGCCGGAGCGCTACACGGCCGACCCGCCTCCGTTCCCGGTGGATTTCACCCCCGCCCTCACCGGCTCCGAGCACAAGCTCACCTCCAAGAAGCCCTGGGCCTCCCTCATCACCACCGTTGGCGACGTCGAGCTGCGAGGGGAAGCCATCCTCGGCCACACCGAGGATGAGCTCGACGAAGTGATGGCCCACCTCGTGCACGCGCAGAAGCTCGAATCGGTGCTCCCGGACCGGAGCGTCGAGGCCCGCGTGATGCTCTTCGATGACACCACCTGGCCCCGTCGCTACCTGGACCTCCTTCGGGCCCAGGCCAAGGCGGAGGCCGACCGCAAGGGGGATGCCTACGACGTCCCCATCGAGCTGTCGTACGTGGACTTTCCCCTCGAGAACATCACCGTCGACGACAGCACGCTTCGCACCACACGCATCCCCATCGGCGGAGGCCGCCATCTAGAGGCCCGGGCCGCGTGGGTCGTGCAAGGCCGCATGGTGCTGGTGGTCCGCGCCGAGCGCTTCCGTCCGGGCCTGCGCCTCGGCTGGGCCATCGAACACCTGTTGACGGGCCTCGAAGGGATCGAGCTGCCCGCAGCAGTGCCTTGAGGTCCAACGCCGAGCTCATCGACCAGGCCATCGCAGCCGTGCCGAGGGCCCCCTTCTGCGACGGCCCGGTGCCAGCCAGCGACGCGGTGGGGGCGTCGATCGGACACCGCCAGCGTGGAACCCCTCCGGACACCGTGCGGCGCATGCTGCTCGAGGCCGAGGTCACGCCTGGGCAGCGCGTGCTCGAGCTGGGGGCTGGCTCGGGCTACGCCACCGCCGTGCTCGCAGCACTCGGGGCGGACGTGGACGCGGTCGAGCGGAACCCAGCCCTGGTGCTCCGTGCCCGAGCGTGCCTGGCCACCCTGGGGCTCTCCGCCCGAGTCCACCACGGCGACGCCCGCCTTGGCTGGCCCGGCGGCGGCCCCTACGACATCGTCCTGGCCACGGTGGCCGTCCGCACCGTCCCCGGACCATGGCTGCGCCAGCTCGGGGCCGACGGCGTGCTCGTGGTGCCCATCGGACCACCGGACCAGCGGCAGGAGCTCACGGTCTTCCGCCGGGACGCCGGACGCCTCACGCGGCATGGACGTGGTCCTGCGCGCTTTGCCGGCCTCGTCTCCTAGGCCAAGTCCCGGATGCCCCGGTAGGCCCGATCGAAGTAGAGAAGTGGCTCTCCGGGGCCGCTCCGAGCGCCCACCACCCGCCCGATGGTGATGGTGTGGTCGCCTTGGGGAATGAGCGCGTGGAGATGGCACACCAGGTGACCCACGGCACCCTTCACCACCGGCTGAGCCCACGGCGTCCACGCCCCATCGATCTCGGTGAAGTCTGAGGTGGGCTCCCGACCGGGGCGGGCAAAATAGTTGCTCGCGGGCTGCTGGTCCTGGCCCAGGATCGACACCGCGAAGCCACCGCTGTCGCGAATCATGTCGGCCATTCGGTTCTCGTTGTGCAGACAGATCAGCACGAGGGGAGGGTCGAGAGACAGCGACGAGAAGGAGCTGACCGTGAGCCCGTACAAGAGGCCCTCGTGGTTGGTGGTGACCACCGACACCCCACTGGCCCAGCGGGACAAGACCCCCTTGAACGCATCTTTGCTCGCAGAGTCCGCCTCGCGGAGCAGCTTGTGGGGGTCGACGCCAGCGCCAGGCGCGCTCACGTCATCGAACGGGTCGCTGCCCATCAGGCCTCCTCGAGAATGCGGAATCGGAGCACCGTACGCCCCACCATGATGACCTCGCCACCTTGCAGGTCGATCTCGGTGATCCTCGCCCCGTTGACCACCGTGCCGTTCGCCGAGCCTTCGTCGACCAACTTGTAGCCCAGCTTGGTCCGCTCCACCTTGCAATGGACGGGCGAGAGTCGGCTGTCGCCTGGAATCGACATCCCACAGTGCTTGGACTGCCCCACCGTGAGGACATCGACCACAGGTACCTGTTGCCCACGGTCCGCTCCGGACATGTACTCGAGAGCCCCAGCGGGAACGGCATCTTCGGCATCAGCGGGTGCGTCGTCCGACGGGCTGGCGAACAGGCCGTCGACCTCGCTCACGGGAGCCTGCTCCGAAGGCACATCGCCCCTCGTCAGCTCCCCGGCGGCCATGGCGGCGACCGGCTCGGGTGGCATCGACGGCGTCGCTCCGCCGCGAATCCCGGCCGGAAGCGCCGCAGGCTCGCTCTGGAGCGCGTCGACGTCGTCGCTGGCCAGCTCGGCAGGGAAGCCGAACACACCGGCCTCGTCGTCGTCCACGGGTCCGGCCTCGGGGACGTCCGGGGCCACATCCTCCAGCGGAGCCAGTGTCGGGGTGGGCTCCTTCACCGGCGGCGGAGCGTCGACAATGACGGGTGTGCCCTGGAGCACGGGCACCGGGGGTGCCTCGACGGCGGAAGCGTCGACGATCACCGGCTCACCCCAGACTGCGTCGTCGGCCGAGCCGCCCGCATCCTCGGCGTCGTTCGGCATGTCCGAGTCGGAATCCTGCGCCTCCTCAGATCCCTCCGGATCGGGGGCAGAGCCGGCGTCGAGCTGCACGCCGGAGGCATCGTCTGAGGGGGCGCCGTCGGACACATCTCCGCCCAAGCGGATGGGGGCATCGACCGAAAGCTCCTGAGGCACGTCGTCGGGCACGCCGGCGGGCTCTGGACGCGCGCTGGGCTCCTCGTCCCCAGCGACCCGCTCGATGACTTCGTCGTCCTCTTCATCCGACGCGAGGTCGCTGGCTTCGTGCTGCTCGTCCTCGTCCTCGTCCTCGTCCTCGTCCTCGTCCTCGTCCTCGTCGTCGTTCCGCTGTGCGAGCAGCGCCTCCACCTCTTCCCGGGGCACTTCTTCGCTGACCGAGGGCATGGCGAGGATCTCGTCCTCGCTCTCCACAGAGAGCGGGTCCACCTCATGCTCGGGCTCGGGCTCGGGCTCGGGCTCGGGCTCTGGCTCGGGCTCGGCCTCCAGCTCGGGCTCGTTCGGCACCTCGTCCGATGCCCCCACAGCCGAAGCAGAGACCGCTGCCATCACCTCGGGCGGGATGGTGTCGTGCACCTGGGTGGCCTCCAGGTCGTCGGATTCCTCCACGACCGGCTCCACCTCTTCGGACATCGGTGACAACTCCACCGAGGGGTCGTCGTCGGACGTGATGTCCGGGAGCAACGGGACATCCTCGACAGCCGCGGCGGCGACCACGTCCGGAGGGGCAGCCTCGACCATGGGGGCCAGCCGCGGCGGCAACGGCTTTGGAGCAGGCCGGCGGACCGGCTTGCGTCGCCTCGGCGGGAGCTGAGCGATGTCGTCGACCGCCGAGAACGTGAACCGGGTCTCGCCGATGGTCACGCGCTCTCCGCCCACGAGGCGCCACAGGCCACGCTCCTCTCCGTCGACCCGGACCGTGCCTTCCACGGGCTCCACGTAGATGCGGCCCGCCTGACGGAACAGGCGTCCGTGGCCACGCACCACGGCCTCGTCGTGCACGATCTGGAGGTCGGCGTCGTCGTCGCGTCCGAACGCAACGGCTTCCTGCTCCTGGTCGAGCAGCAACCACACCGCCTGGTCGCGCACCAACGCCGCAGCTGGGCCCGCAAGGGCCACCGGGCCGGTCGCCTCGTGCTGCTGGATCCACGCCTTCGGCGGTGGGGGCTCCACCCGAGCGTTCTGAAACAAGGCGCTCCAGGCCGCGGGACCGGTCAACACGTCGGCGGTGCCCGCAGCCGGGGCGGGCTCAGGAGGCAGCACATGGCGCTCCAGATCGGGGTCGAAGTCATCGTCGCCGAGCACGTGTTCGGACCACCCGTAGGCCACATGGAGTGGGAAGTCCGAGGTGCGGCCCTCCGTGCATAGAACGCGCGCGACATCGATGGGTTCGACCCAAGCCGGGAACGCCTCTCCCAGCCGATTGAAGAACTCCACGCCGGCCAGTTCGTTTCGGATCAAGACCTCGGCGACGCCGCACGCCAGACGCATGGGGGATGCCCCGCCCGCAACCACGGCCTCCCCGAGATGGGTGAGACGGAGCCAGGCAGCCATGGCGGTGGGGTCGAGCAGGGCCCCGAGCAACCGCGCGAGGGCTTCCGCAGTGGAGAAGCGCTTGGGCACGGCCTTGACCCAGGGGGCGCGCTCCACGCCGGGATGCCCTCCCCGCGCCGTGAGGGCCACCTTCGCGAGCCCCCACCAGGCCCGAACCGAGAAGGGCTCCAACTCGAGCGCCCGGTTGTACCAACCCATGGCCGGGGTGATGCGGCCCTGGATCCACGCCAAGTCGCCCATCCCGAGGCATGCCTCGACCTTCTGCGGGGTGCGCTCCACCGACTTGAACGCCCGCAGGAGGCGATCGAAGACGTCCGCTGCCGCATCCACGTCTCCGCGGGCCAGCAGCATCGGGCCTGCGGTCTGCAGCGACGGCACATGGAACGGCGTGAGCCGCAGCGCCTCGTGCAGGCGCTCCATCGACTCGTCGGCACGCCCCTGACGAAGGAGAATGGAGGCGTAGGCTGCGCAGTCGGCCGCCCGCTCGCTGGCCTCGGGCTCGTCGGTGTCGCGCCCCTTGTAGGTGTCCCAGAGCCGCTCGTAGAACGGCAGGGCCCGGTCGTGCTGATGCGCCCGATGATGCATGCGAGCAAGGTGCCGCAAGGCGACCACGTGCCGAGGCGCCCGCTCGAGAAGGGAGTGGTAGACCTCGAAGGCTTCTTCTTCGTGGTGAACCGAGCCGGCAATGATGCCGGCCCGAAGCAGCGTGGGGGATGCCTCGGCGAGTTCCTGCTGCCGGGCCTGGGCGATCATCAGCCGGATCACCCGCTTCCACTGGCCTCGCTCGGCCCGGATCAGCTCCAAGACGGGGGCGAAGTCGAGCTCGCTGTGGCCATGGCCTTCGGCCCGGTCGATCCACGGCAGACCCTCGTCGGTCCGCTGGAGCTTCTCGATGAGGGTACGGCCGATGGCGTACTCCACCTCTGCGGCCTCGGCGCCTTCCGACAGGTACTCCAGGAGTTCCTGGCCATAGGCCACGAAGGCCTCCCCATCGTCGGCGGCCCGACACAGCCGCATGAGGGCCCGCAGCGCCGTCTTCGCTTGCTCGGGGGTGCGATGCTCGGACAGCACCTGGCCCCACACCTCGCGGGCGGAGGTGGCGTCGTCGAGCTGGCATTCGTTGATGTCCGCGAGCTCCGCCCGCAGCAGCACGCGACGGCCGGCATCGCGCTGCCGGGCTTGGGTCCACAGCAGCTCGGCCAGGCGACCCCACTGCCCCGTCCGCTCGGCGACCACCCGGAGGGGGGCGAAGAGCGATGCGACGTCCGGGGTGCGCTCGAGGGCCTTTCCGAAGTGGCCGTGGGCCTGGTCGTACGCACCGATGCGGGTGTAGACGTCGCCGAGAATCGTCCGATACTCCACCCCGCGATGGGGCTGCGTCTTGAGGAGCTTCTCGAAGTGCCCTGCCCCCACGGCCAAGCGGCCCCGGTCGAGGGCGCGATCCGCGAGGATGCGCACTAGCTCGGGATCGCTCATCAGCTCACGCAGGAGTGTGCGCACATCGGGGTACCGACTGGACAGGTCCCACTCGGTGGCCTTGCTCACCACACGCTTGACCGCCTCGGGGGCGTCGAGGGCCTCGATGAGGCGGCCCGGGTCCCGGAGCACCCACACGGGCAGATCGCCCCGGTGAAGCGCGAACAACGCGGTCATGCCCAGGCCATACACATCGGACGCGGGCAAGGGGGTGTGGCCCTTTTCGCTGGTCTCCGGCGCGGCATACAGCGAGCCCCACCCCGCAGAGCCCGTGGCAGGCCCCACGGCGAAGTCCACCAGGTGCGCCGTGCCGTCGGCGGAGTGCATCACGTTCTCGGGCCGCACGTCGCCGTGCACTACACCCGCGTCGTGGGAGTGCCGCAGCGACTCGGCGACCTCCACCACCACCTGAAGCGCCGCAATGGCGTCGAAATTGTCCCGGCCGACCCGACCCAGCAGGTTCCCGACCGCGAAGTAGCTCTGGGCGACGTAGACCCACCCCTCCATGCTGCAGTCCGCGTCGAACACCGTGCCGATGTTGGAGTGGTCGAGCTTGACCAGCTGCTTTCCGCGACGACGGAAGGCCTCCACCGCGGCGGTGTCGTCGGTCCACGAGTCGTGGAACACCGACAGGTACACGAAGCGCCCGGAGAGGCGGTCCCACCCCTTCCAGTGGCTGCGTGCGCCATCGGAGCCCATGCTGTCGATCAGTCGGTATCGACCATCCGCCAGGAACTCGCCGGCGTGCAGCCGTGGCCCGCGCCGCATGGCCGCGGCCGTCTTGAGGATTTCCTCCTGGCGTTCGGTGTCGCCGGAGCCCTCGGTGTCGCGAGCGAAGTACAACCCGGCCAGGCGCTCACCCAGCTCTTGGTAGTTCGCGTCCGTGTACACCGGGGTGATCTTCGGCACCGAGTCCGTGAGGTCGTCGTCTTCGAGCAAGTCGGCGTCCGGAAGCTCCGGCATGATGGCCCTCCGCAAGGTTGGGCATCCTACTTCACAGCGTTCGCTCACCGGACCCGTGGCCCGTCCACCCTGACATCCTCCCCGTCGTGGGCGGCTCCCCTCGCGTCCACTACGTTGCCCTTCGGAGGATCCGGCATGCATCCGATGGCGCGCCGTTGGCCAGGCATAGGCCCATGGGACGAGGTGTGGTTCTTGGAGGTGTCGGTCGGCGCCGGCCACAGCGTGTGGCTTCGTTACGTGCTGGGCGATGGTCCCCACCGCCGCGGGCTGGCCACCTGGGCCGTGGCGACGCTCCCCACGGGCCTGCTGGCGGACCAGGGCCACTTCGACCTCGCCGGCCTTCGGCCCGATCGCCCCATCGCCCTCGGCGACGAGCTTTGGCTGGACGCACCCGACCCTGCGGGCGTGCCCCATGGGGGAGAGGCCGAAGGCGCGGCTCGAGGCATCGCCGGTGCCGCTTCCTGGGATCTTCGTCTCCACGTGGGTCCCCGAGGCCATCGCATGGTGCCCGCCGTCGTGGAGCGGCTCGGCGTGGGTCGCACCTACGTGCCGGCACTGATGGACCTGCACGTGTCGGGAGACGTCCACATCGGCGACCAGCACGTGCAGCTCGACCGGGCGCCCGCCGTCCTGGGGCACATCTGGGGAGCGAGCAACCGCACGACGGAGTGGGCGTGGTGCCACGCCCACCTGCCCGACGAGGGAGTGTTGTTCGAGGGGCTGTCGGTGCGGCTCGGACGGCTGCCGTTGCTCACCACCATCGGCCTGTGGATCGGAGACGAACACGTGCAGCTGTCCCGCGCCCGCCACCTGGTCCGCACCCGCAGCCGGCTGGGGCCGGACCGTTGGTCCTTCGAGGCGCGGGGTCGGGGACTCACGCTGCGCGGCGAAGCCACGTTGCCGACGTCGGACCGCGTCGCACAGGTACGGTACTTGGATCCCGGAGACGGTCGGGTTCGGGGCTGCAGGAACAGCGCCGGCTCGTCCCTCGACCTCACTCTGCTGCAGCCCACGGGCACCCGCAGGTTTCGCTTCGAAGATGCCGCGTTCGAGGTTGCCCGCCTCGGAGAGCCCGGGGGGCCGGTGCTGCTCTCGGATTGACCGCCCGCAGCGCGTCCCCGCGGAATACACGTGGGAACGTCCATGCCGTCGCACAGCGCCATCCACCTCGGTCCTTTCGTGCTCACAGCGCCCATCGCCAGTGGCGGCATGGGACAGGTCTGGCAAGGAACCCACGCCACCACCGGCTTGCCTGTCGCCGTGAAGGTCGTGCGCGAGGAGCTCGCTCGGGTCCCCCAGCACGTCGCGACGTTCCGAAACGAGGTCCGGGCCATGGCCCGACTCGACCATCCATGCATCCTCACGGTCCTGGACTACGGCGAAGTCGACGCCGCGGCCGCCGCGGCCTCGGACGGCATGATGGTCGAGGGCAGTCCGTACCTGGTGATGGAGTACGCGGGCGGTGGCTCGTTGAAGGACCTCTCACGGCGCCTGGGCTGGGCCGACGTGCGCCGGGTGCTCCTCTCGCTTCTGGACGCCCTGGCCCACGCCCACGCCCAAGGGGTCATCCATCGCGATCTGAAGTCCGGCAACGTCCTGGTGGCCACGAGCGACGACGTGCGACCGGGACTGAAGCTCGCAGACTTCGGCATCGCCCACGCCTTCGAGGCCACCATCACCCGCCAGGACCGCAGCGAGCAGGCTGCGGGAACCCTCCACTACATGTCGCGAGAACAGCTCGCAGGGGCATGGCGAGACTACGGCCCGTGGACGGACCTGTATGCCCTGGCGTGCCTGGCGTGGCGCCTCATCACCGGCTCCCCTCCATTCCACGGCGTGCCCCGAGAGGAGCTCGTGGAGGCCCAGTCCTTCGGTCCGGCGGGCCACCTGCCCGAGGGCTTCCCACCCGCCTTCGAAGCATGGCTGCGGCGCATGCTCGCCGCGGACCCCCGCCGCCGCTTCACCCGCGCAGCGGACGCCGCTTGGGCTCTCATGGGCATCGGCGAGGCCCCTGCGCCCGCCACCGACGACGACGACATTCGCGTCGCGGTCCCGTTGTCGTTCGACCCCCGGGAGCTCGCCGAACAGGACACGATCCTGGGCGCCCTGCCGATGGAGTTGGCCCCGGCCGATTCGGAGCAACGCCCAGGAGTCGGCTTCTCCGCCAAGGTGCCCCCCATCCCCGTCGACTGGCGACGCACCCGAACGGCCCCCGTGCCCATCACCCTGCACGGCGCTGGCCTCCAGCTCTTCCCCCTTCGTACCATCCCCACCGTCGGCCGAGAGCCCGAACGGGATCGGCTCTGGGGCCTGCTCGTCGAGGTCCACCAGCGGCCCCGAGCCCGCTTCGCAGTGATCACGGGGGCCCCAGGCTCCGGGAAGACCACCCTGGCCGGCTGGCTCGCCGCACGTGCCCACGAACTCGGCGCCGCCACACCGATGGTCGTCGAGCAGACCGCCGAGCGTCAAGGCATGGCGCTGCCCGAGCTCGTGATGCAGCACTTGCGCCTCGGAGGGCTGTTCGGCGCCCCCTTGAAGCAGCAGCTGCGTCGCGCCCTCCGGGGCACGAGCAGCGAGCTCCGGGCCCACGTCCTCGAGCTGCTCCAGGCAGGCCCCCGCGGGCCGGTCGAGCGCTTCGCCATCGTGGAGGAGCTGCTACGGACGCTCGTGGAGCGCTCTGCCGGCGCAGACCGAACCGGCCCCGGCCGCCCCGTGGTCTTGGTGCTCGACGACGCGGACCACGGAGAGCCGGTCGCCTTCGCCCGGTGGCTGATGGACCGGCAGCACACCCACCCCCTGCCCATCGTCGTGGTGGTGGCGGCCCGCATGGCCGACCCGCCACGAACGGGCGCGCTCCACACGCTCATCGCCGGCGGCGCTGTCCCCATTCACCTCGGGCCCTTGTTGCCAGCCGATCGGAGCATGCTCGTCGGAGGGCTGCTGAGGCTGGAGCGGTCCCTGGCCGCGCGGGTCGACGAGCACAGCGCCGGCAACCCCCAGCTCGCCGTGGGCCTCGTGCAAGACCTCGTGGCACGGCACGCGCTGCGCCCCACCGAGGATGGCTTCGCCCTTCGTCCCGGCGAAGAGCTGCGCATCCCCGATGCCCTCCACGATCTGTGGAGCGCTCGCATCGACGACGTGCTGTCGGGTCTCCCAGAGCAAGCCGAGGCCGACCTCGAGCGGGCCGCCATTCTGGGCCGCGACGTCGACGAGTCGGTGTGGCATGCCGTCTGCGACGACCCGATGGCCGCCCGGGGCCAGCGCACGCAGATGCCCCTGGACGGCCTCATGCGCCGCGCTGAGCTGGCAGAGCGCCTCCTCCGGGCGAGGCTGGTGGTGGAGACCGACCGGGGCTTCGCGTTTCACGTCGCCGGTGTGCGACAGAGCTTGGTGCGTCGAGCGGAGCAAGCGGGTCGAGCGCCCCGGCACCACGATGCCTGCGTTCAAGCCCTCGGGGCCCTGCCCGACGTGGCACCGGAGCGACTCGGGCGCCACCTCCGCGGCAGCGGGCAAGGTGCTGCGGCCTTCGAGCACCTGGTGACCGCCGCCCATCGGCACCTCGACCGCACCGACTACCGACCGGGCATGGGGCTCCTCTCCGAGGCACGGGCCGTGCTCGACGAACTGGGGGTCGAGCCCACCGATTCCCGCTGGGGCCGAGTCCTCAACGGACTGGCCCATGGCTCGCGGGGGCTCGGCCGTGCAGACGACGCCCTGCGGTACGCCCTCCGATCCATCCGACGCGGCCGAACCCACCAGTGGCCCAGCCTGATCGACGCCTACTTCGAGGCCGCCCAGTCCGCTGTGGCGCTGGGTCGTCGTGTCGACGCGGTGCCCTACCTCGACGTGATGGAGACCCTGGCCAGCCGCACCAAGAACCCCGATGCCCTCGGACGATGCTTGTTCGCCAAGGGAGCGCTCGACCGAGACGACCCCACCCTGCTGCTCCGCGCTCGCGAGGTCTTCAGCCGTCTCGACGACGAGCTCGGGATGGCCAACGTCGACCGTGTGCTGGGCCGACGGGCCCTGGTGTCCGGCGACCTCGAAGCGGCGGAGGCCCGACTGGCTGCCGCCGCCGCGACCTACCAGCGAGTCGGCCACCGCAACACCCTGGCGCAGACGTGGATCTCCTTGGTGGACGTGTTCCGCAAAGGGGGACGGCTCCGAGAGGCCGATGGCCTGCTCGACGAGCTCTTGAAGCTGTACCGGACCACGGACTTGGGCGTGCTGGCGGTGTTGGTCCACCTGAACCTGGGCCTGCTGCGCCTCGCCCGAGGCAACGCGCTGGGCGCCCGCAGGGCCTTCGATCAAGCCGCGCGGCTGGGGGAGCTCACCCACCACGACGCCCTCACCGCCGCCTCCTGGGGAAGCCTTCTGGCGCCCCTCGCCCTCCTGGAGGACTGGGCCGCCTACGAAACCACCCTGAAGCGGGCCACCGAGCTCCTTCAGCGCACCGGCTTCCGCGACCCCGATCTGGCCCACACCCTCGACCGAGCCTTGGCCGCCCTGCCTGCCCTATCCCCCCTTCGCGCCGCGACCGCGGCGCTCGTCGCGGCCCAACAACCGGCCTGAGGTTCTCGATGCGCGCAGCCCGTTTGCATGCCTACGGTCCCCCCGAAGCGTTCCGCATCGAGGACGTCGAGCCCGGTCCCCTGCGTCCCAACGACGTCCGAGTCCGGGTCGTGGCCGCCAGCATCAACCCTGTCGACGCCAAGATCCGGGCGGGCTCCCAGCGCGGGGCGATTCGATTGCACCTCCCCGTCACACTGGGCCTCGACGTCTCGGGCGAGGTGATCGAGGTCGGGCCCAAGGTGTCCGACTTCGCCGTGGGCGACCTCGTGATGGGATGCCCCGACCACCGACGGGACGGAAGCTACGCCGAACAAGTCGTGGTCGACGCCGCCTCGCTGGCGAAGGCGCCGACGTCGATCCCCCTCGAGCATGCCGCAGCACTGCCCCTCGCCGGACAGACCGCCTGGCAGTGCCTCGTGCCCCGCTTGTCCCAGCGGCCCGGACAGCGCGTGTTGATCCAAGCGGGGTCAGGCGGGGTCGGCCACCTCGCCATACCCATCGCGAAGGCCCATGGAGCCTGGGTCGCTACGACTTGCTCTGAGAAGAACCATGCCTTCGTCGAAGCGCTCGGGGCCGACGCGGCCATCGACTACCGCACACACCAGTGGTGGGAAGAGCTGTCCGACCTCGATGTGGTCCTCGACGCCCTCGGGTACGAGGAGCGCGACCGGGCCTTGGCGGCCGTGGCGCGCGGTGGACAGGTGGCCTCCATCGTGACCGGGCTGCCGGTCGCGACCGAGCGATGGGGCCCCAATCTTGGGGTCGTCGCGGTCGCCCTCGGCATCCTCGGCTTCACCCTTCGCGGATGGCTGCAAGGCAAGTCCGCCCGCACGGTGGTCAAGCGCAACCAGCGGGCCGATCTCGACGCCTTGGCTCGCATGGTCGACGACGGCACCCTGCGCCCCCACATCCACGCGTCCTTCCCCCTCGACGGCATCGGCGAAGCCCACACGCTGCTCGAGTCCCATCGGGTCGTCGGCAAGGTGCTCGTGGTGCCGTAGCCACCGTCGTGCGCCCCCCTCGGGCGATGGCGTGTATCCTTCCGCTCCTGCCGGGAGCCCCGCCGTGCACGTCACCATCCTCGCCATCCACCCGTTCTACGTCGTTCCCTCCGGCATGGACGCCCACATGCGATGGCTCGCCGACCAGCTGGTGGCCCGTGGCCATCAGGTGAGCTTCCACATCATCGCCCACAAGCAGCCAGCCATCGAAACGGGCCTCATGCGCCTGCAGGCCCTTCGAGACAAGGACAAGCGGGTCCACGGTCACCCCATGGGCTGGACGATGGTGCCGCCCCCCGAGCACTTTCCCCCGCTGCTGTTCAAAGGCGTCGTGAAGCGGGCCCTCGAGGCCCTCGAGGCCGACTTCGTCATCGTGCCCTCCGGCGACGCCATCCTCGGCCAGCTCTGCCGCCAGGCGGGCGTGCGCACCATGGTCATCGGGTGCCACGACGCATGGATCCACGCGCTGACCGACCCCATCTTCAAGGAGAACCTAGAAGGGCTCGAGGTCGCTGCGGTCAGCGAGGCCGTCGCCCGGGTCGCCGAGCAGGAGCTGGGCTTCGCCCCCTGGCTGCTGATCAACGGCGTCGACGAGGAGCGGGTGGTCGGACGACTTCGCACCTACGAGAAGCGCATGGAGCTGCCCATCGGCATGGTGAACTGCGCGCGAAGGAAGGGAGGAGGCGTCTTCGCCGACGTCGCGGCCAGCTTCCCGACGCTGTCGTTCGCCACCACCGGCTCCACGGCCAGCGAGATCCCCGTCCCCATGCCCACCAACGTGACCGATGTGGGCCACAAAGTTGCGATGCGCGCTTTCTACGGGTCCCTGCAGCTACTCGTCGTGCCGTCGTTGTGGTTCGAGGCCTGGGGCCGCGTGGTGACCGAGGCGCAGCTCAACGGCATCCCGGTCATCGGCACCGATCGAGGAGGCCTGCCCGAGGTGCTGTCGGAGCCCGCGATCCCGGTACGGCAGTGGGCACTGGAGCCCTGGAAGGATCCGGTGATCACGGCTGGCGTGGCTCGTCGGTTCGCCGATGCCATCGCCCGGGTCCGTGAGCCCGACGCGTACCGGGATGCGGTGGTGCGAGGCTTCGAGAAGGCGCAGCAGACCCAAGCCCGTGCGATCGCATCGGTGGACCAGCTGGAGGTGGTGCTCCGCGGGGACGCGCCGGAGGCCTGAGCTGCCCGGTTCGGAGCAGCCCCGTCCTGCCTTGGGGCTCGACCGTGAACAAACGCGTTGCATCGAGGGCACGATACGGGGCGGGCCCTTAGGCCATGTCCTCGACGAGGTCGGTGCTGCCCATCGACACCGTCATCTCGGGGATGGACGACTCGGCCTCAGTGACCGCCTTGCCGACATCGCCCCCTGGCTCCTGCTCGCCGCCGCTCAGGGCCTGGGCAATGGCATCGAGGCTCGCGCTGCCGCCGAGTTCCTCGATCTTCGACTTGGCCTGCGGCACGAAGGCATCGAGCATGGAGGCGATCTCTTCGAGGTCGGCGTTGCCTGCCTCGAACTCGAGCAGGCGAGCCACGAGCGCGCCGCCAGAGCCGTCGAAGGACGCTGCAGCCTGACGGAAGACCTCTCCCGAGAAGCCGGGCTGGCCCATCTGGTTGGCGATGTCGATCAGGGCGGTGAGGGAGGCGGTCGCGTCGTTGGCGCCCACCTTCTCCATGAAGTTGAGCACCCGCATGCCCGCTTCTTGGACCTTGGCGCCCATGGCGGCCAAGCCCTGCGAGCCTTCCGTGGCCGAGAGCACCACGTTCTGGATCGAGGAGCCGTCGAGGAGTGCCAAGAGCTCCTCAGCGGTCACCTGGTCGGCCAGGCCCGCATCGTCGGTGGCGGACACTGCATCGGACTGGCCGTGACCAGAGATGACCACCGAGCTGAAGCTGCCCGAGTCGACGAGGTTCTGCAGCCCGGTCCATGAAGGATTCAGGGCCGCATGCACCTGGGTGTCGGAGTTCTGGAGCGCATCGAGGTCGCCGGAGAGGGAGGGCGATGCGAGGTCTTCTTGGGACCACTGCACATACAGGATGCCCCCGCCCGCGCCGCCGCCGCCGCCGCCTGCCTGGGACTCGTCGACCACCTGCACGTCGAGGTTCGACAGGTAAGCCTTGGGGTTGAGGCCCGGGTACTTCTGCGCCAAGGAGAACAGCTCGGTGTAGGCCTCCCCGAGGTCGCTGGCCTTCAGCTCGTTGGGCTGGACCTGGAGTAGCTCCATGTCTTGCAGCATCTGGTTGCCGTAGATGGGCGAGACCGACGCGAACGACTCGGGACGGGTGCCGCCCTGCTGAGCGAACTGCGTCTTGCCGACGCGATGGATGGGCCCGCCGCTCTCAGCCTTGGACACCCCGAGGTCTGACCCCGATTGGTGTTGGCTGTCTTTGCGGTTCTCGACCTGTTCCTTGGTGAGCTGCTGTGCCATGGTGAGGATCCTCCGGCCCTCACATCGTACACCACCCGGCGCCGACTCGGCGAGACCTGGAACGGAGGTGCGACGGGGAGTCCGACCGTCACGGCACCCTCAACGACGAGGCCCCCCCGTGCCCCGGAGACCTCCCGCCGCGTGGCGGGGATCCAGGAGCCGCAGGAGGGCCGTCGTGGGCGCGTCGGAGGACCAACGCCAGCGTGCCTCAGCCCGGCAGGCGCTCCACCTCGAGGGCGCCATCTTCGAGCTCAGGCAAGGTCGGGTCGCACCACAGCACGTACCAACCCTTCGTCTGCTTCTGCTCTTCGTCGATCATCTCGCCGAAGTCGGGCAGCGTGGCCTTCTTCTCGAGCTCGAACACCGAGGGGACCGCCTGTCCGGAGCGGACGCAGTGGGTGAAGCGGTCCCGACGGGACGCTGCCCCCAGGCTCGCTTCGACCGTCTCGCGGCAGCGACCCAGCTTCTTTCGGTTCCCCTTCTCGCAGACCTCGAGCTGACCGTCGTTGAGGAAGCGGTACCACTTGTTGGTCAGCGCATCCTCCTTGGCCACTTCGGTCTTCTCCTTCTGGTCCTCGAGCTCGACCTTCGTGTCGGCCAGCTCTTCCTTGGTCTCGGTCAGCTCCACGATGAGGCGCTCTTTCTCGCCCTCAGCAATGCGCAGCTGCTCTTGGGCGTCGGCGAGGTCCGCCTTGGCCTGCTCGAGTTCCTTGACGAGGTTGCGTCCCGAGCTGTTGCGGCGCTTGATCTCGTCCTCCAGCTCCTTCACGCGGGAGTCACGGGAATCGACCTCGGTCTGCAGCTTCGACACCTTGGTCTGGGCCTTCTCGAGCTCGTTCACCGTCTCGTTGACCTGGGGGGCACACACTTGCGCCAGCTCAGCGGCGGTGAGGTCACGGGGGACGCTCACCTCGATCTTCTCTGCGGGCTTGACCACCCACCCGATCATGATGCCGAGCACCGCTCCGAGGGCCAGCGCCGCGATGGCCGTCGCGAATGGGAGCACCATCGCGACGATGGGCGTCCCTCCTGGGACGTAGTCGTCATCATCGTCGAAGTCAGCCATGGTTCCTCCGGAGGGCCGAGTTCTCGGTCCCTGCTATGGCGTTGCGGCCGGGACCTTACCAAGAATCGCGGCGGTCGGGTCGACCCACTCTGCGGTCCATCCCAACGTGTCGAGCTGCGCCTGCACCGCGTCGCGCTCCCCGACCAGCACCCACAGCCGCACGCCGTCGGCGCCCCAGTGCTCCGCCGCCACCCGCTGCACGTCCTCGGGGCGCACCTCAGCGAGGGCGAGATATCGAGCGCGCCGGTCCGCGACGGACTCGCCGTCTTCCACCGCAGACAGGTAGCGACCATGGGCGTCGTCGGCGGTGACGAGGGACTCGTTCCAGCTCGCCACCAGGCGCCGCTGGGCCAGCGAGAGCTCCGACTCGGTGACCCCGTCGTCGACGAGGCGCTGCAGCTCCCCTTCGATCTCCCCGACGGCGCCCGCCACGTTCTCGGACTTCACATCGACGGAGACCGTGAGGATGCCGCGATGGGTCGAGCGGGAGAACGACGCCCGAGCTCCATACGTCCACCCCTTCTCCTCCCGAAGGTTCGCGTTGAGCCTCGACAGGAAGTGCCCGCCGAACACGTACGAACCCGCCCATGCGGCGACGTTGTCATCGCTGGTCCGGCTCGGAGCGGTGGTGCGGAGGCGCAGCGTCACCTGCTCTTGTCCTGGCATCGCCGCCGCCAGCACCCGTGACGTGGTGGGCGCGGGGCAGTCCATCTCGAAGGCGGGCTCTCCCGCCGTGCCGTGGCCCGCGAGCATCGCCTCGAGGGCAGGCTTCACGTCGGCGTACGTCATGTCGCCGACGCTCAGGACCGTGATCGGCCCGTCGTCGAGCCAGTCCCGGTAGGCGGACTGCATGGTCTTGGACTTGACCGAGCCGAGCTGAGCGAGCTCGGGGCGCTCGCCGTACGGATGGTCGGGAGGGAACCACGCGTAGGAGAGCAAGGCGCCCGCCACGTCGCTGGGCTGAGATGGCCCCCGCAGGAGGTAGTACAGCTCCTGATCTTTGACGTACCGCTTGGTGTCCGACTTGGGGAACGTGGGCCCGTCGACCATGTCGCGCAGCAGCTCGAGGCCAAGGTCGAGTTCCTCCTGCGGGCCATCGACCGCCAACATCCCGTAGTGGGATCGAAGGCTCGACCACGCGTCGACCTCGTGGAGGTCTTCGATCTCGGCCAGCTCCGCTCCATCGTGGGCCTCGGTGGCCACGTCGAGCAACCATCCCAAGGCGGCCTCCACGTGCCGCCCCAGCTCGAGCTCGGCGCGGCCATGGCGAGGCATGATCGACACGGTGTACTTGCGCACGCCGGGCACCCGCACGTGCAGCACCTCGACGGCGTCGGAGAGGACGTGGCGCTCGGGCTCGGGAAGGTCCAGCACGTCGGGCTCGGCCACCACGGGCGGGGCGGATCGATCAGGCCCCACCGGCCCCACCTCCTCTTCTGGCCCGCTGGCGCTTTCGGCAGCGATGGCCGGGGTGGCTTCGGGCTCAGCAGCGACCGCAGGCGCCGCCAGCAGCGACAAGATCACGATGCACGCGCTCATGGCAGCTCCATCGGTTCGGCACCTTCGAGGGCGCCGTCGTCCCCCCTCGGGATGTTGGACAAGGTGCTGGGCTCGACGTCCAGCAGGTACGTCTCGGCCACCCGCACCACGTCGGCGGAGGTCACGGCCTGGTACCGGTCCCACTCGGACGCCAGGCAGTTGGCCTCCCCGGTCTTCCGGTAGCAGTCGACCAAGGTCTCCGCGACGTCCTCCGGACGCTCCCAGTCGTCGAGCATCCAGCCGCGGACGGCACGGCGCGCCCGCTCGATTTCCTTGGCCGTCGGGGGCTTCTTCACCAGCGTCGCGAGCTGCTTGTCGACCTTCTTGCGGAGCTTGGCGAGGGAGGTCTTGTCGGAGCCGACCCGCACCATCACCTGGCCCGCTCGCTCGGACATCGAGGTGAACATGCCGACCTGCGTGGCGATGGAGCTCTGATGGTACAGGGCATCGTCGAGGCGGCTGCCCCGCCCCAGCGACATCACGTTGGTCAACATGTCGAGGGCGGGCTCGTCGGGGTGGCCCATGGGGACCGCGGGCCACATCATCCACAGGACGCGCTCCTCGACGTCGTCCTCGATGACTCCATGGCGATCCGTGAGGGCGGGCTCGAAGGCCTCGGGTCCTCGGTCGACGGGCTCGCCGCGGTCCGGCACGTCCGAGAACCAGTGGCGCACCTGCTCCAGGGCCTTCTCGCTGTCGACGGCACCCACGATGGCAAGCACGGCGTTCTGCGAGCGGTAGTGCCGCTGCCAGAAGTCCGTGACGCCCTCGACCTCGAAGCCTTCGATGTCCGCGACGGTACCGATGACCGGATGGTGGTAGGGGTGCCCCTCCGGGTAGCTCAGCCGGGAGATGGCGGACCAGTCCCGACCGTAGGGGCGCGCGTGGCCCTCGGCGCGCTCCTGAAGCACGACCCCTTGTTGGTTCTCGAGGTTGGTCTGATCGAGGCCGGCCTCCAAGAAGGCCATCCGGTCCGACTCGAGGAAGAGCGCCAGGTCCAGCGCGCCGCTGGGGAAGCTCATGTGGTACGCGGTCACGTCGTCGGACGTGTAGGCGTTGTTGCTGCCTCCCGCTGCGGTCAGCCACTCGTCGAACATGTTGTTGCCAACGTTGGCAGACCCCTCGAACATCAGATGCTCGAAGAGGTGCGCGCAGCCCAGCTCACCGGGCTTCTCGTCCCGGGAGCCGACCCCGTAGGTGAGGTGAAGCGCCACGGTGTCGGTCCGATGGTCTTCGGACACGATCACCACGAGCCCGTTGTCCAGCGTCTCGACGGTGACGTCGCGAGCAAAGGGGTCACCAGCCAGGGCGAGCCCCGCGAGCCAGATCATGCATGCCTCCCGGTAAGCGGCGCATGCTACCAGGTCCGCCATGGCTCGCTTCGCTCCCCTCCCCGACCACCTCCAGGCGCTCCACGACGCATTGCGCGCCGAGGAGGCCCACGAGCGGGACACCCTCGCCCGCCTCATCGGGGCCACACTCGACGAACGGGTCGCCTTGGGCGTGAGCTTTCCTCGCCTCGTCGTCGACCGGTGTTGGCGGGATGGCCGAGGCCAGCGGGCCCGGTTGAGGGCGCCCAAGGGCGTGGTACTCCACGACCGCATCGGCTCGGGAGACCCGATCCGGGTCGTGGCAGGAAGTCGAGCCCGACACGGCTGGTGCGTGGGGCACGACGGCCACGCCGTGGAAGTCCGCATCGACGGCGACCTCCCCGAGGGAGCGAAGGTGGAGGTGCAGCAGCGGGCGGACCCCTCCACCTGGGTGCGCTACCGCCAGGCCCTCGAGCGAGCCGCCGCGACCCCGAGCCCCTTGGTCCGTCACCTCCTGGACGGCACCGAGCCACCGGCCGAGCTGGCCCCACCGGTCGTGCCCGAGCAGGCCCTGTCTGGCCTCGACCCGGCCCAACACCGGGCCGCGGTGCATGCCCTGACCGCCCCGGTGCTCGCCGTGATCCACGGCCCACCAGGGACCGGGAAGACCCACGTGCTCGCTTCGGTGCTCGCGGCCCTGGTCAGCCGAGGCGAGCGGCCCTGGGCCCTGGCGGACAGCAACGCCGCGGTGGATCACTTGGCCCTGGCCGCTGCCGCTCGAGGACTTCGGGTGGTCCGACTCGGCCATCCCGCCCGCATCGGGGACGCGGCCAGCGAGCTCTCCATGGACGCCCACCTCCGGCGCTCTCCGCTGGCCCCGGCCATCGACGCCCTGGAGCGCGACATCGCAAAGGTCTCCGGTCGGGAGGCCCGGGGGCTGATCGATGAGGTCCGCGCCCTCCGTGACCAAGCTCGGGCCCACGTGCTGGACAAGGCTCAAGTGGTGGCCAGCACCTTCGGCACCCTCTCCCGTCGCGCCTCCTCGCTTCCGCCCCCCACGACAGCGGTCGTCGACGAGGCGACCCAGGCGAGCGAGCCCGCCACCTGGGTGGCCGTCCCTTGGGTCGAGCGGTTGGTGCTCGCCGGAGACCCCCATCAGCTCGGCCCGGTGTCCAAGGTGCCCGGCAGCCCCCTGGGTCGCTCCCTGCTGGAGCGGGTGCTCGAGGAGGGCATCGCGACCGCCCCCATGCTCGAGGTCCAGCACCGCATGGACGCCCGACTGCGCCAGCTGGTCGCCCCAATCTACGGCCCCCGCTACACCGACCACCCGGCCGCGGCCGAGCAGCCCGTGGAGGAGCTGCTCTCGGGCCCCTCCCCCTTCGACGTACCGGCCGTGTGGCTCGACACCGCCGGGGCGGGCCTCGAGGAATCCATCGACCCTCTGACGCACTCCCGGCGCAATCGGGGCGAGGGCCGGCTCGTGGTCGCGGTGGTCGAGGCACTCCGACGCGCGGGCCTACGCGATGGTGACCTAGCGCTGCTGACGCCGTACAACGCCCAGGTGGGCGTGCTCGAGGCGCTCCTCCCAGGGGTGACCGTGGCCACCGTCAACGCATTCCAGGGCCGAGAGGTCCCGGTCATGGTCGTCTCGTGGGTGCGCAGCAACCCCGACGGGGAGATCGGCTTCGTCGCAGATCCTCGCCGCCTGACCGTCACCCTGACCCGCGCTCGCCGCCTCCTGGTTCAAGTCGGAGACTCGGCCCTGCTCGCCGGCCATCCCCGCTTCGCCGAGGTGATCGACGGCATCGCCGCGGCGGGGGGCCTGCGTTCGGTCTTCGAGCCCCCGTGGGACGACGTGCTCCTCGACGCCTGAGGCCCTTGGTGCGTGGTAGGCTTCCGCCATGGAGTTTCTCCTCCACCACCTCCAGAACCTGCTGATGATCGGCGTCGTCTTCGTGCCGCTCGAGCTGCTCTTCCCTGCTTGGAAGCGAGAGCACTACCTGCGGGATCAATGGCGGACGGACATGACCTTCGCCCTGGTCAATGTCTTCTTCATCGCGGTCGGCCTGATCTTGATGCTCGCTGCCGGCATGGCCGCGGGGAGCGCCCTGATCCCCGGGGCCCAAGCATGGATCGCCGGACAAGCCCTCTGGGCCCAGGTGCTCTTCGGCGTGCTGGTGGCGGATCTCTGCTGGTACTGGACCCACCGCCTGGCCCACCGCGTGCCGTTGCTCTGGCGCTTCCACGCGATTCATCACAGCATCGAGCACATGGACTGGATGGCGGGGCACCGGGTCCACCCCCTCGACCAGATCGTGACCCGCGGCAGCAGCCTCTTCGCCATGTCCTTCCTCGGCATCGCCCCCGCGGCCTTCGCCATCGTGGGCCTGGTCTTCCTGTGGCACGGCCCCGTGCACCACGCGAACCTGCGCTTCCGTGGGGGCTTCCTGCGGCACATCATCGTGTTCTCTGAATTCCACCACTGGCACCACGCCAACCACCGCGAAGCGTACGACCGCAACTTTGCGGCCCACTTCAGCTTCCTCGATCGCCTCTTCGGCACCTGGTTCGAGTCCAACGGGGAGCCCGAGAAGATGGGCATCCCAGAGCGCATTCCCGTCGGCTACGTCGACATGCTGCTCTACCCGTTCAAGTCGCACCCCATCGCCCCCGAGGCCGAGGCTGCGGCCGACGCCGCCTCGTAGTCACCCGGCGAAGCTCCGCTCCGTGAGCTCGACGGTGAGCGCCTCGAGCCCGTCGAGGTCGGGCCGCCGCGGCAGCGGACAGCGCGCAGACTCCTCGCCCAGCTTCTCCCGGTGGGCATCGGCCCAGGTCTCCAGCCGGTCGTAGTCCCAGTCCCCGGCGCGGATCGCCTGCAGTTCATCCGCGTCGAGATCCCCCCGCCACACGTGGACCTTGCCCGTGCGCACGATCTCCAGGGCCATACGGAGCAACCGGACCAGGTGGGCGGCGTGCTTGGTGTCGTAGCCGTGCTTCGCCTCGAGGGCCGCACGGGCGGGGTTTCGCTCCTGAAGCCAGCGCTCGTGCTGCTTGAACTCGCCACGGGCCGCACGGTAGCGCCGCTCCCGGTCCATGAGATCGATGAAGTTGTCGTCGAGCCCGATGGCGCGCCCCGCCACCACGAAGCGGTCGTGGGCCAGCTGCTCGCCAAGCACGGCCTCTATCTGCTCCCGGAGGGCCAGAGCCTCACTCTTCGGGAGGGTCTCGAGGTCCAGCTCCCACCGGTCGAGCTGCTTGCGGATGGCGGCCTGGGCGGCGTTGAGCTGCTCCCGCGGCATCAGTCCATGCTCGGGAAGGTCGTAGTCGCCTCGCCGTGGCGCTGCGGTCGGTGGGGTGAGGAGCCAGCGTCGGTGCGTGCGGATGCGCTTGAGCTGCGCCGCGGCGTAGCCCCCGAAGCTGTCGCGGCAGCGCTGGGAGAGGAACTGATCGCGGGCATCCCGCAGGGCCTGGCCAATGGGGGTGCACAAGCGCACCTCTTCGTCGCGGCAGAACAAGGCGTCGAGCATGTGGGGATTGGCGTCGGCCGCCAGCTTCACGAACTTGGCGAGCCCGTACACGCTGCCCTCGAGCTTGCTTCCCGACACGACCTCCCGCTCGGCCTCGCTCAGATCATCGGCGAAGACTGAGATGCCGGCCACGTCGTCGACCTGGTCGAAGCGGCGGCGGAACCCGTGCAGCCACGCGGCGGGCGGGATGGCGAAGCCTTTGACGTCGACGTCGCTGTGCGGCGTATGCAGACCATAGGCCCTGGATCCAGCAATGGTCAGCAAGTGGGTGTGGGTGCGCAGGTCGAACACGGCGGGCTCCAAGCAGCACTACCCGTAGCCCTCTACCAACCCCACGAGCCAGGGCCTCCCTTGAACGGGCCCTTCACCCAGGACGTCACCCAGCCGCCGTAGAAGCGGCCGGGCTGCGGCGTGACTTGTTCGCCGCCCACGTAGCAGGCGTCCATCCGTTCGGCGTAGACCGCGACGTGGTCGGCGATGTCGGCGAAGCGGGCGGTGGGGTTCGGGTACGACCAACCCGCACGGCCCGACGCGAGCCCATCGAGACCGACGACATCCCAGTAGCGAGCCGATCCCTTCCACTCACAGAAGCTCTCGCCCGGTGCCGGCCGCAGCACGCCGTCCGCGAAAGCGCTCGGCGGCAGGTAGTACACCGGCGGATGGCTGGTCTCCAGCACCCGCCACGCCGCCCGCGTGTGGGCCACCACCCCGCCGCCGAAGTCGATCTGCACAGTCCGCGGCTCCCGCTCGAGCCGGGGTGGGCGCGGGTAGGACCAGACCGACTCCTCTCCGGGACCGATCGGTTCGGGAACAGGGCTGCCCATGTTCACCTCCGCCAGAGGCCTATCGATCCACGAGGCCTGCCGGGCGCGCCTTGAGAAGGCAGCGTCCGTCCGACCGGTGTCGACCTCCGTCAGCGACAGCGGTCACCCTCCACGCACCAACGCATTTTAGGCATTGGACCGACGCCAACCCCCGGCCCTGGGCTTGCAGAGGAGAGCGCGGAGGTCGTCATGTCCAAGCAGCGCGCCCAGCAGTCCGAGTCCCAGCACCAAGGCACCGCCACCCAGCAGGCCCCCCAGGGTCCGGTCACCGAGGACGCGGGCGTCGCCCACGCCGAGCAGGTGGGCAACGGGGCGACGCAGGAGGAGATGCAGGGCCAGGGACAGGGGGAAGGCCAGAGCGAGGCGGAGGGCGCGCTGGATTGGGTCATCGACAAGGGTAGGGAGGCGGTCGGCGACGTCTGGGACTCGGTCGAAGATTGGGGGCTGGAGCAGCTCGACAGCGTGCAGGCCATCCTCACCTACGTCGACACGGTCGGTATCGATGTGGCGATGCCGCTCGTGGTCCAGCTAGGGGCAGACCTCATCTGCGACGTCGTGCTCCACTGGATCAACGAAGCAACAAGTCGGGAATCGCTGTGGCGCATCCTCGATTGGATGAAGGAGTTGCCCGGCATCGAGCGCATCCCCAACGCGAAGCTCGCCGTGGTCCTGACCGAGGCTGCTGCCCGATCGGCGCTCTGGGTGTACGACCAACTGGCCGCACTCGACGCCGGCGACCTTCTTCAGATTGCCGCGGCGCTAGACCAAGCGACCTTGGAACAGCTGCTGGAAATGGGGAACGACCTCTCCCACGCACTGCTCGACGCCGCTTGGCCGGCAGGGGTCGGGGTATCCATGGGGGCCGGAGCCGAGGTTGCGGGCGGCGTCCTTGCGCTCGGCCTTGAATACACAGGTACCCTGCGACACCTGGGCGGCGGAGCCATCCGCGGGACCATTCTGATCGAAGGACGTGCCAGCGGAGGGGGAGGGCTGGGGGGAGACGTGAAGGGTAGCGGTGGTGCGCAGGCCAAGCTGGAATGCGGCGTGGACGGCGCCATTGAGTACACCGTCGCCGCAGACGACCTGATGTCCTGGGATGGGATGTACGTGGCACTGGAGGTGCTCTCCATGGGGACCCCCATCAACCAGGCCATCGAGGCGGTGGCCCATGACTTCCCGACCGCCGAGCTCACGGAGGCGATGTCGATCTCCGGCGAGGTCAACGGCATGGCCGGCGTTGAGCTGGGTCCGGACGTCATCGCTGCACACCTGGGTGCCACGCTCGGCGCACTCTCGGTCAGCGCCACGAACCTGACCGGCGAAGGCGACCACTACACGGACGGCACCATCACGTTGGAACTGTCGGCCGGCCTGTTCGCCGAACTCGCGGGCATACAGGTAGATGTCGGAGGCACGTTCGGAGGGTCCGAGGAGGCGAAGACATCAGCCAAACTACCCATACCAGTCCTTCGCGGGGAGTTGTCCGCGGACATGGGGGTTCGGCTGATCTTCGAGGTGCATACCACGCCGGAGCTCACGTTCGGGGACGTCCGCATGGAGGAGTTCATCCAAGCAGACCTCCTGGGAGCGAAAGCAGAGCTCGGCATCGAGCGTGAGCTTCCCGAGTCGTTGGCGCCGATGACCCTCGAGGAGAAGCTGGCCTCAATCAGGGCTCTGAACCTCTCATTCCACCTCCCGGTCACGGACGAAACCGCTCAGGGCCTCCTCGGCTCCAGTGAGCTGTACCAGCTGATTGAGGACGTGGGCCTCGACGTCGAAGGGTCCGTTGACCTGAGCGCCCGGCTCGATGCCGAGACGACTCAATTCGTCGCCGAGACCATCGCAAAGGCATCCGAGACCGCCATGGACCCATGCGAGGCACTGGACGCCTGGCTCGCCGACCCCACCGGCCCCTCTCTGGGGGATGCCGCTTTGCTGCTTTGCATGGAGCTGGCCCAGGCAACCGACCTGGAGGTCACGCTGAAGGCGTCCGTGACCGCCGAGAGCGAACTTGGTGCCGAAGTGGCCGCCGGGCTGAAGCTCGGTCTAGGGGGCAAACTTGGTGTTGCAGTCGACTACGAGACCGACTTGCTCGCCAAGGGAGGTGCCCCCACCATGACCGACTTCGCCGACCTGATCCGCCTGGCGCGCGGGGAAGCCGAGGCCCTTGCTGCCAAGTAGCTACTCCACCGGCTGGGCAGCGAACACCGCTGCGACCCCGAGGGCGCCAGCCAGCCGTGGTATGCAGGAGCATGCTCCTCGAGCTGCACCAAGGTGGAACCTGCGTCTACGCGCGCCCTCTGGGGCGGGAACCGGTCCGCATCGGCCGGGCCGCCACCAACGACGTACTGGTCCGCGCGAGTCGTGTGTCGGGTCACCACGTGGTGGTCTGGCTGCAGGACGGCCAGGTGTGGGTGGAAGACCTGGCCTCCCGCAACGGCACCACCATCGACGGCCACGCCCTCGAGGGGCCCCGCGCCGTGCCCCTCAGCGCCGTCATCGACCTCGCCGGGGCCGTGCAGCTTCGCTTCGTCGACGAACCCGACCAGGACCCGACGGACGCATTCGTATTGGAGGAGCAAGGGAGCGCCGTGCAGCACCCGCTCCGACGCGACCGCGTGCTCGTGGGCCCCGACCAGCCGATCCGAGCGGACGTCTCCGCCACCCTCCTGGTCCATCCGACGGGCGTGCTCCTGGGGCGAGACGGCGCCACCATCGAGCTCGAGGTCGACACGCCGTTCACCCTCGGGGAGCGCATCTACGTGGTGCGGAGGGCGCCGCTGGCCGCCACCGAGACCGACCTGGTCGTCACCGTGGACTACCCCTACCTGGTCGAAGGAGACGTCGACGAGGTGCGGGTCAGCGACCCGTCCCGGGGGCGAGAGGCCACGTTCACGGGGGAGGCGCGCGCCGCCCTGGTCTACGTGCTCGGCACCTCCTGGCGGGACGACCAAGATCCGGACCCGTCCCAACGTGGCTGGCTCGGCCTCAGCGAGGTGGCGAGTCAGGTCTGGGGGCGACGAGCCCACGACCACGACCCCAACAACCTCCACGTCCTGGTCCACCGGGCCCGCAAGACGCTCGCGCGCGCCGAGCTGGACCCCTGGTGCTTGGACAGCAAGCGAGGCAGTCTGCGGCTCCGGGCCCGACGGGTCGAGCTCCACTGAGGCACGCGGGCCTCAAGGCAAGCAGAGCAACCCGACGCGTCGCAGCTCCGACCACCAGCCCTCGAAGGCCTTCCACGCCCCCGGGAACACATCCACCGCATCGTGCAGGCGTAGGCCGTCGCTCCCCGGCACCGCAGCCTCGAGCACCTCGCACAGCCACTCGGCCACGTCGCCTGTCACCGGCACCACGACGACGCCATCGGCCGTGTGCAGGTGCACGCCATCGTCGGTCTCCAGAGGCGTCCCCCCCAACCACAGGAGACGGGAGCCGCCGCCCTCGACGCCATCAATAAGGGCGGCACGAACCCGGTCGGGGGCCATGGTCGACGGCGGCATGGGGACGTCGAACCACGAGGTCACGGGCCGCTCGACGCCATCCCCCTGCATCCACGCGCGCAACGCCCGAGGCAGCACGGCGTCGAAGGCGTCGTGGTCTCCGCCCTGGGGGTCGAGATGGGGAAGGTCGTTGGCGGCGAACCGCGGGCCCTCCGCCTCCGGTGGGAGCGTCACCCCAAAGGCCTCGAGATCCCGGAAGATGGGCGCGTGCCGAGTCAGCACGAAGCGGTGCCAGAAGGCGGAGGACAGCACCTTCTCCGAGAACAGCTGGCGCACCACCTCCATCGCGTCGATGCTCTCCTGGTCCGTCTGGGTGGGGAATCCGTACATCAGGTACGCGTGCACCCGCACCCCGGCCTCCTCGAAGGCGTGGGCCGCGCGCACCACCTGCTCCACGGTGACGCCCTTTCGGATGCGCTCCAAGAGCCGGTCGCAGGCCACCTCCAGGCCCCCCGTCACCATCACGAGGCCCGAGGCGGCGAGCAGGCGGCACACATCGGGGGTGAAGGCCTTCTCGAAGCGGATGTTCCCCCACCACGTGATCGCAAGGCCCCGAGCCAACAGCTCCCGGGCCACGCCCACCAGCACCTTCGGGGGGGCCGCCTCGTCGACGAAGTGAAAGCCTCGCTGGCCCGTCTCGACCACGAGCCGCTCCATCTCGTCGACGATGCGGCCCACGGAGGTGGTGTGGTAGCCGCCGACGTAGTCCAGGTGCACGTCGCAGAAGCTGCACTTTCGCCAGTAGCAGCCGTGGGCCAGCGTGATCTTGTTCCAGCGACCGTCGGCCCACAGGCGGTGTGCGGGGTTGAGGGTGTCGACCAGCTGCAGGTAGCGGTCCAGCGGCAGCCCGTCGTAGGTGCCGGCCACGGTGAAGGGCTGAGGCACCGCCGCTCGCTCGATCGGGCCTTCCGCGGTGCGGGTCCGGTGTCTCTGGTCCGGGCCGCCGTCCAGGTACTCGAGCCACGCGAGCAGCGGCCCCTCCCCGTCGTCGTAGGTCAGCCCGTCGACGCACGCCCACAGCCGCGGTTCGTCCACCTCGCGCAGCTCCGTGTTCACGTAGCCGCCGCCCATGAGGACCGTGGCCCCCCGGGCCTTCAGGCGCCTCCCGATGCGCAGCGCACCGTACAGGTTGCCGGGGAACGGAACCGAGAGCCCCACCACCCGACCCGCCACGTCCGGCAAGCGCGCATCGGTGAGGGCGTCGAGGGCCGCGTCGACCAGGGTGGTCTGCTGGAGCCTCTGGTGGAGTGGATCGTAGCTGGCAGCCCCGATGGCCAGGTGATGCTGGTACCGGGCCAGGCCAAAGCCCGGGTCCAGCACCTGAACGAGCGACACCAAATCTTGCAGGTACAGCGTGGCCAAGTGACGAGCGGCATCGGCGGTGCCCATCGGCCCGAACGGGGCGGCGTCGAAGCGGCCGGTCGCGGGCCCTTGCGGGATGAGGGGGCTGTGGAGGAGAAGAAGCGCGAGCCCGCTGTCGGCGCCTCTCAGGAACGCCATGACCGGGTCGACGGCGTGGAGGTGCCGGTCGGCCAGGGCCAAGGCCCGCCAGGCTTCCTCGGGCAGGGCGTCGATCTGGCCGAGGGCGTCGAACACCCGAGCCAGTCCCTCTCGACAGAACAGCGCGTCGACCAGCTCGATGCCGAGATCGAGCTGCTCCGCGGCCACGCCACGTCCCCGCAAGAAGTGCGTGAGGTAGGCGGTGGACGGGTACGGCGTGTTGAGCTGCGTCAGCGGAGGCAGCACGAGGGTGACGGGCGGCATGACCCGTCGTAGCGCGGCTCAGCGCAGCTCGCAGTCTTCGCCAGACACGGCCAACCAGTCAGCGGCCCCAGGCCCGGTCACCAGGCAGTCCTGCTGGCCGTCAGAGCTCACCACCACACGCCAGGCGGTCTCCCCGCACACGGCGGTGGGACGGGCGCTGGCTGTCCGGAACACCGTGCCCGCATCGACCTGCAGGGCGAGCGGCGCACCGAGTACCCCGCCAACGATCGGGGTCGCTTGTGCGTCCCCCACCGGGCCGATGAACTCCCCGGTCACCACGGTGGAATCCCCACTGCACTCCACGCTCACGCCTGTCCACGCCAAGGCGAGCTCGGCTGCGTCCACCTTCTCGAGGGTCGCCAGCTGCACGCGTACCTGACCCGAGTCCACCGGCTCCCGTGTGTCCTCGGTGTCGGTGTCGGTGTCCGTGTCGGTGTCGGTGTCGGTGTCGGCGGGCACGGAGCCGTCATCCGCGTCCGCGGGGCCCCCACACGCACCGAGCCAGACCATCCCCAAGACGAGGACCCGTGGGTCGAGGAGCTGGCTCATGGGCACCTCCTGCTGTCGATGTTGCGCCAGTCGAAGCCGCTGGTCGTCGCCACGCGCACCTCGTTGCCGCCCCCCACTGGCGTGCTGTAGAAGAGCCCGTAGCTGGTGTAGCTGGAGGCGCTGCTCATGTGCACGTGGCGCATCTCGAGGTCTCCGTCGGAGGTGCTGAAGTACGGCGCCGCGTTGACCTCGGTGAACGAGTCGAAGTCGGTGCCCGGGGACGTGCTCTGGAACAACCCGACGGACTGGTCGGTGAGGATCGAAGGCGAGAGATCCCACGAACGACCCATGGGGTACATCTTCAGCGTGCTGCTGCCCTCGCAGAGAATGGACGGGCTCGACAGCTCGTCGTCGCCCCATGTGGCCGGCGTGCCTGCTGTGAGGACCGGCGAAGGCGACACCGAGAAGCTGTTCGTGAGAGGCGAACTCGCCAAGTAGACGTCGGGGAACTGCCCAAACGCCAGCCGATACTTGCCGTTCACGAAGGCCGCCCTCGGGTAGCCCATGTCTTGCGCCACGCCGGTGAGCACCGGAGTGGCGTCTGCGGCGGTGTACGCAAACGTCGGCGTGAGGAAGGGACTGAAGATCGAGAACACGTCGTACGAGACGACCATGCGCCCCACGCCCGTGTAGCGCTCACACGATGCCCCTTGCCCGGTGCAGTCCTGCTCGGCCTTGAAGTACACCAGCCAGCTCTGCCCGAGGGATACCTGCACGTCGGACAGCTCGACGATGGTGGGGTGAGCCGCCACGCAGGAGTAGTACGTGCCGGCGGTCGGCTCGACGATGGGGCCCAGATCCTCGTACAGGCTCGCGTTGTCGCCAAACAGGCGAAACGCCATACCGACGCCCCACTTGCCTGCGGGGCATTCGGTCGACGGCCCCTCCACCTGGGTCTCGTAGACCAGCAAGCTGATCTTCGCGTTGAAGCCGACGTCGTAGGGATCGAAGGTGACCACGCTCGGGGAGCCGACCGTCTCGCCGAGCCCCCACTCCAGGTCAGCGGGCCGAAACACCGAGCCGACCTGACTGAACGCAGTGGCCCCCTGGCCCCACGCGAGTGCTGTCGTCAGCGCGGCAGCAAGAAACATCCAACCCTCCAGCGTGCATTGTCCCGCGCCTCATCGGTACCGTCCAGCCCAGGCTTCAGGCAAAAGACCGAGAAGGCACCGATACCGAGGCAGGTTGGACCTACCGAAGCTCGCAGTCCGCGCCGGACGTGGCCAGCCACGCGTCGGCGCCCGATCCCGTCACGATGCACGTCTCGCGCCCGTTCACGGCAGCGATGACGCGCCATCCGGTCGCTTCGCAATCCGCGACCATCAGGGTGCCTTCGCCTCGGTGGAACAAGCTCCGCTCTTCGATCGCCAGCGGTACCGCGTCGAGGAGCGCCCCGTCGACAATCGGCGCGGCGGTGACCGTGCCGATGGGTCCCATGAACTCGCCGATCACCGTCGCGTGCTCAGCGTCATCGCATCGAGCGACCACCCCAGTCAGCACGGCGGGCGAGACGTCGATGTCCGGCGTGCCGAAGTTCACCGGCGGCACCGTGCCCGTGTCGGTCGTCTCCGTGTCCGTCGTGTCGGTGTCCGTCGTGTCGGTGTCCGTCGTGTCGGTGTCGGTCGTGTCGGTGTCGGTCGTGTCCGGGTCCGTTCCCGCGGGGGGGACGTCATCGGAGGCGCCGCAGCCAGCGATCAGTGCGGCCCCCAAGAGGACCAGGCGTTGCCACATCATGGGCACCTCCGGCTGTCGGTGTCTTGCCACACGAACCCTGCCGTGTCGGCGTAGCGGATGCTGTTGCCCCCGGTGCCGTTCGGGGAGCTGAAGTACATGGCGTACTCCGCGTAGTTGTTGCTGCTGGAGGCATGCAGGTGGCGGGCCTCGACGTCGCCGGCAAGGGTCGACAGGTACGGCAGCGCGTTGATCTCGGTGAACGTCGAGAAGTCGCTGCTCTGGAAGCCGCCCACCGACACGTCGGTCAGCATGGACGGCGTGACATCCCAGCTTCGGCCCACCGGGTACATCTTCATCGAGCTGCTGCCCTCGCAGAGGATGGCCGGACTGAGGAGTTCGTCGTCGCCCCACGCGGCCGGCGCGCCGGCCGTGACCACCGGAGCCGCCGGCACCGTGAAGTCGTCGACCAGAAACGAACTCGCCAGGTAGATGTCCGGGTATTGCGAGAAGGCAATCCGATACTGCCCGCCCACGAACGCCGCTTTGGGGTAGCCCATGTCCTGCGCCACGTCGGCCAGCACCGGCGTCGCGTCGGGCGCCGTGATGAAGTAGTTGTACGAGCTTCCGGAGTTGGCGTCGTACTGGATCACCATCCGGCCGAGGCCCGAGTAGCGCTCGCACGCGGCGTCGCCGACAGCACACTCACGCTCCGCCTTGAAGTACACGAGCCAGGTCTGACCCTGGGAGAAGGGCAGATTGGTCAACTCGACGATGGTGGGGTGGGCCGCCACACAGGAGTAGTAGCTGCCCGAAGCAGGCACGACGATCGGTCCGGCGTCGTTGAGGGCTCGGGTGTTGCTTCCGTTCGCCCGGTAGGCGAGCCCGACGCCCCAGCGACCGGCCGGACACACGGCGCTCGCGGCCTCGTACTGGGTCTCGTACACCATGAGCAGCAGCTCAGCGTTGGTGTCCCACGCCTCGTGCACCACCACGGACGGGGAGCCCACCGTGGTGCCGAGGCCCCACACGAGCTGGTTCGGCGCCAGCAGCGTCTGGTTGCGAACTTCGATCTCGGTCGCCCCCTGCCCAAAGGACAACGCGGTGGCCAGCACAGCCGTAAAAAGCATCCAACCCTCCCATCCCGACACCATCACGTGCCACCACGACACCGTCCACCTCGAAGAGAACTCGCCGTGCACGCGGTCGCGTCCCCGCATTGCCCGGGCTACGCTCCTTCCCATGCATCCTGCCCGTCCCCAAGGGGCCTCAGCCCAGTTTCGAACCGGTTTCGCGTTCTTCCGCAGCGGCGTCACGACGGTGATCGGTCAGCCTCACTTGTGGCCCTACGTGTTCATCCCCGCCATGCTCACACTGACCGCCTTGGTGGGCGCCGTGGCCGCCACGTGGATGGTGCTCGACTGGCTGACCGCTTCGATGTGGACGGCTGCAGCGGGGGCGTCCGTTGGCTGGACGGTGCTGCTCTGGCTCGCTCATTGGGCCCTCCGTCTGCTCGTCATGGTGGTGTTCGGCCTCGCCGCGTACATGGTGGCGGGACTCATCGCTGTGCCGTTCAACGACCGGCTGTCCAACGACATCGAGCTGCAGGTCCTCGGCCCCGAGGAAGAAGCCTTCAGTTGGTCCGTGCTCCTCGGCGACCTGCTCATGTCGCTGCGGCACACCCTCGCCGGCTTGCTCCTGTGGGCCACCCTCATGGCGCTGCTGTTCTTGCTCAACCTGCTGCCCGGCATCGGAAGCGTTCTCGGAACCATCGGCTCGGTTCTGGTCAGCTGCGTGCTGTTGTCCCGCGAGACCATGGACGGCTGCATGTCCCGTCGCCGGCTCACCTTCATGCACAAGCTCCGCATCGTGCGGGCCAACCTGTGGCTGTGCGTGGGCCTCGGCTTCGGCGCCTGGCTGCTGATGTGGGTGCCGCTGATGAACTTCCTGGTCCTGCCCATGGCCGTGGCCGGCGGGACCCGCATGTTCTGCTGGCTCGAGCTCGAGGGCATGGTGCCCAACGAGGCCGGCACCGGCCCGCTGCACGTGAACCGTCACGCCGGCTGAGCCTCAGCCCGGCCATCGCTCCGGGCGCACCAACCCGAGGTCGCCGAGCTCCGCCTGCACCTCCGCGGGGAGCTCGCTGGCGGCGAGGTCGACCACCTTGACGGGGAGGGCCACCAGGACCAGCTCCCCGTCCTCTCCACGCCCCATCGCTAGCCCCGTGTCGGCGTCCTCCGGTCGGTCGGCGTCCAGCAGGCCGTCGGTGCTGCGCCCCTCGACCTCTCCAGCGTCGATGGCCTCGGCCCACGCGATGGGGTCGAACGGGCCCGACCAGCGGTGCACACCTTCGGCCCAGCGCAGCCCCGTGCCGACGCCGAGCGCCACCAAGTCGGCCTCGCCCCCCGCCGAGCGCAGCAGCGCCTCGTAGCGAGCAAGGGCGACCACGTGGGGGGCCGCATGGGCCCCCAGCCACGACGCGAAGCGCAGGCCGAGCGGCACCCTCGCCGCCGCGTCGTCCAGGACGAATGGCTCCACGAGATCGAGCTCCGCATCCTCCGCGAGCTGCATGGTCATCGGGACGACGGTGCCGAGACCTTCTTCGACCTGCTCGATGCTGCGGCCCACCCCCTCGAGCAGGTGGTAGCCAGGCGCAAAGACGTCGGCAGGATGCTGCCCGCCGACCCGACCGGCCACGTCCGCGTACGTGCGGATCGTGCCCTCCACATCCCCGTCGTCGAGGTGCTCCCAGATGGGGAGGCATGCCTCGCCGTCGCCGTGCAGCCCCTGCAGGACGCGACCCGCGACATCTTGGTGGACCCAGTCCTTCCGCACCGCGCCACGGGCGGGCAGTGGCTCCCCGGCAGCGAGATGGAGAAACACCGCGACCACCCGATCTTGCAGCGCCTCCAGCGCGTCGTATCCGCCGACGGAGGGGCCCAGATAGCGCTCCGCCCACATCGAGAAACCCGGGCTCTCCAGACGGGGGCCGTGGCTGGCGGCGTAGGCGAGCCCATCCGAGCACAGGTCGAGGGAGCCGTGCACGTGGTGTACCGGCGACCCCGTGCGCCGGGTCCGCGCCACGGCGTCCAGCTCCTGCTCCACGAAGTCCCGTGCGGCCTTGAGGTGCCGTCGGGCCGAGTCGACGTCGACGGGACCAGCGCCCTGGGCGGCCGCTCGCTCACAGGCCGGGCAGTGGGTGCGGTACAGCGGGCTGGTGTGACGCGGACAGCGGCGCAGGCCGATCTCGTCCAGCGTGTACCAGAGCACCACCGGCACCAGCTCCGACAAGCGCCCGGCGGTGGCGTGAAACAGGCGCGACGCCCCGGGACGCCATGCCGTGCCGACGAGGCCGTGGCACAGCTCGTGGGTGGACCACTTGGCTCGGTGTCCCGGATGAAACGAGCCGATCCCTTGGTCGTGGCGAAACGCGCCATACTTCGGCTCGGGGAGAACCCCTTGGCTCCAGCGCGGGAGCGCGCCGTCGTCTGCCCGTCGCTGCCAAGGCCCCGGCACATCGAGAAGCGCGCGGTGCTCGAAGTGGAAGAGCAGCAGCCCCTCTTCCGCTGCAGGGCCGGCCACGCGAGAAGCGGCCACCGAACGGGTGGTCTCGTGGGCAGGCACCCCCTCCACGGGGGGAGCGGCGGCGGACGCACCGAGCAGGCGTTCCAGGGCGTCGTCGATGTCGAACACGGAGACCTCCGGGCCGCTGGAATATGCTGGTGACGAGCCGGGTCCACCCGGCACCGGAGGAACCCGTGCTCTCCATGCTCCTCGCCCCCTTGCTCTCCGCCCACGCTGGCCCTCTCGAGATCGAGATCGCCGACCCCCAGATCGTCTCGGTCGTGCTGGAATGCACCGACGGCACCTACCGCGCAGTCGTCAAAGACGGACTCGCGACCTTCGAGCGCAAGCCCGACAACTGCACCGTCAACATCATCCGCCGTGCGGGACTGATCGACGAGCCCGGGAAGTGGCGCTGTGATGTGCAGGGCTGCTCGATGAAGGACGTCTTCCACCGACCGGTGGAGGACGCGGATGGCCGCGTGAACATCATCCTCGGCACGGAAGCATCTCCGGGGAGCTGGATGGAGCTGCAGTGCGCCTCGGGCTACCGGAACCGGGCGGACATCGCCCAGAACACCGGCACGTTCGACGGTGTGCCGAGCGGGGAGATCTGCACGTTGTTCCTGAAGGGCGGTGCGCCGCTCAGGTACAAACCGATCGAATGGGGAACGCACCAGTGCACCGTCGACGGCTCGTCGATGAACTGCGTGGAGCGTTGACATGCGCACGTACGTCCTCTTTCTCGCTGGCCTCGCCGGTTGCTCGGGGAGCGGGACCACCCCCGACCCCGAAGGCTGCGCCGGCTGGGGGGCCCCCCAGTCCATCGCCGAAGTGGTGGACCGCATGGACCGGCTCCCCGAGCGCACCATCCCCTGCATGATCGAGAGCATCGACCGCCCCCTCGACGTAATGGCCGTGGCGAGCGTGTTCTCCGCCCAGCCCGGCACTTGGTACAGCCCCCGGTTCTTCCTGTTCACCGAGGGACTCGTCATCTCGGTGGTGCCCGACGGACCTGGAGCCCACCTCTTGGAGCTCGGCGAGTGGGTCGACCCGGGCCGCACCACCCTGAAAGGGGAGCTCGTCTTCCCCCTCGAGGAGGGCACCCCCGACCCGTTCGGCCACCTCGGCTACGGCGATGGCAGCACCTGCGGGCAGTGCCACTTCGGCGAGGAGGCCACCGACGTGGAGCTCGCCTTCATCTCCGAGGCCATCGCGCCCACCCTGGGCAGCCGGGTGCCCCTCGACGACGTGTGGGATGAGGCTCAGGCCTGCAACGAGGAGCTCGAGCCCGAGCGCTGCGGCATCCTCCGGGCCGTGATGGGCGCCAACGATGTGAACGACGCCACGTTCCCCACGCCCTAGCCAGCTAGGGTGCGGGCTCGTGGTCCCCGATGTGGGCGCGCAGGTGCTGGTTCACCAGGGTGGCCTGCTCGACGAGCACCCCATGGGCGGCGTGGCGAACCCGCACGAGATGGGCGCCCGGGATGCCGCGAGCAAGGGTCTCGGAGTGCCGAGGGCGAACGAGGTTGTCTTGCGCGGGCTGCACCACCAGCGTGGGGGCCTTGATCTCGTGCAGGCGGTGCCGGACCCGGTGACCGATCACCGCACGAAGCTGACGTCGCACCGTATGATCTGGGGCCGGATGGGCGATGGTGTCGGCATAGCGCTGAGCGTGCACATCGGCAGGGACGTGCTCGGCCACCCGATGGGTGAAGAGCAACCGATCCGTGGCCGCGGCGCGCGCTTGCTCCGACTTCGCTCGGGTGGTCGCCAAGAGCGGACGCAGCCCCGTGACGGGCGGGAGCCACGCCAGGCGTCCGCCGGGCTGGGTGGCAATGAGGGACAGCGAGCGCAGGCGACCGGGCGCCCGCAAGGCGACGTGCTGGCTGACCATGCCCCCCAACGAGACGCCGACGAGGTGGAGCTGCTCCCACCCCAGAGCATCCGCCACGGCGAGGGCGTCGGCGGCGAGGGTCGTCATGGTGAACCGCCCGGGCACGTCCTCGCTGGCCCCCAGTCCCCGCTGATCGAAGACCAGCAGCTGGTGGTCGCGGCGCAGGTCGTCGAGCTGGGGACGCCACACGATTCCCCGCATGCCGAGCCCCATGATCATCAGCACCCGCGGGCCCGAATCACCGTAGCGGGCCCACGCCAGCGCGTTGCCATCGACCCCAGAGCCGAAGCCCAGGTCGTCGGCGCCTTCGTGGGTGGCGCGGTGCCAGGCCTCGCGGGCGTGCGACATCAGTGGTCCTCGGCCCCGACCTCGGTGGAGCCCAGTTCGGACCCGTCCGCCCGCACCACCGAGACCGTGAGATCCCGTGCCGCCAGCCCGTCGAGCTGCAACATGATGGTGTGGCTGCCGTCGCAGTCCTCTTCGGCCTCGAATGCGGCCTCGACGAGACGAACGCGGTTGCCCGCCATCACCAAGGAGAAGGTGGGCTCCGGGGCACACGCCCGTTGGAGGCCGGTCACCATCACCTGGAGGGCGCTGGACGCCCCTTCGCCGACCCACGTGGCGGACACGTGGGTGGGCACCTTCCGGCCCTTGGCCACCCGCTGATGCAGCACGCGCACCCCACCAGGGGACGCGGGCGCGGCCGGCTCCGGGGTGGGAACGGGCGCCACAGGAACGTCGACCACGGGGACAGGTACAGGCTCACCGGCCCCCGTTCCGCAGGCGACCAGCAGCCAGGCCACCTGCCCGAGGAGCATCACAGACCCAGCCGGGCGCGCTTGGCCTCAGCGGTGGGCAGCGGGTCGCTCGACTCGGTGATGCGCTCGAGGGAGCCGTCCATCGACTTGTCGGCGTTGATCTGCTCCCACTTGCTCTGGTCGGAGGGGAGATCATCGACGGCGTAGATCGCCTCGACCGGGCACGCAGGCTCGCAGGCGCCGCAGTCGATGCACTCGTCGGGGTTGACGTACAGCATGGTGGCATCACCGAAGAAGCAGTCGACGGGGCAGACCTCGACACAATCGGTGAAGCGGCAGTCGACGCAGTTCTCAGTCACGACGTAGGGCATGGTGTGGCTCCGTGGTGGCGCGGTATGTAACTACGACAGGCCCACACTGGCCACGTACTACAGCGTTGCATGGGGGTGGCGACGACCCGCTGGGGGTGGAACGCCCCCAAACAACCCGCTCATGGCGCATCTCCTCCCCTCGTCGTGTCGCGCCTCGCGGGGGCCACGCCGATCGACGCCATCGTGCACCGGTACGCCGCCTCGCTGCCCGTCCACACGTCATCGCAGAGAGGCCGACAGGCACTCGGCGCACGCAGTGGTACCTTGGCGCGCCAACCGAGGAGCCCATGAACCAGTCCGACGTCCGTCCCTACCCGGAGCTCTCAGTGCCGGCGGTGGCCTTCGGCACCCTCCAGGGTGTCGTGATGACGGCCTCCTTCGTGTACATCGCGCTGAAGCTCGGCTTCGGCCTCGCTGGCAGCACCGTGGCTGCCATCATGGGCTTCGTGGTGCTCAGGGGCATCCTTCGACGCCGCTCGATCGTCGAGAACAACATCAACCAGACGGTGGCCTCCGGCATCAACACCGCCTCCTCGGGCGTGGTGTTCACCCTCCCCGCACTGATGTTGCTCTCCGTAGGCGACCCGACCTTGGCCGACATCCCCGTGTGGCCGCTCATCGTCGCAGCCATCGCCGGTTCACTGATGGGCGTCGTGCTCATCATTCCCCTGCGCAAGCAGATGGTGGAGTTCGACCGGCTCCGGTTCCCATCGGGCACCGCGGTGGCGACGCTCTTGAAGTCCCCGGGCGAAGGCCTGGCTCAGGGCAAGCTGCTCGTCGCCGGAGGCTTGCTGGCTGCAGGTCTCACCCTGCTGGTGAACGCCGGTTTTGTGGGGGAGGAAGTCGACATCGGCGGCCTCGTCGGACTCCCGGCGTGGGCGCCCTTCGCCCTGTACGTGTCGGCCGCCAACCTCGGTGCCGGACTGCTCTCGGGCCGCGGCGGGCTCCCGTTCTTGGCAGGCGGCATCCTGGCGTACTCCATCATCGCCCCGGCGGCGGTGATGCTGGGCTGGGTCCCGGCGCCCGACAGCCTCCCCGCCGCGCAGCTCGAGGGCTTCTACGCCGCAGAGACCTATGGCTCGATGCTTCGCCCCCTCGGGATCGGATTGCTCATCGGAGGGGCCCTCGCTGGGGTGGTCTCCGCCGCCCCTGCGGTCGTGGGCGCCATGAAGAGCCTGCGGTCTGCCGCGGCGCTGGCCGCCGAGCACGGCGCCTCCGCCGAAGAGGTCGACCCCAAGTGGGTCGGCTTCGGCGCTGTGATCGCCTTCTTCCTGCTTCTGCTCGCGGCATGGCTCGCGACCCCGGAGCTCGGCATCGGGACCGCCGTGCTGGTGGCGGTCGTGGGCTCGGCCTGGCTCGGCTTGGCCGGCATCATCGTCGCCCAAGCCACCGGCCAGACCGACATCTCGCCGTTGTCCGGGCTGGCGCTCATCGCCGTCACGCTGATGTACCTCCTCACCGGAGGCAACGTCACGGCCAGCATCCTCATCGGCGTGGCCGTGTGCATCGCCACCAGCCAGTGCGCCGACATGATGCAGGACCTCAAGACGGGCCACCTCGTGGGCTCGGTGCCCAAGGAGCAGCAGATCGCCCAGCTGCTGGTCGTCTGGGTCGGCCCGTTCATCGCCATCGGGGTGCTCATGCTGCTGTGGAGCAGCGGCCCCCTCGACGCCGCGGGACACCCCACCCCCGGCTTCGGTCCCGACTCGGTCGCCTGCATCGAGGGCACCGCGCAATGCCTCGCGGCCCCCCAGGCCGACGTGCTGCGCGGCATCATCGAGGCCCTGAGGGATGGCGACGCCGCCGTCGACAAGTACCTGGCCGGCGCGACCATCGGGGGCGCGTTGTCCATCTTCCCCATCGGGGGCATCGCAGTCCTCGTCGGCCTCGCCATGTACCTGCCCTTCAGCATCACCCTCGCCTACGGCATCGGTTGCCTGGTCTCGATGGCGCTGGAGCGCTCCTACGGCGCGTCCTTCATCGGACGAAAGCTGGTCCCCGTCGCGGCAGGACTCATCGTGGGTGAGGCCCTCACCGCGCTCGCCTGGAACCTGGTGGTGCTCCTTCGCACCTTCACGGGAGGTGCCTGATGCGCCACAGCGGACCCCTGTTCCTCCTCACCCTCGGCGTCATCATGGCAGGCCTGTTCGGCGCCCGGAACGGCGACCACTTCACGGGCTACCGAGCCAACCAGGCCGTGGGCGTCGAGTCGAAGCTGCCCGAGCCGGGTCAGCGCCTGCAGGGATGGTGGGACGTGGGCGGCGCAGGCTGGGGCATGGGCGTCGGCCTGATCGTCTTGGGCGCCGTGCTCGCTCGACGGCGCCAGCACGCCGATGCCACCGCGCCCACCGACGGAGTCCATGGCGTCGAAATGGGAGAAGGCCTCAAGCGCGTCCTCGACGCGACCGATGCCATCGCAGCTCAGATCGCGGAGTTGCCGATGGACACCGACGCGCCGGATGCGCGGGATGCGCTCGACGCCCTGTCCTTCGACGTCATCACGCCGCTGGTCGACGCCCGCGCTCGCTTCGCAGCGCGCCACGGCACCAGCATGTTCACCGAGTACTTCAGCCCGTTCTCCGCCGGAGAGCGGCAGCTCGCTCGCGCCTGGTCCGCCATCACCGACGGTCACGCCGTGGTCGCCCGAGAGTCCCTCGGCCAGGCCCGGATGTCGTTCAACCAAGCCCTCGAGGCTTGGGAACGGGCGGAGGCCCCCTGATCCGGAAGCTGCTGGGCCCCCTCCTCTGTGCATTGCTCGCCGCGGTCGGCGCCACCGTAGGTGCAGGCCTGGGATTCGGGCTGGGTGTGCCGGCCCTGGCCACGGTGACCCTCTCGGCATTCGGGGCGCTCCTGGGCGCCTTGCCTGGAGCGCTCCTGGCGGTCGCCATCCCCACGCCACCCTCCTTGGCCCAGCAGGTGGTCGATCAGCTGCCTCAGGGCGGGCCAGTCCCTAGCGATCCGTCCCTCGAGCCGTTGCGAGCCCTTCAGGCGCGCCTCGACGCCCACACCGTCGTAGAGGCTCAGCTCCGCACGGAGGTCGCCGACGCCCAGCGACGTGCGATCACGGCCGAGGCCAAGGAGTATGGCGAGCGCCAGCGGGCCACCGAGGCCACGAAAGTGCGCACGGCCTTCCTCACCCGAATGAGCCACGAGCTCCGCACCCCGCTGAACGCTGTCATCGGCTACGCGGAGATGGTGGCCGAGGAGCTCGACGACGACGAGCTGAAGGCCGACCTCACCCGCATCCGGCGCGCCGGTCTCCACCTCAAGGGCTTGGTCACCACGGTCTTGGACCTCACCCAGCTAGAGAGCGGCCGCTACGAAGTGCGCCCCGTACCGGTGGACCTGTCCAAAATGGCCAGCGAGGTGATGGATGGCGCCACCAATGAGGCAGAGATCCAGCAGAACACCCTGGTGTTCGACGCCCCCGAGCAAGCGCTCGCCACGGTCGACCCTCGAATGGTGCAGTCCATCCTCTTCAACCTCGTGCACAACGCCGTGAAGTACACGGCACGCGGCACGGTCACGGTGTCCATCACCGTCGACACGGAGGCCCACATCCGCGTCCGCGACACTGGCATCGGCATGACCCCACAGCAGCTCCGGCAGGCCTTCGAGCCCTTCGTCCAGGGCGACGGCACCACCACCCGACGCTACGACGGCTCCGGACTGGGCCTCGCGATCTGCCGCGGCTTCGCAGAGGCAATGGGGGGCCGCATTGCCGTGGAGAGCTCGGTCGGCGAGGGGGCGACCGTCGACGTGTTCCTTCCGTTGTTGGTCGAGTCTCACGTCCCCGAGGACGAGGACATGGACGAGCCCACGATGCTGCTCAGGTAGCCATCGTCACGGTCGAACGGCCCGCACGTCTCGAAGCACCTCGCCCTCGGGGGTCGTGACCAACACCCGGTCGCCCTTGCTGTCGGCCAAGTACAAGCGCGAGCAGTCCGCGGACACCGCCATGCTGAGCAACTGCACCGGCTGGTCCGGCCCTGCCCGCTCCGGCGCGAAGCTCCCGAGGTAGGCCCCGTCGAGGTCGAAGCGCTGCACTTGGTGATTCCCAAGATCGGCGACCGCCACCCAGCGGTCCGGGCACACGGCGACAGCGGATGGAAACGACAGTCCGCCCGCGTCGCCGTAGCGAAGGGCCACGTGCCGCTCGCCGGACGAACCCACCCGCACCAAGCGATGGCTCCGCTGGTCGACGACCCAAGCCACGTCGCCCTGCACGTCGAGCGCGTGGGGGGCCGCATCGGACCGGAGCGCACCCCCAAAGGCGCCGAGGTAGCGCCCTTGGTCGTCCAGCAGGAACAGCTCCCCTCCCGCTGGATTGGCGACGAGCAAGCTCCCGTCGTCGCGTACGTCGAGGGCGTGCATCGTGTGGGAACGAGAGGTGAAGTGCCCCTCGAACGGGATCACCTCGGTCTGCTTCCCATTCACGAAGCGCTTGACCTCCCAGGTGTTTCCATCGCTCGACGTCGGGTCCTCGGGGCGCCGGTTCGCCACCAGGAGCGATCCATCGTGGTCCACCGCGAGGGCGTACACCCGCCAGAGTTCGCCGACACCGAGGCCGCGGGACCCAAAGCTCCGCACCACCGTCCCGTCGGGCTCCAGCTCCACGATGCGGTCGTGGCCGAAGTCCGAGACGTACACCGAACCATCTCCCCCCACCGCCAACACGTTGGGCCGGGAGAGGCCCTCCGGCTCGGGAGGGGCACAGGCGAGCCAGGCGAGCCACAGCATGGGAGCATCGTACCCGACGAGACCTGTGTCGTCGCTGATACAGTCCGGGATTGGAGGCCCCATCTCTGACCCGTCCCCCACATCGGCCGGTACGCTGCACGTCCCGTTCCCCCTGTGGGTGAAGCTCGGAGCCCTGTTCGGCCTGCTGCTCGGCTCGTCCTTCCTCGGCTTCGGCCTGTGGACGGTCGACCGCGACGTGGAGCAGGAGCGTGGACGCCTGCGGCTGGAGATGGAGGCGGTCGCCGTGGCGCTGGCGGCCGGGATCGACGGCGACGTGTACGCGAGCTTCCAGGTGGAGCAGGACCGGGGCCGTCCCAGCTTCCAGATGGTGGTGCGGCAGCTCGACAGCGTGGTGCAGACCGCGAGTTCGGTCACCTGGGCCGGCGCCTGCCGACGGGAGGACGACGGCCGCTGGACCTGGGTGGTGGAGCACACCAACGAGAACGCCTACCCCGTTGGCTTCCCCATCTTCGACGCAGAGTCCGCGCGCAACGAGGCCATCGAGCGCGACGAGGTGGTCTATCGGGACGTCGTGGAGGACGAGGCCGGGCGGTGGCGCACCGTGTGGGCCCCCATCCGCTCCAGCACCGGTCGGGTCGTGGGGTTGGTGGAGGTCGTGGCCGACGCCGACCGCGACCTCCTCATCGCCGCGGTTCGGCGCAATCGTCTGTACCTGCAGGTGGGGTTGGCCACCCTGGGCTCCTTGGCCCTGGCCTTCCTGTTCGGCCGCGCCCTGTCCTCCAACCTCATGCAGCTCGTACGGGCCGCGCAAGCCATCGCCGACGGCGACCTCAGCACCCGGGTCGACATCCACAGCCGCGACGAGGTCGGCGCCCTCGCTCAGGCCTTCAACCACATGGTCGACGGCCTCCGAGAGCGGGAGTTCATCCGGGACACCTTCGGTCGCTTCGTCAACCCCGACGTCGTGGCCGGCATCCTCGCGGACCGCGACGTGAGCCTGGGGGGCGAGGCCCGCGAGGTCACGGTGTTGATGAGCGATCTAAGGGGCTTCACCGCCCTGTCCGAGGAGCTCGGGCCGGAGCGCATGGTCGCCCTGCTCAACCGGTATCTGTCCCGCATGACCGAGGTGGTGGTCGCCCACGGCGGCAACGTCGCCGAGCTCTTGGGCGATGGCATCGTCGTGCTCTTCGGCGCCCCCGTCGCCCACGACGACGACCCCCAGCGCGCCGCCCGCTGCGCGGTGGCCATGCTCGAGGCGTTGCAGCAATTCAACCTCACCGAAGATCGAAACCTCGAGATGGGCATCGGCATCGACACCGGCGTGGTCATCGCCGGCAACATCGGCTCGGCCCACCACATGAAGTACGGCGTGGTGGGCGAGGCCATCAACCTCGCGTCCCGCATCGAGGCCTTCACGGTCGGCAACCAGATCCTGGTGTCCGATGCCACCGCGAAGCGCCTCAGCCACATCGAGCTGGGGGCCGCCGAGACGTTTCGGCCGAAGGGGCGCTCGTCGCCCCTCGTCGTGCATCCGGTGCTCGCCATCGAAGGCGCGTGGGTCGACGACGCCACGGAGGCCCTCGTCGAGGTGGAGCTGTCGGGATCCCTGTGGCGCTTGTCGGGCAAGTCCATCGACATGACCAGCGAACCCGTGCGCGTCGTGCAGCTGGGCCATCGCACCCTCGTGCTGGAGGGCACCCGCCTGCCCGCCCGCGCGAAAGTGAAGCTGGACGTCACCCTCCCCGGCGGCGTCGAGGTCCTCGATCTGTACGCCACCGTCGAGCACACCCAGCCCCTGCGCCTGCACCTCACCTCGGTGTCCGACGACGCCCGCCGCAGGCTCGCCGAGGTGGTGGAGGCCGCGTGACCCCCCTCGCCGCCAGCTTCCTCTTGGCCTGCACCTCCATCGAACCCAGCGCCTCGGTCGATCCGTTCTCGGTGTTTCCCTACGTCGTCGCGCCCGATTTGGACCGACCTGCTCACGTGGACGCCAGGGTCGAGACGGAGACCTGGACCCCAGGCGTCGACGTGGAGATGACGGGCCTGTACGTCCGAAAGGCCCTCGAGCACTACCCCGGCGCCCCCGACGCAGTCCTCGAGCACTTCGAGGCCCACATCCCCACCCTCCCGCCTCTGGACCTCGCATCCCCGGTGCACCTGGACTTCGCCGGGGACCTCCTGCCGGTCGGCGGTGGGGGAACCGACCGCAGCGCCCTCGCCATCCGCACCGCGGGCCTATTCGCCGGCGACCTGTCCATCGCCAACCTCGAGTCCCCCACAGCGCCGGGCTTCGACACCCCTGGGTTGTACGACCTCAACACCGACCCCAGCGCCCTGGACTCCCTCCCCTTCGACATGCTCCAGCTGAACAACAACCACACCCTCGATGCGGGTCCCGGGGGCCTGGCGGCGACGGTGCGCGAGGTGAAGGCCCGGGGCATGACCCCTCTCGGCATCGACCATCACCGGATCGTGGACGTGAATGGCGTCGCGGTCGCCGTGCTCACCTACACCTGGGGGCTCAACGTCGACCCCGACCAGGTGGCCCGGGAGGATGCCCTCGCGGTCGACCTGTTCGTCGTGCCGTTCGGCCACGAGGGCACCATCGACACCACCCGCATCGGCGACGACGTGGCTCGGGTGCGGGGCCTGGGTGCCGAGCTCGTCGTGCTCCTCGTGCACTGGGGATACGAATACGAGTACTACCCCGACCCCCACTTCCTCGTGCTCGGTCGGCAGCTCGTGCAGGAAGGCGCCGATCTCGTGGTCGGCCATGGCCCCCACGTCGCTCAGCCAGCGGAGATCTGTGCCGTCGACCAGCCGGGCACCGAACCGGCCCTGGGCGTCTGCGTCGTGCGCACCCAGGAGGGGCGCCCGCGCACCGCCGCTGTGCTCTACAGCCTGGGGAACTTCGCGAGCAGCATGATGACCTCGATGCCGACGCGCTCCGGCCTCGTCGCGTCCGTGAGCCTCGACCCGACCCATGGGGTCACCGGCCTCGGCTGGCAGCCCGTCGTCACGTTGGAGAAGGAGCAGACCTCCGCCCCCCACGATGAGGTGGTGCCCCTCGACGACCCAGGGACCGACGACGCAGAGCTGCTCGAGGCGCTTCGGGTCGAGTCGGAGCGCCTCGACGCGCACCTCGGCACGGGATGGCGCACGCCGCGCTGATCAGCTCCAGCGCACCGCAGACGAGCCGCCCACACCGGCCGTGGCCAGAGCATCGGCGCGCTCGTTGCCCGGGATGCCAGAGTGCCCGGCGACCCATTGCAGATCGACGCCGGGTCGCCCCTTCAGGCGAGCCCGCAGCCCTTGGATCAGCTCCACGTTCTTCTTGGCCTTCCAGCCCTGGGTCAGCACGCCACGGGCGTAGGAGCTGTCGGAGAACAACACGACGGGTGCATCGACCGGAACGTCGGCCTCATCGAGGAGCTCGAGGGCAATGTCGATGGCCGTGAGCTCGGCGATGTTGTTGGTCCCGCGGCCCAGCGAGCGGGAGGCCTCCGCCACGCGTCCATCCGCGAGCTCGAGGCGCACCCCGGACCCTGCAGGGCCTGGGTTTCCGCGGCAGCCGCCGTCGGTGTAGGCCACCCCTGTGCCCTCGGGCAGCGCGGCCAGACGGGACGCCGCATCGACCTTCGCGGCCGCCTGCTGGGCCTTCGACCGTGTGCCTGCCTTCCCGAAGCCGGAACCCCGGCTCTTCTTGGCCTTCGCAGCGTCCGCAGAGACGCCTTCGTCGAGCTCCTCCGGCTTCGCCCCCGCCACCGGCGACACGCGCGACACCCCAGCCCGGTACACCTTGGCCCCCGGCTTGTTGCTGTAGCGGACGGGCACCCGGCCCGAGGTCGCCGCGAGGGAGCCGTCGGCCCCGACCTGAGCCCACACTTCGCCATCCTTGAAGGAACAACGTACCCAACGGGCCATCAGGCCACCTCCCCGGCGAGGTACGCCGTCACGTCCTTGTCGATCATCACGAAGATGACGTAGAGCCCGACCATGGTGCCGAGGGGCATGTTCATGAGCACCACAGCCCCGAAGAGCATGGCGGGGATCCGCGCCCACCGCTTCTCCAGGAACAGACCGACGCCGCTGACCAGACAGCCGATGGGAGGCACCAGGGTGAACACCGCGACGAACACCGTGAGGATGCCGTAGATGACCGCGCCGATGAGGACCTCTTCATCGTCCACGACACCGATGAAGCCCAACAGGCCCGTCACGCCCCCCATCAACAACACGATGCCTCCCATCAGGAGGGACATCGACAGGCCATAGGCGGCCATGATGGCGCCGCTGATCTTGATGTGGGGGATCATGCCTCCACCTCCACGACACCGCCGGTCAGCACCGGCCTGCCATCGGGCCCGAGGGTCTGAAACGTGCAGCCGTCCCCCGACTCCCACACCTGCAGGGTGAGCGTGTGGCCGGGAAACACGGGGCGGGCGAAGCGCACCCCGAGACGCCGCAGCCTCACGGGCTCGTCCGGGGCGTAGTGGGCCAGTAGGTCCCGGGCCGCAAAGGCCATCGTGCACAGCCCGTGGAGGATGACCCCGGGCAGGCCCGCCTTGCGGGCCACCCCCTCGTCGGTGTGGATGGGGTTGTCGTCGCCACTGGCCTCCGCGTACCGCGTCGCCTGGTCGACGGACACGGGCTGCTCCACGGTCCAAGTGGGCACGGGGAGCTCGGGCGGCGTCGGCCTCGGCCCCTTCCTTGGGGGTGGGCTCGCGGCGCGGACGAAGTACGCCGTGCGCCCCTCGACGACCCGTTCACCGTCGACGTCTCCGTACAATGCGAAGGCGTAGACGCGTCCGGATGCCTTCTGGTCCACCGACAGGAGTTCCCCGGTGACGTGCAGGGCGGTGCCATCGACGAAGGCACCATGGAAGCGCACGTCGTGCTCGCCGTGGACCAGACGGAGCATGTCGATGTCGAGGGCGTCGTCGCCGGCCATCGCCAGCATCATCTTGATGAAGGGACGGACATGAAACATGGGGGGACCCACCGGGCCGTACGCGGCCGAAGGATCGTCGGTCGCGGCCGCATAGGCTCGGAAGGCCTCGGCCGTGAGGGGATGCACCCCACCGTCGTAGGTCTTTCCGATGGGCCAACTGCGCGACGCCTCGCTCATGGTTCCTCCAGCCCCGGCGGTGCCGGTGGCAGCGCTATAGCACTCCGCCCGCCGACGGACCGGGGGCCATCCTCCCCTCCCGGTTGTGGGGCCGGGCGCCTCCCGGGGATCGGGGGAAGCAGCCGACGCCGGCCCCAGACGGGCAAGGAGGCGGCGCCCGTCCTGGCACGTTGTAATGGGCAGATGGCGCCGTCCAACCCACCTTGGAGGCCGCGAAACCGCACGCACCCCCGCTGCCCCGGATTCCATGTGTACAATCCGCCCCATGCTCATCTCGCTCCTGCTGCTCGTCGCGTGCACCGGCTCTGAACCGGTTGTCGATGCCCCCCCCGCAGATGCCCCCGCTGTCGACGGCACGGAGGGCGCCCCCGACGCCCCACCCGACGCCGTGGTGGCGCCGATCAACTGCGACCCCGGCACGTCAGGCCAGATGGCCGACACTGAGAAGGGGCGTGAGTTCTGGTGCGACAAGGGCGGGCTCATGCACGGCCCCTTCGTCCGCCACCATGCCGACGGAACCAAGGCGGCCGAAGGCCACTACGTCGACAACCTTCCAGACGGCAACTGGATTTGGTGGCACCCCAACGGCGTAGAAGAGACGAAGGGTAAGTACGTCAAGGGGAAGCAGACGGGCTCATGGACCATCTGGTACGACAACGGCGCTCGGAAGGAAGAGGGCGACTACCTCCAGGGCCGCAAGCAGGGCACCTGGACGTCGTGGTTCGAGTCCGGGGCGAAGTCCGAAGACGGCATCTTCCACAACGGCATGAAGAACGCATCGTGGATGTACTACGACGACTCCGAAGAGAACAAGCCGGTCCGTACCGAGCTTTGGAAGAACGGCCAGATGGCGGAAGAGAAGATCATCCCGCCGGAGAAGAAGAAGTAGCCGTCGCCGAGCGGCAGGCCCCTCCATGACGGCCCTCGCCACCGAGCTGTTCGCCCTGTGCCTGTACGGCCCGGCCCTGGTGCTGCTCCACGAAGCCGGCCACGCCGCTTTCGCTCGACTCGGGGGCTACCGCGTCACCAGCTTCGGCATCGGCCTCGGCCGGCCGCTGTGGAGCGTGTATGTGCGAGATGGCGTGGTCATCCACCTCGACCGGTGGCTCATCGCGGGCGGGGCGTGCACCGCCGTTCCCCTGGGGCCCCCTGGGCCTCGCCGGGCGTGGTTCCACGGCGGGGGGCTCCTCGTCCAGCTCGCCCTCGCTGCGCTGCTGTTCGTCCTGCCCGCTTCGTGGCTCGTGGAGCGAGTAGCGGCGTTCAACCTGCTGGTCGCGGCCACCAACATCCTCCCCTGGAAGACCCGGGCCCAGGCCTCCGATGGCTGGTACCTGCTCGACGCCCTCGCGGGCGGGCGGCGGATGGGTCATCCGCTGGGACAACGTGCCCACCTGCGCCGCATGCTGGCGCGGGAGCTGGCCGCCAACAGTCCGGTTGGTGTGGCCTACTGCGACGTCGTGCTGGCCTGGTCCGACGTGCAGCTCGGCCAGCTGGACAGTGGGCATCAGAGACTGGTGGATGCCGCGCCTCAGGCCACCCGGGAGCCATGGATCGACGCCCTGCATCACCTCGTGCGGGCCGAGTGGCATCGCGCCAAGGGCGAGCCCCAGGAGGCCCTACAGGCCGTGCGGCGGGGCCAGGCCCTCGAGGGCCTCGACGCCGACGCCCGGGCGCTCCTCGACCACGGCGAGGCCCGTGCGCTGGTCGACGCCGGTCAGCCGGACCGAGCGAGGGAGACCCTCGCCCGGGTCGTCGGCCACGCCGGCCTCCTGGGCAACCAGGCCGCCGTCACGCTGCTGCAGGCCGAGCTCGCTGGCGCCCTTGGGCCCGAAGACCGCGCCAACCTCGAGCATGCCACGTGGCGCGTGGAGCGCCGCATTCTGGACGGATTCCTCGACCCGGTCGACACCCTCATCGCATTGCACCGCGCGGCCGCTGCACTTCAGGCAGCGGGCCTGGTCCGCGCCGCACGAGGGGCGCTGGCGTCGGCCACAACCCTACGGGAGCGCACGGTCAGCCGGGCCGGGGTTCGGGAGACCGCCTGGGCCGACGCGCAGGTACAGCGCCACGTGGGCCAGCTCGCTGCCGGACCGGACGATCCTGGCGCCCTCGGCGCTCCCAGCAGCTGGTGGTGAGCGCAGCTGCGCCACCGGGCCTTCAGCCTGCGGAGGCGGGGGGGGAAGGGAGAAGCACCGACCGTCTTAACCCCCCCGGTCGATGCTTCTGAAGCAGCCAGGCTGCCTCGACCAGCGCTTTGCAACCGCTGTGCCAGACGATTCGTCGGCGAAAACCTGCATTGGTTCGTGGGGCTACGCAAGCTCCGTTGCGTGATTTGCCCGAAAGCGAGCAGGTGACGCATGCAGACCTTGCTCTTCGCGCAAGCCTTGCTCGACGCCCGCACGGCTGCTCAGGCCATGGACCAGCGGCGCAGACGCGACTGCAGCGTGCGCTTCTGCACCGACAGCATCTGCGCTGCCGTGGCGACATCTCCCCCCGCGCGCGCCATCGCCTCTTCCACCAACCGGCGTTCGAAGGCCTCCACCCGCGTTCGAAACGGCACCCCGGGCTCGAACGAGACGAGGGGGCCCTCGGATTCCATGGCGCGAATCCGGTACACCAGGGTGCGACGGGGAATGCCGATCAGCTCGGCAGCCCGGGTCTGATTCTGACCGGCCCGCGCGAGCGCGGCGCGAATCACTCCTTCCTCGAAGTCCTGCACCCGCTGCTTCAGATCGAGCACCTGAAGGCCTCGCCGCACAGCTTCCACCGACTCGATCTCCGTGTGACGGTGCGCCATGGCCGGGGTGGCGTCCTGGCTGTCCTCGTCCCCACCGACGCTGCTGGGCAGATCCTCGATGCCAAACCAGGGCCCGGTGGCCACCACCACTGCGCGCTCGACCACGTTGCGCAACTCGCGCACGTTGCCGGGCCATGGGTAGTGGCGGAGTCGTTCCAGGGCCGGACCGGTCGGTCCCCGCACCGAGCGGCCGTTGGCTGCGTTGGCCTGAGCCACGAACACATCGATCAGCGGCTCGATCTCCTCGGTGCGATGCCGAAGGGGCGGCACGTCGAGGGTGACCGAGTTCAACCGGTACATCAGATCCACCCGGAAGGAGCCCGCGTCGCACATCGCCTGTAGGTCCCGGTGGGTGGCCGCCAGCACCCGCACATCGACGGGGATCTCCTCGGTGCTGCCGACCCGCTGCACTTTCCGGGTCTCCAACACCCGCAGGAGGGCTGCCTGAGCAGGTCCCGAGAGCTCCCCGACCTCATCGAGTAGGACGGTGCCTCCATGTGCCTCTTCGAACACACCGGAGCGTCGCTGGTCGGCCCCGGTGAAGGCGCCTCGCTCGTGGCCGAAGAGCGTGGATTCGATCAGCGTGCCCGGCAGGGCCCCACAGTTGATGCTGCGCATCGGCCCACCGGCCCGAGGGGAGCCTTCATGAATCGCTCGGGCCACCACTTCCTTGCCCGTGCCCGTCTCGCCGCAGATCAGCACCGAAAGCTGGGAGGAGGCCACCCGGTCGATGGTGTCGTACAGCCGGACCATGCCAGGGGACACCACCACGGTGGCGCCGACTTCCGGGCGCGCTGCGCCCCCCACAGGCTCCTCCCCCCGATCTTCCCCGACGGAGATGGACACCGACCCGAGGCGCACTTCCACCCCCGGCGCGAGGGCCATGCGCCCGTGGAGCCGCCGACCCGCGATCCAGGTTCCGTTCGTGCTCCCCAAGTCCTCCACGTAGACCGCGCCCTCTTCGAGCACGAAGCGCGCGTGCCGACGGCTGAGGCGTCGACTCCTCGGACGGATGTGGGCAGGGGGCTCTCGCCCCACCACCAAACCGTGCCCCTCGTGAAGGGGCACCGTCGACAGACCATCGCGATGCGCCACCACCAGGTTCACAGACGGCGTCGCGAGGGGCTCGCCATCGTAGGTGAGACCCTCGACGATGGTGTCTCGTGGTTCAGAAGCCATGGGCGCCGGTAGTATACGCCCATGACGCCTGCCACTCTCGACCGCCTTCTCGCCATCGCCCAGCAACCGCCCCTCCTGGCCCCCGACCAGCTGCCCGACGCCCTCGACCGTTTGGAGGCCGCCGCCGAGGCCCGTCCCGACGATCCCGACGTCGCGGCTGCATTCGAAGTCCTCCTCCGACGCGATGCGGTCCAGCGCGCCATTCCCGACGTCGTTGCGGGTGTGCGCCGCGCCGAGCTCGTCCGCTGGTCCAGCTGGTGCAGCACCTGGACGGGCACCGCCGTGGAAGATGGTCGCTCGGTGATGGTGCGCGCCATCGACGCCGACGCGTCGCCCCGCCGGGTCCGCCAGCTGCAGCGAGAGGTGGGCCAACTCGGCCTTCGCTCCCACCAGGGGGCCATGGTGATCGACCTGGTCGGCCGCCCACTCACCCCCCCTCGCGCTGCGGACCCAGACCTCGCGCGGCGCCTGGTCCAGGGCCTCGTGGCTCTCGCGGGGCGTCCTCCTTCCCCTGAGTTGGCGCCGGAGGAGCTCCGGGAGTCCCCCGACGGTGTGCACGTCTGCTGCTTGGCCCTCGACGACGACGACGGACGAGAGGCCACCGCAGCCCTGGCCCGAGCCCTGCTGCCCCCAGGGGAGGGTCCGCTGCACGACTTGCTGCGGGGGCTGGTGCAGCATCCCGTCGGGGCAAGCCAAGCCGGATCCTTGGTCAGCCAGGCCCTCGCCCGAGAGCTCACCGCCATGCGGCACCATCTGCTGGCCCGCTGGACCGCCAACGCCCAAGGGGTGCGCATGAAGCGGCTGTCGGCCACCGTGCAGCGCCTCGTCAGCGCACTCCCCCCCCCGCGAGGACGGGCCGCCGCCGGGGTCGACCTCGACGGCCATGTGCTCGTGGTCGCCTCCGACGAGGCGACGGTGCAGTTCGGCCCCGAGCAAGGCATGCAGCGGGTCTTCAGCCTGGACGAGGGCCTGGACGCCCCCCTCGCGCGACGGGTGTTGCGGGCGCAGGCCGCTGCCCCCCCCAATCCGCACCTCTCGAAACAAGTCGGCGGCGACGCCGCGTTCAACGACGCCATCGGCCGTTGGTTGGCGTCGGCCCTGCGCCTCCGCACCTTGTCGATGCTGCTGAAGAAGCAAGCCGGGTAGGCGCACTGAGGGTCAGAACCAGTCCAGCGCCTCGATCTGCACGTCGACCTGGGGAGCCCACCCGCGGTTCGCCGCCGGGGACGCGGGACTCGGATGGAGGATCTGCCCCACGGGGAGACCCTCGGGAACGATGCGCTCAGCGCACTTGCGGGCGTAGGCCCCCACCCCCACCACCCCCCGGGGCTGCAGGAGCTCCAGCAGGTCGCCCAGGGCGTCGTCGCACACCTTCCCCAGCGCCTCCCGCTCGGCCTTGGCGAGCTTCTCCGGCACCCGGTTCCGACCCGAGGCTTCCATGAACACCAGCGGGCAGTAGTTGACGACGAAGGCCTCGGCGAAGAACGCATCGGCCGAGCCCCACCGCTCGTGTGCCCAGCCCCACAAGCGCCGTCCGCTCACCTCGGAGCGGGTCGTGGCAAAGCCGGTGATCGGCCGCTTCGGGTGCTCCCTTGCTGGGGTCTGTACCGGCGCCTCGATCCCCATCCAGTCGCGCACGGCCGCGATCTCTCCGAACGGCACGCCCGTCTGGGCCATGCCCCACGGACCTGGATTCATGCCCAGGAACACGACCCTTCCGACGCCCGAGCCGAAGCGCCGCAAGTAGGCCTCGTGGGGTGCCCGTGCGTAGACCAACGGGTTGTAGACCGTGTGCACGGGGTCCGCGAAGCTGAGCGCATCGACCGCGTCCGAGAGGGCCCGAGAATGGCCCACGAGTGCATCCACCATCCCCGCCTCAGTCCTTGCGCATGCGAGCGCCGATGCGCTCCATCAGGGCGACCACGTCGAGTCGCGCCGGGGCATCGGGCCGGTCCCGAAGCTCGACCACCAGTCGATCCATCTCCTGCCGGCCGGTGCCCGTGACCGTGAGGAGCGTCGCCATGGCATGGAGCGCCGCGCGCTCCTCGGGCTCCACCTTCTCGTCGGCCTGGGCCACCCAAGAGGCCACGGCGTAGATCAACAGCCGCTGCTCCCCATCGAGATGGTCGAAGCTCATGTCGGCGAAGGTCACCGGAGCGAGCGCCATCTCCCGGAGCTTGACCAGATCCGCCTCCGGAAGCCCTGCGGCAACCGCCGCCTCGAGCACCGCATCACGCTCGGCATCCACGAGCTCCCCGTCGAGCCAGCCGATGGCGAGCAAGGTCTGGAAGAGCTCGAAGCTCACCTCGGGCATCCGCTGCATATCGTCACCTCGGTCCGGCACTCTACCAAGAAGCTACGCCGGCTCCTGCCACTGGAGCCGTGCCCGCAGCGGGACGTGATCGCTGGCCCGCTTTCCCATCACCCGCAGGTCCGGTCCGGTCCGCACAGACTCCACCGACCATGCGCCCGTGCCGCCGAGCCAGAGCCGGTCGAAGCGCATGCGAGGGCCCTTCCCCGACAGCGGCCACCAGGTGCCTCGCGTATCCGCGGGTGCGCCAGCCGCCTCCCAGGCGTCCACGGCCGCTCCTTCGAGGGCGCCGATGTGGTCCCCGCGAAGGTTGGTGTCACCGCCGAAGAGCGCCGGCCCATCGTGATCCTGCAGAGCACCGACCACGGCCTTCGACTGGACGACCCGCTCCTCCGCACCGCCGCGCAGGCTCTCAAGGTGCGATGTGCACACGCGCAACGAGACGCCCTCCCAGTCGACGTCCAAACACAACAACGCCCGTCCCATCGACGAACCCGGGAACGGTCGCCGCCAAGCCGCGCGGGGCGCCAGCCCGCCGCGCACCGCCACCACGCAGAAGTATTCGCTGTCCGAGACCGGCGTTCGAGGAGCCACCGTGAACCCGGCGGCCCCGAAGTGAGGAAGGAGATGGGCATGCAGGGTGCGGGAGACCACTTCCTGCATCAGCACCACGTCCGGTGGGTCCGCGAGCAACAGCGACTGGCAGATCGCTTCGGTGCGCTCGTCGAGTCGCGCCTCGTCCAGCCCCATCAGGTTGTAGGTGACGACGTCCAGCGAGCGGCTCACGCGTCCTCCTGCACCGACACGAAGTCGAGCTCGAAGCGCGCCAGGTACTTTCGGAGCCGGTCTCCGTCGTTGATGGATGCCCGCTTGGTGCGCGACACAGAGAACAGCTCCCGACCTGCAGCCGCCAGCGACTTCGCCCGCCGGCACACCGCGATCACGTCCGACAGCTGGACGCGGTCGAAGCGATCGAGCTCGGCCGCACCGGTCCCGAGCACATCGACGACCACGTCCTTCCCCGAGGTCGCGCCCCCCGGCGTGACCGCGTCCCACGCCGACCGAAGCCGTGCGGCCTCCCGCTGCACCTGAGCCTCGTCGATGCGGCCTCCCGGAGACAGCGTGGCCATGCGGGTCACGGCGGCGCCGAGGTCTCGGAAGTTCCCTCGCCACGACGCGCCCGGTCCGGCAGCGAAGCGCAGGAAGTGGGCACGTGCCTCCCGACTGAACCCCACCCGCCGATCGGCCTGGCGTGCGAAGCGCTCCAGCTCGAAGTCCAAGTTCGGCTCGATGTCCTCCGGACGGTCGGCGAGCCCTGGCAGCCGGAAGGTCCACAGATCGATGCGAGCGAGCAGGTCCTCTCGGAAGCGGCCCTCCGCCACCCGGCGATGCAGATCGCGATTGGTCCCGGCAACCAACTGGAAGGACGAACGCACCTCGCGGTCGGAGCCCAGCGGCAGGAAGCGGCCCTCCTCGATGGCCACGAGCAGCATGGCCTGCTCGTCGAGGCCGAGCTCTCCGATCTCGTCGAGGAAGAGCAGACCGCCATCGGCCGCCCGCAGCAGCCCTTCCCGCGCCTCGGTGGCCCCCGTGAACGCACCGCGTCGGTGACCGAACAGGGCCCCCATCGCCTGGTCGCCGCGCAGGGTGGCGCAGTTCACCTCCACCAGCGGTCCCTTGAGGCGATGGCGACGTCGCTTGAGCTCGTACAGGCTCCGAGCCAGCTGGGACTTCCCCGACCCCGTCGGCCCCAGGAGCAGGATCGGCGCCGGGCTCTGCACCGCCACCAGTGCCAGCTCGTCCATGGTTCGGTTGAACGGTCCGTTCTGGGTCGCGATGCCCTGCTTGAGGAGCTCCGCTCCTGCCTGCTCGGTGGCCGCGTGACGCTGGGCGATGGCATCGTAGGCGGCCCGGTCCAGGTCGATGACCGCGTACGTAGGCCCCTCCGCCTTTCCACGCGGCGGGCCGGTCTGGAGCAGCTTGCCTGGCAGGAAGCGGGCCTCCGTCAGGAGGAACAGGCAGATCTGCGCGACGTGGGTGCCCGTGGTGATGTGGACCAACAGGTCGTCGGATTCGTCGAGGACCAACTCCCGCGCCGCGTCGTGGAGGGCGGCGTACACCTCCTCGAAGTCCCACGGGTCGGCGAGGGCGAGCAACCGGGTCTCCACCTCGGTCTCGGGCGATACCTGGCGCAGGTCGGCGATCACCGCGTCGGCAGCCCCCTCGAAGGGCACAAGAAGCACCAGCCGGTCGATCAACAGGTCGTCGTGCTGCCCCAGGGACACGGTGGGCCGCCACCGCTGCCAGCGCTTGGGGCCCCGAGGGGCGTCGAGGGTGGTGCCGAAGAAGCCGAACGCGACGGTGGCCATGGGTCCTCCAGGCCGGCGATACAAGATGCGCGACCCCGCGCCCACCCTATCGCTTCGATGAGGTTTCGCCCAGCGTTCCTGCACGCGCCCGATCGACGACAAAGGAGGCGTGGGCTGGGTCGGCGCCGCGCGTCGCTCCCCGCCGCGCCCACTGGCACAACTCCTGCTTTGGTCCGTGGTGTACTCCCCCTGACCCGGAGCAGACCATGTCTACGACCTCCTACGACATCCTCCCCAGCGAGCGCGGCCTCATCAAGGCCTGGACGCGCGGCGTGCCGGTCGAAGACCAGGCCCACCAGCAGCTGAAGAACCTCGCTGGGCTCCCCTTCGTGCACAAGTGGGTCGCCGTGATGCCCGACGTGCACCTCGGCAAGGGCGCCACCATCGGCAGCGTCGTGCCCACCAAGGGCGCCATCGTGCCCGCCGCGGTCGGCGTCGACATCGGCTGCGGCATGATGGCCGTGAAGACGAGCCTGACCGCCGACCAGCTGCCCGACTCCCTTGCTTCCGTGCGGTCCGCTGTGGAAGCCGCTGTGCCTCATGGGCGCACCGCCCGCGGTGGCCGCGGCGACCGGGGCGCTTGGGGCCACATCCCCGACGCCGTCGGCAAGCTGTGGAGCAGCGCGCTGAAGGACGACTTCGACGTACTCACCGACAAGCACCGCAAGCTCGGTCAGAGCAACCACGTGAACCATCTGGGCACCCTCGGCACCGGCAACCACTTCATCGAGCTGTGCCTCGACGAGTCGGACGCCGTGTGGGTCATGCTCCACTCCGGCTCCCGTGGGGTGGGCAATCGCATCGGCACCTACTTCATCTCCCAGGCCAAGCGGGAGATGGAGCGCTGGCACATCAACCTCCCGGACCCGGACCTGGCCTACCTCCCCGACTCCACCGCGCTCTTCGGGGCCTACGTCGAAGCGGTGGGCTGGGCCCAGCGCTTCGCCTTGCACAACCGTGCACTGATGATGCGGGCCACGCTCCTCGCCCTGGAGGCAGAGCTTGGTTCCCTCGGAGCGGAGCAGATGGCCGTGAACTGTCACCACAACTACGTCCAGAAGGAGACCCACTACGGCGAGTCCGTGTGGGTCACCCGCAAGGGCGCGGTGCGGGCCGGCAAGGGAGAGCTGGGCATCATCCCGGGCTCCATGGGCACCCGTAGCTACATCGTGCGAGGCAAGGGCAACCGCGAGTCCTTCTGCAGCTGCTCCCACGGGGCGGGGCGCGTGATGTCCCGCACGGCGGCCAAGAAGCGCTTCACCGTGGCGGACCACGCGAAGGCGACGAAGGGCATCGAGTGCCGAAAGGATGCGTCGGTCATCGACGAGACCCCCATGGCCTACAAGGACATCGACGCCGTGATGGCGGCCCAGTCCGATCTGGTCGACGTGGTGCACACCTTGCGCCAGGTCGTCTGCGTCAAGGGCTAGTCCCTCCCCCACCCCCAAGCAGACCCGAGGAGGCACCCATGCTCCACATCGACGGAACCCATGGCGAGGGCGGAGGCCAGATCCTCCGCACCAGCCTCGCCCTGTCGGCCCTCACCGGCCAGCCCTTCACCATCGACCGCATCCGCGGGGGCCGCGCCAAGCCCGGCCTGCTGCGGCAGCACCGCTGCGCCGTGCACGCGGCGGCGACCCTCTGTGGCGCCGAGGTCGAAGGGGCCGAGCTGGGCTCCACCCGCCTGGTCTTCCGGCCCGACGCCGTTCGCGGGGGACGCCACACCTTCGAGGTGGGCAGCGCGGGGTCCGCCGGCCTCGTCCTGCAGACCGTGCTCCCGATGCTCTTGGCCGCAGAGGCCCCCAGCGACATCACCTTCACCGGCGGCACCCACAACCGGTCGTCCCCGCCCGCAGAGTTTCTCCAGTACGCCTTCCTCCCTCGCCTTCGGGCCCTGGGCGCCTCGATCGAGCTGTCGGTGGGCAAGGTCGGCTTCGAGCCCGCGGGCGGCGGCAGCTACCGCCTGAAGGTGACGCCCGCGGCCCTGATCTCCACCGTCTTCGAGGCCCACGGCCCCGTGGCGTGGTCCGCCACCGTGCTGGGCGCCGGGCTGCGGAAGGGCGTGCTCGAGCGGGAGCGAGACGCCTTGGCGGCCCAAGGCATCGACGACGTGCGCATCCGCTCGGTGCGAGCAGATGGCGCGGGCAACGCCGTGCTCGTGCAGGTGCGCAGCGACGAGGGCGGACGGGAGGTGTTCACCGGCTTCGGTCGCCGGGGGGTGCTGGCCGAGCAGGTGGTCGACGACGTCGTGGCGGAGGCCCGTGCCTGGGCGGCCCACGACGTGCCCATCGGTGAGCACCTGGCAGACCAGCTCATCCTGCCCCTGTGGCTGGCGGGCGGCGGACGGCTGCGCACCGTGCCGCCGAGCCGTCACACCCAGACGCAGCTCGACACCCTGCAGCGGTTCACCAACGCACGGGTCGAGACCACCGAGCACCCCGACGGCGTGCGCATCGAGGTGATCAGGGGGTGACGGTGAACGGGGCGCTGGTGCCGAGCACGTCGCCGGAGGCGGTGTGCACCTCCAGGCGGTAGTCCCCCGACAAGGCCGGCATGGCACCCGGCACCGGGTGCTGAGCCGGAAGCTCGAACGTCCAGCGGAAGGTGCGGCTCGCCGACTCCGTCGTCCACGGCGGGTCCACCTCGAGCTCCACGCGGAAGACCGGGTGGTCCGAGGTCAGCGGGGTGCCGTCCGCCCGCAGCACCTGGGTGCCATCGGCCTGCTGGAGGGTCGCGACCGGCGTTCCGAGCCACGGGTCGTCACCGGCCACCGTCACCTGGATGAGGTCCGTGGCCACAGCCGTCGACGTCTGGGCCACGACCGTGCCGCGGTCGAGGGGCGTCGCGGGCGCGTAGGGGTCGTAGGTTCCGTCGCCGAAGGGCGCGATGGGGTCCGGCCGCTCCACGGGCTCGAGCTCGCCGAGGGCCTCCCCCATGACGGCGACTGCTTCGCCCACCAAGTAGGCCCCTTGGCGAGGCCCCCACAGGGCACCGCTCGCCTCGTAGCCCCCCTGCCACCAGTCATCCTCGAGGATGCTGTAGCCGAGGTAGTCCTGCCCGTAGCCGACAAACATCACGGGCCCATCGGCCCATGCGTCGATGCCCTCGATGACCAGCTCCGCCAGCAGCGTGCCGGGCTCTCCGGGGAACGTGATGAGACGCAACGGCCCTACCTGCCCCACGGTGAACACGGTCTGGTTGGGGGCCGGGTAGTCCTCGTTGAAGGGCAAGCAGTCGTGATCCAGGCCCTCGACCCGCGTGGAGGCGTCGCAGTCCCCATCGGCGGTGCAGTAGACCGCACCGTACTCGTAGGGGAACTCGTCCTCGCCGTAGCCGATGTGCTCCCGGTCGATGGCGCTCCGCAGGGTGCGGGTCCACAGGTCCGGCTCGCTCTCCCAGGCCACATCGAGGAGGGAGGCCGCCACATCGTCGGCCACCACCTGCCCAATGCTGGCGATGGTGGTCAGCCCGTCGGCCAGCTCCGGCCCCGCCTGAAGTGCTGGGCCGTTGGCGTCGGTCGGGGAGATGTCGGCGCCCCAGCTGTTGAACATCTGCACATGGACCGGCGCGCCGATCACCTCGGACACCGCCGCCTCGATGCCACCGGACACGTCCTGAGACAGGGTCAGCTCGTCGATGTTGTGCACCGTGCCATGGATGCCGTGGGCCATCACGACGCCGGCCAGCTCTCCGTTCTGCTCCACGGCCAGCACCGGGATGGTGCCATTGGTGTAGTCCAGGCCGTCCTCGCACCGTCGGTCGTTGATGCTGTCGGATCCGTCCGCCATCACGAGCCCGATGCGGCCCGGCGCCAGATCGTCGAGGGCCTGCTCCACGGCATCCGCCATGGCGTCCACCATCGCGTCGTAGAACTCGGGGAAGAAGCGGTCGGCGATGAGCTCGAAGGGCCCCCCCGAGTCGATGACACGGCCGGGTCCGCTGTGGGTGTGGGTGGCCCCGATCACCAGGGCATCGTCGAGGTCGCGGCGGCCCGTCCGCTCCTCCAGCTCGAGCACCACCGAGCGGCGGAGCTGCTGGAACACCCCGACAGTGTCGGTCCGCATGAGGATGACCGTGTGGCCCTCTCCTCGGCTGAGCACCGTGACCCGGAAGTCCGGGTGGCCGTGGACCGCGCGGGTGCCCGGGTAGATCTCCTGGAAGGGCGTCTGCTCCCCCACGACGCCGAATCCACCGAAGCCGGTGGTGCCGATGCCGACCGGCGCGGGAATGCGAACCCGCGCGAAGCCGACCTCTAGCGGTCCGGGCTCGGCGAAGGGCACCGGGCCGGTGTCGGTCGTGGAGCCGTCCGTGACGACCCCATCGCCGTCGTCATCCTTTCCAGAGCAAGCCAGCGCCAGGCACAGCGTGAGCATCGGAAGCTGTCGAACCATGGAATCCTCCCTTCACCACCGCCCCGCCCAGGTCACGCCTGCGCCCCCCGAGAGGGGCTGCATCGACAACGTGCCCGCCCCTTGCAGGGGTCGCAGGTTGGCGATGCCCAGACCCACGCCAGCGCCAACCCCGAGGGCCGTGGCACCAACGACGGTTCGGTCGTTTCCCGCCCCATAGCCCTGAAGTCCGAGTCCGACCGCCAATCCGGCCAGGCCGCCGCCCAATCCGCCGATCTGCACTCGGGCCACTTGCTCCCGGGACGGTCCCCCCGGTTGGGCCGCGAGAAGGGCCCCGCCTAGCAGGCCGATGTCGGCCCCGATCGCCATCGTGGCCACATTCCAGAAGCGATCCCGGGGGTCGATGACCCGCGCCGAGAGGCCTGCCAGCGAGCCCCAAAGCAGGCCGGCCCGCACGATGGCGACATCGCCAGGCCTCGGATCACGCCCCATCCACACCCCCCCCGCGACGCTGCCCGCGGCGAGGCCCCCCACCCCGATCCAGCCCGCCTCCCGGTCGAGCTCCAGGGCGAAGCCCCAGGCTGCACCGTTCGACAAGCCCACCAGCTGCGCGGTGGTGAAGGCCATCGCCTGGCCCTCGGACGGGTGCTTCCACCGCGCCACACCCAGCCCCGCCGCGGCGCCAGCCAGCACCCCGGCACCTCCACCGACGAGGATCACGCCACCGTTGTCGAGGTCGTCGGCCACGGCGAGGGCGGGGACCCCCAGGGCGACCGCGCCGAGGGCCATCTCCGACCCCAGCAGCTCGGCCTCTCCGCCAGGAGACGCCCATGCCATCGCCGCCCACCAGACCCAACCCATCCGAGTGCCTGCCTGCTACTTGGTGGTCTTGGCGCCCGGGACGTCGTCGCAGGTGCCCCCCGGCTGACACACCTTCACCGGCACGAAGGTCTCCGTTCCCGGATCGACCACCCACACCTCGATGGGGTTGCTGACCTCGCCGGTCTGCTCGTCGTAGTCGAGGCCGCCGCTCGCGCCCTCGATGTCGACGGGGTCGCCGGCCTCGAAGGCCGAGCGCACCTGTCCGAGGGTGAAGTAGCCGATGTCGAGGGTGTCGCCGCTCGAGAGCCGCAAGATGCCGCGCCCGATGTTCTCCCCGGTGATCGGCTCTCCTTCGATGTCGGCCCACATCGCGCCGTACAGGGCGAGCCACGATGCGTCGAAGGCGTAGCTGGTGAACACGCTCTCGTCGGGAGACTCGCCGTACTCGGCGTTGTAGTTGATGGAGAAGTCGTTGTACCGCTGCCCCTGGGGCACCTGGGGCCGGCTGCCGCGCACGAACGGGAGCATCGCAGCCCCACCGGAGACATCGAACAGCGCGGTGTCGGCCGCCGCATCGGCCAAGAAGATCGGCACGCCCACGTAGGCGGGGGTGACCGAGGCCGTGTCGAGGAACGTGACCACATCGGCGGACTCGCCAGTGAAGTACACCACCTCGTCGGCTCCTTCATCGAAGGTACGCGGGATGAGCTGGGCCAGCGCCGTGCCATCGGCGTAGGAGTTGGTCACGACCGTGCGTCCGCCGCCCTCGAAGTTGGCCTGCACCGCGTCGGCCAGGGACGAGGCATAGCTGGACTCCTCGTACAGGATGGCGATGCTGTCTGCCCCGCGGTCGAGGAGGTCCTGAGCGATGGCGAAGGCCTGCAGGTCGTCCGGCGGGGCCGTGCGCCAGAACAACCCGGGGGACTGGTCCGTGGGGAAGCCCCCCACCGGTGTGAGGTCGGGGCTCGTCGCCGACGGGGAGATGGTGATGGCCCCGCCGAGGCTGGCCGCATCGAACACCGCGAACGACTCGTCGGACGTGGACGGGCCCACGATGGCCTGGATGCCGAGTTCATCGACGAGGAACTGGGCCGACGACACCGCCGACTCCACGGAGTTCAGGTCGTCGATGTCGATGTTCTCGGCGTTGTCGCAGTGCACGATGGCGACGAAGTGCCCGTAGACCCCAGAGGTGTCTTCGGCGTCCCATGCGTTGCGCACGGCCAGCTCAGCGGACAGCCGCTGTGGCTCGTCGAAGGGCATGTTGAAGATGGAGCCGATCACCACATGGTCGCTGTAGTTCTCTGCGTTCCGGAAAAGGTCTTCCGGCCAGGTCTCGTTGCAGCGCGGATCGACGGTGACCGGCGCACAGTAGCCGTCGTCGGCGCAGACACTGCCGAAGCCGAAGGCGTCTCGACAGTCCGTGTTGGCGGAGCAGCTCTCGGGACGGGGCCCGAGGATGCACCCCGTGAGCAGGGCGAGCAGCATCATCGGGCCCCTCCCTGACGGCGCCCGAGACCGGGCACCACGGTGAGGCCCACGTGTTGGGGGGCCACAGACAAGGTGACCTGGGCGGTCTCCCCTGCGGGCTCGGTCTTCTTCTTCTTCCCGCCGAGGGCGACGGCGAGGCCCGCGCCGGTGGCGCCGACGCCGACCACCCACGACACGTCCGCGATGATGGAGCTGGTGCGATCCCGCTGGACGGCCGCGTCCGCCCCTTGAGGACAGATGCGCACGTCGCCCTCGGTGCATTGGCCCGTCCACTCGGTGCGGGCCGACAAGGCGCGCAGCGTGAACACGGTGCCGGAGCCGAGGCCCGCAACCCCGGTGCCCAAGAGCACCCAGGCCCCAGCGGGGGGACCCTTCCGAGCCGCGCTGGGGGGCGGCGCGTTCTTGGCGTTCTCGACCGCCTCTTGATCCGCTCGCTCCTGCGCCACCTTCAGCTCGAGGTTGGCGATGCGCCGATCGACGGCGTCGAGCTCCGCGGGCTTGGCAGAGGGCCGGTAGCCCTTCAGGGCCTCGAGGGCCTCGTCCCAGCGACCCAGGCGCTCGAGCGGGGTCGCGATGTTGTAGAGCAGGACGGCATTCGGAACCAGCGAGTAGGCCTCCCGAAGGGCATCGACCGCCTCTTCGTACCGGGCCTCGGCGTACAGCTGCGTGGACTTCTTGGACAGCTCCTTGGCGCGGTCCAGATCGGACTGAGGCTCCGGCGCCTCCACTGGGGCGTCTTGGGCCCATGCCGAAGAGCACACGGTGCCTCCGAGCGTGGCCAAAGCCAGGGCTCGGCAGAACAGCTTCATTCGTCTCCCCAATCCGGGTCCTTCATGTCCACGCCATCATACTCAGGATTCGACTTGGGCTGGGGAACGGGGGCGGGCTGCTCCACGGGCGCCGGCTCCGGGACCGGCTCGGGTGCAGGTGCAGGTACAGGCCTGGGCGAAGGACGGGAGCGGCGACGGGTGAGCGTCACCAAGGGCGTCGGTACGTCGCTGGACAACACGACCTTCTGGCTGCCGTACCCGGAGGCCATGACCTCCACGGCCATCTGCTCCCCTTCGGTGAGCCGGACCGTGAGGGGGGTAGAGCCGAGGAGCACGCCATCCCGCTGCACGCTGGCCCCTTCCGGAGACGACGTCAGGGTGACCTCCACCTTCTGGACGGCCACGGGCGCGGGGGCGGGGGCGGGGGCGGGGGCGGGGGCGACCACCACGGGGGCCGGGGCAGGCGGCGGGGTCTCTTCCCGCATGAGCAGGTTGCCTGCGATGATCAGCAGCAACAACAGCCCGAGCCCGCCGAGCACCAAGCCACCGAAGACGCTTCCGCCTCCCACCACCATCGCCATGGTGCGGATGGGCCGAGTCGACATGAGGGTCGACTGGGACGGGGAGTCGTGGGGCTGCTCGGCGTCGGTCTCTTGGGTACGATGGAGGCGCGTGGTCTGCCCCGTGAAGGCAGGCATGCGGACCTCTGACACCTCGAGGCCCTCGGGGAGCACGACCCCGCCATCCACCAGCTCCATGCGCAGGCTGTCGACGTCGCCCCGAAGCTCCTTGGTGCACGCCTTGAGCGCTCGTGTGAGCTCGTGCATCGAGCGGAAGCGATTCTCGGGCTTCTTCTCGAGGCAGGTCATCACGACCCACTCGATAGAACCAGGCACCTTGGCACCGGGGTTGGCCTCCGCGAACGGAGGCGGGCGCTTCTGAGTCTGCTGCATGAGCACGTGCAGGGGGTTGCCCCGCTCGAAGGCCGTCTTGCCCATGAGCATGGCGTACAACATCAGACCAGTGGTGTAGATGTCGGCTCGGCCGTCGACCTTGGTGCCGTGGACCTGCTCGGGGGCGATGTACAGCGGGGAGCCCAGCACCGTGCCCGTGCGGGACAGCTCGGACTCCTTGCCGAGTTCCTTGACCAGACCGAAGTCCAGGACCTTGACGAACTCGGTGTCGCCATGGTCGGTGAGCATGACGTTGCCCGGCTTCAGGTCGCGGTGCACGATGCCTACGTCGTGGGCCTCGGCCAGCGCTCCGGCGATCTGCAGTGCGATGGCGACGGCACGGCCAGGGGCCATGGCGCCCACCTGGTTGAGCAGCACCTGCATCGACTCGCCCTTGATGTACTCCATGGCGATGAAGTAGATGCCGTCGTCGGTGGCGCCATAATCATAGATTCGGATCGTGTTGGGGTGCGCGAGTTTGGCGCACAGCGACGCCTCGAGGAAGAAACGGTCCCGGAACTCCGAGCCGTCGTCGTGGATGTCGAGGACCTTCAAGGCCACGGGACGACCGAGGGGCATCTGCCGCGCTCGGTAGATCTTTCCCATGCCCCCGCGGTTGATCAGCTCTTCGATCTCGAAACGGCCCGCCAGCGTCTTGCCAACGAGCGGGTCTCTTCCTCGCTGCTTTCCACCCGGTTCGGTCACGGCATCCTGCGCGTCCATCTTCCGCCTGCGCTCCGGGCAAGCATGGCCCAGGAGGCGCCCAGTTGTCCAGTCGCGCGACCGCCCCGTGACGGGGTGTGACGTCCCCCCGGTTGCCCGCCAGCCCTTGCGGGTGTACGTGCCTTGCCGCGCTCTGGAGAGCTCTTGCCGTTCCCCCGCCCCTGCATCGCCACGGTGCTTCGAGCCATCGTCAAGCCCGCCCTTCGCACTGCCGTGCTCGTGGGCACCGTCGCTGCGAGCTCGCCGGCGCTCGGCGCCGAGGCCCAGTTCGAGGGCTGGTACCGCGCACGAGGGCGGCTATTCGACACGTTGTCCCTCGATCGTAGCCTCGGCGACCGAAACGAGGGGCAAGCGGCCTACCTCGAGCACCGCCTCTGGCTTCGGCCCCGGTTCTTGGTGAGCGACGCGGTCTCATTGAACGTCGATTTCCTCGGGCTCAACCACGCCGTGTGGGGCAACCGCCCCGGTGTGGTCACCAACTACATCGACAATCCGCCGCAGGTATTCGAGCAGCTGCTCGTCTCACCTCAGTCCACCAGCGCCGATCAGCCCAACCCGGACTTCGCTCTGTGGCGGGCATGGGGCGACTTCGACACCCCCGTCGGCCGGTTCACCGTCGGCCGCATGCCGCTCCACTGGGGCGCCGGCATGATGTTCAACGATGGCCTCCACAAGGCCGTGCACTACGCCGACTTCGGCGACACCGCCGACCGCGTGCAGTGGGAGATGCTGATCCGCGATCAGTTCATCGTCCAGGTGGCCGCCGAGCTCAACGCCGAGGGCTACGTCTCCGACCCCGATGAGCGGGTCGACGACCGAGCCGCCTACTCCCTCGTCACGGCCTACCGCAGCGAAGACATCACCGGCGGCCTGCTGCTCCGCCTCGATCGCTCCCCGAGCCAGAGCTTCTCGCTCTTCACCGCCAACGGGAGTGTCGACGCGCAGCTGGGCAAGCTCCACGGCGCCCTCGAGGTCGCAGGCCAGTTCGGCTCCGGCGATCTGGACAACGGCCTCAACGAAGCTTCGGTCATGGGGATCGGCGCGGTGTTGGAGGCCGACCTCGACCTCGACGTCTGGATCATCGAGCTGCAAGGCGGCATGGCCACGGGCGACGGCGACGACACCGACCAGCGGGTCCGAACCTTCACGTTCGACCGGGACTACAGCATCGGCCTGATGATGTTCGAGCAGCCCATGCCGATCCTCGCGGCCACGGCAGCGAGCGAGCTCAACCTCGGCCGCAGCTACGAAGCCACGCTGTCGAACCCCGCGGTGAGCAACGCCCTGTTCATCAAGCCGCGCCTGCGTCGCAAGATCATCGACGGCGTGCACGCCGACGTCTCTTGGCTCGGCGCACGCACCGCCAAGATGCCGGAGCGCTACGCCCTGCGCCGCAGCTACGGCATGGAGATCGGCGTGGGGCTCCAGTACACCGGCGTCGAACACGTCGACGTCCGCCTCGACGGGGCGGCGTTCATGCCAGGCACGTTCTACAGCGCCTACACCGACGACGCATTCAACGGCTTCGGCGACACCGCGTTCGGCGCGCAGCTGAGCACGCGGATCCACTTCTAAGCGACGCTGAGCCTTCGCCCTCGGGTTGTCGGACCACCGCGCGGACCGAAGGATGGAGGGGTCGAGGATCCCGTGCGTCGGGACGGCAGAGCCAGCCAGGCGCCCGCTCGTCGCCGGCTAGTCCGTCACGACCCGCACGGTCGCTGCCTTGCCGGCCACCACCGTCACCGTCTCGGTCACGTCCAGGCCCGCCGCTTCGTTCACCAACCGGACCTCGTGGGTTCCGGCGGCGATCTCTACGTTGCGCAAGGGCGCCGTCTTCGCGAGCTTCGTCCCGTCGACGAACACATTGGCCCAGCCGCCCCCCACCAACACGACGGTCAGGGTGCCCGCCTGGGCCGCCTCAGGCAGCGTGAGGGACACGGTGCGGCGTTCCCCCTTGTCCAGGCCGGAGACCGACTTGGAGGCGCTCTGGTAGCCCTCCAAGCGCATCTCTACCTTGTGGGTGGCGCCCGCCTTCCCCCGCCAACTGGTGGGCGTCGTTCCAACGTCTTTGCCATCGACGAGCACGGTCGCCCCGCTCGGGGTGCTGCGGAGCTTGAGCACCGGTGGCCCGGAGGGCTCGTCTGCGCCACCGTCTGCGCCGCCGTCGTCCGTCGCAGGAACAGGAGCCACGGGCTTGGGACGCGGAGCGGCCACCTTGGCGGTCAGGCGCTCGGCCAACCGAATGGTGTCGCCGGCCACGACCTCGACCGTCTTCTCCAGAGACTCGTGCCCCTCGGCCTCCAGCCGCACGGTGTACACGCCAGGTGCAAGCTCGGGGACCGTCAGGGTGCCCCCCTCCCCTCGCAACTCTCCATCCACGAAGACCTTGGCGTCGGGCACCACCAGCAGGTCGAGCGTGCCCCGGGTGGAGGGCTCGGCGCTCAACATCGCCTTGATGTCGTCTTGGTACACGAACACCGCGCCGCCCACGCCGATCAGCAGCATGAAGGTTGCGAGAACGCCTCCGGCGATGGTCGGGGCGATGAGCTTCACCGCGGTGGCCGCCGTCTGGCTCATCGTGCCCGTGTGGCCGTCCCAGTCCCACTCCTGCTCCGACAAGATGGCCGCACGCTCGGAACCGACCTTCAGCCGCTCTCGCTCCACCACCTTCTCGGCGCCGAAGAGCTCCTCGAGGAACGTCTGCAGCTCTTCCCGGAGGGTGTCGGTGGAGGCCGGGAACAGGTACTGCCGGAGGTCGTCTGCCATCTCCTGAGCCGACGCGTAGCGCTCGTCGCGGTTGCGCCTCAGCGCCTTCAGGGCGATGGCCTCGAGGGCCGGCGGCACATCTCCCTTGAGGACGGACGGGGGCGCCACATCCTTGTCGCGGATGAGCTTCAGGGTCTCGGCATCGCTGCCGGTCTTGAACAGGCGCCGGGACGTGAGCATCTCGTAGAGCACGATGCCCAGGCTGAAGACGTCGGAGCGACCGTCGACATCGCCTCCGACCGCTTGCTCGGGGCTCATGTACTCGAACTTGCCCTTGAGCATGCCGTCGCGGGTCTCGTAGACATTGGACTCGGCCTTGGCGATGCCGAAGTCCGCCACCTTCACCTCGCCTTCGTACGACACGAGGATGTTGGACGGCGACACGTCGCGGTGCACCACGCCGTAGCCTTGGCCATCCAGGTCGCTCTTCTGATGGGCGTAGTGGAGCCCCTTGGCCGCCTCGAAGGCGACGAACGCTGCAAAGCGCTCGGGGAGGAAACGCTTGCGACGGGCCAGCTGACGGAGCACGTAGCGCACGTCCTTGCCGTCGACGCACTCCATGGCGATGAAGTAGTTGTCGCGCGGCTTGCGCTGCTCGTCGACGTCGCCGATCTTGCCGAAGTCGAAGACCCGCACGATGTTGGGGTGCTGCAGGGCCACCGAGATCTTGGCCTCGTCGATGAACATCTCGACGAAGTCGGGCTTGGCACCAATGTGGGGCAGGATGCGCTTGATGACCAGCAGGCTCTCGAAGCCCCCATGACCAAAGCGCTTGGCCTTGAAGATCTCAGCCATCCCCCCGGTGGCGATGTGATCGACGAGGATGTATTTGCCGAACGGTTCCGGCTCGAATTCGGCCTGCGCCTCTGCCATCGCGTGTAGCCCCCCCCCAATGAACCCGCGCCATCAGCGCGCGCTCTCGCTGCCACCGCCGCTACCATCCCAGTACGCCTGCAGATCGTCGCACGTCCACTCGTTACGAATCACCGTAGGATCTCCGTATTCGCGACACACGTCTTTCTCGTCGCCCGTGGCGTCCTTCTGTCCGTCCATGCAGGCATCTAGCTCGCCATCCGGCACCGAGAAGCCGCACTCTTCCGCGTACGTGGCCAGGTTGACACACAGCCGCTCGCAGGGGCCCTTGCACCCGCCGGTCGAAAAGACCAGCGCCGTCAGGGCGAGTGGGAGCAGCGATGAAAGCGAGGCGCGACGCATGAACGGTCTCCCGAAGCGAGTCATCGGCACACCACCCCGTCGCACCGGGGCCTATGCCGAAGGCTGGCCTAGCCCACCCAGCGTGGCAAAGCTGCGAGGAAGTCGTCAGAAACGGATGGCCCTCGACCCAACGGCCGCGCCGCGCCTCGTTGGCAAGGGGCTCTGCGCTCGCAGCGTTCTTCGGCGAAAAGACGGTGTTTTCGCGACTACGTGGTGAAAATCACCAGGGCGAGGATGCCCGATACGCCCACGGCCAGGAGTCCTCCACCCACCAAGGCGAGCCCCAGGTACAGCAGCGACACGCCCGGCTCGGCCGGAGCCTTGAGGGCGGGCGGCGGCGGGAGCGGCGTGGGGACCGGGGCCGACGCGGGCTCGCTGTCCTCCGAGTCGAACAACGACGCCATCTTGTCGCGCGGGTACGCCGCCGTGGGGTTGTCGATCGACGAGAACGTGCGGTCGACGTCGAGGTCTTTCTTCATGCCGACCTCCCCTACCGGTCCGTCAACCCGAGTACGTCACGCATCGTATACGATCCGGTCGACTGAACGGCAATCCACCGCGCCGCCCGAATGGCTCCCACAGCAAACGTGCCACGTCGAGACGCGATGTGCTGCAGCGCCACGCGCTCCCCATCGGCGAGCAGCCACACCGTGTGGTCGCCGACCACATCTCCGCCGCGGACGGCATGAACCCCGATCTCGTCGCGCGCGCGCGGGCCCACGGCGCCGTCACGGCCGCGCACGGGCCGAGCCTCCGGGCGCGCGGAGCCCAGGGCATCGACCAGGGCGAGTGCCGTGCCGGACGGCGCATCTCGCTTCCGCTTGTGGTGCACCTCGATCACCTCGAGGTCCGCATCGGGCAGCGCTGCCGCCGCGCGGGCCACGAGGTCGAGCAGCAGCGTGACCCCCGCACTGAAGTTCGCGGCGCGAAGCTGGGGGGCCGTGGTGGCGTGGTGGGCCAAGCGGGGCTCGGTGGCCGGGTCGATGCCCGTCGTGCCCGTCACGAGCGGAATGCCGTCGAGCATGGGCAGGGCATCGTGCAGACCAGCGGGCAACGAGAAATCGATGACGACGTCGCAGCCATCGAAGACCCCGGGCTCGAGGCCCCGGTAGGCGACATCGTGACCGGGCACCGACATGCCCACCTTGGCGCTCGCCGGGCGAACGACGGCAGCGTGCAGACGGGCATCGCTTCCCAGCGCCTCGAGCACCTCCTGCCCCATCGCTCCGGCCGCACCGAGAACCCCCACCGCGATGGTCACGACCACCTCGGCAGCCACGGGTTCGGCGATGAAGGGCGCAGGTGCATGGGGCCTCCCGGCTGCGGGGGGATGCCCCGAAGACGCCCGACTATCCACTCGTGCCGCTGAGGCGCCAGGCTCAGTACACCGGGGCGCGGCCCTGGACGCCGATGTCGACCTCGTACAGCTCCGCGCGACGGGTGACATAGAGCTTGTCGCGCTCCCAGCCCCCCACGCCGTTGCCGAAGCGGATGGAGCTGAAGCTGGCCCACGACAAGTTGGCGTCGACCTCGAGCAAGAACTCGGCCTCGGACCCGTCGGCGACGATGCGGTAGAGCTTCCCGTCGCTGAAGCCCACGGTGTACAGGTTGCCGCACACGTCGACAGCCAGCGTGTAGTAACTGCCAGAGGGCATGGTGAAGAACACCTGTGCCTCCCCCCACTCGGTGTCGGAGATCCGGTCCACCGAGTAGATCTTTCCGGTCTGGGTCTCCGCCACGTAGAGGGTGTTCTCGTCGGGTGAGAGCGCCACACCATTCGGGGATTGCAGGTTGGCGACCACCGGCCACTGCTCCCCCGTGTAGACGTCGACCTGCCGAACCCGGCCACCAGAGTAGGCCTCGGTAATGAACGTATACCCACGGCTGTCTGCGGCCAGGGCGTTGGGGAAGGTCATGCCCGAGAGCACGGTGGCACTCCCTCCCGTCTTCGCGTCCACCATCACCAAGCCCCCCGTGTCGGGCTGGGCCACGGCAAGATCGCCCGTCGACAGGACCCTCAGGCCCGCTGCGTCCGCCCCCACCTGGGTGGCGTAGATGAAGGTGGTGCCGTAGCGGTCGAGGCCTTCGATGTTCTGGTTCCGCTGACTCACCATGAAGCCCCGCGGGTCGAAGTCGAAGTCCTCCTCGGTGACGTAGCCTGTGCTCGTGACAGCCCCGACGACCGGCAGCACGTCGCAGTCGAAGGGCTCGCCGGTGTCGCCGGTGACCCCTGTGCTGGCCGTGCTCCCCGTGGTTCCTGTCGCCGTGCCGCCCGTGTGGCCCGTCCGGCCCGTGGGGCCGGAGTCGACCATCTGGATCGTGGTGTCGTCCGTGTCGGTGATGTCGGTCGTGGTCGGATCCACGTCGCTCGGGCGGCAGGCCAGCAAGAACACGGCGAGGAGCATCATCGGGCGGCCTCCGTCCCCGCGCGCGGGGTCTCGACCACAGCATGCCCGGATTCCACCTTCGCTGTCACACGACCGTCACCAAAATGGACATCCGGCGCCGGCGCACGACCGTGGCAGGCCCTCAGAAGTCGACGACGATCGTGCCCGACGACAGCACTGGGGTGCCGGTGGTCGTGCCGGTGGTCGTGGTGGAGCCGCCGCCGTCGCCGCGGGTCGCGAGGTACGCACCGCCGCCGGCCAGGCCCACGACGGCTGCCCCAGCCACGATGCCGAGGATCAGTCCGCCCCGCTTCTTCCCGCCGTCTCCGCTCCCGCCGTCCCGGATGGCCACGGGGGTCGGGGGGTCGAGCAAGAGCGACGCCAGCGCGCTGTTGGCCCCGATGTCGAGTGGGACCGTGGTGTCGTCGGTGGACACCAGGGTGCCGTCCTTGCCGATGAGGTTCAGCAGCAACGGCACCGCCGCCACGACTTCATCGTCGGCCCACTCCTGGTACGGCACCTCCACCGGGCGAGAGAACGCATCGGAGGGGGCATGGTAGAGCTGCAGGTAGAGGTTCTCGCCGTCGACGCCGCCCAACAGTACGTACTCGACGTCCGAGGCCCGTGTACCGAGGGCTCGGTAGAGGGAGGCCGTCTGGGCAGAGCGCTCTCGACGGGACGCCCCTGGGGTGCCCAGGAAGGGCTCCTCGAGCACCACGTCGATGGCGAGCTCGGGAATCTCCGAAGGCACCGCGGGGGCCGGTGTCGGAACCTCCTCTTCGAGGCCGTCCTCGGGAGGGGCGGGGGCCTCGGGGGGCTTGATGACCAAGCGCTGGTAGCCGCGGGAGCCCTTGTATCCGGCCACGACGACGTGATGCACACCGGGCAGAAGGCCCTCGGCCCGGGCAGGCGCGGCGCCACGGCCCACCCCGTCGACCACCACGGGCACCGCGCTCGTCACGTTCACCGTGAGGTGGGTGGGCATGCTCTGCAGCCGCTCGCGCGCCGCGTCGTACTCCGAGACCACATCGGGCGGGAACTTGGCGGGGTCGGGGCTACGGTCGGGAGCCAGGGCCACGGCGGCCTCGAAGGCTTCGGCGCCGTCGACGCCCAGCTGAAGGTTGGCGCTGCCTCGGTACAGATGCGCCGTCCACAGGTCCTCCACCGACGCGGTGCCGGGGAAGGCGCGCTCGAGCTGGAACACCGATTCGCCGAGCAGCGAGATCGCGGCATCGGGCTGCGCTTGGTTGTACAAGTCCTGGGCGGCCTTCAGCTTGGCCCGACCCGGGCCGAGCAGCCCCTCTTCCAGCACGATTTTCTCGCGACCCGTGACCGTACCGGCCACCTGCGGAGCCGTGAGTCCGCGCACTTTGCCGGAAGCCTTCATCAGGATGAGGAGTTGACGGGTCAGCTCCTCTTGGCGATCCAAGTCGAGGCCCGCTTGGTGCAGGCCAACGATTGCGACGTCGGGCACATCGGCAGCGAGAGCCGGTGTGACCCCGAATACGGGTAGGAGCAGGCTGGCTCCCAGGATGCAGCCACGGCAGAGACGGAGCATGATGACGTGATGACCCCACTTCGACGCACAGTCATAGCACCGATCGCCCTCGGTCCCTTCCCTCCGACGGCCCTCGGCCTCCGGAAGTGGCTCCGCCAAGCCCGGCTCGCGCTGGCCATCGGAGGGATGGGGGCCCTGGCGTTTGCCGCCGACGCTCGGGGCGCCGAGACCGCGGCGGAGACCCTCGTCCGGCAGGGGCGCATCGAAGAAGGCATCCAGGCGGCCGCCGAGCAGGCGGTCCTGAAGCCCAACGACCTCGACGCCCACGAACTGTACATCGACCTGCTGCTCAACACCGGCTTCGTGGACCAGGCCCGCGCCACCTACGCCAAGCGGGTGCAGCTGAACCCCCTCGACGCCAACGCTCACTACCTGCTGGGACGCGCCACGGTCGACGCCCGCTCGGCGCGGGCTGCCTACGAGAAGGCCCTCCGCATCGACCCTGCCCACGCCCGGAGCCACATGGGCATGGGCGCGGTCTACACCGCCCTGTCCAACCCCTCGGAGGCCGAGGCCGCCTACGGCCGAGCCGTCTCCATGGCGCCGCACCTCGTCGAGGCCTGGATGGGTCGCATCCGCGCCCGCCTCGGCGCGGAAGACCTGGCCGGCGCGATCCAGCGAGCTGAGGAAGGCCTGGCCGCCGTCCCCAACGACCCCAGCCTCACCTACACCCTCGTCACCTTCGACCCCAACCGTTCCGCCGCACTTCTGCCTCAGGCCATCGCAGCCACGCCGGACGACGCCCCGTTGCGGGAGGCCTGGGCCGCCCACCTGCTGGCCAGCGGTCAGAACGACGAGGCCCTCGAGGCGGCGCGCGCCGCCCTCGCCATCGACCCCACGCGGGAAGAGGCACAGCTCGTGGCCTGGACCGCCGACGAGCTCGCCACAGGGCGTCTCGACCGCGGCACGGCCACCCAGCTGCAGGGGGCCCGACAACAGCGCGACCTGGCTGCCCTCGACGCCGTCGTCGCCAAGGCCCCCACCTCAGTGCTCGCCCACCTCGCCCGGGCGAACGCCCGCGAGGCGAAGGGCGTAGACGGCGTCCTCGCCGACCTCGAGAAGGCCCACACCCTCGACCCGACGCACCCCGACGCCTGCGCCGCCTACGGCAAGGCCCTGCTGGTGGCCGGCCGAGGCGCCGATGCCCTCTCTCCCCTGTCCTGCGCCGCGGCGCGGCGGGAGTGGGACGTGCCGCTGCTCATCGCCCTCGCGCAGGCCGAGGTCAGCGGCGGCGAGGCGGCCGTGGGCGTGCCACGCCTGCACGCCCTGGCCGAGTCGCGCCCGACCGACGTAGTGGTCATCGGCGCCTACGCCCAGGCCCTGGTCGACACGGGGCAGGCTGAGAAGGCCTACAACTTGGTCAAGCGGACCATGGCGCGGGTCCCAGACCCCAGGCTGGCGGCGGCCTTCGTCATGGTGTCGGTCGCGGCCGGCCACCGCGAGGAGGCGGCCAGCTTCCTCGAGTCCCTGGCCGCCCAGTCCGGCAGCGACGCGCTGCGCCAGAAGGCAGCAGCCCTGCGCGCCGGCGGCAGCCCCTGAGCACTACTCGGCCTTGGGCACCGAGTACGAGCCCTTCAGCACTTCTTCCTTGTCCGGACGCATCATCGTCAGGGTGTAGCTGCACTCCTGGCGCCCGCCCTTCGCAGGGCTCGTGATGCGGTGCAGCGGCGACAGCCGGTAGGGGCGCTCCGGCCCGGCGTAGCGGACCTGGTACTCCTTGTCGTTCTCCCGAGGGGTGCGGGTTTCCTTGCCGTCGGCACCGACCCGAATGGTCTCGCACTTCGTGGCAAAGTGAACCTTCCAGGTGTCATCCCCGCCGATCTGGGGCACGGCGAGGCGGGCCTGGATCATGTAGTCCCCGGCTGGAAGCTCCCCGGCGTCGGCCCCCACGAAGCCCTCGCACTCGCGCCCCTTGCCCTTGCACACGCCGAAGCCCTCGGCGTCGTAGGGACGCACGCCCTTCTTGACCGAGGCGATGGTGTCGGCCAACAACGCCTTCTCGAAGTCGGTCAGCCCGTCGTCCTTCGGGGCGGCCTTGGGCGCCTCCTTGGCCGGAGCAGGCGCCGGCGTCTTCGCCTCCTTTGCACAGATGTCCGCGCACTCTGCGGGCCCGCACTCGCCCGCGCCCACGCCACAGCCGGCTGCCGCCAGCACCATCCCGATCACCAGTCGTCGCATCGCCGATCCTCCGAAAGGGGGCACCCTACTCGATCCTCCCCACCCGAGGCACCCAACGTGCTACATCCCCCGCCCCGGGAGGATGCATGGACAAGGTCTACGCGAGCGCCGCCGAGGCGGTGAAGGACATCCCCAGCGGAGCCACGCTGATGGCCGGCGGCTTCGGGTTGTGCGGGATTCCAGAGAACCTGATCTCCGCCCTTCGAGACGCGGGCCCCACCGAGCTCACGTTCGTCTCGAACAACGCCGGGGTCGACGACTTCGGCTTGGGTCTCCTGCTGCAGACCCGGCAGGTCAAGAAGATGATCAGCTCCTACGTCGGCGAGAACAAGACCTTCGAGTCCCAGTTCCTCTCCGGCGAGCTCGAGGTCGACCTGGTGCCCCAGGGCACCTTGGCCGAGCGCATCCGGGCAGGCGGGGCCGGCATCCCCGGCTTCTACACCGCCACGGGCTACGGCACCCTCGTCGGCGAGGGCAAGGACGTCCGCTACTTCGACGGCAAGCCCCACATCCTCGAGCGCGGGCTCACCGCCGACTTCAGCCTGGTCAAGGCCTGGAAGGCCGACCGCCACGGCAACCTGGTGTTCCGCAAGACGGCCCAGAACTTCAACAGCATCATGGCGACCGCCGGCAAGATCACCATCGCCGAGGTCGAAGAAGTGGTGGAGCCCGGCGAGCTCGACCCCGACCAGATCCACACGCCGGGCATCTTCGTGCAGCGCATCGTGCACGGCCCGTCCTACGAGAAGCGCATCGAGCGCCGCACCACCCGGGAGGCTTGATCATGGATGGACGTCAACGCATCGTGGCCCGTGCCGCCAAGGAGCTGCGCGACGGCTTCTACGTCAACCTCGGCATCGGCATCCCCACGATGGTGGCCAACGCCGTGCCCGACGGCATGGACATCGTGCTCCACTCGGAGAACGGCCTGCTCGGCATCGGCCCCTTCCCCACGGAGGAGGAGGTCGACGCCGACCTCATCAACGCGGGCAAGCAGACCGTGAGCGCCATCCCCGGCAGCTCGTTCTTCCACAGCTCCGACAGCTTCGCGATGATTCGCGGGGGCCACATCAACCTGGCCATCCTCGGCGCCATGCAGGTCTCCGCCAGCGGCGACCTCGCCAACTGGATGATCCCCGGCAAGATGGTCAAGGGCATGGGCGGCGCGATGGATCTGGTAGCCGGGGCCCAGCGGGTCGTGGTCACCATGGACCACGTCACGCGGAAGGGGGGCCACAAGCTGCTGGCCAACTGCAACCTGCCCCTCACGGGCACGGCCTGCGTCGACATGCTCATCACCGATCTGGGCGTGTTCACCTTCGCGGGCGGCCTCACCCTCATCGAGCTCGCCGAGGGCGTCACCGTCGACGAGATCCGCGAGAAGACGGGCTGCCCGTTCACCGTGGCCGACGACCTCCGCCCCATGCTCGGCTGACGTGAGCCTCGCACGGGCCACGCTCCAAGGCGACGACGGCACCCCGGTCGGGTTGCCCGTGGGCGACGACGGTCGGGTGCCCTGCTCTGGGCTGCGTCCTCTGCGTGGAAAGCGCTTCCACCTCCCCGCCGACGACCCCTTCGTCTTCGGCGGCCCCGGCCCGGAGCACGCCTACCTGCGGGCGGCGGCCGAGGCCTGGAACGAGCACCCCGAGTACATGGACTTCTTGCGGCCCGACAGCCCGGTGAACGCCCTGAAGCAGGCAGAGCGCGACCTGGTCCTGCACCACTGGTGGCCTCACATCCAGGGGGGCAGCGTGCTCGACGTCGGCTGTGGCGTGGGCCGCTTCACCCTGCCGTTGCTGCAGCGGGGCTACGGCGTCACCGGCCTCGACGCCGACCTCGACAGCTTGCGGCGCCTGGCCTGGCACGCGGCCGGCACCAACGGCAGCCTCGACCTGCGCTGGTCGTCGGTGCACACCCTCCCCGAGGGCCCATTCGACCTCGCCATCGCGGCCGAGGTCCTCTGCTACGTCCCCGATCTACACCAAGCCTTGGTCGCGCTCCACGACGCCCTCGTGCCTGGAGGGCGGCTGCTGCTCTCCATGGAGGCCCGCTACGGCTGGGCCCTCTCCGCCGACGCTCCCCAAGGCGCTCTCGATGCCGCGCTGTCCGACGATGGCATCCTCGACACCGGAGGCGAGCGCTGGGTCCGCACCATGGACGAAGCGCAGCTACGGGAGGCCCTGTCGGCGGCAGGCTTTGCGGTGATCGAGGTTCGACCGTCCCACTGGATCCCCGACGGGCCGCTGGAAGGCGTGATGGCCGAGTCCCTCAGCCTCGAGGAGCTCGTGGACGCCGAGGCTCGCTGCGCCGCCCACCCGGTGTACGGGCCCCTTCACCGGCTGTGGCTCGCCGCGGCCGAGCGTCCGGCCTAGCGCCACACGGCGGGAGCCCTAGTAGGTCACCGCGGTGAGGATGAGGTCCAACGCGATCTTTCGCTCGTCGAGGATCTCGGCGACGTCCCCTTGGCTGTGGTTGGTCCGGTTCCCCGACAGCGCCCCCGCGTCGGTGATGACCACGATGGTTCGGTCGGCAGAGGTCCAGTCCAGCCCAAGGGCCGTCTCGGCGATGCCGTCGTACATCGACTCCGGGATGTTGCAGCCGCCCACGAGGCCATTGCTCAGCATCGCGTCCGCGAAGTCGGTGATCTCCGGCGACCCGCCACGCACCAGGCCCGATGGGTTGATGCCGTACCAGGGCGTGTCGCAGGACTGGTTGTCGCCGTACCAGGCGATGGAGACCCGCCCGTTCTTCTCCTTGACCGTGTCGAGGATGCGGTCGAGCTCGGCGTTGATGGCGTCGTAGTCGTCCCACATGCTGCCCGTCGTATCGATGAGCACCGCCACGTCGGCGCCGTCGCCGGGCCCCTCGTCGACGATCTCCTCGAGGGCGTCGGGCACCTCCTCGGGGTCGTCCACCTCGACGACCTTGCCCTTGCGCTGCTTCTTTGGCAGGTCGGGGTCGGTGCCGTCGGTGTCGCTGCGGAGGGTGTCGAGGAAAGAGTCCATGTCCTTCTTGGCCTTGCAGTCGAAGAGCGGCAGCCCATCGATGTCGTCCTTGTAGGTCTTCATCAGGTCCGCGAGGATCTCGTCGTCGGTGTCGTCCCGGGTGCGCTCGGCCAGATCGAGGAGGTCGTCGAGGCAGAACATGCCCGACCCGAGCACATCGCCGATCACCTCGCAGGAGGGCAGCAGGGAGCAGGCGACGACCAGGGACGCGGCGCGGGCGACGTTGCGCATTCGAAACTCCAGCGGCCGCGGGAGGAGACGGCCTTCCTCCACGCATACCACGAAGTGGCGATGCTCACCGCCCGGAAGTCCGGAGCCCCCTCAGTAGCACTCCTGGCGCCCGCCCAGGGGGTCGGCCTTGCCCGTCGGCAGGATGCCCTGCAGGTAGACGAAGGCCTCCTCGCAGAACACCCCCGGCCCCTCGCCATCGACCTCGGCCCGCTCGGCGAAGGTCCGGTACGAGCCGCCGTCCATCAGGGCGTCCTCCCAGTCTCCGGTGTTGTGGAAGGCCTCCCCCTCGGGGTCGGCCAGACCCACAGAGTGGGCGATCTCGTGGCTCACGGTGGTGCCCACCAGGTTGCCCAACGTGAACACCGCACAGCCGACACGCTCGCTGCGGCCCGATGCCGGGCACTCGGTGTTCTTCGACGGCACCTCTCGCTCCTTCACCTCGCTCGCGCTCACGGGCCGCCCTTCCCGGTCCGGCCGGAAGGGGTCGAAGAGGTGGTCGAACAGCGGGTCGACCTGAGCCTGCACCGCGAAGCCCCCGGGGTCGTCGGAGAAGCTGAACAGCGACTCGATGAACACGCCGCCGTAGCCGGGGTAGCCGTCCTGCTGTGTCAAGGCGTTGACGCCACCGATGGTGTCGTACAGCCGCAGATTGCCGAGGTCCTTGCCCGGGGTGTTGTCGTAGCCGAGCAGCCCGAGGCCGTTCGGATCCGGGCCGCTGATCTCCACGATGCTGTACAGCGCGAAGTCGGTGGGCTCCTCGAGCCGAAGCTCCACGTTGACCCCAGCGTAGTCCCGCTCGACCACGTCCACGATGCGGTCGATGACGGCATCCCGGGCAGCCCACAAGCCGAAGTGCCTCAGGGACTCGACGAAATTGGGCAGGAAGCGCAGCCACACGACCTGCTTGACCGGCGCCACCTCGAAGGCCACCGGCACGGCCTCGCCATCGACCTCCGACGGGCCGAAGGCCACGATGGGGCGCGCGGTCCCGGCGAAGGACGCTCCGGACGAGCGCAGGTCCATCAGCTGCCCGAGGCCATCCTCCTCGTTGAGGATGTAGCGAACGGCCTTGCCGTCGCGGAACTCCGGCACCAAGGTGACGTCGACGGGCAGGTCCTGGCTCCCGCGGGACAGGATGCCTTCCAGCTCCACCAGGGTGACGGCGGTGCCGTCGGCCTGCGTGGGGCCCACGAAGCCCTTTCCTTCCACATCGACGTACTGGCCGAGACTCGCGTCGAGGGGCGACAGGCCCGTGAGCACCGGCTTGCCGATGTCGCCGGTGAGGTCGTAGGTGCCGCCGGAGACCTCGGTGCCATCGGCGTGCACATTGAGCAGCTTGCCCGTGCCCACGAAGCTGCCCCGCTCGATGCCGGCGATGTCCGGGAGGAAGGGCACGTCGAGGGTGTCGCGGTCCGCACTGGCCACCCCGTCGATTCGCACGGCATCGATCTTGTCGCACCCGCCACCGCTTCGGGGCTCGAAGCAGCCCTTGACCACCAGCACCGCCGACCCTTCGGCGCCGCCGAGCAGGAACCCGTCGCCCTCGAGGCGCCAGGTGTCGTTGAGGAAGCGGGCCTCCTCCTCCACGCTGTCGACGTCGGGCTCGAGGAGTTCCACCATCTCCAGGGCGGCCGCTTGCCGTGGGGAGCGATGGGTGCGGCCGTCGTGGGTAGCCGCCAGAGTGACCCACAGGTCCCCTTCGAAGCGCCCTTCCCCCCGGACGTTCAGGGCGTCGAGTCCCGGCCAGTCGAAGGCGGCCGTGTCGTAGTCGACGAAGCGGAGCGGCAGCTCCACGTCGACCACGAAGCTGCCGATGCGCCCGTCGAGGCGCGCCGTCATGGTGCCCCCTTGGTCGGGCAGGAAGCCGGCGCCGGCCAGCGTCACCACGGTTCCGGGCACCCAGGCGGCCGGCGCCACGTCCGACACGTCCATGTCGCTGAGGGCAGCCTCCTTGGGCAGCCGGGTCAGGGGCTGCGCACAGCCGGCGACGAGCACCACCGAGAGCCAGGCACGGGGGGTCATGGGCAGTCCCCGTAGTCGAGGCCGACGCAGATGTCGTAGTCGTTCTGGGCCCCATCCCAGCCGTGCACGACCACGTAGTAGTAGTCCTCGACGTGGATGGTCCACGCCATGCGCTCGTCGGAGTTGCCCGACTGGCCGTTGAGCGCGTCGCAGCCGTAGGGGTCGGCCTCGCTGCAGTCCGAATAGTTGGCGCCGTCGGGCCCCACGAACCACAGGTCGAGGTCCTCGTCGGCATTGGCCTGGAAGAAGTCCAGCGTGGCGTGCAGCTCCTCGCCGTCGAACAGGTAGACCTCGTACCAGTCGTCGTCGTCGGAGCAGGCCATGCGGTCGTAGGCCCGCCACGGCAGCGACGCATCCAGATCGACGTACGTCGCCTTCGCCATCGTGTCGTCGGGCTCGTAGCCATCGTCGCTGCACACGCCCGGGCAGTTGCCTGGACTCAGGTCGAGGTCGAGGTCGTAGTCGTTGTCGGCGCCGCTCCCGTAGGCGAACACCCGGACCCGGTACGTGCCCGTCGACACGCAGGCCTCCGCCACCTCGAAGCTCGACGAGCTCTCGCCCCGATCGAGCACCACGCCGCTGCTGTCGAGCAGCCGCAGATCGAGGTCGCTGGCACTGCCGCCGTCGAGGATCACCGCTACGTCGGTGTCGCCGACCACGTCGAACTCGAACCAGTCCTCGTCGGAGCCGCCGAGGTCGTCGGGGCAGCTCTTGAGGGAGTAGGTGCCCTCCGACAGGTAGGTGGCGTTGCCGCTCCGATCGTTGGGCTCGAAGCTGTCGTCGTTGCAGCTGCTGCCGCCGCCGCCGTCATCGTCGCAGGTCAGGCTCGTGGGCAGGCACTGGCGCCCCTCCTCTCCGTCGACCGACGTGAAGGTCGAGAAGCTGCAGTAGGTGTCGCCCCCGCAGTCCCCGTCGGAGTCGCACTCTTCGAAGCAGTTGGTTCCGCCACCGAAGTTCACGCAGAGGTCGTCGTTGCCCCCGCACTGCACATCGGAGGAGCAGGGCTCGCAGATGCCGCCACCGCCTCCTCCCTCGCCCGTCTGGGTCACCTCGATGCGGTGCGCGCCCGAGCCAGGGGAGACGGTGGTGTGGTCGCACGGCCCCTCGATGTCGTCGTTGTCGGCGGCGCTGATCAGGTACCAGATGTCCGCGGTGGCCCCCTCCCGGTCGCCGGCCACCGGATTGGGCAGCGTCGCGACCCAGGTGCCGTCGTCCATCGAGCCAGACTTCAGCTCCATCGTGACCTGCACCATGTCGGCGATGTCAGGCTCGTCGCCGGGGTTGGACAGCGTGTAGTAGAGCAGCGGCTCGAACTTCAGGCCCGCATCGTCGCTGACCTCGGCCTCGACCTGCACCTCAGAGAGCCACGACCAGTCCTGGGCGCTGTGGCGCACGGTGGGGGCATCCCCGGGGCAGTCGGATCCGTCGCCGCCGCGGAGCACGACCAGGTAGTCCTTCACCACCGTGGGGTTCTCGAAGTCGTCGGCGGTGAGGCGCAGGCTGTAGCGGTCCGACGCGTTGACTTGCTCTCGAGTGGGACACCACGACCACGTGCCGTCGAGCTCGGTGGCCTGCTGGAGATCGGCTCCCTGGATCACCGGCTCCGCCTGGCCGAGGGTGACGCCCGGCGTGTCGGGGTCGGTGACCGCCACAGGGATCTCGAGGCAGGCCTCCCGCGTGAGGTCCAGCGTGCCCCCGGTGCCCAGCGGCTGCACGAAGACCGGAGAGGTCGACCCCTCCCCCACCCCGACCGACACGGTGAAGCTGCGGCTGGTGACGATCTCGCCATCTGAGAGCCCCACGGTGACTTGGTGGTCTCCCACGTCGCTGATCAACGGCGTCCAGAAGAAGGTCGCGCCCTTGCGATCGGCGTCGAAGCGGCTGCGCCCCGCCAGACCCGACAGAGACGCCGACTCCACGACCCAGGTGACCGGGTCGCCGTCGGTGTCGCGTCCGTCGACCCGCAGGGCCAGCTCCTGGTTCACCAGGGCCCGCTGGCTCGCGATCTTGCCGAGGAGCGGGGGCTGGTTGCCCTTGCAGGCGGAGAGCAAGGCCACGACGGCGATGGACAGGGACAGGCGCATGCCGACTCCGTGGGTGCGGCGGGATGGCCCCCCATCGTAGCCCAGTCCAACCCCGATCCGGGTGCGCCTGTCAAGAACCTGTGGTCGCCAGCTTCCGAGGAACGAGGTACGGGCGCGCCAGAACGGAAACGCGAACCCCGAGGTGCCCGCATGGCTTCGTCGACCCCCCGCTCCTGGCTCGCTCGTGCGAGCGTCCTGGCCCTCCTCGCCCTCACCGCGGCGAGCTGCACCAACGACGACGGCAACGGCGGCAAGGGCGCAGACGACGGCGCCTTCGACAACATGCCGGCCCTGTCGGATGCCACCAGCCTCTACGACGGTTGGCCCGGCAACAGCAAGCTGCCCGACGAAGGCAAAGCCGACGCCACCTACCCGAAGCTCTTCGACGCGCCCACCCAGTGGCAGTCCCCGATCAAGAGCCAAGGCAGCCGCGGCGTCTGCTCCATCTTCAGCGCCATCGGCCTGATGGAGCACCTCTACATCAAGGAGGGCACCCTCGCGAACCCGGACTTCTCCGAGCAGTTCCTGCAGTGGTCGGTCAAGGAAGAGGTCCGCTCCTTCCGCAACACCTCCGGCAGCTCCTCCAGCTACAACCTCCAGGCCATCAACCGCTACGGCGTGGTCGAGGAGCGCTACGACCCCTACGAGACCAACGAGTGGGACAGCTCCGACGACGAGGAGTGCACGGGCGAGGATGACCAGCCCACCAAGTGCTACACCAACGGCGAGCCCGACGCCGAGGCCATGGAGGCCGAGCGTTGGCACCTGCCCAGCGGCCGGTGGGTCAGCAGCCGTCGCGACTCCATCAAGGCCCACATGGTCAGCACCGAGCAGGCCGTCGTGGTCGGGGGCGACTTCTTCTACCAGTCCTGGAACCACGGTGCGTCCAAGCTCACCGTCGACAAGGACTACTTCCGCAAGGGCTACGTCACCTCCCCCAACGCGGAAGACGAAGCCGACTCCTCCGGCGATCGCCGCGCAGGCCACAGCTTCGTGCTGGTGGGCTGGGATGACGACCTCGAGGTGCAGAAGCGCGACGGCGAAGGCAACAAGCTGACCGACGACAACGGCGACCCCATCATGGAGAAGGGCTTCTTCCTGTTCCGCAACAGCTGGGGCACCGGCTCGTTCGGCACAGAGAACCCCTACGGCGCCGGCTACGGCTGGATCGGCATGGACTACGTCGAGGACCACCTCACGGCGTACGTGTCCGACGAGCCCAACGTCGACCTCACCGAGGAGTGCAACGACGACGTCGACAACGACTTCGACGGCGACGTGGACTGCGACGACAGCGACTGCGACGGCTCCGGTGCCTGCGATGCCGGCAGCATCGACATCCACTCCTACACCGACGCCACCGACATCCCCGACAACGACGCCGATGGCATCGAGATGGACCTCGACGTGCAGCAGGGCGGCCAGATCGCTGGCCTGTCCGTCACGGTCGACATCTCCCACACCTACATCGGCGACCTCACCGTCGTCCTGATGCGGGACGGCGCGGGCGACGTGGTCCTCCACGACAAGGCCGGTGCGGGCGCCGACGACCTCCGCAAGACCTTCAGCGTGGCCGACTTCAACGGCCTCGACGCCTCCGCCATCTACACCCTGGTGGTGATGGACGACGCCAAGCAGGACGTCGGCACGGTCAACAGCTGGTCCGTCGAGATCGCCACCGACGGCGGCGGCGGCGGCGGCACCACCACCGAGGCCTACGCCTCCCGCGACGACGTCGCCATCCCCGACAACGACCCCACCGGCGCCTTCTCCAACATCGACGTCGACGACCGCGGCACCATCCGGGCGATGAAGGCCACGGTCGACATCGACCACCCGTACAAGGGCGACCTCACGGTCAAGCTGCAGCAGGTCGGCGCTCCGGGCGAGTCCATCCTCGTCGAGGCGGACGCCTCCAGCGGCAACTTCGGCTCCCGTACCTTCGTGGTCGACGACTTCGTCGGCGAGGAGGCCCAGGGCACCTGGCGCCTCACGGTGGTCGACGAGGCCGCGTCCGATGCCGGCACCCTCGAAGGCTGGAGCCTCGAGATCACCTACTGACGTAGGGAAGCGCAGGGCCCTCGGGCCCCCGAGAAGGCCCGGCCCGCAACCCGCGCGCCGGGCCTACCTGCGTCGACGCACCAGCAGCCCCAACAGCGGCAGCCAAGCGGCCCCCAAGGGCGTGCCCGTGCCGCAGCGACACCCGTCCGCCGGCGCCTCCAAGGGAGGTTCCAAACGCCCGGGGATCGTGGCCAGGTCGTCGTCGCCTCCATCCAGAGGATCGGAGCCGGCGGCCAGCTCTTCCGCATCGCCCACGCCCCCCCCGTCGGTGTCCGACGCCAGCGGGTTCGTGCCGTGTTCGTTCACCTCCTCGCCGTCCGACAAGCCATCCCCATCGCTATCGGGGTTCTGGGGATCGGTCTGCAGGGCCTCCTCTTGGCGGTCCGTGAGGCCATCTCCGTCGCTGTCCGGTGGCTCGGCGTCGTCCGGACCGAACTGCGGATCCGTGCCGTCGCGCAGAACCTCGTCGCCATCGGACACGCCTCCGTTGTCGGTGTCTGCGTCGAGGGGATCCGTTCCGAAGGCATCTCGCTCCTCCCCGTCGTCGAGTCCGTCCCCGTCGGTGTCGACCTCAGCGGGGTCCGTGCCGATGGTCCACCACTCCTCGCCATCGTCGAGTCCGTCGCCATCGCTGTCGGCGTCGGAGGGGTCGGTCCCCACGACCTCCTCCCACCCGTCGTCGAGCCCGTCCTCGTCGGTGTCGGCGACAGCAGGGTCGCTCCCCGCATCCACCTCGTCGCCATCGTCGAGCCCGTCCCCGTCGCTGTCCGCTCGGGCAGGGTTCGTTCCTCGACCCACCTCCTCTCCATCCTCGAGACCATCGTCGTCGGTGTCGGCCTCCTCCGGATCGGTGCCGAGCACCAACCACTCATCACCATCCTCGAGCCCATCGCCGTCGGAATCGGCCTGCTCTGGGTCGGTGCCCAGCTCCTCCTCGAACTCGTTGGAGAGGCCGTCCTCGTCGTCGTCGTCCCCTTCGGTGGGATCCTCGTCTGCCACGAGCGGATCGGACGACTCCTCGACCTCCTCGCCATCGTCGGCGCCATCCCGATCGCTGTCGGCGTGGAGGGGATCGGTGCCTAGCTCGACCTCTTCCCCATCGTCCAGGTCATCGTCGTCGCTGTCCTCGCGGGTGGGGTCCGTGCCGTGCTGCCCCACCTCGTCGCCGTCGGAGAGCCCGTCGCCATCCGTGTCGGCCTGTTCCTCGTCCAGGCCCAGCCACTCCTCCTCTAGGTCGGTCAGACCGTCGCCGTCCTGGTCCCGAAGCTCGTCGTGGCCATCGCAGTCGTTGTCCAACCCGTCCAGCAGCTCGCGAGCCTCTGGATGCACCGTGGCGTCGTCGTCGTCGCAGTCCCCATCGCGGTCCGAAGTGTTGGGCGGGGCCTCCTCCGCCTCGGACGGCTGCGCCGCGTCGCCCCACCCGTCCCCGTCGAGATCGGCGTAGAACGTCGCGGCGTGGGCGTCCAAGGGAGCCCAAAGGCAGATCCAGATTGCGATACCCATGAGGCCTCCTGCAGAAGAAGGAATGCACGACCCTCGGAGGATCGGACATGTCCGACATCGAACCCCTCGTGCACTTGCTTCATCGGGAGACCCGGTGAGCCACCGCCAAACCATCGCACGACTGTACGACGAGACCGGCCATCTCGTGCTGCGGAGGTGCACCCAGCTGCTCCGTGACCCTCAGGAGGCCATGGACGCGACGCAGTGGGTGTTCCTGCGCGCGCTGGAGACCGAGCTCGAGGTCCGGAGTCCGGGCGAGACGCTGTCGTGGCTGTACCAGACCGCCGTGCATCGCTGCCTGTGGACGATGCGGAACCGGCGCAGAAGAGGGCACCTGAGGGTGGTTCACCGGGAGGAGTTGGTGGGTCAGCCAGCCCCCTCCGCCGAGGGGCAAGCCATCGACCGTGACCTGATCGAGCAGACCATCGCCCAGGTCGACGACCGCACAGCAGAGATCGCTCTGCTCACCTGGGGCATGGGTCTATCCAACGACCGGGCCGCACAGATGCTGGACGTCTCGGTCCGCACCATCGGGCGTGCTCGCGTCCGCTTCGAACAGCAGCTCCGCGCCACCGCGGGGGAGGAGGCATCATGAGGGGACCATTCGACCGGCTGCCGTCGGCAGAGCCCGACGAGATCGAGCTCGAGCTGCTTCGTCTGGGCGCCATCACGGACCCTGAGCAACGAACCACCATCGAAGCGGCCGCCGCAGGCCCCCTCGGACCGGTCGAGCGCGAGCTGCAGGCGTTCGAGAGCTACTGGGCCGCCCACCGACCTCCCCTTCCCCTACCGACGTCGGTTCCAACGACCCCGTGGTGGCGACGGCGGTCGGTCGCCGCGGCAGCGATGGCGGCCTTGGTCGTCCTGGCGCTCGCTACCTCCCTGCGCGGCCCCCCGACCGAGGGAGTACGGGCCATGGGCGCCCTCCCCGTCGACGTCGTGCACCTGCGCGACGGCGAGCCCGTGGGGGATGGCGAGGGCCTTCATCGCGCCGGGGACCACCTCCGGCTGGCGCTCTCTGTCCCCGCGGACGGCTACATCGACGTCGTCGCGGTCGAAGCCAACGGCAAGGTGGCTCCCTTGGTGGTCGGCCGTCCGGTCCGCGCCGGAGAGCGTTTCTCTCTTGCCGGTGCCATTCGGCTCGACGACACTGAACAACGGGAGTGGCTGGTGGTGGAGCTCGTCGAAGAGAAGCGCGATGCGGCGACCGTGAAGGACGACATGCGCGGCCTGCTCCCCGAGCCGTCCTCCAAGAGCGCCCGGCGTCGATGGGTCCAGGAGGTGACGAGGCGACCATGACCCGCTGGCTCCCGGCACTCTGCATCATCGCCGCGCCCACGTGGGCTGCGGCGGCACCGGTGCGCCTGGCCGTGGTCGTGAGCGCAAACGGGGGCGCGGACGTCGACGAGCCGCTGCTCTACGCCAACATCGACGGCGACCGAGTCAGCGACGTACTCACGGAGCTCGCCGGCGTCGCACCGAGCGACCTGTTCCGCGTCCCCGATGCCACAGTGGACGGGGTCGCAGAGGCCCTCGGCCGCGCCGTGCTTCGCGCCTCGGCCGCCCGAGACGCAGGCGACGAGGTGTCGCTGCTCGTCTACTACACGGGGCACGCGGGCTCTGACGGCCTACACCTCGGCGACGAGGTGCTCTCCTTGTCGTCCCTGAAGACCGCTGCGCGGGTCGTCCCCGCCTCCGACCGCGTCTTTGTGGTCGATGCCTGCCAATCCGGACGGATCCTCCGCTCCAAGGGGGCCAGCCTCGTCGCCGTCGACGACACACCTGCAGAATTCGCCCCGCCCGACGACGAAGCCTGGATCGCCAGCACCGGCCCGGAGGAGAGCGCGTTCGAGGTCGACCGTCGCCGCGGCGCCCTGTTCACCCACTTCTTCGTCAGCGGCGCTCGGGGGGCTGCCGACGCCGACCAGGACCAGCTCGTCACCCTCTCCGAGCTCTACGCCTTCGTGCACCACCAGACGGCCACCGCGGCCGCCGGCCTCGGCTACGTGCAACAGCCCCGCTGGGCCGGCACCCTCGGGGACTGGGTGGTGGCCGACCTCGAGCGAGCCGGCTCCGGACTCGACGCCCTTGGCCCCCTGCAGGAACCACTGCTCATCGTGGCTCGAAGCAACGGCGAGGTCGCCGCCGAGATCCCGGCCGGCGCCGGCGGACGCCTTGCCTTGCCCGCGGGCCGGTACCAGGTCCTCACCCTCGGCCGACCTACCGGCGGCCTTCGGGCTGCCGATGTGGTGGTTCCGACGCTCGGGTACGAGCGCCTGGCCTCGGGGGAGCTGATCCACTCGCGAGGGGTGCGCACCAAGGGGGGCCTCGTGGAGCTGCACCCGTGGTCGGTCGCGGCAGGGTGGGCAGGCGCCGTGGGGGGCGTGCCCGACGCCTCCACCACCCACAGCGGCTGGCTGGGAGTCCATCGCACCATGGGCCGTGGCCACCACCTCGGGCTGCAGGCCGAGGCAGGCGGCGCCCGCCTCGACCGAGCCGACGTCCGGGGCTTCGACCGGCTGCTGGGGGCCAGGGTTCAGTGGCGCCACGACCTCGTCGGACGCCGCGTCGAGTTCGGCCCCACCGCGGAGCTCGGCCTGTCCTGGCTCCACCAGGAGGCGGCCAGAGCTCCCCACGCCGTGTGGGGCGCCTGGTACGGCGACGCGACCGCAGATTCGGCGGTGGATCTGCCCATCGTGCAAGCTGCGGTCGGGCTGGCGTGGGCTGTGCCAGCTGGACCACTCGAGTTGGTGGGTGCGGTGGTCGGAGGGCCAAGCTGGACCCTCGCTCCTGCCGAGGATCTCGCGCCCCATGCCATCGGCCGCATTGGGCTCGTGGTGCCCCTATGACGCCGCCCAGGTCCTGGATGCTGGCGATGACGCTCGGCGCGTGCACGGGCCCTGGCTCCGAGCCCGGGGAAGAGGCGTCCGCCGCCATCGTCCTCCATCTCACCGTGGACGAGACGGACCACGAAGACTGGCAACTCGAGCGGCTGGAGCTGAGGGTCGACGAGTTCGTGCTGACCGCCGAAGGCCCTTCGGGCCCGACGTCGGTGGCCCATGCCGGGGGTGCATGGGTGTCTCTGGTTCCCGATGGCGGCGGCCCCACCGGAATCGAGCTGACCCTCGACGCAGGTCCCTATGAAGGCATCGAGACCATCGTGCACCTTCGACCCGACACAGCTCTTCCCGCCCTCCGGGCGACCGGCTGGCTCGACGAACAGCCCTTCGAGTTGGACGTCACCATGGAGATCGGTCTGGTAGCAGAGAGCGACGAGCGGACCCTCGCGCCGGGGGACGAACCACGGCTCATCTACACCCTCAGGCCCGACGAGTGGCTGGGGGAGCTCGACCTCGAAGACATCGAACCCACCGCAGACGTGCTGCGCATCGACGCCACCCACAACGTCGCCACTTACTTCGACACGGTGGAGCGCATCGAAGAGAGCACCGAAGCGCGCCTATCCCAGAGCCCAGAGTGAGATGGCTGCCCGCTCTGGCCCTGGCTGTCGGGTGTCAGGGGAGCACCGGGGAGGGTGACGAGGGCTTTCTGCGGCTGGTCGGCCCCGTCGAGCCTGGGGTGGAGGCCACCGGCGAGAGGACCCGTGCGTTCGTCGCCTGGGCGTGGGTCGTCGACGGCCAGCTCGGCGGCACCGTGCAGGAGGTGCCCTTCGAGCCCAGGGTGTACGCCTATGCCCTCGATGTGCCGGGCCCTCCAGAGCCCAAGGGGTCCCAGGGACGGGCCCCCGACGGCCTCCGCGACCTCCCCGCGCTGTCGTGGGGGCTGCCCATCTTGATCGAGCCGAAGCACGACGGCCCCATCACGGCCACGGTCGACGCGAGGGCCTTGCTCGAGTGGGCCGTCGGCATCGGTCCGCGGGACGACCTCTTGATGGTGCACCCCGTCGACGGCGGCCAGGTCGCGGCCTTCACGTCCGACTACCTTCTGGTGGCCATGGAGACGGGCACCGGGCTCTCGCAGCTCGGCGCGGCGGATGCGTGGGATCCGGCCGGGGCTTGGTGCCCCTTCGACCGGGTCGTCTCGGGGCTCACCTTGTACGACACGACGTCGTCGGAGTGCGGCGGATGGCGCCCCCTGGCAAGCCCTGGGGAGCGCACGGAGTTCCAGGGCGTCTCGATGACCCCCTGGTAGCGACGGACGCGCCCCGGACCCCATGCGGAGGACGCGGGGCGCTGGTCGCGACGACCTAGTCGTCGTCGCTGGGGTCCAGCGGGTCCGTGCCGTCGTCCACTTCATCCCCGTCGTCCGTTCCGCCCCCATCGGTGTCGGGGTTGTTGGGATCGGTGGTCCAATCGAGGACCTCCTCGCCGTCTTCTAGATCGTCGCCATCGGTGTCGTCCCGGTTGGGATCGGTCTCCCACAGCAGCACCTCCTCCCCGTCGGAGAGGTCGTCGCCGTCCGTGTCCTGGTCGTTCGGGTCGGTGTCGTAGTGGAGCACCTCCTCGCCATCGGTGAGCCCGTCCCCGTCCGAGTCTGGGTCGTTCGGGTCCGTGTCCAAGTCGTCCTCCGCATCATCGGAGAGGCCGTCGCCATCGGCATCCGCCTCGTCATCGCCCGCATCGAGCGGATCGGTGCCATCGAACAGCACCTCGGCACCATCCGGGATGCCGCCGCCATCCGTGTCCGGGTCCAGCGGGTCCGTCATCCAGTCGTCGACCTCTTCGCCGTCGGACAAGCCATCGGCATCGCTGTCCCAGTCCAGCGGGTCGGTGCCACGATTCACCTCGTCGCCGTCGTCTAGGCCGTCCCCATCGGTGTCCGACTCGTCCGGGTCCGTGCCGTACAGGAAGACCTCGTCGCCGTCGTCCAGCCCGTCGCCATCGCTGTCGGGGGCCGTCGGGTCCGTGTCCCACACGTCCTCTTCGTCCCCGTCGAGGAGTCCGTCGCCGTCGGTGTCCTCGTTCAACGGGTCGGTGCCCTCGCGCACCTCCTCCCCGTCGCGCAGGCCATCCCCGTCGGTGTCCTCGTTCAGGGGATCCGTGCCCAGCTTGACTTCCTCGATGTCCGGCAGGCCATCGCCGTCCGTGTCCACGAGGTCGTCGCTCCCATCGAGGGGATTCGTGCCATGGTCATGGACTTCGAGCCCGTCTTCGACCCCACCGCCGTCGGTGTCCGGGTTCAGAGGGTCGGTGCCCAGATCGATCTCGTCGCCGTCGTCGAGATCGTCGTCATCGGTGTCCCGCTCGTCCGGGTCGGTGCCGTGGATCAGGACCTCGTCGCCGTCGGTGAGGCCATCGCCGTCGGTGTCCGGATCCAAGGGATCGATGTCCAGCCCCACCTCCATCCCGTCGTCCAGACCGTCCCCATCGGTGTCCGCGTCGAAGGGGTCCGTTTCGTACTCCTCGACCTCGGCCTGATCCGAGAGGCCGTCACCATCGCTGTCCGGGAGGTCGTCGGAGGGATCCAGGGGATCGGTGCCATCGACATCCACCTCCTGTCCATCCAGGATGCCACCGCCATCGGTGTCCGGATCGAGCGGGTCCGTGCCGAAGTCGGTGAGCTCCTCGCCGTCCTCCAGTCCGTCGTCGTCGGTGTCGTCGTCGAGGGGGTCGGTGTGGATGCTGGTCACCTCCACGAAGTCGGAGAGCCCATCACCATCGGTGTCCGAGTCGTCGGGGTCCGTGCCGTACACGTGGACCTCCTCGCCATCCATCAGACCATCGCCGTCGGTGTCCGGGTCGAGGGGATCTGCGTCGTGACCACCTTCGTCGCCATCGAGGAGCCCGTCACCGTCGGTGTCCGGGTCGAGGGGGTCGGTGCCCAGCTCCAGCTCCTCCTCATCGGTGAGCCCGTCGCCGTCGCTGTCCCCAGGCACGGGCACGAACCCCGTGTCCGTGTCCGTGTCCGTGTCCGTGTCCGTGTCCGTGTCCGTGTCCGTGTCGGTGTCGGTGTCGGCGTCCGTGTCCGCGTCCGTGTCCGTGTCCGTGTCCGTGTCCGGCTGCGCGAACATGTCGGTGGGGACGACGTCACCTCCCTCTGCCCCTTTCGAACCTCTGCTGCATGCCGCGAGCAACGCGACCATGATGATGATGCCACCGTTCCTGAACATCGGACCTCCTGTCTGCTTCGGTCAGGTGAATGCACCAGCGGCGGAGATTCGGACACCAAACCCCATCCACGGGCCCACGGTCGTCGACCGTCGCCGCCAGACCCATGGGGCGAGCCGCCGCGCGACAGTGCCTCCACGCGAACGGCTTTCCCCTCGTGCTGCCGCAGCTCACGACGTCACGGCGACCCGCTGGGGCGATGGGCTCCTCGCCGGCTGGGAGGCGGGCTCTGCTCCCCGTGGCCTTCCTCGGCGACCGGGACCCTGGCGAGGCATAGCGCCTCGGTCGCGCTACATACGGTCATGGAGCTCGCGACCCACGCCCTCTCCGCACGCAGCCGTTGGCTCCCTGAAGTCCACGACACGCTCTGGCGGTGGCTCCCCAAGCACCCCCTCCCCATGCGGGCCGTGTTCGACCGGTGCTGGCTGCTCACCTGGCGGGTCGAGCCCGACGCGATGCAGCGGCATCTCCCCGACGGCCTGAGCCCGTGGCTCCACGACGGCAGCGCCTGGCTCTCCGTCGTCGTGGCCCGCATGAGCGACATGCGCCCCAGCTTCCTGCCCAGGCCCTTCGGCGTCCCCTTCGATCAGGTGGTGTACCGGGCCGTGGTCACCCGCGGGGACGAGCGAGGGGTGTACTTCCTGCGCACCGACGCCAACCACCGCCTCTACGCGTGGGGAGGCGACCTGCTCACCCACTTCCACTTCCACCACGCCCCCATCGACATCACCGGAGAGGGCGCCGAGGCCACCATCGAGGCCCATCCACCCGACGCCGCCTTCCGCGCGCGCTTCGTCGACGTCGAACCCGCCGACGTCCTGTCCGGGCTCCCCTTCCCCACGGTCGACGCCGTACGCACCGAGCTGTGCGACCTGTTCCACGCCTTCTCGGTGCACCCCCGAACCGGGCAGCCGGGTCAGGTCCGCGTGTCACGGCCGGCGTGGCCCATCCACCTCGTGGAGCCTAGGGACGTGCACGCCCCGTGGATGACCGACGTGCTCTTCCCGGGCGCCTGCACGCCGAGCCACGGCGTCTACACCTGGGACGTGCCCTACCGCTGGACCGCCATGACCCGGGAGCCTGCTCCATGATCCTCTCCGACCACACCGACCATCGCCCCTGGCCCCTGCCCGACGCTCCTTGGGTCATGCACCAGGCGTGGAACGACTTCCTGTTCACCCACGTCCCGGTCGACCCCGCCGCGGTGCGTGCCCTGGTGCCCGATCCTCTCGAGCTGCAGCTGCACGACGGCACCTGCTACCTCGGCATCATCCCGTTCCACATGACGGACGTACGGCCCCGAGGCACGGTCAACGTGCCGGGCCTCTCGGCCTTTCCCGAGCTCAACGTCCGTGCCTACGTCACCTACGGCGGGCGTTCCGGCGTGTTCTTCCTCTCCCTGGAGGCCCACAACCGCCTGGCCGTGGAGACCGCACGGCTCACCTACGACCTGCCCTATTACGCTGCCGACATGCACTGGGAGCGGGTCGGCCGCACGGTCCACTACCGCGCTCGGCGCACGGACACGCGGGGGCCCGCGGCCGCCTGGGAGGGGCGCTACACCCCCGAGGGGGATCCCTTCTTCGCCCCTGCGGGCTCGCTGGAGCGCTGGCTGTCGGAGCGCTACTGCCTGTTCACGGTCGACGCGGGGGGCCAGGTGTGGCTCACCGACGTCCACCACATGCCTTGGCCGCTCCGCCGGGTGCACGTCGAGGTGGACACCAACACCATGGCCGCTGCCCACGGCCTCGCCGCCGACGGCCCGATGCACACGATGTACAGCCCCGGGGTGGATGTGTTGGTCTGGACGCCGCGCCGCTTCGGGCCCTGACCCCTGACATCGAGCTACGAGCGTCGATGCACGAACCTCCCCGCGTCGACGTTCCCCCGGACCACCTGACCGAAGGCGTGGTCCCCCAGCTGCTGCTGCTCGCAGCGCTGCTCCCCACCCCCTTCGCCCTGAGCCAGCACGCCCTAGGCGACGGCCGTTTCCTCGGACTCCCGGACGCTGCCTGGCTCGCCATCGCCGTGGCCGTGCCGGTCGTGCACCAGATGCTCGTCTTGGTGGGCTGGCGTCTGCAGCTTCGCGTCCGCGTCTTCACCCGCCTGTTCGGCGACGCAGACCTCGCCGTGTGGGGAGCGCTCTTCCTCCCGCTGCTCGTGGCCCGCCCCCTGACGGTGCTCGGCCTCGGCCTCGCGGACGCGGGCTCCCTCGGGTCTCCTTGGGCCCTCTCAGCCGTGCTGGGCACCGCCCTCGCCCTGCCCGCCGCCTACACCCTATGGTCCGTGCACCGCTACTTCGGCATCCCGCGGGCCCTCGGCGGCGACCACTTTCGCGAAGCCTACCGACAGCTCCCGATGGTGAACGAAGGCGCGTTCCGTTGGAGCGGCAACGCCATGTACACCTTCGCCTTCCTCGGGCTGTGGTCCATCGCCCTGCTGACGAACAGCTGGGCGGCTCTGACTGCTTGCTTGTTCCAGCACGCGTACATCTGGGTCCACTGGTACGGCACCGAGCAGCCCGACATGCAGCTGCTGTACGGCACGAAGGACTAGACGCCACCTCCAGGTCCAAGGTCCAAGGTCCAAGGTCCAAGGTCCAAGGTCCAAGGTCCAAGGTCCAGGGTCCAGGGTCCAGGGTCCAGTTCCCGGGTCCGGGTCCGGGTCCAGGGTCCGGGGTCCGGGTCCAGGGTCCGGGCCCAGCTCCTCCTCAGACCCCCAACACCGCCCGCAGCCCCTCCACATGCACCCGATGGCTCCCCCGCCGCACCACCACGTGCGCCGCCAACGGCTCGACCAAGGCCAGATCCCCAATCGCGTCGAGCAGCTTGTGCGCCACAGCCTCCCGAGCCACCGCGTCCGACGAGGACCCGGCCCTCCGCCGCGGCACGACCAGGGTGTTGACCTCCGAGGCCCCCACCCCTCGACCCGCCGCGCGCAAGGCATCCACCTGATCCTCCATCACGAAGGTCCGGGCCCACGCCACATCCCGCGCGAAACCCTCCACCGTTCCATCCCAGCAAGCCGTGCCGTGGGGCCCGTCCGGGAAGTCGACCTCCACGGTCACGGTGGGGTCTTCCCCCACCCCGAGAGGCCGGACTTCCACCTCCCCGCCGTGCCCCGCGTAGCAGCCAGCGGCCACCGCCCGAAGCCCCCAGGTCGGCCCCTGGACACGCCCTGCCGCCAGCAGCCGCTCCATCCACGACCGCGCGGCCCCATCGAGAGCCGGGAGCTCGGGGCCGTCGACCGTCACCCGAACGTCGCTGAGCCCGGCGCCCCGAAGTGCTGAGAGCAGGTGCTCCGGGGTGTGCACCACCACGCCCCCCACCTGCAGGGTCGTGGCGCCGGGCACGGGCACCGCATGGGCCAAGGTCGCAGGAATGTCCATGTCTCCCACGACGAAGCACACGCCAGACCCGAACCGTGCGGGCTCCACGCGCACGCCCCCACGCACCCCGGAGTGGAGCCCCACCCCCTCGACCTCGACCGGTCCTGCCAGCGTGCATCGGCGCATGCCTCGCCATCACACGGCCCGCCCACCACGCAACCCGTTGCATTGCAACGATGCGCCACGCACGGCTCCCCAGTCGGTCATCAGGAGGGTGGCAGCACGGAGGCCCCATGCGACCCATCCACTTCCTCCCCTTCCCCACCCCGGACCATCCCGAGCGCCGGTACACGCCGCCTCGCCGCGACGACGACGACGACGCCCCCCGCGAGCCATCCCCCGCGCAGTAGGCCTTCTCCGCCTCAGCTCGTCGTGCCACGACTACCAGTGCAGGGCTCCCGCATCCCCGACCGCCTGGCCGCCACCACCCTGTACCGGTGGCATTCCAGTTCCCCACGGCGGCTGCTGGAGCCCTGCACCCTGTCGTCGCACCTTGAACAGACGTACAGTCCCCGCTACTGTGACGCCATGGTCGTCTTCGGCATCGATCCCGGCTCCACCGTCACCGGTTGGGGCATCGTCTCCCAGCAGCGCGGGCGCTTCGCCCTCGTCGACTGCGGCTGCGTGAAGACATCGTCCAAGTCGCCCATCCCTACCCGGCTCCACGCCATCCACAGCGGGCTCGTCGAGGCCCTGGCGCGGCACGAGGTCGATGCCGTGGCCATCGAGGCCATCTTCCGCCACAAGTCCTCCGAGAGCGCGCTGCGGCTCGGCCAGGCGCGGGGGGTCGCGCTCCTCGCCGCCGCCCAGGCAGGGCACGAGCCCGCCGAGTACAACGCGATGACCGTCAAGCGCACCGTCGGCGCCTCCGGTCGAGCCGACAAGCACGCGGTCGCCCGCATGGTCACGGCCCTGCTCGGCGCTGCCCCTCCGGGCCCGGCCGACATCACCGACGCCATCGCCATCGCCATCACCCACCTGGCCCATGCCAGGAATCGCCTGAGGTCCGCGTGATCGCCATGCTCTCCGGCCGCGTCGCCCACCGCGACGGGCTGCGCGCCATCGTCGACGTGAACGGTGTCGGCTACGAGGTGTACAGCCCGGGCCGTGTCCTCGACGGGTGGATGGAACGCGACGACACCGTGCAGGCCTTCATCGCCACCCGCGTGCGCGAAGACTCCATCACCCTGTACGCCTTTCCCGACGAGACCGAGCGCAAGGCCTTCGACGTGCTCACCTCCGTCACGGGCGTCGGCCCGAAGATGGCCCTGTCGGCCCTCGACACCCTCTCCCTCGGCGACCTGGTCGGCGCCGTCGAGGGCGACGACATCAAGGTCCTGTCCCGCATCTCGGGCGTCGGCGGCAAGACCGCGAAGCGCATGGCCCTCGAGCTGAAGGGCAAGCTCCCGATGAGCTTCTCCCCTGCGGCCGCCCGTACCCGCGCCAAGGCCGCCCAAGACCCGCTGCCCCTCGCCCTGGCCCAGCTCGACTACGGCAAGACCGAGATCGACCGCGCCCTGCGGGCCCTCGAGGAGCAAGGGCTCGGCATCGACACCCCGCTGCAGGGCCGCCTCCAGGCCGCCTTGCGTGCCCTCTCAGGGAGCTAGGCGATGTCCGACGACCTCCCCGACGGCCCCCGCATCATCGATGCCACGTCCCAGCAGCACGACCCAGCCCTTCGCCCCCGCCGCATCGACGACTACGTCGGCCAGGGACGGGTCAAAGAGAACCTGCTGGTCTACATGAAGGCGGCCCTGGCGCGGGGCGAGGCCCTCGACCACTGCCTGCTCGCCGGGCCTCCGGGCCTCGGCAAGACGAGCATGGCCTACATCCTCGCCGAAGAGCTCGGCGTCGAGGTCCGCACCGCCAGCGGGGCCAGCATCGAGCGCAAGGGGGATCTCGCCGCCGTCCTCAACAGCCTCGCCCCCCGGGAGGTCCTGTTCATCGACGAGATCCACCGCCTCCCCCGGGCCACGGAGGAGGTGCTGTACCCGGCGATGGAAGACTTCGAGATCGACGTGGTCTTGGGGTCCGGGCCCGGTGCCCAGTCGGTGAAGCTTCCGCTCTCCCCCTTCACCCTCGTCGGGGCCACCACCCGCAGCGGCATGCTGTCGAGCCCCCTGCGCGCCCGCTTCGGCATCCACTGCACCTTCGACTTCTACACGCCCCCCGAGCTCGCCACCATCATCCAGCGCTCCGCCAAGAAGCTCGGGGTGGTGATCACCCCCGAGGGCTGCGCGGAGCTCTCCGGCCGGGCCCGCGGCACCCCCCGCATCGCCAACCGGCTGCTGCGCCGGGTCCGCGACTTCGCCCAGGTCGACGGCGACGGCACCGTCGACGGCGACATCGCCCGCATGGCCCTGGAGCGCCTCGAGATCGACCAGCTCGGCCTCGACGGCATGGACCGCCGCATCCTGCACACCATCGCCGTCAAGTTCTCTGGAGGCCCCGTCGGCCTCGACACCCTCGCCGCCGCCGTGGGCGAGTCCGCCGACACCATCGAAGATACCTACGAGCCGTACCTCATCCAGCAGGGCTTCCTGCTGCGCACCCCCCGGGGTCGGGTGGTGAGCCCCCGTGGCCGAGAGCATCTCGGCTTGAAGGGCATCGCCGACCCCCAGGAGAAACTGCTGTGACCGCTCTGCTCTTGGCCTTGGCCTGCTCCAGCAAGCTGCCCACGACCACCCTCGTCATCGACGGACACAGCGTGAGCGCCGAGCTGGCCGCCAGCGATGCCGACCGCCAGCAGGGACTGATGTTCCGCGACAGCCTCGGCACCGACGCCGGCATGCTGTTCGCCTACCCCGACACCAAGGTCCGCGGTTTCTGGATGAAGGACACCCGAATCCCGCTGTCCATCGCCTTCGCCGACGCCGAGGGCGTCATCGTCCGCATCGCCCACATGAAGCCGATGGACGAGACGCGCACCAGCTCCCTCTACCCGGCGAAGTACGCCCTGGAGATGGAGAAGGGCTGGTTCGCCAAGAAGGGCATCACCAAGGGCGCCACCATCGAAGGCATCCCCGAGGACCTCGACCCCAAGTAGCGCCTAGTTCGTGGTGCAGTAGTCCCCGACGTCGATCGACGAGAGTTCCACGGCCCCGAGGTAGTGAGTCGCGCCGTCGCAGCGCAGGATGACCCCGCCACCAGCGAAGTCGATGAAGATGCGCCCGCCACCAGGGCGCACCGCCTCCTCCACGTCGGACCACACGGCGACGTAGTCGACGGCCACCGCATCCCCGGCGTCGACCTCGCCCCCGTCGCTGTCGCAGCTCACGAGCTCGTAGTGCTCCTGGTTCGACAGGTAGGCACAGGCCCGTTCCTCTCCGCCGTTCCTCGACCACACCAGGAGCGCGAAGCGATCCGCCTCCGTGCCATCTTCCAGGGGCAGGGTGGCGGGAATCGTGAGGGAGACCGGCTGCTGGAACCAGACCTCCCCTTCCGTGACGGCGCCCGACTCGGAGCTGACGCCCACGAACTCAGGTTCGATGTCGGCCGATGTGGACCAGGCGAGCAGCCAGGCTGCAACTCCCAGAGCTTGAATCATGGTGCACCCCCGCGCTCCTCGATCATCGGGCAGTTTGAACGCCGTGTCAAGGCGATCACCAGTCCTCCCCTTCGGCCCTGCCTTCCAGGCCATCCACCAGCCACTCTTGGTGTTGATCGATCCAGGCGCCGCCCTGGAACCAGCCCACCCACGGCCCGAGCACCGACGCCCCGGAGAGCACGACGAAGAACACCAGCCATGCCGGATGCATGTCCCCCGACACCACCAAGGGCAGCTCCGAGGCCGCCCACCCTGCGATGGCCACCCACCACACCGACAGCACCCCCAGCGTGAACCACGGGAAGCCTCGGCGCACGCGCACCACCCCGTCTGCGCCGAACACGAGCCGATCCACCGGGGAAAAGCAGCTCGCCCACATGCTTCCCAGCCGTGGCCCCACTTCCACCGCCGTGGCCCCCGTGCGACGCACGTACAGCGGCATGCCCGACGCCTCCCAACGCCGCAGCTCCCGAGGTGTGGGGAACCACACGGACCGGACCGAGACCAGGCTCTCCACCAAGCGTCGCGCCGCCTCCTCGGGGGGGCCGACGAAGCGCAGGGGCTCGGGGGGTGCAGCGGGGGGCAGGGTCATGAGATACTCGCGGGCCTCGGAGGAACGATGACTCAGGACGGCAACGACCAGGGGCTGGAGACGCTCGATCTGCAGGCCGGCGCAGCCCTTACCCCCGGACGGGCGGCCGACGATGCGCTCCTCGGCCTGCTGGCGTCCATGGCCTGTTCCGACGGCAACGTCCACGAGGCCGAGCTCGACTTCCTCGCAAAGGTGCGTCCCGACCTCGACCGGGAGCAGGTTCGCACCTGGTCCCTCGAGCACGCCTCCCCCATCGATCCCGCGGCGGTCGCTGCGGTGATCACCGACGCCGACGACCGCTGGAAGGCCTTGCGCTTCGTGGCGCGGATGGCCTGGAAGGACGGCGAGCTGGCCGACGAGGAGAAGCAGCTCCTGGTCGACCTCGCCGACGCCATGGCCTTGCCAGGGATCGCGGTCGACCAGGTGCTGCGGGAGATGGCCCCAGACGATGGGCGACGCTTCACCGCCGATCGCATGCTCCGCATGCTGATGGACGTGCACTGGGACGCGGTGCAGCTGGCCGGAGGGAAGCTGGTCTCCGAAGACCTCCTCGCCGTCCTGCCGGAAGGCAGCGAGCTCGTCGCCCGTGTCGGCCTCGATCGGGTGGAGCTCATGGCCCTCACCACCGGGGGCATCGTCGGCCGGTTCCAGCAGGGAGCCTCCTACATCCGCTGGGACGAACTGGTCACGTACACCCGCTCCTTCGGCCTCGGCGCGTCCGTGTCGCTCCACACCGAAGACGGCCGCACCTACAGCCTCGTCGACAGCCGCCTGTCGGGGATCGGGCCGCTGCTCGACCGGCTCCTCGAGAGCCGCGGCGAGCGCCAGGGCAACGCTCCTCGGGTCGAGACCCTGCGCGGCGAATGAGTGTCGTCCTGCCGGGAGGCCTCGACGGCGCCCTCTTCGACCTCGACCGCACCTTGCTCGACGTCAACTCCGGGCGCCTATGGCTCGTCCGGGAGTGGCGCGAGGGACGCATCTCTCTGCGCGACATGGCCTGGGGCGGCTACTGGCTGGCCCGCTACAGCCTAGGCCACGAAGAAGGCCTCGACGAGGTCTTCGACACCGCCACCCGCACCCTCGAGGGCACGTCCGAGGCAGAGCTCGACGAGCGCGTGCGCACCTGGTTCGACCGGGAGCTGGCCCATCGTCTGCGGCCCGGTGCCCAGGCGGCCCTCGACGCACACCGGGTCGCCGGGCACCGACTGGTCGTCGCCACGTCGGGCTCCACGTACGTCGCCCGCCAAGCGATGCAGCACTTCGGTCTGCACGACGAGGTGAGCACCACCTTCCACGTGGAGGACGGCCACTTCTTGGGCACCATCGATCGCCTCGCCATCGGAGCCGCGAAGGACTCGGCGGTGGCCCACTGGGCGGAGGCCGCGGGCCTCGACCTGTCCCGATGGGCCTTCTACACCGACAGCGCCTCCGATCTGGCGCTGATGGAGCGGGTGGGGCATCCCGTGGCGGTGCACCCCGACCGCAAGCTGGCGGCCGTCGCCCGAGAGCGCGGCTGGCCCGTCGTCGACTGGGGCACCGCCCCCGTGGGATGATGGGGCGTGGACCCTTGCGACCTCGGACCCTGGACCTTGTTCGGCCCCCTCGGTCGTGGGGGCAGCGGTGAGGTGTACGAGGCTGAGCACCGAACCCAAGGGGTCCGGGTGGCCGTCAAGGTCGTCACTGCGGCCCGGGCCCGCGACGAGGTCTTCCTCGAGGCCTTCGCCCGAGAAGTGCGCTCGGTCGCTGCCCTCCAGCACCCGGGCGTCGTCATGGTCTTCGACCTCGGCACGGTCTCCCTCGACGCCTCGGAGGCCAGCCTCGACAAGCTCGCTGTGGGGGCTCCGTACCTGGCCATGGAGAGAGCGGAAGGCAGCCTGCGCCGCAAGGGGCGTCCCACGTCCTGGCCGCGCCTTCACGACGCCTTGCACCAGCTCCTCGCCGCCCTCGGCCATGCCCACGCCGCCGGGGTGATCCACCGGGACCTGAAGCCCGGCAACGTGCTGGTCCAGGGGGACCGGCTGATGCTCGCAGACTTCGGGCTGGCCCACGCCATGGAGCGCGCGGACGGGGCCCTCCTGGGCACCGCCGGCACCCCTACCTTCATGGCGCCAGAGCAGTTCTTGGGGGACTGGCGCCGCTTCGGCCCGTGGACCGATCTGTACGCCCTCGGCGGGCTGGCGTGGGCCTTGGCCTCGGGACGCCCGGCCTTCCGCAGCCGCAGCCTCCAGGAGCTGCGTCAGGCACACTTCCTCGGGGACCTGCCCGCCTTCGAGCCCATGTTCGAGGTGCCCGAGGACCTCGAGGGATGGCTGCGTCGGCTGATGGTGCCGGAGAGCCTCAACCGCTTCCAGAGGGCCGCCGACGCCGCCGACGCCCTCGAGCAGATGAGCAGCGCCATGATCGGGCCCATCCGCAGGGTCCACGCAGCCGCTGTGGAGACCGACGACACCCTCAGTCGCTCCGGCCACGGCGACGACGACGAGGTCGGGGAGTTCGATCTCGGCGACGGCGACGACAACCTGCCCTACCGCATGGTGCCGCCGCTGCCCGACGTCGCCACGCTGCGGCGCTCCAACTCTCCCACCATCCAGCTCGTCGGCGCAGGCCTCGGGCTCTACGGCCTACGGGAGGTGCCCCTCGTCGGCCGGGAGGTCGAGACGACGAAGATCTGGGAGGCACTGGACCGGTGCCGGCTGCAGCAGGGACCGGAGATCGCGGTGGTCCGCGGCCCCGCGGGCACCGGCAAGACCCGCCTCGCCCAATGGGTGGCCCGTCGAGCCCACGAGGCCGGGTCCGCCGAGGTGCTGTTCGTGCGTCACCTCGCAGAATCCGAGGCAGGGCTCACCGAGGTGCTCCTGGACGCCGTGAGCGGCCGCGGCCTCGCCCGCGATGAGCTGGCACAGCACATCACCCGGTGGTTCGCCCATCGGGAGGTCTTCGACGCCTACCCGGGTCGCGCCATGGTCGAGATGCTCTGGCCCGCCGATCCGGACGACCGCGGCCGCCTGGTGTTCTCCGGCCCCACCGAGCGCTTCGGCGCGCTGCGTACCTTCCTCACCGCCCTGGTCGCGGACCAGGTGGACGCCGGCATCCCCCGCCCCATCGTGCTCGTCCTCGACGACGCTCAGTGGGGCCCCGACAGCCTGGCGCTCGTGCGCTTCCTCGCCGCCCACCCCGACGGGGAGCTGCCCTTGCTGGTGTTGCTCACCGTCCGCGACGACGCCCTGGCCGACGAGCCCGTGGCCACCGAGCTCCTCGGCCGCATCCTCGACCTCGATCGATGCGCAGAGATCGCGCTGCCGCCCCTCGGGCCGGCGGAGCACGGCCAGCTCGTCAAGCAGCTGCTCATGCTCGAAGGCGACGTCGCGGACCAGGTCGCGAACCGCACCGACGGGAACCCGTTGTTCGCCGTGCAGCTCGTCGGGGACTGGGTCCAGCGCGGCATCCTCGAGGTCGGCACCCACGGATTCGTGCTGGCATCTGGCGCCGACGCCACCTTGCCCGACGACATCCACACGCTGTGGGAGGGCCGCATCGCGCGCCTCCTGGAGGACCGGCCTCCGGCCACGCGGGAGGCCCTGGAGCTCGCCGCACTGCTCGGGCCCGAGGTCGCCCCCGCCGAGTGGCGCGCCGCGTGTCGGGTCGCCCGTGCCCGTCCCGAGGAGGACCTGGTCGCGACCTTGTTCGAGCGCCGGCTCGCCGAGCCCCGCGGGGGTCAGTGGAGCTTCGCCCACGGCATGCTGCGGGAGAGCCTGCTCCGCTCAGCGACCGACGAAGGACGCGCCGTCGACCTCCACGACGCCTGCGCCACAGCGCTGCAGATCCGCTTCGAGGTGGCGCGCTCCCCCGGGCTCGCCGAGCGGCTCGGGCGGCACCTCGTCGAGGCCGGACGGGCCGCCGAGGCCATCGAGCCCCTCACCCTGGGGGCCCAGGAGCGCCACGCTCAGAGCAACTACCGCGCCGCCATGGCCCTGTACGACCTCGTGCAGCACGCCCTCGACATCACCGGCGCCTCGTCCAGCGACCGGCGGCGCGCAGAGTGCGCCATTGCCCGCGCCAGCCTGCTCGCCTCCATCGGCCGCCACGAGGAAGCCCACGACCTCGCCATGGCGACCGCCCAGGCCTTTGGCGTGCGCTGGCCCTTGCTGCGGCCCCAGGCCCTGCGCACCGCAGGCTTCGCCGCCGCCAAGCAAGGCCGGTTAGCCGACGCCCAGGCCCTCCTCACCGAGGCGATGGAGCAGGCGGCACAGCTGGGGGAGGTCCACGAGCGGGCCCGGTCCGAGCAGCATCTCGCGGAGCTCCACCGCCTGCGGGGGGAGAGCCAGCAGGCCCGCTGGCTCGCCCAGCGGGCGCTCGACGCCTTCACCGCCGTCGGCGACGACAAAGGCAAGGCCGACGCCCTCATCGGGCTCGCAGGAGTTCAAGTCGCTCAACGGCAGCTCGACCAGGCGCAAGCAGGCATCGAGTGTGCCCTGCCCCTCTACGAGTCGTGCGGAGCGAGGTTCGGCGTGGCCAATGCCACCAACGCCCTCGGCGACGTGCTTCGCCTGCAGAACGACCTCGACGGGGCCGCGGATGCGTACCAGCGCGCGGGGCAGATCCTCACCACCCTGGGCTCCGCCGACCGCCTCGTTCCGAGCCTGAACCTCGGCCTGGTCCGCATCGCTCAGGGCCGTCATGCCGACGCCGAAGGCCCCCTGGCCGAAGCCGGGGCCGTCGCCGATGCTGCAGGGCGCATCGCCATGTTGGGGGTCTTCAACGCGGCCATGCTGTGCTGCGACGTGGCCCGCGAGGACCGTGCAGCGTTCGGGGAGCATGCCGCGGCCGCCAAGGTCGCACTCCAACAGTCCGGCATCGTCGACCCCGACATCCTTCACGTGCTGGAGCTGGCGTCCGCGGGGGCGAAGGAGCTGGGGTGGGTGCGGCCCGCCGCCCGCGCCGAGGAGCTGGTGCAGATGCAGCGTCGGGCCTTGCCCCACTGAAGCTGGCCGCCACGACCCAAAGGGCACGCTACACTCCGCAGCCTCCCCGGAGCCCACCCATGCACCTTCCCCCGCTCCACGCCTGGTCCTGGCCCGAGCCCGTCACCGCCATCCCTGCGGCGGGCGGCCTCATCAACCAGACCTGGTGGGTCCGGGGTCCCCGAGACCGCCACGCCGTCATCCAGCGCCTCAACACGGACATCTTCGTGCCCGAGGTGCACCACGACATCGAGGCCGTCACAGCGCACCTCGCCGCGAAGGGCCTCGCCACCCCTCGCCTCCTCCGCACCACCGCCGGCCAGCTGTGGGCCAGCGAAGGCGGCATCTACCGGGCCCTCACCCTCGTGGGCGACCGCACCGTCGACCGTCTCGACGGCCCGGACCGGCTCCGGCTCGCCCACCACGGCGCGCGGCTCGTGGGCCAGGCCCACCTCGCCCTCGCCGACCTCGACCTCGAGTTCCAGTCGGTCCGTCCTGGGGTGCACGACACCGATGTGCACTTCGCCACCCTGCGCACCGCCCTCGCCACCCACCCTACCCACCGACTCCACGGTCGCATCGCCCCCCTTGGTCACGAGCTGGCGGAACGCTGGTCCAGCTGGGATGGCCCTCGCGACCTGCCCACCCGGATCATCCACGGCGACCTGAAGATCTCGAACCTCCGCTTCGCCGGCGACCAAGCCATCGCCCTCATCGACCTCGACACCTGGCAGCACGGGACCCTCGACGCGGAGCTCGGCGACGCCATGCGCAGCTGGTGCAACACCAGCGGGGAGGACGACACCGAGGCCCGCATCGACGTCGACGTGTTCGCGGCCGCCATGAAGGGCTACGCCGAGGGAGCCCCGGGCTTCGCCACCGACGCGGAGGGACGCGGCATGGCCGCGGGCCTGGAGCGCATCGCTCTGGAGCTCGCCATGCGCTTCGCCGCCGACGCCCTGAACGAGTCGTACTTTGGTTTCGACCCTGCGATCGGCCGCGGAGAACACAACGCCCTGCGAGCGGAGGGCCAGCTCGCCCTGGCCCGAGCGGCGCGAAGCTCGCGGCCGGATCTCGACGCCGCCGTGGCCGCCGCGCGGGCGTAACCCCGACGTAGGGGTCCCCAAGGAGCAACCAGTTAAGCGATGCCGCCGACGGAGGATTGCATGCGCTGGTTGTTGATGGTGGCCCTGGTCTCGGGCTGCGTGTCCAAGAAGAAGTACGACGAGCTCGACAGCCAATACCAGCAGACCCTCTCGGCCCTGCAAGGCAAGAGCGACGAAGCCACCTCGCTCCAGTCCGCGCTGGCTCAGGAAGAGGCCCGCTCAGCCCAGCTGGGCCAAGAGCTCGAAGCCATGAAGGCGCGCCAGGCCGCGCTCCTCAAGGACAAGTCCGCCCTCGACATCGAAGTGGTGCAGATGCAGACGGCCCTCGCCGAGCTCGCTGCCCGCAAGTCCCAGGCCGACGCCCGCATCGCCGAGTTCCAGTCCCTCCTCGACAAGTTCAAGTCCCTCATCGACGAAGGCCGCCTGAAGGTCAAGATCGTCAACGGACGCATGGTCCTGGAGCTCCCGACCGACATCCTCTTCGGGTCCGGCTCTGCGTCGCTGTCCCAGGAAGGGAAGGAAGCCATCCTGGAGGTCGCCGGCGTGCTCGGCACCATCGGCGATCGCGACTTCCAGGTCGAAGGACACACCGACGATGTGCCCATCGCCACCGCTCAGTTCCCCAGCAACTGGGCCCTGGCATCTGCTCGCGCCGTCAACGTCGTGAAGACGCTGCAAGAAGGCGGCGTGCCGGTGGAGCACCTCTCCGCCTCCAGCTTCGCCGAGAACCGCCCGGTCGACACCAACAAGACCAAAGAGGGCAAGGCCAGCAACCGCCGCATCGAGATCGTGGTGGTGCCCGACCTCTCCCTGCTGCCTGGCTACGAAGAGCTCGAGAAGCTGGGCCAGTAAGCCCTTGGCCGAAGCCCCCGACGCGCCCGGGCCACTCCCCGAGCCCCCCGAGGGCATGCCGGTCCACATCGACCACGACGGGGTGGACTGGCAGGACGACTACGGACGGCTGCAGCGCCAAGCCGTCGTTCTGCTGGTCTCGGTCGTCGTCGCGGCGGGCACAGGCGCACTGGCGATCACCATGCTGCCCCCCCTGGTGGCCGTGCTCCTCGGGATCGCGATGCCCGTGGCCGCGCTGGCGCTGCTGGGCCGCGGCCGGGGCCGGGCCATCGTGCTGCGGCCGGACCGCCTCTGGCTCGGCGCGCCCCCCCACCGCACGGAGATCTTGCTGGACGACCTCGAGGCCGTCCGCGTGTCCTTGCCCGACAGCCGCCAGAGTTGCCTGGTCCTGGAGACCCGCGAGGGCCGCTTCCCCGTCGGGCTGGGCGCCCCCGAGGCCCACCTGCGCTGGTTCGCTGCCGCCATCGAGCGGGCACGGCACCACGACGCCCGCACCGACACCGTCGCCGGCCACGAGCTCTTCTTCCATCGGGAGGAGCCGGAGGCATTCCAACGGGGACCCGTCGACGAGGACGCGCGCCGAGCCAAGCGCCTCAGCGAGCAGCGCCGGCGGGAGTGAGACGGGGCCACAAGGCAGCGCCCAGGGCCGCCACCGCCGCCGCCAGCACCCCGAGCCCGACATGGGACATCAGCACGTGCCCGACATCGGACAGGGAGCAGTGCAGCACCAGGGACAGGTTGCCGAGCACCGCCCCCGTCGCGGCGGCGAGGGGCCAGCGGGCCCCGAGCAGCGTGTCCCGCCGGAACAAAGCTCCGAGCACGACCACCGCCGCCACCACCATGACGGACCCGTAGCCGAGGCAGGCCACGGTCGCGACATGGAAGGCACCAACCCCCGCCGGAGGCGAGAGCGGCAGCGCCAAGCTCAGCGCCGGCAGCGCCCACAGCACGCCCAAGGCCACGGCGCGGCGGACGGGCCCCAAGGAGACACGCCACGGCGCCCGAGACACCAGCCAGGCCCCCAACCCGACCGACACGCCGAAGATCGTCAGCAACACGGACGCACGGCCCACCGGCACGTCGCCGAGATCGGGCCGCACCCGGGCGAGGCCGAACACCACCCCGGCCGCCAGCAACCCAAGCGCAGCGATCGACAACCGCGTCGACCGACGCGTGGGGGTGGGCTCGGCGGCGACATGGGCCAGGATGGTCTGCGCCAGGGGGTCGGGCACGTCGTCGGCTCTGTCCACGGCCGCCAGCACCCCGTGCAGCTCTGGCGCAGCGAGGAGCGCGCCACAGGCCTCGCACGCGGCGGCATGGGCCACCACGTCGGGGGCGTCCACGGACCCTTGCTGGACCGCCGCACGCACCTGCGAGCAGCCACCGGTGTCGGATGTGGTCCGCGTCATCGCAGCCCCCTCCCTGTTCGCCCGTACGGCGGCAACGCGCCCATGGTTACGTCTCCTCCGTCAGGACGTCCCGCATTCGGTGGTAGGCCCGGTGCGCCCGCACCTTCACCGCGGAGACGGACGCCCCCACCACCTCAGCCACCTCAGCCATCGACAAGCCGGCGAACCAGTGGAGCTCCACCACCTGCCGTTGCCCCTCCGGCAGCTGCGCCAGGGCCCGGTCGAGCTGCTTGCGTGCATCCCGACGCCCCATGTCCGGGGCGGGCACCGACGGGTCCCGACGGCCGTCCAACACGAGCTCCTGCTCGGGTCGCCGTCCCTTGCGGCGGAAGTACTCCCGCTTCACGTTGTGGGCGATCGTCATCAGCCACGGCCGCAGCTTGCGGGTCGGGTCGAAGGACGCGGCGTTGCGGTGCAACAGCACAAAGGTGTCTTGCACGAGTTCGTCGGCGTCCTGCCCCCGCGCCATGCCTCGATGCATCAGCCTCCGGACCATGGGTCCGTAGCGGCTCACGAGCTCGGCGAACGCCGCGACCTCCCCGTCGAGGTGCCGCGCGAGCAGCGCCTCGTCGGACAGACCCGCCAGCGGTTCAGAGGATGGTGAGGACGCCATCGACCCGCTTGAGGACGTCGTAGACCTCGAGTACCTGCTCGGCCGAGGCCATGCGCGCCTCCAGGCGAAGCGCCACGTAGTTTCCCTTCCGCGAGCTGCGCTCGTGCACGTCGCCGAGAGCGTCCACGTCGAGGACCGCGACCACCGCCTGCACCACCGTGGCACGAAGCCCCGGACGGATCACCACCCGAAACCCGAAGGGCCCCGGAAAGGTGTGTTGGTCACGGAGCAGCGCCAGTGTGCGCGCGCGCTCTTCGGGATCCGCGCCCGGCTGTGGGTCGTCCGCCATGTTCGTCTCCGACAGGGCCCAGCATTCCTGGGCCGTCACGCACGCCCCTCATAGCCACCCGACGGCCCGGCGCACGTCCAGCTATGCTGGGTCGCGGATCAGGAGTGCGGGGAATGAGCGAAACCATCACGGGCAGCACCATTGCGGATCGCTACCGCATCACCGGGCTGCTCAGACCTGGACGAATGGGCGACATCTACGTCGCGCGGCGCTTGCCCGACGGCGCCCGGGTCAGTGTGAAACTCCTCGATCCCGCGTTGTTCGACAACGACGAGGCCGTGGCGCGGTTCGAGCGGGAGTCCAAGGTCACCCGCCGTCTCGATCACCCTTGCTCGATGCGGGTCCTCGACTTCGGCCGATCCACCCAGGGCCCATACTTGGTGATGGAGTACGTCGAAGGGGAGGCCCTCTCCGACATCCTCGACGAAGGGCCGATCGATCCCGAGCGCGCGGCTCGCTTCACCGGGCTCATCGCCCTCGCCCTGCAGGCCGCCCATGGCATGGGCATCGTTCACCGCGATCTCGCCCCCACCAACGTGCTCGTCACGACTCAGAAGGGCCTCGACGTCGTCAAGGTCACCGACTTCGGCCTGTCCATGCTGACCGACGCATCGGACGACAAGACCGAGTCGAACCTGACTGCCGTGGGGGTTCGCATCGGCACCCCCACCTACATGGCCCCCGAGTACATCGAAGAGTACGAGCTCGACCATCGCGCCGACCTGTACGGCCTCGGGATCATGCTCTACGAGATGGTGGTCGGCCAGCCCCCCTACGTGGGCCGCCCCTACAAGGTGATGGACGCCCACGTTCACGCCCCCATCCCCAAGCCCAGCGACGCGGTGCCCGACGTGCCGCCGTGGATCGACGACCTCGTCGCCAGCTTGATGGCCAAGAGCCCCGACGACCGGCCCGAGACCGCAGCCGACGTCGTCGCCGGCATCGAGCGCAGCCTCGGCCGCTCCCTCACCGTGGTCGACTACATCAGCGAATCTGCGCCGCCAGCCCCTGCGCGCACCGACGGCCCGGGCACCCCCAAGCACTCCAACGACCCCATCCTCACCCGCTTCATCCAGCAGTGGCTGGGCCAGGTCTCCCGGGCGCCCGCCCCCTTGCCCGACCGCAGCATGTGCTACCTCGTCGACGATCTGGCCCCCGTGTCCGTCGCGGCGGAGCTGGGCATCGGCAAGGGCTGGCTCGTGCACATCGTCGGCGAAGACGAGGGGCTGCTCGCGGCCCACCCCTACCAGAAGGTGGTCGAGTCTCGCGCGTACCATTTCCACCCGCCAGGCGGCGGCGACCGGGTCACCCTGGTCACGGGCGGCATCCCCATCGGCGTGCAGCTCATGCGCACCACCGAGAACATCATCGCCCACTACGACCCGCTCAACCCCGATGCGTGGGCGCTCTTCGAGCTGTGGGTCCAGAAGGCCTTCAAGGACCTCGAGCAGCTCTCCTGGCGCACCATCACCCAGCAGCGGGGACCCGCCGGAATCCTGTCCACCGGTCTGTTCGCCCGCTTCCTGGGCAACGACAGCCCCAAGCTCCACGACCATCCCGCCAAGATGTTCCACGGTGCGGCCACCATCGAGCTCGACGTCACCAATGCTCAGTCCGGCATGGCCGAGATCATCGAGTACAAGGTCAAGTACGCATCCCGCTGGCCCAACGCCTACGACGCCGTCGCTCACTGCTACGCCGCCAAGGACAAGCTGCGCGCCGGCAACAAGGATCTGGCGATGGACCTGCTGCGGCAGTCCCACGCCCTCCATCCGACGCCCATGGTCGACCAGCTCTACGACGACATGACCGGCGAGGCGATCCGCACCGCGGGCTGGCTCGGCCAGGTGTTCACCGACTACTCGATGGATGCGCTGGAATCGAAACACTCGGCCAGGCTGTCCGCCGTGTGCCAAGGCATGGACGACAGCGAGCTTCTCGTCATCTGCATGATGGGCGGGTTCCGGGGCAGCCCCGACTACGACAGCTTCATGCGTCGCTACACCGCCATCGCTGCCTACTTCAGCAACTTCTTCGTCGGGCTCCACGTCGTCACCGCCGCCACGAAGCGCGACACCGATCACCCCGAACACTACGTCGGCGAAGATCTGGCTCGCCAGTCTGGGGTGTCCTTTCTCGCCCTCCACGACTACCGGGCGTTCGTGCAGCGCGCGGTCAAGCCGCGGAAGCTCCCCACCATCTACGTGATCAACAAGCACGGGCACTGTGTGCACGAAGGCAGCCTCGACGTCGTCAGCGTGTGGAAGGCTCTCGACCGCGCCGGTCAGATCCGAGTGCAGACCCTTCGCGGCTGACGCCGGGCGGGTGTGGAGGTCCCCCTCTCTTCGCCCTCGTGCTACGCAGGTCCCCGGAGGTGCCCGTGGCATCCATTCCCAGTGACTTCGACCCCGATGGGCCCGGCACCGAGGGCCTCTTTGGTCTGCCGTCCACCGAGCACGACGCCAAAGTCGTGGTGATCCCGGTCCCCTTCGAGGCGACCGCCAGCTACCGCAAGGGCACCGCCGGAGCCCCCGTGGCCGTGGCCGAAGCCAGCCTGCAGGTCGATCTGCATCACCACGCCATCACCGAGCCGTGGCGGGAGGGCATCGCCTTCCTCGACGAGACGCCCGGCGGTGTCGGCGGGCCCATCCCCGAGCTGCAGGCCGAAGCCAGTGCATTGGCCGACCCCATCCTGGCCGCCGGAGGGGCCACCGCCGCCCACGCCACCGCCGTCGCGCGGGTGGACGCGCTGGGCGCCCAGGTCAACCACTGGGTCCACGGCCACGCCAAACGTCTCCTCGACGCCGGACGCATCCCCGCCGTCCTCGGCGGCGACCACAGCGTGCCGTTCGGTGCCATCCAGGCCGCCGCCGAGAAGCATCCGGGCCTCGGCATCCTTCACATCGACGCCCACGCCGACCTCCGGGCGTCCTACATGGGCTTCACCTGGTCCCACGCGTCCATCATGTACAACGTGCGCCAGCGCATCCCGCAGCTCGGCCACATCGTGCAGGTCGGTATCCGCGACTTCGGCGCCAAGGAAGCCGAGCGCATCCAGGAATGGTCCCAGGTCACCTCCTTCACCGACCATGAGCTCGCCTGGGAGCTGGCCAGCGGCGAGTCCTGGATGCGCATCGCCGCCCGCATCGTGCGCCGCCTGCCCAAGAAGGTCTGGGTGAGCTTCGACATCGACGGCCTCGACCCCTCCTTGTGCCCCAACACGGGCACGCCGGTGCCCGGCGGACCCTCTTGGCGCCAGGTGCAGCTGCTGCTGCAGCTCCTCACCGAGGAGCACACCATCGTCGGCTTCGACCTGTGCGAAGTGGGCGCCGAGCCGTACGACGCCACCGTCGGGGCCCGCATGCTGTACAGCATGGCCACCTGGGCCATCGACACCCAGCGGAGCTAGCGCGTGACCCCCTTCCGACTCCGTGAGCGCTTCCTCCCCAAGCCCCTCGACGCCGACCGCCTCGAGCGCCTCAGGGCCTATGCCCAGGTGAACTCCGCAGGCTTCGACCCGTGGGGGCTCCACTTGCCCACCGCCGAGGAGTCCATCCGCTGGTTCTCCTTGCTGTGGAAGTACTTCCGAGTCGAGGTCCACGGCATCGATCAGGTCCCCGAAGGCCGGGTGCTCCTCGTCCCCAACCATGGCGGTCAGCTCCCCATCGACGGCACCCTCGTCGGCCTCGCGATGGTGCTCGAGGCCAACCCGCCACGGGTCGCGCGGGGCATGGTGGAGCGGTGGTTCCCGTCCCTGCCCTTCGTCAGCTCCTTGTTCACCCGCTGTGGTCAGGTCGTCGGCGACCCCGCCAACTGCAGGACCCTCCTCGACCAAGACCAAGCCATCATGGTGTTCCCGGAGGGCGTGCGAGGGAGCGGCAAGCTGTACGACAAGCGCTACCAGCTCCAGAAGATGGGCACTGGCTTCGTGCGCCTCGCCCTGGAGTCCAACGCCCCCATCGTGCCCGTGGCCATCATCGGCGCCGAGGAGACCTACCCAGCCATCCACGACGCCAAGCGCCTCGCCAAGCTCCTCGGGGCGCCGTACATGCCCATCACGCCGTTCTGGCCGCTGTTCGGACCCCTCGGTGCGGTGCCCCTGCCGGTGCAGATCGACATCCACTTCGGGGCCCCCATCTACTTGGACGGCGACGCCGACGGCTCCGACAAGGAGATCAGCGTCCTGGTCGACCAGGTTCGCGACACCCTTCAGGGCATGATCGACGAGGGCCTCGAGGCCCGACCCGACCTGCAGCGCTTCGCCCGTGCCGCGAGCGTGCTGTCGTGAGCCCCAAGACGAAGAAGAAGAAGCCCGTCGCGCTGATCACGTCGGTCGCCGGCGCCTTGGCCTACAAGACCGCCATCGAGCTCGCCAAGGACCACGAGATCGTGGGGCTCTCCACGCGGCCGCTGCGTCCCGGCCTGCCCTTCCCGGGCACCTTGGTGCGGGTCCGCCACTACGCCCAGAGGCAGGTCGCCGAGGTGTTCCGCCAGCACCGGCCCGACGTGGTGGTCCACACCGGCAGCCTCCCCAGCCAGGTGCGCGATCCAGGGCGGCGCTTCACCGACAACGTACTCGGCACCCGCAACATCCTCGAGCTGGCCACCAAGTACGGCGCCCGAAAGGCGGTGGTGCAATCCACCTTCCACGTCTACGGCGCGGTGCACACCAACCACGTGCACATCACCGAGGACGAGCCCCTCCGAGCCGCCCAGATGTTCCCGCAGATCTCCGACGTCGTCGAGATGGACCACGCGGCGACGACCTACCTGTGGCAGCACCAGGGGATGGAGACCGTCGTGTTGCGCTTCGCCAACATGGTGGGGCCGACACTGCGGAACTTCGTGAGCCGGACCCTGCGACGCAGCCGCGTGCCACGCCTGCTCGGCTACGACCCGGTCATGCAGTTCATCCACGAAGACGACGCGGTGATGGCCCAGGCGCTGGCCGTCCGCAACCCCGGCCGCGGCGTCTACAACGTCGCTGGCGAGGGCGCCGTGGCGTGGAGCTGGGCCATCCGCCACGCGGGGGCCCCCTACGTCAGCGTGCCTCACTTCGTGGCCATTCCCCTGGTCGCCCTTCTGTTCCGAGCCCGTGGCGTGATGCTGCCCGAGCACCTCATCGACTACTTCCGCTACCCTGTGATCATCGATGACAAGAGCTTCCGCGAGGACTTCGGCTACGCGCCGCTGTACACCACCGTGGACGCCCTGAAGAGCGTGAGAGGACTCGCATGAGCAAGCCGACGGAGCAGGGGGTCCTGAAGACCCCGCCCGAAGAAGAGATGGCCCTCATGTGCGAGAAGGGCATGACCGAGCGCGTGGTCGAGCTGCTCGAGTTCGGGGTCGATCCGAACCACTACGGCGAAGAGCGCAGCTACCTCTACATCGCGGTCATCCACGGCCACAGCGTCATCGCCGGCAAGCTCCTCCGGGGCGGCGCCCGGGTGCAGCGCACGCACCTCACCGCCGCCATTCGTGGCGGCAATCCGTACTGCTCGGAGAAGGTGATGGACGAGTTCTTCTACGCGGGCACCGAGGTCGACCTGCCCCACATCGGCCACGAGCTCATGCTGGCGCGAGGGGAGGCCAAGGCCAGCACCCCGAAGATGCTGCGATGGCTGGCCGACAACGGCGTCGCCTTCCACGAGCCCGACCGTCTCGGGCGAACCGTGCTCGAGGTGGCCCAGACCGACGGCGCCTCCCCCGAGATCCTCGCCGTCCTCGAAGAGCTCTCGGCCTAGGCGGGCACCCGGCACGTCAGAGTTGGAGGACGAAGCCCTCGATCTGGCCCACGACCTCGATCGGAACCTCCACCGGGGGCAGGTGCCCCACCTCCGGAAGCACCACGAGCGTGGAGACGGGCAACAGCCCGTCGACATGGGCCAGCTGAGCGGGGGGGGTGACGTGGTCCTGGGCGCCGGCCACCAACAACACCGGCACCTGCAGCCCCCGGTACGACGCCTCCTCCAGGCTTTTCGCCGGCGCCGGCGCCATGAGCTCTGGCAACCAGTCCGCCACCGCCGACGTGGTGCCCTGCACGCTCAGCGGCCGGGTGTACCGCTCTACCCACGCGTCGGTGACCACGGTGCCATCATGGACCATGGCCCGCAGTCCGGCCGGAAAGGCCCACGGCTGCGTGAGGGTGGCCGCCGTGGCCAGTTCGGTCAGCGGCCTCCACCCCAAGGGGCCCAGGGAGGCCGGCTCCTCCCCCAACGACAAGGCGCCCGCCAAGAGCACCACCCCGCGGGTGGCCCCCGGCCGCACCATGGCCGCCTCCATCACGGGCCCGGCCCCGAAGGAGTGGCCCACCAGCACCACCTCCTCGGCGCCCAAGGCGTCCACCGCCGCCCAGATCCTGCGGGCCTGGTCCGCGCGCCCGTACGTGGCCTGAGAGGGTCGCTCCGAGTAGCCAAAGGGAGGCAGGTCCACCGCGACGACCGACAGCCCGCGCGCGTGCAGCTCGGTGGCCACCGGCTCCCACACCCCCGCCCACGCAGCACTCCCGTGGACCAACACCACCAGCGGCTGCGCAGCGTCCACCTCGTCCGGCGTCCAGGCCCAGGCGTGCAGCCGGCCTTCCGGGGTCTCCAGCAGGCGACCAGGCGCCACCACGACAGGGTCGTCCCGCTCCCGCATCGCCGCATCGAGGCGCACGGTTGCGGCCAGCACCACAGGCACCCCGACCAGACCCCCACAGCCGACCCCTGCGGTCCCCAGGAGCCCGAGCACCACCGCTGCTGCACATCCCCGTCGCCGCTTCATGGGTCGGGTATACCAGAGTCCCCTTGAACCACCGGGATCCTGGGCCGAAGGGACGGCATGAGCCCACCCGACGCCACCGTACTGCCCTTCCCCGGAAGCGGCCCTCCCGACGACACCGGCGTCCCCGATTTGGAGCGTCGGCGGCCACGCACCCAGGACCTCACGGGTCGGGACCTCACGGGTCAGGACCTTCGAGCGGTCGACTTGACCGACTGCGACTTGACCGGCGCCACCCTTGCCGGCGCCGACCTCACGGGCGCCTGCCTGTTCCGCGCCCGCCTCGACGAGACCAGCTTCACCGGCGCCAAGCTCGTCGGCGCCGACCTCCGCGAAGCCACCGGTGCCCGCTGCGGCTTCGGGGGCGCCGACCTGACCCACGCCGACCTCACCGGGGCGGACCTCCCGTACGCCACGTTCACAAGGGCCAACCTCACGAACGCGTGCGCCATCGCCGCCGACCTCCCCCACGCGCGCTTCATGGAGACGAACCTCACTGGCGCAGATCTGCAGCGCACCAACCTCGAACAGGCGGTCCTGATCCAGAGCGACGCAAGGGGTTCGTCCTTCCGCGACGCCAACCTCAGGGGCGCCCGCATCGCCCACATCGCCCACTACGACACGGCGGACTGGGTCGGAAGCGACCTTCGCGACATCGACTGCTGTGGCGCCTACGACCTCCGCCGCTTCGCCCACGACCAGAACTACCTCGAAGAGTTCCGGTCTCGAAGCACCCGCAACCGCATCGTCTACGCCATCTGGTGGGCCACCAGCGACTGCGGCCGCTCCATGGGCCGCTGGGGGGCCTGGGTGGCCGTGCTGGCGTGCGGCTACGGCCTCCTCTACACCCTGCTCCCCATCGACTTCGGGGCCAACCCCACGCCTTTGTCGCCGCTGTACTTCAGCGTCGTGACCATGACGAGCCTCGGCTACGGCGACGCCCTCCCCACCGACATGTGGAGCCAGCTCGCGGTGATGACCGAGGTGCTGTGGGGCTACGCGATGCTCGGCGGACTGCTCGCCATCCTCTCCAACAAGATGGCCCGCCGGGCCGACTGATCGGGAGCCGCCTTGATTCAGACCCTCCGCCGCATGCTGGGCCTCGACCCCGAGGCGCAGCTCAAGCGCACCCTCGGCGACATGGAGCTGCCGACGTTCTCCAAGACGACTCAGGCCTTGCTCCGGGATCTGCGAGACCCCGACGCGCCCATGTCCCGCATCGGAGACCGGCTCGCCGCCGACCCCGGCCTGTCGGTCACGGTGCTGCGGCTGGCCAACCGCGCCAGCAACGGCCTGCGTCGACCCATCATCGACGCGGCCCACGCCACCCGGCTGCTGGGACGGAGCGAGATCGAGAGCTTGGTCATCGCCGCGGCGGTGAAGCAGGCCCTCCCCGACGCCAAGGCGCCCGGCTTCGACTCGGGGCGATTCTGGCGCGACGCCGCACTTCGAGCCAGCGTAGCCAAGCAGCTCGCCGACGTCACCGACCCCGCCCGCGCCCGCACCGCCTTCACCGCGGCCCTGCTCCAGGACATGGCCGTGCCGCTGTTGGTGAGCGCCAACCCGGAGTGCTACCGCGACCTCATCGCAGAGGGCACCGACCAGCTCGAAGCGCGGGAAGAGGAGCGGTACGGGTGGAACCACGCCACCGTCGCCGGCTGGCTTTGCTCGTCCTGGGCCCTTCCGGACGACCTGACGGGCCTCATCGTGCATCACCACCAACCCGGCGCAACCCCGGTCTTGCGGGCCGCCGAGCACGCCCTGGACGCCGACCCGGAAGCCTTCCTGGAGGACGCGAGAGAGGCCGCGGGTTTGGGGCCCGAGCAGGCCAGCGCGCTGTTGGAGGCGGCGAGGGTCGACGCCCAAGAGCTCCAGGCCGCCCTCGCGTAGCAACGCCTCCTCCCCTCTCCGATAGGGTGCTACGTTGCGCCCATGTCCCCCGAGCTGACCCTCCGCCTGGCCCTGACCGGACTGTACGGCCTCGTGGTCGTCGGCCTGTTCGTCGCCGTGCCCCTCGTGGCATGGCGGGCCCGTCCGCTTCCCGCGAGGAGCCTCCGGGAGGGGGCCGCATGCGCGGCGCTCGTCTGGGCCCTGCAGCTGCCGGGGCTCGTGGTGTATGCGCGGTACTACGACGCCGGACCCCTGCTTCAGGACGAGTTCGCCCCTCCGTTCGTGGACGCCCTCGCGCCGGACTTGGCGTGGGCGATGCTCGCCGCCGGACTCACGTCGGCCCTGATCATGGGGATCTGGCGGGTGTTTGCGTGGCCCGTCGCGATCGTCGTCCACGAGACCGTGGCCTTCCCCTTCGTCCGTGGCGGCGAAGCGCGGCCGTGGGGGTCGGCGCTGGCCCTCGGACTCGGACTCGGACTCATGGGCGTGGCGCTGTCCATCGGACTGGGCCCCGGCCCCGACTCCATCGCGGCCGAGGCCCCCGATCTGTTCCCAGGTCTCCCCGACAGCTGGCCCACCCGCCTCGCCCTCGGCGCCACCGGGGGGGTCGCCGCGGCCATGTCGGAGGAGTTGTTGTTCCGGGGCATCCTCCAACGGGCCCTCCTGCGACGGATGCCCGCCGCCGGCGCCGTGGCCCTGGCCGCCACCGTCGTCGCGTGCGGCCATGCCCTCACCCCGCACCTTCCCTGGGTCGACATGCTCCGCGCCGGGATGTTCGCCGCGGCCTTCGGTGCGCTGGCCCATCGCCACGGCCTGGAGTCGAGTTTGCTCGCCCACATCGTGATGGCACTGGTGATGACAGCGGGTACCCTGTGGGCATGAGTCTGCTCTACGCGTTGCTCGCCTGCACCCCCGAGGCCGACCCGCCGCCGCCCTTCACACCGGACGCCACCGAGCCCGGATGGTGGAGCGGTGCGGCGGTGCCGAGCCCCCGCCAGGAGCACGGCGTCGTCCGGGTCGATGGCCAGGTCGTCGTCATCGCCGGGGTCGACGACGGTCCGTCCACCCTCGGGCTGGTGCAGGCCTACGACCCCTTCGCGGGCACCTGGAGCGACTGGCCCTCCCTCCCCGTCGCCGTGCACCACCCCAACGTCGCCACCCTCGACGACGGAACCATCGCCATGCTCGGGGCGCTCGATGCTGGCTTCCGACCAGTCGCCGAAGCCTGGGTGCTGCGACCGAGCGCCACCGCGTGGGAGGCGGTCACCCCACCGCCACAGCTCGTCGGCTCGGCCGCCACGGCCGTCCTCGAGGGCAAGGTCCACGTGGTCGGAGGGCTCGGCGAGACCAGCGCGGTTGCCTGGCACCAGGTCTGGGACCCGACCACCGACGCCTGGGAGGCCCTCCCGGACGCCCCTCGGGCCCGAGACCACCTCGCGTTTGGTGTGGTGAACGGGGAGCTCGTGGTCACCGCCGGGCGCCAGCGCAGCCTGTCGGCCTTCGTCGACGCCACCGACATCTACGCCCCCTCCACGGGCTGGCGCAGCGGGGCGCCGATCCCCACCCCGCGGGGAGGGGTGGCGGCCGCCGTGCTGAACGGCCGGCTCCACGTCGTCGGGGGGGAGGGCAACGGCGACGACCCCGACGGCGTCTTCGCCACCCACGAGGCCTACGACCCAGGCGCCGATGCCTGGGAGCGCCTGCCGGACATCCCAGCCCCGCGCCACGGCATGGGGGCGGTCCAGGTCGACGGCGTCCTGTGGGTTCCAGGGGGCGCGCCGGTCGACGGCTTCGGCGCCACCGACGTGAACCAAGGCTTCCTCGAGTAGCGGCGCGCCGTGAACACCGCCTCCTTCAGCTCCACCCGCGCTGAGATACATCCCCGCTCATCCTCCTCCGCCCAGGACCCTCCATGCTCCGCCCGTCCATGTTCGTGCTGGCCTTGGCCGCCTGCGCCCCCAAGGGGCCCCCGAAGAACGCCACCCCCGACCCCGAGTCCGTCTGGCTCGAGGTGAACCCGAGCACCCCGGGGGTGTGCATCCCCTTCCTGGGGGAGCCCGACGCCGACGTCCTCGCCACCTGGACCGCCTCCATCGGCGCCCTCGAAGCGCGCGACATCGAGGTGGCCCGCACCACCATTCCCACAGGGTCCACCCATCCGGCCCATCAGGCGCTCCTCGGCGTGCAGTCCATGCTCTCCGGGGACCCGCAGACGGCTGCCGTCACCCTCGACGCCCTCCTCGCAACCCACGGAAGCGATCCGTGCCTCATCGCCAGCTCGGCCACGGCCCAACAGCTCTTGGGCCGGGCGGACGAGGCGTCCACGCGCATCGCCCTCGCGCGCACCCTCGACCCAGAAGACCCCGAGATCGCCCTGCTCTTCGCCTTCCTGGCCCCTCAAGAGCAAGTCGACGCTGCCTTCGCGACCCTGGAGAAGGGAGCCCTCGACCGACCGGAGCGTCGCGCCTTCGCGGTGGCCCTCGGCTTCGCCGCCATCACCCGCGGCGACGCCACCGAGGCCACCCGCTGGCTCCAACAGGCCTACGACCAGGGCGAAGAGGCCATGGGGCCCATGCTGCTCCAGTCGTACCGCTCCGCGGAGAACCCCGGCGAGTACCTGCGCCTCGCCAGCACGATGGGCATGCCCCTCGGCGACGACGGCCTCTTGGCCACCGCCGAGGACCCCGTCGCGTCCTTCCATTCCCTGGTGGGGCTCCGGGCCGACGAGTCCCTCGTGGCCACCGTGCGCACCGACCACGGCGACCTCACCTGCGTGCTGTTCGCGGACCGCACCCCCATCACCGTCGCCAACTTCGTGGGGCTCGCCACGGGCACGCAGCCGTGGGCCCATCCCGAGACCGGCCCCGCCAGCGGCCCGCTCTACGCCGACCTCGTCTTCCATCGCATCATCCCGGACTTCATGGTGCAGACCGGCGACCCCATCGCCGATGGCACCGGCGGGCCCGGCTACCGCTTCCCCGACGAGCTCGACCCGACCTTGCGCTTCGACCGCCCGGGACGCCTGGCGATGGCCAACAGCGGGCCCGACACGAACGGCAGCCAGTTCTTCGTGACCGAGGTCCCCACCGCCCACCTCGACGGGCGCCACACCATCTTCGGCCAGTGCACCGAGGACAGCGTGGCCAACGTGAAGGCCATCGCAAGGGCCGCGGAGCCGGCCCAACTGCAAGCGATCGACGTGGCCTCGGTCGCCCAGGGGGCCTTGCCCGTCCTCCCCGACGCGCCGCCGCCCCCCGAGGCCGATCCAGACGCCCCCGCGGCCGGGGAGGAGTGATGGCCACCATCTGGTGCATCGGCCGCAACTACGCAGCCCACGCCAAGGAGCTCGGCAACGAAGTGCCCTCGGAGCCCGTGGTGTTCCTCAAGGCCGCCTCCTGCCGCCGCGGCCTCGCCCCCGAGCCCCTCGCCTTCCCGGAGGAGTCGGTGCACCACGAGCTCGAGCTCGTGCTCCACGTTGGCTCGCCCGTGCCCCTCGGCACCGATCCGGGCTGGGCCGCGGTCGCCGCGGTGTCGCTGGGCCTCGACCTCACCCGGCGCGCCGTGCAGTCCGCCTGCAAGGCCAAGGGCTTGCCCTGGACCGCCGCCAAGTCCTTTGCCGGCTCCGCGGTGGTGGGCCCCGCGGTGCCCCTCGCAGACATCGGCGAACCCGATGCCCTCGCGTTCCACCTCGACGTCGACGGCGAGCGCAAGCAGTCCGGTCGCATCGCCGATGCGCTGTTCGATGTGCCGTCCATCCTCCGCCACCTGGCTCGGCTCGCGCCGCTGGCCCCTGGCGACTTGGTGTTCACCGGAACGCCGCCCGGCGTCGGACCCATCCGGGTCGGCCAGCGCTTCGACCTCACCTTGGTCGGGGCCACCACCCATCGCTGGTCCGGCCAGCTGTAGTCGTAGCTTTCAAGGTGCTGTAGGCTCTCCCGCCAGGCGAGGTGTTCCCATGTCCGACGTCGCGCGCGCCTTCGTGCAGATGCTCTCCAAGTCCGACGACGTGCCCGAGCACGTGGTCTCCGGCATCCTCGCGTGCCAAGCAGACGCCGTGGAGCCCCTGGTCGCTGCCCTCCAGGACCGCAGCTTCGACGCCCCCGATCATCCCAGCGGCGGCCTCGTCCGCGCCCACGCGGCGGAGCTCCTCGGCCACCTCGGCGAGCCCGAGGCGGTGGAGCCGCTCCTCGACGTGATCGTCGCCGACCGGGCGAACACCCGGCTGGTGAAGTCGGTCGCCGGCGCCTTGGCGCAGCTCCACGAGAGCCTCGACGGAGGCATCGCGGCCCCCGCCATGGCCCGCGTGAAGGCCACCGACGACGTCCTGGCGCGGATGATGCTCGCCATGGTCCTGGCGAGTGCCAAGGTACAAGACCCCGCGGTGACCGAGCTGCTCCGGGAGCTTCTGCCCCAAGACCCCGACATCGTGCTGCCCCTGATCACCACCTACGGAGACCCCGACCTCGCCCCGGATGTCGCCCGGGTCCTCCTCGACGCCGAGGGGGAGCCCCAGCGGGTCATGCAGGCGATCCACACCCTGGCGAAGCTCGGCCACCGCCACCCCAAGCTCGAGGCCCTGGCCAACAAGGCCGACGAGGTCCTCCGTCACGAGGTGGGCCGCGAGCTCATCCTCAGCCTCGCCCCGGACCTGGCCATCCTCGCCAGGTAGGACGCTGGGTCGCGCCTCTGGCTACAGCCGGCGGAAGTGCTCGAGGCGGTGGAAGTCCGGCGCGGGCCCCGGCACCGGGGCGTGGGCCTCGTAGCGACGGGCCGCCTCCACCCCATGGATCCGGTATGCGTTGACCGACACGGGCTTCGCCGGGAACAGCGCCCGAGCCACCCGAGCGGTTCCGGCCCAGCGGTCTCCGGCCCGACGGGCCTCGAAGGCCACCGGCAGCAGCTTGGCCGTCACGTCGCGAACCCCGGCGAGCTGCAGCAGCAGATGGTGTCCGTAGGGCCCCAGCTCCAGCTCGGTGTAGGCCCCGTCGTCGCCCACCACGAACAGCTCCACCACCTCGTGCTCCCACAGCTGGTCGACCGGGCCGGGGGGCGCGAAGGGGGGGGGGTCGGCCAAGAAGGGAGCGATCACGTCGATCCGGACTTCGTCGGCGTCGGCACTCAAGCCATGCACCTGCACCACGGCGCGCGCATCGTGAGGGAGAGGGACGCCATCCCAGGTATGCCCCACCTCCAGACGCAGGGGCCCGCTCATGGAACCTCCGGCGTGAGGAGCTGCTCGACCGGCACGGGAATGCCCCGAAGCAGGTCGCCCCACGCCTCCACCGCCTCGGTGTACAGCGATTCTTCCGTGGATCCGTAGATCGTCTCCGGGGTCTCACCGGTGAACGTGTACGTCCACAGCGGCGCATCGGTGGCCGCGACGTACACCGACACCACCGTGGGAAGCTTGGTGGAGTGCCCCGATGGCTCGAAGGTACGGCCGACGTCTTCCGACACTTCGACCACGAACAAGCCGACCCCCGGCTCGCGGCCGTGGCGGTCCGCGGGGTGCGCAAGGTCGCCGAAGACCGCGTCTTCCACGATGAGCGGGCGCATCTGAAAGCGGGTCTTGGCATCCGTGAGCAAGCCCCGCTCGAACTCCCGCTGCAGACGCGACCGGTCCCCACGCCGGGCCCAAGTGGGTCGCCAGGTGGTGCCGACCACCAGCACGGGCTGCAAGGTTTCGATGGCCAGCGAGGCCAACCAATCGCGCGCTTCCTGGCGGTGCTCTCCGTTGGGGTGTTGCGTCAGGTAGGCCTCGTAGGCCACACGGGATGGGTTCTGGTTGGCGTCCTCCCAACCACGCTCGTCCCGCTTGGACCGGGCCTCGTCGATGTAGCGGCCCTCCGGATACCGAAACATGTAGCGGCCCCACGACTCCACCGAGTCGGCGTACCGGGCCTCTTCCACCACTTGGTCCTCGATGGACTGGGTCGCGTCGGCGGCGTGCACGCCCTTGGGGTAGGCCGTGAGGTACCCCTGGTAGGCCGCCAGAGTGCCCTCGTCGCGGGCCTCCAACCAGGCACGAGCTTCACCACGCTCCCGGGCCTCCGCCACGTGCTCCCCACTCGGGTGGGCCACCACGTACAGCGCGTAGGCCGACGACGTGTCCGTGACCACCGCCCCTTCCCAGTCCAGGACCTCGGAGCGTGCCACGGCCTTCGGCACCTTGGGGTGCTGGGGATGGTTCGCCACGAAGCGCTTGTAGGCGTCGGCGGTGCCCTCGCGCCGGGCGACGGCGAAGGGACCACCACAGGCGGTGAGGCCTGTCGTGAACAACAGAAGAGAGAGGAAGGTGCGCATCGACGGCGTTCTACCACCGTACCGGGGCACCGGGCCACTGCGCGGCAAAAGGATCGCAGGGTGAGACCCGTCTGCCTACCCTCCGACGCCCCACCCTCTCACCTGTCCACGGGCGAACGGGGCATATGCAGAAAACAGCCGCTGGCACACATGCTGCAAAGGGCCGATGCGACCCCCAGCCAAGGAGCGACCGATGTTCGTGAATACCCTCCAGAAGGACCTCGCCAAGCTCGCCGAGATCGCCGTGGGAAGCGCCGTCGTCGCCGCCCAGAGCGTCGTGGTCCTCACCGTCGTCCTCCTCGGCAACATCTGATCCTTCGTCCAGGGCTTGGCCAGCCCGTCCTCGTCCTTCCCCGGCCTCCCCGCAGCTCCCCCCCGTCGCCTCCCCCACATCGCCCCGGTTGTCCCCACGCAGGGCCCCGACTCTCTCCGGAGAGGTCGGGGCCCACGTGATCCAGCCCACGGCACCCACACCGCACGACTCCCCGGCACCCCTCTCGGCTCCGCTCGAGAACCACCATGAAAACTTCACATTGCGAGCAAGCAAGCTTGCTGTCGGGAAGAATCCCGCTCGCCGCATCCTTCGATTGTGGCCGGAGAACCAAGCCTTCCGTGGGAGAAGGACTTGCCGTCGCGGGATTCGGTTACGGGCCCACGTGCTCATCGACCTGCCCGTCCTCGCCCGCGGCCCCACCTGGGCCGTGGTGCACAAGCCCAGCGGCCTGCCCGTCCACCGCAGCGCTCTGGTCCGCCGCGGCCCCACGCTGGTCGGGGTCGCCGGGCGTGTGCTCGGCACCCGGGTCGACCCCGTGCATCGCCTCGACCAGCCCACCAGCGGCCCCGTGCTGTTCTCCCTCGACCGCACGGTCACCCCCGCCTTGCAGCGCGCCTTGGCCGATGGGCGCAAGCGCTACGTGGCGCTGGTCCGGGGGGTCATCCCCACCCGCGACGCCCACGTCGAGGTCCGGCCCTTGGCGGTCGACGGCATCGAGAAGCAGTCGGAGACCACCCTCACTCCCTTGGCGTCCTGCAGCGAGCCGCGGTGCACCCTCGTGCTGGCCGAGCCCCGCACGGGCCGGTTCCACCAGATCCGCCGACACCTTCGGGGACTGTCCCACCCCGTCCTCGGCGACAGCACCCACGGCGACACTCGGGTCAACAAGACCTGGCGCGACCACGGCCTGCACCGTCTTGCCCTGCACTGCTTCGAGCTGTCCCTGGTGCTCGACGGCGAGCTCGTGACCGTGCAAGCGCCCCTTCCGGCCGACCTCGCCGCGGTCCTCGGGGGCCTCCCCCTTTGGCCCGAGGCCCTCGCCAACCTGCCACAGCTCGGCCCCGTGGCCGAAGCGGAGAAGGCCACGGCATGAGCGACCCGTCTCCCACCCTCAACGAACGCCTCCAAGCCGCCGCCGCCTACCAGGCCCCCTGGTGGGTGTGGAACGTGTTCCTCGTCGTCACGGCGGTCACCGCCCTCGCCGCCTCGCTGGCGCTCACCCCAGGCGACGGCGAGTGGGTCTACTTCATGGGCGAGCAGGTGGGCGAGACCTGCGCGGCCATCCAGGTCACGGGGCAGCCTTGTCCCCAGTGCGGCATGACCCGCTCCTTCGTCTATGGGGCCCGCTTCCGGATCGTGGAGGCCTTCCTCTTCAACCCGGCCGGCTACGCGCTGTTCCTGTGGATCCAGGTCGGAGGGGTGCTCGGTGCCTACCGCCTCGTCCGCCGCAACGGCCGCGCCGCGCAGCTCCCCTGGGAGCTGGTGGCGGGCTGGACCATGCTGTGGTTTGTGGGGTTGTGGGCCATCCCGTGGGTCGCCCGCCTCTTCGGCGTGAACCCCCTCTGAGCCTCAGTCCTCGTCGTCGTAGCCGTCGTCGCTCCCGCCATCGACCCACGCCGCGTGCTTCACCGGATCCCGGATCACCAGGTCGCGGCGGGGGAACGGGATCTCGATGCCCTCTTCCTGGAAGCGCTGGTAGATCGACGTCAGGAGCCGGTCGGTCGCCCTGCCCCGCAACCCGGGCTCCGCCACCCAGCCCAACACCTCGTGGTCGAGCCCACTCTCGCCAAGGGCGCGGAAGCGCACCCGAGGGACCGGCTCATCGAGGATCAGGGGCTCCGAGGTGATGGTCTCCATCAGGGCGCGCCGCACCTGGTCGAGGTTGCAGCCGTACGCCACGCTCAGCTGCACGCGGACCCGAAAGCCCGAGTAGGGCCCCCCCGACTGGTTCACGATGCGTGAGTTCGCCATGACCGCGTTGGGCACGATGATCTCGACGTCGTCCCGGGTGCGCAGCCGGGTGGTGCGGATGCCGATCTCGATGACCGCCCCTCGGTCGCCGTTCTCCAGCACCAGGTAGTCCCCCAGCTTGTAGGGCGCGTCCGCCAGGATGAACACGCCGGCGATGAGGTTCGACAGCGTGTCCTTGGCTGCGAAGCCCACCGCGACCCCCACGACCCCCGCACTCGCCAGCCACCCCGTGAGGTCGACCTCCCATGCGAGGAACAGAAAATACAGCGATCCGCCCCAAACCACCGTCTTCGCGGCGATGTCGAACACGGGCAGGGTTCGCGCTGTCACCAACGAGTACTGCTCCTGATGGGCGACGACCCAATCGAGGAGCGCGTGGACCGTGCCCACCACCGACACCGTCCACAGCAGCACGGTCCCGGTCGCCAGCAATCCGCGGATCGCGAAGGGGTAGGGGGCGGGCAGCTCATGGGCGCCGATGCCGTACCAGAGGCCCACCGCCACCAAGGACCACGACAAGGGCAGCCGAAGCCGCGCGGTGAGGATGTCATCGAGGTCCGACCGGGTGCGACGGGTGACCGCGAACACCAACACCGGGAAGAGCACGAACACGACCGCTCCGGCCGTGGCGCCCCCCATGGCGTAGAGAAGGCCCAAGTCCAGCTGCTCGATGAGTTCCAGAACCGTCACGTGCACCATCCTCAGCTGCCCATACCGGCTTACAGCGGGAGGGCACGTACTGAGGTCGGCGCGCCCCTTCCAATTCCCAGCCTCGAACGTTAGAGTCGCGCGCTCCTCGACCCCTCCACAGGCGCATGATCGCGAGCGAACCATGTTGCAGACGGACCTGAACATCGGCATGACCGTCGCCCGCTTCGGCGGGGTGGCCATCCACGACGGACAATGGCAGCGACAGGCTGTCCGCATCGTCACGGCCGAAGCCAGCTCTCGCGGGGGCGGGCTCCGTCGCCGTCACCTCGAGGAGCGCGCCACCCTCGACGTGGCCGGCGTGTTGGGCTTCGTGCGCAGCGGGGAAGAGCACGGCAGCTGGTGGCTCGCGGTCGAGCCGGCCGAAGGACCCAGCCTCTTGGACTGGCGGGCCTGCATCGACGAGACGGGGCGTGATCCTGCCACGGCGCTGCACCTCTTCCGGCGGCTCCTCCAGGCGATCCGACGCCTCTACGAGACCTGCGCGTTGCTACCGGCCGGGCCGGTGGAAGACGTCGTGTGGCTGCCGGGCGGCGACGTGATTCTGGGCAGCCTGGGCGAACTGACCGGGGCCAGCCGGCTCTCCGAGCGGCGCCAGGTCCATCACCTGGTGCGCTGGATCCGCGAGTGCACCCCCGACGCCCCCGTTCAGGTGGCGCAGGCCCTCGCTGGGCTGGGCCCGGACGCGTCGTTGGCGGAGCTCGCGGCGGTGCTCGACACCCTCGTGTCCAACCCGGCCCTCGCCTTCGATCCGGTGCGCGCCAACACCCTGCGCGACGTCGTGATGGCCCGCGGACCCTCCGCCATCGCGCCGCCGGCCATTGCCGACGAGCCCACGCTGCCCCACCCCACCCCGCAGCGCCTCGACTCCGAGCGCACCCTGTCCAGCATGAGCCTGCCTCCGTCGCACTCCGGTACGCCGCGCTCGGGCGCCGTGGTGGCAGGGAAGTACCGGCTCATCCGCAGCCTCGGTGCCGGGGCGATGGGCCAGGTGTTCCACGCCCAGAACGTCGCCAACGACCACGACTACGCCCTGAAGCTCCTGCGAAGCCACGGCAGCGATGGGCGAGCGCTCGAGGAGTTCGGCGAGCGCTTCTTGCGGGAGGCGTCGGCCCTGTCGAAGCTGCACCACCCGAACGTGGTGTCCGTGCACGACTACGGCACCAGCGACGGCTGCTGGCTGGCCATGGAGCTCATCGACGGCCCCAGCCTCGCCTCCCGCCTGGGGGGCAACAGCGCCCTCTCCCTGGAGGCATCCCTCCTGGTCACGAGGCAGCTGTGCGCCGGCCTGGGCCACGCCCACAGCCGCGGCATCGTGCACCGCGACATCAAGCCGGCCAACGTGCTGGTGGCGGCGGACGACCCCCTTCGAGTGAAGCTCGCGGACTTCGGCCTGGCCAAGAGCTGGGACGACGCGGACTACACCGCCGACGGCACCCTCATCGGCACACCCCAGTACATGTCCCCAGAGCAGTGCGAAGGCCGCGAAGCCACGCAGCGCTCCGACATCTACTCGGTGGGCGTGCTCCTGTTCCGCATGATCACCGGGCAGAACCCGTACCAGAGCCATCGTGGCGCGGCCGTCTTGCTGGCCCACACCACGCTGCCGCCACCGACCCTCGAGGAGGCATGCAAGCGTCCCATGCCCGACCTGCTGGAGCAGATCGTGGCGAAGTGCCTCGCCAAGCGGGCATCGGACCGGTACCCCGACGCGTCGGCCCTCGACGAGGACCTCGCGCGCTGCCTCGTGAAGCTGCGCGACCCCGACGGGGTCACGCCTCCGCCGATCTCTCGACCTCCCCCCGAGACCTTCCCAATCTCCATGGACGCCCAACCGCCGTCCCAGCGCGGCCCAGCTACGTGGATGTTGTTGGGGGCCGGCGTGGTGTTTCTGCTGCTGTGCGCTGGCTTCGGAACGTTCACGCTGGGCAGCCTCTGGGGACCATCGCAGCCCGACGCGGCGGTGGGCACCGCGGCCACCCAGCCCGAGCCCGAGCCCGAGCCCGAGCCCGAGCCCGAGCCCGAGCCCGAGCCCGAGCCGGTGACCCCAGAGCCCGAGCCCGAGCCCGAGCCCGAGCCTGTGACCCCAGAGCCGGCACCGCCGGCCGCCGCCGCCGCTCCTCGGCCGCGCCCCCGGCCGCGACCGCGACCGCGACCCGCCCCCAAAGCGTCCCCGGCGCCTGTGCCTGCACCGGTGCCTGCCCTTCCGGATCCGGAGCCCGAGACGGCACCGGCCGACCCCGAACCCGCTGGCCCCGGCGCCGGCAGCGACCTGAAGAACCCCTTCGGGAGGTAGTTCGTGATGTTTTTCTTCCTGCTGTCCTCACTGGCCTTGGCCCAGGACGCCCCCGCACCGACCGCCAGCGCCGAGGCGGCTACCTCCAGCGAAGAGGCCCGTGCGCGGGCCGAGGAGCTGTTCAAGAACGGCTCCAAGCTGTACGACGAAGGGGCCTACGAGCCGGCGATTGTCGCGTTCCGGGAGTCCCTTCGCATCTCGGCGGAGCCTGCGCTTCACTACAACATCGCCAACGCCCTCGAGCGCCTCGGCAAGCTGGAGGAGGCACGAGGCGAGCTGAACACCTACCGAGCCTTGGCGCCCGCCGAAGAAAGCGAGAGCCTCGACCGCCGGCTGGCCGCCATGGACCGCCGCATCGAGGAGGAGGCCGCCGCCGAGGAGGCGGCTCGCGCGGCCGCCACGCCGCCCACCAAGGTGGCTTCCCCGCAGCCAGCGACGCCGGCCCCCGCCGCCTCTCCTCCCGCAGAGGCATCCCGCACCCACCCGCGCTGGTCCCTCGTGGTCGCGGGCGGCGCGGTCGCGGCCCTCGGTGGAGCGGGCGCTGGCATCACCTATGGCAACTCCCGAACCGCCCAAGATGAGCTCGATCGGGACACATACGACCAGCAACGCACCTTCAACGCCGTCTCGTGGGGCGGTGTGGGCGTTGGCGCGGGGATCGCGGTCCTGGGCTTCGCCCTGCCGGCCTCCAGCCCCGTGCAGGCTACTCCGAGCGGCCTCGGCGTGCGCTTCTAGCGACGCGGGCCACAGGGTCCGGAGGAACCCGGACGCCGGCCGTCAGGGCGTGAATGTCTCGACGACCTCGAAGTCGTCGCCGGACGGCAGCACGGTCCACACGTCGATGGGGGCACTGGTCTCCCCAGAGGTGTCGTAGTCCAGCTCGCCCGACGCACCGACCACGTCCACCGAGAGGCCCTCCTCGAACGAGGCCTTCACGAGGTTCCAGTTGGTGGGCCGGATCTCTGCCTCGTCGCCCGACGACACCTTGCGCATGCCGCGCGCGATGTTGATGCCGGTGACGTCGCCCTCTTGGTAGAAGGCCCATGCGTGCCCCATGATCACCAGCCAGGCCGCATCGAACGACTGGGCCGTGTAGGAGTGGATCGACACATCTTCGGCGCCGTATTCGGACGCATAGGACGCCGCGAAGGACCCGTAGACCTGACCCGCTGGCTGGGTGACCACCGTGCCTCGGACCTGCGCGAGACGGTCCTCTTGGCCCTCGAGTGCGGTGAGCACGTCGGCGTTGCGGGCCGCATCGGTGAGGAAGATCGGCAGGCCATCGATGCCGTCGAGAGGGACGCTGCCCTGGATGAACGCGATGACGTCGGTGGCATCGGAGCTGGCGAACAGCACCTCGTCGAAGCCCCCGTACTCGATCTGCGCGAGGGCATCGGAGCGACCGCCGGCGTCCGAGAACGGGAAGCCCTGCGACGTGCCGCCGGCGTCTGCAAAGCTGCTGGCGAAGGCGGCCTCCAGCCCCTCGCCGTAGGCGCCGACCTGGTACACCACGGCCACGTTGGCCGAGGGGAACTGGCGGAAGACCGAGGTGCCCTTCTTGTCGAAGTTGTTGGCCATGTCCCAGGCGATCGCGGAACCCTGGATGTCGTCGGGCGGGGCGGTGCGCCAGAACAAGCCCGGGTCGGCGTTGGTCGACGACAGCCCGTCCAGCGGCGTGAGGGAGGGCGACGTGGCCGAGGGGCTCACCACCAGCGTGCCGTAGGCGTCGGCCACCGCATTGTAGACCGCTTCTGCGCGGCTGGAAGCCGCCGGCCCCACGATCGCTGGCACGCCGGCCACATCGGCCAGCCACACAGCCGCCTCGACTGAGGCGGTGTCCTTGTCGAGCTCGTCGATGCCCGTGCCCTCCTCGTTGGTGCAGTGGATCATCGCGAAGTCACGGCCCTCGAGGCCGTCGTTGCCGTTGGCCTGGCTGGCCGCCAGCTGCGCGGATCGGTAGCGCGCCACGTGGGTGTCGAGGGAGTGGTCGAACACGGTGCCGATGACGAACGTGGTCTCGGGGTCCACCGGCAGGGTCAGGTTGTCCGGAAACACCGTGGTGCAGCGCGGATGCAGCTCGACGGCATCGACGGTACCCGGGCCGGAGTCCTCGGTGCCCGGGCCTGGTGGGTTCCACGGCCCCACGCAACCGGCGAGGCCGAAGAGCACGGGGGTGACGGGCATACGGAATGCGGACATGGTCTTGGCTCCCAGTTCAGCAACGGCCGGCAGTCTAGCGGCTCCACCCATCAGAAGCACCCCCCATCGATTGCAGGGGGTCTTTGGAGCCCTCTGGTGGGCGACGTACCCCCGCAAAGCCCCTCATCCCAACGCCCAATGCATTACGCGCCCTCGCCCGACCGAGCGGGCCCCGTCGCCAAAGGAGCGCAGCATGTGGTTTCGCGTCCTCAGCGGCCTGTACCCCAGGAATCCGAGCACCGATCCCGTGCCCGCTCGACTCCGTACGTTGGCCCTGGTGGCTTGGTTCACGTGGTTCACCTCCTGGGGCTGGATGCTGTTCGACCTGCTCGATGGGGTGCCCATCGTTCAGATCTTCAGCGGCCAGGACGTCCCCATCGACCTCACCCACGTGGAGGCCGTGCTCCCCGGCTGGCTGCTTCGGCTCGCCATCCACTTCCTGGTGTGCCTCGGCCTCCACGTGGCGCAGCTGGTCCACGCCACGAACCTGCCGTACGCCAAGCTGCGGACCATCTTCGTGCTGGCCCGCACGTTGGACGAGGCCCCAAGTCAACCGGAGCTCCTCTCCATGCTCCTCGACCAAGAAGCGGGCACGGGCGGCTTCCAGCTGGCCACCGTGCACGCGTTCGCCCATCACGCCGACCTCACGGAGTGGCCGGCCCGCAAGCGGGTGCTGTCCACCTGGCTCCGCCTGCAGCTCACCCAGCTCGACGCCGTGGTCCACGCCGGCCACGACATCATCGACTTCGAGGGCCGACGGGAGCGCGTGCAGGATCTCTCCATGCGGATGCAGGTAGCGGATCAGATCCTGCGCAAGCCGCCGCCGACCGTCATCTAGCCGCCGGCGCGACCGACCCGAAACCGCTGCAGGTCGTGGCCCGACACGACGGGGCCCGCGAAGCCCGCCTTCACCTCGTCGACCACCTGCTCCTCGGGACTCCCGAAGAACAACTGGTGGGTGAGCACCACCTTCTGGGCCCGGGCCTGAGTCGCCAGCACCCCCAGCTCGAGGCCCGAGGTGTGAAAGGTGCCGTGGTAGGTCTGGAAGGAGGCCACCGGCACGCGATCGAAGCCTCGCTTGCTGTACACCTCGTGGACGAGCAGGTCGCAGCCGTCGCACGCGGCCATCAACGGCGCACTCGGTGCGGTGTCGCCGCTGATCACCACCCGACGTGGTCCCGCCTGGACCACGAAGCCCAACGCGACGTCCCAGGTTCCGTGAGGCACCTTCAGGGCCCGGACCTGCAGCTCCCCCTCCTCGAACACCACACCCCCTTCCGTTTCCAGGACCTCCACCTGGATGCCTGAGGCCGGCAGGTCCTCGACCCCCTTGCGGATGGCCATGTCCGCCTGCCAGCTCGACAGGATGCCGTCGACCATGGCCTGGGTGCCGGGAGGGCCCACCACCCGCACCGGCGAACGACGCCCCAGGACCCAGGCGCCGAGGAGCAGGTCCGGGAGGCCGGTCGTGTGGTCGCTGTGGAGGTGGGTGAGGAAGACGTGGCGGTAGCTCTCGGGGGACAGCGCCCGCAGCCGGTGCCGATCCGCCGCCGCCTGCGCCTGCCGCACCACCCCGGGGCCCGCGTCGAAGAGCAGCGGCAGCCCGTCGACCACGACGGCGGTCGCAGGCCCCTGCCGCTCGGGGTCGGGGATTGGGGTGCCGGTGCCAAGCAGCACCACGTCCACGTGGGGTCCGGGCGCAGGCGGGGGCGCCTCGGCCGTGGCGGACGCGGCCATCGCGGGCGTGTCGTCGGCCAGGGTGCCTTCCACGAGCACCCCGCGACCGCAGCCTGACGCGAGCACCGTGAGGGCGGCACCCACAGCCCACGAAGGCATCACATCCCGCAGGTGGTGTCCGAGGCCAGCACGAAGCCGGCCTGCCAGCTGCCCGAAGGAAGCTCGGGCACGTCGGTGACTGGACCCATCTGGAGCGTGATCCGGGCGCCCTCGCCCTTCCCTTCCACCACGGCCGGCCCCATCTGCCCGGGCGCGTCGATGGTGAAGCCCTGCTCCACAAAGTACGAGCGCAGCTTGTCGAACAGGCCGCGGCTGTCGTCGAGCGGGTTCTGGCTCTCCAGGGCCCCGTCGAGGTTGTGCCCCACGCCCGGCACCGCCAAGGCGACGAACTTCACGCCGAACACCAGCTCGTCGCAGCGCTCGACCGCCATCGTGCCGATCACGCCGTTGATCTCCATCGGTTGCGACCGGCAGCGGAATGCCTTGCCACCGATCGGCGCACACATGGTCTGGCGCTTCTCGGGCACCGGCTGACCGATCACCACGTCCGCAACGTGAGGGGGACCTGCAAGGGCCGTCGTGAGCATCGACATCAAGAACATCGGTAGACCTCCGGGGGCGCAGTGTACCAGCACACTGCTTCCCTCGACCCGTCACGGTTCGTCGTGCTTCCCCCGACGACACCTCGTGCACACGTCGCGCCGATCCTAGGGCCCGGATTGGCGTTAAGCGTGGCCCATGCTGCTGACCCTGCTGCTCTCGTGCACCTGGCTGATGGCGCCAGCCCCCCTCGAGCTCGCCCCGCCGAGCAGCCCGGCGACCCGGCCCGAAGCCCGCGACGACCAGGTCGGCTTCACGTTCGCCCGGGAGGCGGAGGCAGGCACCTACCAGCTCCCCCCGTCGAGCCGACCCGACGGCGCCCCTGCGCCGGAGCGCATCCCCATCGAGGGCACGTTCCGGAAGGGCAAGGGCGCATCGAAGGCCCAGACCATCTACAAGACGCCACTGCCGGTCCGCTCCAACCTGATGACGACGGCCACGTACGGCACCCACTTCGTCGGCACCTACGCCCCTCCCGGGATGGAGGTCACTCACAAGGGCGTGGCCCTGCCGTTCCGGCGGTTCGCCCGCACCCGCGAGGACGAGTGGGTCTGGGGCTTCAGCGACACCCACCTGTTGGTGGGCGTGCCCCTCGGCCAAGACCCGCCGGGCCCAGGAGACATCGAGGTCCGCTTCGCCAAGGCCACGGCCGCCGAGGATGCGCTCAACCACGGCACCTCGGACCGCACCGTCGCCGCCTTCACGGCCCGTACCCTCACCCTCGGCGACCGATCGCACTCCGGGCTGCTCCTCCCTGCTCCAGCGCAAGCCTCGTGGACCGTGACGGTGCCCGAGAGCGGTCGCATTGGCCTACGAGCGACCGTGGTGCCCCCGGCCATCGCCAGCGCCATCGCCAGCGACGGAGCCACCGTGCACGTCGAGGTCGTGGCCGACGGCCAGACCACCGAGATCGGGAGAGGCGACCTCGACACCGGCACCTGGACGGCCGTGCGGGGCGACCTGGCCCCGTGGGCGGGACGCGACGTGGAGGTCCGCTTTCGGACCGAGCCCGGAGCCGCCGGCGACGCCACCTTCGACTACGTACTGCTCGAGGCGCCCGCCATGTACGTCGCCACGGAGCAGCCGCGACGCTTCGTCCTCGTCTTCGTGGACACTCTCCGCCCCGACCATCTCGGCATGTACGGCTACGAGCGGCCCACCACCCCCAACCTCGACCAATGGGCGAAGCACGCGGTGCGGTTCACCGAGGCCCGCAGCGTCGCCCCCTGGACGCTGCCCAGCGCCCGAGCCATGCTCTCGGGACGGCAGCCCGAGGCCTTCTACGAGGGCCCGACCCTGGCCGACCGCCTGGCGCGCGCCGGCTGGCGAACCGATGCGTTCGTCACCAACGCCTTCCTCTCTCAGCCCTTCGACCTGCATCGGGGCTGGGACCACTTCGACTACATCCATCTCGACGACGCAGACCACGTCGCAGAGCAGGCCGTCGACGCCATCTCGGCGTGGCCGGACCGCGACACCTTCGTGATGGTGCACCTGATGGAGCCCCACCTGCCCTACCGGGAGGGGCGGTACCACGGCGGGCTGTGGGCCGGCAGCCGGCCCGACGGGGTCGAGTACCTCAGCCGCAAGACCCTGAGCGAGGTGAGCCAAGACCAGCCCGACTTCGGCGACATCCGCCAGCACGTCGTGGACCGCTACGACCAGAACATCCGCGCCGTCGACGACGCCCTGGTGCCGCTGCTGGAGGCCGCCGGCGCCGACGCCACCGTCGTGTTCGTGAGCGACCATGGCGAGGAGTTCTGGGACCACGGGCGCTTCGAGCACGGCCACACCTTCTACGACGAGCTCCTCCGGGTGCCCTTCCTGGTGCGCTCGCCCCACCTACCGCCCGGCACCTCCGACGCCCCCGTCAGCTTGCTCGACGTCACGCCCACCGTGCTGGAGCTCGCCGGCTTGGCCCCCGAGCCCGACGCCTCGGGCAGCTCCCTCGTGGGGGCCATCTGGGGCGATGGCGGCGCTGAGGATGCCCTCCGCGCACGCCCTCAAGGCTTCGGCCGCCCCCTGTACGGCGCCGAAGGGTGGGGCGTGCTCACCGGCGGGCACAAGTACTGGGAGCGCGGAGGCGCACGGGTGCTCCACACCCTCGAGGCCGACCCCCTGGAGCGCCTCAACATGGCCTCCCCCGGGAGCGACCCGCAGCCCTACCTCGACGCGCTGGCCGAGGCGTTGAACCGCGAGGTGCTCCCCACGTGGAACATCGAGCTGCGGCTGCCGGACGTACCGGAAGGAACGCGCCGCACCGTGTTCGTGACCGCCGGTGAGGACGGCCCCCCTCTCGGGGACGACACCCCTTCGGGAGGCTTCCTGGACGCCCGAAAGGAGTACGACCCCAGAGGACGCCTCGACCATGCCAGCGTGCGGGTCGACGACGGCGTGGTCACGCTCGAGCTCCCCGCCGATCGGCCCGTACCGGATGATTTGGTCGTGTACCCATCCCCCGACCTGCCGGTCGCCTCCATCGAGGTGCGCGTTCGGGTCGCCTCCCCAGGCCTCGCCGTGGTGATGCATCGGTTCACCTGCTCGGAGCGACGCACCGAGCGCATCGCGTGCATCGCCGGAGACGCCGACCATCGCTTCGTGCTCACCACGAGCTGGTCTCCCGTGCCCGGCGGCGTCGAGGTGAGTGGCTTCCACCCGGACGTGGCGGCTCAGCTCGCGGAGCTCGGCTACCTCGACGAGTGAGGAGGGCCAAACGGGTTCCCCGGCGGCTGTGTCCGTCACGAAACCGTGGTGCATCGATGGTGCAACCGATGAAGCTAGCCGTCGGAACAGCGCCCCAATACCGTCGTGGCGTCGCGGCCGAACCGTCCTCGGTTCCCTTCCAAACGCCCACCCGACCGCCACGGCCGGTCCAGGAGACGCCCCATGTTCGCCCTCGTCGCTTCCCTCCTCCTCACGCCCTCCTTCGCCGAAGACAGCGAGTTCGCTGGCACCGAAGCCCCCGTCATCGAAGAAGTGGCGGAGGACAAGGAGCCAGAGACCAAGCTCTCGGCCGAGTTCGGCACCGCGTTCGCCACGGGCAACGCCATCTTCTACACCGTGGCCGGCTCCATCACGGCGTCCCACGAGTGGGACAGGAACAAGCTCGGCGCCATCGGCGGCATCAACCTCGGCGCGGCCAAGGCCGACGCCGACGGCGACGGCCTGCTCTCCCAGGCGGAGCGCGACGCGGACTACGCCCGCAACGTGCAGCGCTACTTCGCCGAAGGCCGCTACGACCGCTTCCTGTCCGACAAGGACAGCATCTACGTGCTCGCCGGCGCCTTCCAAGACCCCTTCGCCGGCTACGACCTTCGCTCCCACGAGCAGGTCGGGTACAGCCGCCGCCTGATCAAGAACGACACCAGCGAGCTGGTGACCGAGCTGGGCTTCGACTACGCCCAGGAGAACTACACCGACGAGGCCGTGGCCGGGGGCAGCGAGCCCTACCAGGACGTCTTCGCCGCCCGCATCCTCCTCGGCGGCAGCCACACGTTCAACGACAGCGTCTCAGTGTCGAACACCTTCGAGTACTACCAGAACGTCGTCGACTTCAACGACGTCCGGATCCTGAACACCGCGGCCCTGACCACGACGCTGTCCGGCAAGCTCTCGCTGAAGCTCTCCCACAGCCTCATCTTCGACAACGTGCCCGTCGAAGGCTTCGTGTCGCTCGATCAGACCACCATGGCCACCCTGGTCGCCAGCATCCTCTGACCCACGGCCGCACTGCCCCCGAGCCCCTCTGCCGTGCCAGTGGGCAGGGGCAGCTGCGGCTGGACAACTGGTTTGTTCGCGGCATATGCGCGAGCCCCTCTTCTGCATTTATCTCATCATCAAGGATTCCAAATGACCCCCGAACAGATTGCGATGTGGACCGACAAGGGCATCGAATGGGCGCTGCTGGGTGGCCAGGCGCTGCTCGTCCTCGTCATCGGTTGGATCGTCTCCAACATGTTCTACAGCCGCACCGTGGCCATGATCCAGGCCCGTGGCCTGGACCTCGCCCTCGGTCGTTTCCTCGCCCAGATGGTGCGCTGGAGCATCCTCGGCGCCACCATCATCGCCGCCCTGGGCATCGTGGGCGTCGAGGTCATGGGCCTCATGGCCGTGTTCGCCTCCGCCGGTGTGGCCGTGGGCCTCGCCCTGCAGGGCAACCTGTCGAACTTCGCCTCGGGCGTCATGATCCTCATCTTCCGGCCCTTCGATGTGGGTGACGTGATCACCGCCGGCGGCTCCACCGGTGGCGTGCAGGAGATCGGGCTCTTCGCCACGACCCTCCACACCCCGGGCAACGAGAAAATCATCGTTCCCAACTCCGCCATCACCGGCGGCTCCATCGAGAACCTCACCACCCTCGGGATTCGCCGCGCCGCCATCGACGTGGGCGTGGCCTACGGCAGCGACGCCGTGAAGGTGATGGGCATCCTCAAGGAAGCGGCGGACAGCTGCGACCTCGTGATCGGCGAGCCGGCCACCGCCGTCGCATTCACCGGACTGGGCGCCAGCAGCGTGGACTTCACCGTGCTGGTGTGGGCCAAGAGCGGCGACTGGGTCGGCGTGCAGGGCCAGGTGCGTCACGCCTGCTACGACGCACTGAACGAAGCCGGCATCGACATCCCGTTCAACCAGATCGTGGTGCACAACGCCTGATCTGCGCCCCCGGGCCAGAAAGGATGGGTCACGCCGGCAACGGCGTGGCCCATTCGTGCTCAGGGGATAGCCCCCCGACCTCCACAAGGAGGGAGGCTCCCCATGCCCGACCATGCCTGGCGCTTCGTGCGCGCCGGCGGCTTCGACCAGGTCGCCATCGACACCGCAGACGACCTGCGCCACCTGGCGGAGCTCGATCAGAAGCTGTGGGTGGCCCTCGCCTGCCCCGTGAAGGGCAACGAGCTCGACGACCGCACCCTCGCCCTCGTCGACCGCGACCACGACGGCCGCATCCGCGCCCCGGACCTGATCGCCGCCATCGCCTGGATCGACGACAAGCTCACCGATCTGTCCGCCGTGCTGGCCAGCAAGGACGCACTCGCCCTCGACGGCATCGCCGACCCCACCATCCAGTCCAGCGCGAGGCACATCCTCGAGAGCAGTGGCCAAGGCGGATTCAGCCACATCACCGTGGCAGACACCGCCAAGGCCAGAGAGGTGCTCGACGCCCAGCCCTTCAATGGCGACGGCGTGGTGCCTCCCAGCGCCGCTGCCGACCCCGACGTGGCTCAGGCCATGCAGGACGCCCTGGACACCGTGGGCGGCAGGGCCGACCGCAGCGGCGAGCAGGGCTTGAACGGGGAGGACGTGGAGGGATTCTGGGCGGCCCTGACCGCCTACGAAGCCTGGTGGCGGAAGGCCGAAGAGGACGAGGACGAGGTGGTGCCCCTGGGGGATCAGACCGCCCCGGCCGTGGAGGCGTTCGCCACCGTGAAGGCCAAGATCGATGACTTCTTCACCCGCTGCGACCTGGCGGCCTTCGACCCCCGCGCGGGCGCCCACCTCGCCGGCGCGGAAGCGGAGTGGGGCGAGATGGCGGGGCGCACCCTCGCCCCGAGCGACGAGGACATCCGCCGCTTTCCGCTGTCGGCCATCGCGCCGGGGGCGAACCTGCCGCTCGCCGAGGGACTCAACCCCGCGTGGCAGGCCCCCGTCGCCTCCTTCGTGGCCCACGCCGTGGCGCCCCTCCTCGGCGATCGAACCGAGCTGGACCCGGGCACCTGGACCGACCTCAAGCAGCGCTTCGCCGCCTACGAGGCCTGGCTCGCCGACAAAGCGGGCGCCGAGGTGGAGCCTCTCGGCATCGAGCGCGTGCGGGCCCTCCTCGCCAGCGAGCACCGCCTGGCCATCGAAGAGCTCGTGGCCCAGGACGAAGCCCGCAAGCCGGAGGCCGATGCCCTCGAGGACGTGGACCGCACCGCCCGCTACCACCGCGACCTGTTCACTCTGGCCCACAACTTCGTGAGCTTCCGGACCTTCTACCGCCCCGACCAGAAGGCCATGTTCCAGGCCGGCGTGCTCTACCTCGACGGGCGCAGCTGCGACCTCGTGCTGCGCGTGGAGGACGTGGCCAAGCACAGCGCCACGGCGGGACAGAGCTACGCCTACCTCGCGTACTGTGCGTGCACCCGGCTGGCCACGGGCGAGACGATGCACGTGGTGGCCGCCTTCACCGATGGGGACGACGACTTCCTGGCGGTGGGGCGCAACGGCCTGCTCTACGACCGAGATGGCAAGGACTGGGACGCCACCATCGTGAAGGTGGTGCAGCAGCCCATCAGCATCCGGCAGGCCTTCTGGACGCCGTACAAGCGCCTCGCCGCCTTCCTCAGCGAGCAGGCGGAGGCCTACGCCGCGGCTCAGGACAAGGCGGCGAGCGCCAAGCTCACCGCGGGGGCGACCGCCCAGAGCACGGAGCTGAAGTCGGCAACCGCCGGAGGCGCCACGCCCCCCGCCGCCGCCGCACCCCCGACCGCCGCAGCCACCGCCTTCGACATCGGGAAGTTCGCCGGCATCTTCGCCGCCGTCGGCCTCGCGTTCGGGTTCGTGGTGTCGGCCGCCACCATGCTGGTGACGGGCTTCCTCTCGCTGCGCATGTGGCAGATGCCGCTGGCCCTGGCCGGCGTGGTGCTGTTGATCAGCGGCCCCAGCATGCTGCTGGCCGCCTTCAAGCTGCACCGGCGCAACCTGGCCCCGCTGCTCGACGCCAACGGCTGGGCCATCAACACCCGGGCCCGCATCAACATCCCGTTCGGCGCCAGCCTCACCGCGGTGGCCGAGCTGCCCGCAGGTGCCAGCCGGGAGCTCTCGGACCCCTACGCCGACCGCAAGCGGCCTTGGTGGCTCCTCTGGGTGCTCCTGGCGGTGGTGTGCCTGCTCGCCTTCGCCTGGGACCTGCTCCCCGCCGGCCTCGACCGGGTGACCTCCCTGCTCGACGCCGCCCCCATGGAGGCCACGCCGAGCGAGCAGCTCGGCCCCGAGTAGCGCCAAGACCATCGCCACGACGGGGGTTCAGGAGGCAAAGAGCCTCCGCCGACGCTCCATCAGCCAGCCGGCGGTGGCGGGGTCGTCCACCACCATGCAGACCTTTCGGCCGGCCCCCGACGCGCGGCACAGCCGCAGCACGTCGTCGGCGTCGGGCACATCGGGGGTGTACGCACCCCTCGGACCGCGTCGGGTACCTACCCGGAGGTAGGACCCGTCGATGGTGAACAGCATGCCGGCGCGAACATCTTCGCTCCAGCTCCAATCGGAATCAGGGGGGACCGCCACCAGCTGGCGCCCCGGGGGCAGTGTCATCTCGACCTCCTGCCCCTTTGTACCCCCGGTACCAGCCAGAAACTGTCCAGGTGTTCAGTGTGCGATCGTGACCACCGCTCCGCTCACTCCGGCCAGTGGAAGAACTGTACTCGCACGCCATCGAAGCCTTCCGGAGCCCCACCCAACGAGGACTCACCCAGGCAGGAAGCCAGCCCATGCTCCGGTCCCCCTCCGGTCCCAGGCGACCACGTCCAGGTGTTCCCATCGTCCATATGCCCCGTGACAGCAACCAGCTCTGTCTTCTCGACCGGTGGGAGCCCATCCCAGCAGCCGCCGACCGCTGCCGCGACCTGCTCTTCCCAGGTCGTAGGAGCCCGGCCCCCCATCGCGACGATGCCCAGACGGAGCTGCTTGTGGTCGTCGGGGCTCATCACCCAGTCGCCGGGCAGCGCATCCAGCTCATCCATCCAGCGGGCGGCCTCTTCGGGCTGCCCATGGGTCAACCCCATGCCCAGCGCGAGCAACATCATCCGCTTGCGACGCTCCGGGAAGGTCTCCGCCACCCACCGCAGACGGCGATGGTCCTCCACGAATCGGGGGGCATCGGGCTGCGCATAGAGGAGGTGGGACACCCCTTCGGCCACCATGGCCCCCGTCAGCTCCGCCCCATTTCGGCCGTCGTCGAGGAGGGCACGGGCCCGGTCGAGCCGCCCGCCGCCCCGCCCATCCACGAAGCTGGCTCGAACCGCGAGCTCGTCGAACTCCTCGGCGTGGGGCCAGCGGGCGCGGGCGGCGTCGATCCCGTCGAGAACCTCGTCGAACGCCTCGGGATTCCCCTGCACCGCCGTCGTGTACATGGCGGACCGGAGCATTACCAGGTCCGACCACTCGCTCCAGCCCCCCAACGCCCAGCTGGGGCCCGTGAGGTCGACCCCCAGGGTGTCCATGGCGTGCAGCATCGCAGGGGTGGGTGGCCCGGCGTAGCGAGCATCCAGATCCCGCACCCAGGCGGGTCCGTGCTGCACCGTCGGCCGACTCGGCCCGGCGAACACGCCCACGGAGCGTCGGATGTGGAGAACGAGGAGCTTCCCCTGTGCCGTGGGCGTTGGTGTTGGCATCGAGGCCACCGAGGGCAGGAAGGGCCCAACACTCGTGGATGGCTCGTGAGGAGCCTGCACAGCCCACCACGCCGCCCCCGCGACGCACAGGATGCCCACGGCTACCCCAGCACGGCGCATGCTCGGCAAAGCGCTAGTTGCACTCGTACGAGTAGTTGGTCACGATCACGTCATCCCCGATGGGAATCTCGAAGCGAGCGACGCGGCCGTCTTCGTAGAACATCGTCCCCACCCCGACGAACGCCACTTGAGCTGGGATGCAGTCCTCGGCGTAGGTGTTCACGACGGTGGTGACCGTGCCGCTGGCGTCCTCGTAGGAGGTGTACAGGCCACAGTCGTCGTAGGTGATGACATCGGTGAGGCCATCCCGGATGGCGCGCCCCTCGGTCAGCAGGCCACCCACAAGGTCGTACTCGAAGGTCCAGGCCTCGGTGGTCTCGTAGCCGCAGCCGTCCAGACGCGCGATGTCCCACGACAGCTGGCGCTCCCCTTCGTCGTAGGTGGTGTGCCGGGTCTCCGACGCCATGCCGACCGTGCAGTCCCCATCGGTCACGGCCTCGTAGTCCAAGAACGTGCGCACGCTATCGGTCGCCTTGCCATCGACCCGTGTGTAGATCGTGTTGGCATCGGTCCGCAGGTTCCCGTCGACGTTCAGGGTCTCCTTGATGATCCAGCCATCCGCGTCGTAGACCACGGTGAGGCTGTACGAGCTGTCGGTGGTCTGGGTACAGCCTGCGTACTTCAGGCGTCGGGCCCGCTCGTACTCGGCGGCCAGATCCGACGCAGGGGGAAGGTCGTCGTCGTCGTCGTCGCCCGCGGTGTCATCGTCGTCGTCGCCCGCGGTGTCATCGTCGTCGTCGTCGCCGGACGTGTCGTCGTCGTCGTCGTCGCCGACCGTGACGTCGTCGTCGTCGTCGCCGGCCTTCTCGCCATCGCCGCTGCACGCCGTGAGCGCCAAGGCCAGACCCAACCATCCGAAACGCATCGTCCCTCCGTTGCCAACCACGGTAGCACCCAGCGGCCCCATCGGCGGGGCGCCTTGCCGCTGAATCAGAAGTCCCCCGTCGCCGGCCCGTAGCCGAGGGTCAGGCCCACCCATGGCGAGCCGCCCTGCCCCGTCAGCCGCACGTCGTAGCCGCCGTGGAGCCCCAGCAGCCAGCCGAACACCTGCTCGTCCCGGCGCCAGAGCAGCAGCGACGCCTCGGGGGAGACCGCGCCGAGGGCGACACTCCCGTCCCGGAACCCGACGTTGAGCATCGACGCGCCTCCGCAGGCCGACAGGGTCCACTCGTGGTTCGTCTCGAAGTGACAGATCTGAGGGGCCACGGAGGCATCGAAGCCATCGACGCCGCGACGAGAGCGGGCCTGCACCCCCAGGCCGTTGCGGAAGCCATCGGCGTCGGGGGCCAGAGACGCCGAGCTCACCACCATCACCTCGGGGGAGGTCGGCGCCTGGGCGTCCATCGCAGCCCCCAGCCCCACCTGGGCATGGCCCACGCACCCCATCGACATCCCCACCAGTCCCAGCCACCAACGCATGGCACCTCCACCCTCTCTGCTGTCACCTCAGCGGGTCGACGGCAGGCGAGCAGGAGATGAAGCGGGTGTGAACCGCTCAGCGGGAGAGGCGGCCGAAGGCGAGGCTCGCGACCAGGCCCACGGCAGCGAAGCCGGCCAGCACCAGGAAGAGGTGCTGGTGGCCGGTTGCTCCGGGGGCGCCGTCGAGGAGCATGCCCATCAGGGGGCCCATGAACACATCGGGGGTGTAGCCGAGCACGCTCACGGTCCCGACGGCCGCGCCGGTCTGGGCCAAGGGGATGCCCGCCTCTTGGGTGAGGGCGAAGTACACGCCGCGCAGCGCGTAGACCGCAGCCCCTGTGCCGACGACCCCGGACAGGACCAGGGGGACGAGCGGCCCCATGGTGCCGGACGCAACGGCCAGGTCGGCGAGGAGCAGCACCACGAAGGCGCCGGCCACCGTGCGCCAGCCGCCGATGCGGTCCGCCAGCAGGCCCGCGGCCACCGCGCTCACCGGCCGCAGCCAGAAGCTCAGGGTGCCCAGGCCCGCGGACTGCACCTCGGACCAGCCCAGCACCTCCGAGGCGAGGAGCGAGGTGTCGTCGGTGCCCTTGTACCCGACGTAGGCACACACCACGATCACGGCCTGGAGCCACACCAGCGGCCGGCCCAGCACCGAGCGCACGTCCTCCCAGGCCGGACGCGGGGGCGACGGATCTGCGTCGTCGGGCACGAAGGCGGCGACGAGCGCGGCCGACACCACGGTCAGCACGATGCCGGCGCCGATCACCGCCTGCAGGGCCTGGCGTCGGTCCTCGGGGGACGGGTCGTCGCCGAGGGCCACCGCGAACACGCCGAGGGCCACGGTCGACAAGCCGGCGGCCAGCAAGCCTCGACCGCCGTCGAGGAAGCCGTAGGCGCGCCCTTGCTGCGCGTCGCCGCCCCAGGCACGGGTGGCCCGCAGCAGACCGGCCCAGAACAGCAGGATGGTGGTGACGCCCCAGCCCGCGTACAGCGCCCACAAGGTGGCGGGCCCGGGCAGGGTCGCGAAGACCACGCCGCCCGCCGCGGTGCACAGGAGCGCCGCCACCATCATCCAGCGCACGGGGAAGCGGTCGGCCAGCGGGCCACCGAGGCCGTAGGAGACCATCGCCACGATGCCGTACGCAGAGAAGGCCGCGCCCAGCTGCGTGTTGTCGATGCCGAAGGCCTCGAGGAGCGTCGGGCGGAACACCCGGGGGATGACGAAAGGCAGCACGAACACCGCCTCGCCGGCCATCACCAGGGCGCCGAGGGCGAGGGCCCGCCTCACGGGATGCGACGAACGTGGTCCGCGATGGGCGTCCGGGGCGGCACGTTGCAGGCGGCGGCCGGGGTGCCGGCGAGGATGCAGCCGACGATGCGCTCGGCGACCGGATCGATGCCGGCCATGGTGTAGGTCTCGGCGGCCTTGGAGAAGCCGCCGGTGGACCACTTGCTGCCGTAGCCCTGGGCGTGGAGCGACAGCATCAGATTCTGGATGGCGCAGGCCGTGGCCGCGTAGTCCTCTTCCCGGCGGTGGGCGTCGGCGTCGAGGACCTGGCTCACCAGCAAAAGAGCGCCGGCGCTTCCGACTCGACCTCGGACCCGGGCCTCCACCTTGGCCGCGTCCCCGCCCTTCTTCTCCACGTTCAGGCGGACGGCCGTGCGCACCAGCGCCTCCCGGCTCTCAGCACCCAGCACGGTGAAGCGCCAAGGCCAGGTGAGCTTGTGGCAGGGCGCCATGTGGGCCGCGGCCAGCGCCACGTCGAGGACGTCGGCGGGGACGGGCTCGCCGGTGTAGCGCTGGACGGTGCGGCGGGCGTGGATGGCGTCGTGCAGATCCATGGGATTCCTCCGGACCGCGTCCGTAACGAGCGGAGGTGGCGGCGGCGCGTGCGGCGTGCGCTGAGGCAGGTCGGGACCCTGCGGGGTGTCTCGCCGACGAAGGCGGGAGGTCCCCCTGTGGGACGGGCGGCATGGCGGTGGGGTGGTTCCGCCGACGAAGGCGGGAGGTCTCCCCCGGCTGGGGGAGGGGCGGCGGCGGGGTTTTCTGCCCATTTTGGCGTCGCGCCCAAGGTTATCTCGCCACACTGGCGTCCTATCCGAGCTCAGAGGGGCCTCGACCCGGACCTCCAACGAGGCAAACTACGTTGTTCGGCGCTCCACCGAGACGAGGACACCACAGCGTGGCCAACAAAGCGCGAAAACCTCCGAGACATCGACATTTCGCCAGGAAAACCACCCCGAGTCGCCGGAGAACCTCCCGACGACCCACCACAGCGGTCGCGAGCCGCGCCGTTCACGCCCCCGGAAGCGTCACCCCCATCACCGTGACCCTCTCCCCGTCGATCACCACCACCCCAGCGATGTCGATGCGGTCGCCGTCGATGGACACCACGCCCGCCACCTCGACCCCATCCTCCCGCACCACCACGAGGTCGCCGAGGACCGACAGCCCCCCATTCGGCTCGAAGACCACCACGTCGCCCAGGGCCTCGACCGACTCCCCCACGTCCTCCAGCTGCTCCAGCCGCTCCAGCGCCGGACCGAGCTCCTCCAGCTGCTCGAGGACCTCCAGGGTGTGCTTCAGGTGCTCCCCACCCTCCACCTCGATGGAGGGGCCCGCGTGGGCGGGGGTCGACAGGGTCAGGGCGAGAGCCAAGGGCGTGAACAGCATGGGCAACCTCCGCCCACACCGACGCCGCCGACCCGGATCCCTTCGACCCGCTGGCCCGTTTCACCCCCCGTTCACCGGAGGCCCGGCCCTCGACCCGCGAGCGGACCGGACGTCCAGCGAGCTAGCATCGGCCATGCTCATCCTCGCCCTCGGTCTCGCCCTCGCCTCCCCTTCCGACGACCTGTCCGCCCAGGCCTCGGAGCTCGCCCTCCGCCTGGCGAACACCGATCCCGCGCCCCCGTGGCGGTGGAAGCAGCTGCGGGCGATGGTCGACGCCTGGGAGGCAGCCGCCCTCGCCGAGGACCCCCTCGCCCCCGTCGGGCGGCGTCCCACCCACAGCAAGGACGCCGGCGCGCTGGCCTGGTCCCCGTGGCCTGGGATGCGGGTCGTCGAGCAGGGATGGGAGGGCGACCAGCTCTACGCCATCGGCGTCGACGACCTCGGCGTGCGCTGGGCGACCGCCGACGGCGCGGTCCGGGTCCACGTGCCCAGCAACCACCCAATGTGCGCGGGGGTGGCCCGGGTCGCCGACCAGGTGTGGTTCGCCGACGGCAGCGCCCCCGACGCCTGCGACCGAGTCCGCCGCCACCGCTGGAGCGACGGTGCGTACCTCGGCGAGCTGCCCATCGAGCCCCGGACCCGGATCACCTCCACCGGCGACGTCGCCTGGCTGGTCCACGCCGACGAGGTCCGCAGCGTGAACGCCCAAGGGCAGCTGCTCCACACGTGGACGCCCCCCCGAGCACGGTTCTGGGATCTCTCCTTCGCCTCGGATGGAGGGGCCTTCCTCCACCGCTACGACGACCGGACCACCCTGTACCGGGTCGGAGCCGAGCCCTGGACGGCGAAGACCCGCTGCACCTTCGTGGACGACGCGCTGCTGTGCGCCACCGATCGGGAGCTCACTCGGAGCGACGTCCGCACCCCCACGAAGTCCGAGGTGCTGGTCCGCTTCGACTACTCGTGGCCCGGCGCCGCCCCAGCGATGGCCTGCGACGGCGCCACCGTGTGGCTCGGCCACGAAGCCCACGCCCTGCGCCCGTGCGACGTGACGCCCCTGTGGGAGGTCGACCCGCCCCCTCCCTTCCAGCCCGGCGGTCCCCGCACCGTGTCGGGTCGGGTCGTCGACGCCAACGGGCGTCCGGTGAAGAAGGTCGACGTGCTCGCCGCCCTCGACACCCCCGCCTGCGCAGGCGGCGGCGCCGTGCGCTGTGCCCCGGAGGTCGTTCGCACCCGCACCGACCGGAAGGGCCGCTTCACCCTGACCCTCGACGACGACCAGCCCTGGCACCTGCTCGTGCAGGGGGATGGGTGGGTGAGCGATGCCCGCCGCGTCCTCCCGGCCACCGGCGACGTCGAGGCCGTGCTGCCTGCGGTCCGGGGCCGCGCGGTGCACTTCGACCCCGTGCCCGCGACCGTGGAGCTCGACGGCGCCCGCTTCCCCGTGCCCGACGACGGCACCGTGTGGACCCCGCCCGCCGCGTCCCTGTCGTGGTGGGGACCGGAGGTGGCCATCGGAAAAGCCAAGGTGCTGCCAGGCGACGAGCCCCTCGTTCCGGAGGTGAAGGTCGAAACAGCGCCCTCCTGCCACCTCGACGAGGCCCCCGAAGCGCTCTGGTCCTGCACCTCCACCCCACCCCGGGAGGCAGGCATCTGGGTCGTGGACCGGAACGACGACCACTCTCTCTCAGTGCGAGCGCCCCGCGACAACGACCTGGGCCTGCCCGGCGTGGACCCGTCCGACATCCTCGCCCAGAGGTTCTTCCCGGAGGTCGCGCCCCCCGCTGCCCCCGGCACCCGCCACGACGGCGGCCCGATCCCGCTGCAAGGGTTCCCGCCGACAGGCCAGAAGATCTGGTTCATCGCCCGGGTGCGCGTTTTGGATGGCTCCGAGGAGCTGTGGTCGGGTTGGATGCCGAAGCGGAGGTCCGGCGTGGCGGAGGTCGTCGACCGCATCCCCCGCCCCCTCGCCGACATCGATGTCGTCGACACCGAAGGCAAGCCCGTGCCCTACGCCGCGGTCCCGTGCTGGGACCCCTACCTGCGGCAGACCGGCATCGTGCAGGCCGACGCCAGCGGCCACGCCCGCATTCCGTCCGATGACGAAGGGCAGACCTGGGTCAGCCAGGGAGGCAGCACCAGCCCCTACGTGCCGATCGAGGGCGTGTGGGAGGTGCTCGCGCTCCCGTCCCCTGCCGAACCCATCGGCCTCACCTCCGTCTGGCGCTTGCGCAGCGGAACCGGCGCCGGCATGACCGTCGACACCACCCCCCGGCACGACAGGCCCACCTTCGCGGTGGGCCCCGGGCTGTGGCGGCGCGCGGTGAGGGGGCAGGACCACGACCTCCTCATCACCACCGAGGTCGGCATGCTGCACATCGACGACCAGGTGCGTCGCTACGACCCAGCCACGGCCACCGTCGGTGCACCACCGCCCCCCAGCGATGCGTCCCCGTTCCCCGGCCTGCGGACCCTCCACCACAGCGAGGTGGACGTGAAACGGAGGGTCCCCCTTGCCTACCCGGAAGCCGCGGCTGAGCGACGCCTCGGGGACCAGCGCTGCATGGCCTGGGTCCACATCGACGCCGGTGGGACCCCCGTCGCGGTGGAGGTGGACGGCTGCCCGAAGGTGTTCCACCACCCCACCGAAGACGCGCTGATGGCATGGCGTTGGTACCCCCCGAAGGTGCAGGGGACCAAGCAGGCGGTGAAGGTGCGCATCGGCATCAGCTACAAGCAGCGGTAGCGGGCGGGTTGCGCCAGACCTTCACCCAGGAGCAGTCTTTCGACCGTTCGCCCCCGTGTCACTTGGCCCGCAGCTCCATCACCATCAGCCCTCCCTGCTCCGACACCGTCAACTGCCACCCCGCGCGGTAGGCGTACAGCGAGGTCGGCTCGTCGTCGACATCCCAGCCGAACGACACACATTGCTTCGCCTCGGCCACCGACGCCAAGGCGGGTTCGGCCAGGATCCAGGTGCGTGCTTCCTGAAGGATGATGGCCTGATCCAGTTGCTCGCAAAGCGTCGGAGGCGGGGGCTTCGGAGGGGGGTTGACCCGTTCGGGCGCGGCCACGGGCGCGGGCGCAGGCGTGTCGGGCACGGCGGGCGGCGTCGGGCGACTGCTGGGCGGCGCCAAGTGCAGCTCGATGCGCCGGTTCTGCGCGCGGCCCTCAGCCGTTTGGTTGCTCGCCATGGGCATCGTCTCGCCGTAGCCCACCGACGTCACGCGGCCCTCAGCCACGCCCAGCCTCCGGATGGCCTCGCGAATGGCATCGGCTCGAGCTTGGCTCATCCGCTGGTTGTAGGAGCCGCTTCCCTGACTGTCGGTGTGGACCTCGATCTGCACGGTCCGGTCGGGAACCGCCTCGAGGGCGCACAACACCTCCAGCACGGCGCGGGCATCGTTCAGCTCGGCCTTGCCCGTCGCGAAGGTGAACGGCGTGGACACGACGAGCTGCTCGCCCTCCACCGTCGCGCAGTCCCCCGCCATGGCCATCGTCAGCATCCACCACACACCTCACCTCCGGCGCCGTCGTACGGCAGGGCACAGATGATCTTACAGGGAGCCCCATGACCCAGCTCCACGCCGACCTGTCCCTTCCCGCCGATGTCGCCACCGAGGCCCTCCCCTGGGACCCCTCCCCCGCCCCCGGCGTGCACCGCCGACGCATCGAGCGGCACGGCGACGAGGTGGCCCGGCTCACCAGCATCGTGCGCTACGCCCCCGGCTGCAGCTTCCCGCCCCACACCCACGGCGGCGGCGAGGAGTACCTCGTTCTGGAGGGCACCTTCTCCGACGAGCACGGCGACCACCCCGCCGGCACCTACGTCCGCAACGGGGTCGGCACATCCCACGCCCCGTTCACCACCGACGGCTGCGTCATCCTCGTGCGCCTGTGGTGGATGCATCCCGACGAGACGACCTCCTGCGTGGTCCAGGCCACGCCCGGCGTGCTCCACGACAGCCCGCGGGAGCGCGTCTCCTTGTGGGCCGGCGACGGGCCGGTCCGCTTCGACGCCACCGGGGGCCTCGAGGTCTTCGTGCTCGACGGCCACACCGCCAGCCACCCACGGGGCAGCTGGCTGCGACGGCCCCACGGCGAGCTGCAGCTGCAGCCCGTCGGACCGGTCCGGCTCCTCGTGCGGCAGGGCCACCTGAAGGCCCCGCCGGAGCTGCCGGCCTAGGCCAGCATCTCGGACGCCATGCCTGGCTCCAGCGACGCGTCGCCGAAGTCCTCGATGGGCGCCCCCCCGCCAGTGCGGATGCCCGTGGCGGTGATCAGCGTGTTGAGCACCTTGTTGTGGCTCACCCCGCCGAGGTCCACGAACTGGCCCTGGGCCAGGGTGCCGTCGCCGCCGCCCACCACGATGAACGGCACGTTCGAGAAGCGGTGGGTGGGGGTGCCCAGATCGTTGGTGTGCACGCAGACCGACTGCTCGAGGAGCCCGTAGGCGTCGATCTTGTCGAGGAGGTGCCGGAAGATCTGCAGGTGCAGCCGGTCGATGTCGTGGTGCATGTTGACCGCGCCGAGGATGGGGTCGCCCTCGCTGCCGTCGCTGTAGATCCGGTGGCTGATCTGGTGGAAGCTCGGCAGCCGGGTCCCGTTGACCGTGTACTGGGTGCTGTCGTTGCCGTCGCCCACCTGGAGCGTGGCGGAGCGCACGTGGTCGCAGGCGAAGGAGATGGCGATGAGATCGCTGTGGAGCTCGGCCATCTTCACCCGAAGGTCGTTGTCGGTGCCCTGGCCTGCGAGGCCCTGCATCTCCTTCTCCTGGGCCGGCGTCAGCATGCAGGAGAGCACTTCGAAGTCACGGATGTTGTCGAAGTGCAGCTCGAGGCGCTGGCGGTCCGACGCGGACAGCTCCGAGCGGGACATCAGCCCGCCCATCTGCTCCCGCACGAGATCGTTGACCGACTTGCGACGGTTGGCCAGCAGCACATCGAGGGCGGCATCCCCGCCGATCATGCGCTGGTAGGCGTTCCAGGGGTCGTCTTCCGCTGAGCGCAGGTCCTTCTCGCCCCGGTACGACAGCACCTCCTCGAGGTAGCCGTTGCGGGGGCCCGTGTAGAGGGTGAGCGGTTCGCCGCCGTTCTGGGTGTGCTGGCGGGCGATGTAGTTGTCGATGGACTCGCCCATCGCCAGGGACAGGTTGCCGCTGGGGTCGTCGGAGACCTCGGCCGCGGTGAGGCACTGGTTGCCGCCGCCGGAGTGGCCGCAGCCGTTGCTGGAGAAGGCGAAGTCTGCCCCCTTCACGATCAGCATCCGGTCGGCGTACTCGGCCAGCTCAGAGAGGGCCCGGTCGCTGTCGACCCCCGACAGGGAGGCCTGGGTGATGGCCCCCGTGGAGCGAGGCCAGTACTGCTCGGACTCGCCGTTGTCGGCCTGGGCCACCCCATTGGCTTCCCGCATGAACACCGAGTAGTGCGGCGTGGCCGCCTTCTTGGCGTGGGCGTCCCGCGGAGCGAGGGACTCGAGGAAAGGAAGGCCCAGCGTCACACCGCCGAGGCCACGAAGGAACATGCGTCGAGAGTGCGCCATCTTAGTTGCCCTCCTCGTCCTTGCGGTGGCGGAAACCGTCGCTGGTCACGACGTCTGCGATCAAGTCTCGAATGGGTCGGTCGTCGACCCGGGAGCGCTCTCCCAGGAAGGTGATGAGCCCCAGGTCGGCCTCGTGGACCGGTCGGCCGTGCAGGTACTCGAGCCAGCTCTGCACGTAGCAGCGGTGGGCCTGGTCGCTGTCGGCCATGACTGAGGCGAAGTCGATGGCATCGTTCCAGCTCGTCTCCCCCTCCTGGAAGAAGAAGCTGCCGCTCTCGTCGACCGGGTAGCCGTTGTCTTCGGTGCGGTGCATGCCCAGGGCGTCGTAGCCCTCGAAGGCGAAGCCCGGAGGGTTGATGAGGCTCGTGTGGCAGCCCGCGCCGCAGGTGCCTTCGCCGGTGTGGGCGTCGACCCGGTCGCGGTTGGTGGTGGTGCCCTCCACCGGCGGCAGCGGCGTCACGTCGTCCGGCGGCGACGGCATCTCGATGCAGAGCAGCTCGAGGTCGACGAACACCCCACGGTGGATGGAGCCGGGCTCGAAAGCGTCGGCGTGGACCGCGAGGAAGCCCGACATCGTGAGCAGACCGGCGCGCTCCGTGGGGTCGAGGTCGACCCGCTGGAAGTCGGAGCCGCCGGGGCCCGCCACGCCGTACACGGGGGCGAGGCCGTCGTTGAGGTAGGTCCAGGGCGCCGAGTACATCGTGTGCACCCCGTGGCGTCCCAGCACCATCTCCCGGGTGAACAGGTGGGCCTCGGTCTGCATCCAGTCGTTCATCGCCGGGTCGTACATCGGGAAGCGACCGGGGTCCTTGTAGATGTTGGCGTAGTTGTCGATGTGGAGCAGGTGGTCGTGGAACTCGTCGATGGCCCCGATGGCCCGGGGGTCGTCGAGGAGGCGCTGGGCCTGGCCTGCGAGCTCGTCGGCATCGAGGAGGGCATCGGACTCGGCCGCGCCGAACAGCTCGGCGTCCGGCATCGTGTTCCACAGCCCGTACGACAGCTTGCTGGCCAGCTCGTAGGACGACAGCGGGATGCGGGGCCCTTGCCGCTGGGTGCTCTCCTCGACGCGGTACAGGAAGAACGGCGCCTGCAGCAGGGCCTCGAGGCTGACGCGCACGCCGTCGGCGAAGGCATCGCCGCTGGCCACGAGGTCCGGGCCGAGGTCGAAGAGCTCTTGATAGGCCGCGAGCTCGTCTTCGGTGAGGGGCCGACGGAAGGCGCGGCTGCCGAAGTCCTGCAGCCAGGCGTTCCGCTCGGCGTCGCCGGCGGTGGACTCGCCGAGGGTGCGGGAGGCGCCTTCGATCTCGAAGTAGTCGACCCGCAGGTTGCGGTCCGCGCCGGAGGCGGCGTCGTAGTAGTCGTTGAGGAAGCTGACCTGCACCGTGTGGAAGCCCGCGGTCAGGTCGAGCTCGACCTCGAGGAAGTCGGGGGCGCCGGCGAGCTCGGAGACGACATCGGTGGTGAGGTGGTCGACCCCGTCGACGTTCAGCGTGGCCTGGGCCAAGTCCGGGCCCGCCTGATCGGCGTACACCGCGACCCGCACCATGGTGGGGGCGTCGGAGGGCACGTCGAAGGAGACCGTGAGGCTGCCGTTGCTCCACAGGTTGTAGTCGGAGCCACCCGCCGCGCCCGTGGTGGCGGTGGCGCTGGGGTCTTCGCCCTCGATGCGCTCGGAGAAGCCGACGAGGCCGCCGCCGGAGCGAGGGTCTTGGGGCACGACGTCGGAGTAGGTGTCGCCATCGGAGACCACCATCAGCGCCAGGGTCTCGGCGGCCCGCTGGTAGTCCTGCCACAGCTCGCTGCTCACCTCGAGGCCCTCGGCGTTGTTGCCGAAGCCCTCGGAGAGGCCGTCGCCGATGAAGGCGTCGGACAGACCGGTGGGCTCGTCGAGGAAGAGGAGGTCTTGGACCGTGTTCTCCCACTGCAGGTGGGTGAGGCGGGCCAGGCGCGGGGCCGGGGCGACGTCGGTGCAGCCCACGCAGCCCGACGGCGTCGTCGGGGGGATCTCCGTGGTGTACTCCGTCGTGCCGGTGTCCGAGTCGGTCGTCGACGGGTTGGTTCCCTGTGTGCCGGCGTCCTTGCCGGTGCCATCGCTGCAGCCGGCGAGCAGCAAGGCGAGGAGCGTCGGTCCCCAGATCAGCGGTCGTGTGTGCATTCACCCCCCAACGTTCGAGGGCCCGTGCTCCCCGATCGCGCCCATCCTATCGCGGAAAGGGAGGGGCTCGCCCTTCGGTGGTCCGGGAGCATCTCGCTTCAATGGCCGGTGGTCCGGGAGCATCTCGCGTCGATGGCCGGTGGTCCGGGAGCATCTCGCTTCGATGGCCGCCGAGCCCCTGAGAAGCGGCCATCGAAGGCCGTTGCCCTACCAGAGGCGGCCAACGAAGGCCGATGCTCCACCCGACCCGGCCAACGAAGGCCGATGCTCCTCCCGACCCGGCCATCGAAGGCCGATGCTCCGTGGGAAGCGGCCATTCAAGGCCGATGCTCCTCCCACGCGGCCCGGTACCGCCCCCACCCCTTCACTCCGAGGAGGGAGTGGCCATCCACCGGGCCGAAGCGTGGATCGCCCAGCACCCGCTGCACCAGGGCGAGGAGCTCGGCGGGCACGTGCCGCCTTCGCCGGAGGGTTCGCTCGCCGATGCCCAAGCGGGAGGCCAGCTCCACCATCGTCGTGGGGCACAGCACGCCGCACGCCTCCCACACCACCGAGCGGGCCAGCGGGTCGCGGCCCAGCCGGTCCATCGGCAGCCGCAGCACACTGGACACGGCCACCAGCACATCCATCGGGTCCTTCGTCCGGAGGGCGCCGCCCGGTAGCTCCGTGCCCGACACCGCCACACTCGGGTCGCACGACACGTACTCGTGGAATCCCACACGGCGCCGTGGCCCCACCCGGTTCCAGGTGAGGCCGAGGGCATCCCGGTGGGTCGAGAAGGGCCAGTCGAGGGGGTCGGAGACGAGCCGGGCGCGATTGGGGTTGAGGTGCACGTAGCGCAGCGTGCGACGCAGCTTCTGAGCATCGGCGATGGGGTGGGCGTGAGCCAGCGGGCGCACGAGCGCGCCCCGTCGTCCCTCCCGTGCGTTCCGGCTGCGGGCCAGCCCCGCCAGGGCCTGGGCGAGCGCCCGTCGCGCGTCGGTCGCCGCCACGACGTGCAGGTGGTCGGGCATCACACACAGGGCCTCGGGCGCAGGCACCACGCGCACGACCACGTTCCACACCTCGCGCCCCGCCACCCACGACGAGAAGAGCAACCGCCCTCGGACAGTCCTGGCCACCATGTGCCACATCGTGCACCTCCTGTTTGGGGCGTGTGCAAGGGGCACTCCCGCCCAGAACGCAGGTTTTCCCGTGGGCCGACCGACGTCCGTCGCGACCGAGGCCCCCAGACGACCGCGTTCCGTCACCCCTGGGGAGCCGCGGGGGCCGCCCATCGGGAGCATCTCGCTTCGATGGCCGCCCACCGGGGAGCATCTCGCTTCGATGGCCGCCCATTGGGGAGCATCTCGCTACGATGGCCGGATGGAGAACACCCAGCGGCCATTCGAGCCCGATGCTCCCAGCGACCCGGCCATACAAGCCACATGCTCCCAGCGACCCGGCCATTCGAGCCCGTTGCTCCCAGCGACCCGGCCATTCGAGCCCGTTGCTCCCTGCGACCCGGCCAACCAAGGCCGATGCTCCAGCGACCCGGCCATTCGAGCCCGATGCTCCACCAGGCCCTCGCCCCACGCGCTACCCAGCCGTCACTCCACCACCACCCGCCCGCGGGACAGCACCTTGTGCACCTCCCACGTCCCGGGCACCAGCACCACCACATCACCCACGGCCCCCACCGTCAGCCGGCCCAAGTCCTCGCGCTGCAGCGCCTCTGCGGCCCCCACCGTCGCCGCGCTGAGCAGCTCGTCCCGCTCCACCCCCGCCTCGGCCAGCAGCTCCAGCTCCCGGTGGGTCCCTTCCCCGAACGCCATGTCGGGCCCTTGGGTGTCCGACCCGACCCCCAGCGCCACCCCCGCCTCGTGGGCCCTCAGCGTCGACGCCGTCGCGGCCCGCAGCCAGGCATCGCCCCCCAGTGCCTCGATCACCGCCAGCGTGGGCACGAAGCGCACCTTCGCCTCCCGCATCGCCTCGACGGCCTCCTCCGACAGCGGTGTCCGCGGGGCATGTTCGATGGTCGTCGCCCCCGCCTTCACCGCAGCGATGAGCTCCTCGTTGCTGCCGATGTGAGCCGCCACCCACATCCCCTGCTGACGGGCCTCGTCGATGACCGCCGCCATCCGATCCGCGTCCATGCGCTCGAACGCCAGCGGGCCGCCGTCGTCGTACACCACCTTCACGCCCGGGAAGCCCGCCCCGTGGAGCGCGCGCACCTGCTCCCGCGCCTCGGCCTCGGACGTCGGCGTGCGCACCCCGCCGGCCACCAGGTGCGGCGGGAGGTCCCGGGCCGGATGCCCCTTCGGTGCGGTGAAGCAGGGGCCCACCGGGAACATCCGCGGCCCGGCCCAGCTCCCCTCCTCCATGCGCTGGACGTGGATCTGCGCGAAGCCCTCGTCGTCGCACAGCGGGCGGACGGAGGTGATGCCGTGCTCCAGGAAGCCCCTGCGCATGCCGGGCCGGCCGAGCATCAGATCGGACAGGCCCATCGCGCCATCCCGGGTCGTCACCCCGAGGTGCACGTGCAGGTCGACGAGCCCGGGCACCACCTCGAAGCCCGCCACCTCCAGGACCGTGGCCCCATCGGGCACGTCGCAGTCCCCGACGCAGCGGATGGCGTCGCCCTCGAGGACCAGCGTGCCGTCGGCCCAGCCCTCGGGGGTCAGCAGCCGGCCACCGGTGAGGACCAGCGGCCCGTCGGGCGCGGGTGGCGGCATGTAGAGCGGACCGGTCAGCCCGCCGCACCCCAGCAGCAGCCCCACGCCGAGGAGCGCCCCAGACCGACGTCCCATCGACCTCACGTCGCGAACGTCGCCGCGAGGGTGTGCTCGAGCTCAGCCTTCGCCCCACCGACCATCGGCTTGCCGTGGGCGCCGATGAGGTGGTCGAAGTCCAGGGCAGCCAGGCGTCGGAAGTCGGCCTCCAGGCTCCCCCCCTCCGGCGTCATCTTCTTCCGCCACGGGGGGCCGATCTGCACCGGGTGCTTCTGGAAGCCCATCACCTTCGTCAGCCCCTTCGCGAGCAGCGAGCAGCCCTCGACGTCGGGCCAGTGCTGGAGCGCGTCGCAGGTGATCAGCACGCCCTCCGCACGGTCGAGGAGCACGGCCGCCTCGGGCTGCGTGGTGTGCGCGAACGGGTGCACCGTCATCCAGGGCACCGGCACCGCCTCGGTGAGCAGCCGGTCCGTCTCACACAGCCCGGGCAGCGACCAGTGGGTAGCGCCGTAGCGGTCCAGGTACCAGGCGTCGTCCATGCCGTGCATGCCGATGCGGACCACGTTCGTCACCTTGCCCAGGGCATCGAGGGCCGACGGGTCCACGGGGCGCACCGCGTGCAGCACCGTGAGTTCCTCGCCCTCGCGGAGCACCACCATCCCGCGGTTGATGGTCATCCCGGGGGCCATGCGGACGCCGCCGAGCATCCAGAACACGTCGGGGAAGACCTCGGTGAGGGGGCCGTGAGGGAGCGGTTCGGGGAAGCTGGGCATGGTGGCCGTCCGGGAAGGGAGGCGCCCCCTATCCCGCCGACGGAAGGTGTCTTCTCGCGGCGCCACATCCTCGGCCCGCGACCTTCAGAGCCGCTCGAGGGGCGACGGCGCCCACGGGATGAGGGCCTGCACCCCGAGCACTACGCCGAGCTGCGGCCCGCTGGGTGGCAGCAAGAGCTGCCGTCGGTGGGGCCCGACCAAGGCGTGATGGTCCACCCCCCCCTGCCCTTCGCGGCCGAAGGGGGGCGGGTGCGCACGGCCGTGCCCATCGACGAGCTGTGGGCGTTCCATCTCCAGCTGTCCGAGCAGCTCGCCGCCACGCCATCGAACGTGCATCGGTGAGTCCGTGACCGAGCCTGCGTGGCCCCGAGGGTACGCTCCGACCCATGCCCCGCTCTCTGCCCCTGCTGCTTCTCGGAATGGCCTGCCTCGCCTGTGCGGGCCTGCTCGGCGATCACCGCCTCCACGACGCCGCCGACATCGGGGACGCCGCCGCCGTGCGGGCCCTCATCGCCGAGGGGGTCGACCTCGACGCCCCCGACACCCGCACCCACCCCACCTTGGGGGTCGTCATCGGCGACACAGCGCTGCGGGAGGCCGCCGCGAGCGGACACCTGCCCGTGGTTCGGCTGCTGGTCGACGCGGGCGCCGACCCCGACCTGGCCGACGACTTCGGCTGGACGCCCCTGCTCTCCGCCGCCCAGGAGGAACACACCGACTGCGCCCTCGTCCTGCTCGACGGCGGCGCCGACCCGAACCTGCGCAACCAGGTGCAGCGCTCGGCCCTCCACTACGCGGCGAGAGACGGCGACCAAAAGCTCATCCGACGCCTGCTCGAGCACGGCGCCGAGGTCGGCGTGCGGGACGACGACGGCAACCGCCCCGTGGATCTGGCCGAGGCCAACGACCACGACGACATCGTGCGCAGACTGAAGCGCCGCTGAGCTCAAGGCAGGACGAGGAACTCCACCCGACGGTTGGACTCCGCCTCCTCCGCCAGCGGCTGGGCGTCTCCAGCATCCTCGGTCGACAGCCGGTCGGCGGCCACCCCCCGCGTCACCAGCGCTTGGCGCACCGCCTCCATCCGGGTCGCCGAGAGCTCGGTCGCTTCCTCCGGCGTCCGGTGCCCCAGCACCGTCACCCGCAGCTCAGGGTTCTCCTTCAGCACCAGGGCGATGTCGTCCACAAGGCCCGTCTGCAGCTCGGTCACCGCGCCCTTCCCGGCGTGGAAGTACAGCTTCTCCCGGATCTCGACGCGGCAGCCTGCCAGCGTCATCGCGGTCCACGTCCCGTCGCGGCAGCTGCGCCGGTTGCAGCCATCGGGGTGGGCGCCCCACGCGCCGCTCGGGGTCCACACCCCCTCCCCGAAGCAGGCACCAGGGCTGGGGGGCGGTTCGGGGTCGACCGGGGACGGGTCGGCCAGGGCGAGCACGAGGAAGAGCCACATGCTCCCTGCCGTATCTCAGTCCTACGGAGCGAGGACCGAGACCAGGGCTGCCGCCGCGTCCCCGGGGACGCAGTAGTCCCCGTAGATGTCCGCGCTCGCACCGCCCGTCTGCTCCACCGCGTCCAGGTAGCGCTTCACGCCCCAGTCCGTCGCCGTGCCCGGACAAACCACCGCCCCCTTGCTCAGGGCAGGAAGCACCGCCGACACCGTCACGTCGATCCCGGAGGAAGCCAGCAGATCGACGTACACCCCCGCATCCTCCTCCCGGTCCATGCGGCGGGAGCTGTCGCCTTCGTCGGAGAACAGCACCGCGTGCACCGAGGTGCCGAGGTCCAAGGTGCCGACGTCCGCTGGGTCGAGCAGGCCGTTGTCGGTGCAGGTCAGCGGCGCCGCAGCGTCGGCCCGGCAGGTGGCGAGCCACAGCGCCTCGAGGCCCTCCTCCAGGGCGCTGCCGCAGTTCTCTTGCCAGGCGTACGCACCACAGGTGCAGTCCAGCCACTCCAGCGTGACCTCGGGGCCCAAGGGGTCGCCGCACACGTGGGTCGGGTCCGACGGCGGCGTGTAGTCCTTGCGGAAGCAGGTCGCCTCGCACATCAGCTGCGTGGCCAGCGCCACGGGGTCGTTCGTCGGCGGGCCCACCAGGTCGCCGGCGTGGGCGTCTACATCCATCGTGGTGATCGCCACGAGGGTGTCGGCGGGGAGCGCCGCGACCACATCATCGAAGCCCAGGGCGAGGGACATCGCGCTCTGACCCATGCTGTCGGACGTATCGACGACCAGCAGCAGCGTGGCGGGCGAGGCCGGGCCCGTGTCCGCGCTCGCGCCCGAGTCCTGCGGCGTCGTGTCCGATGCCGACCCACCGATGCACCCCACGAGGAACGACAACACCACCACGTACCGCATGCGACCTCCAGAGCTCCCCCTATCGCCGGTCGACCGACGGAGCGTCATCGGACACGACGTCGTGGGCCTGCGCGGCCCCGGCCCAGGGATGACATAGAGTCCGCCCAGGAGAGCACCATGACCTTGGACGCCTTCACCCACGTCCCCCACCTGTGGTGGATGTGGGGCAGCTCGATGGCCGTGCTCGTGGGCGGTGGGGTGGCAGCGTGGGCACCCAAGGCTCGCAGCTACGCAGGCCTGGCACCGGTGCTCGTCGCCCTCGTGATGCTGTGGTTCATGGGCGGCGGCGTCGCCCAGGGGTGGTCGGCCGTCGAGAGCGCAAGCCAGCTGGCGAGCGTCTCCGCGGGCCTGTACCAGGCGTCCGCCGCCGGCGTCTGGTTCGGCGTGCCCCTCGTGCTGGCCTGCTTCGCCTTGGCCTTGCCCGGAGCGATGGCGGCCCGCGACCTGGCGGTGCCGCGCCCCACCTCCCACGTCTTCGCCGTCGTCGCCGGGTCCCTGGCCGTGGTCCTCGAGCTCACCGCCCTGGCCCCCGCCACCCCCGTCGCGCTGCTCATCGGCGGCACCGCCCTGTCGCTGCTGCTGTGGATGGTGCACACCTCCACCGCCGTCGACCCCCGGGATGCCTACCTGGTGCCGGTCGGCGCTGTCGCCGTGTGGGCCTCCGTATCGGGTGCGACCACCCACGCCGTGCTGGAGGGCATGCGACAGAGCGGCCTCGCCGAGGGGCTGGCCGACGACCCGTGGCGGCTGCGGGCCGTCGCGTTCGGGGCCGCCCTCGCCTACGCCCTGATGGTCGGCCGTCGCTGGGGTGCGCTGGCCCTTCCGGTGGTGGGGGCCGTGCTCGCTGCAGGCTCCTCCATGAACCTCCTCGTGGCTCTGCACACCCCTGCCGCCGAGTACGTCGACGGGCGCCCCCCGGTCGGCCGCTGGTGACCAAATGGGGGTCAGACCGGAAGGGGTAGAAATGCCGCAGGGCAGGTGGCATCGGCGCTGGATGTCCTCCCGAGGGACAGCATCCGCCTTGGATGTCCGCCTGCGAGGAAGCATCGGCCTTGGATGTCCACTGTTCGCTGACAATGCGGACAACGAAGCGAGACGCCTCCTCTAGGGCGGACAACGAAGCGATACGCCTCCTCCAGGGCGGACAAAGGAGCCGACATGCTGACGCCCATGCTGTGGTGGGCCCTCGCCCACGCCTCCCCCGTCGACCTCGCCCTCGGCGAGGCCGTGCACGACCTCGCCCTCTCCCCCGACGGCGCCCACCTCGCCGTGGCCGACGACGGCCTGCTCGCCATCCGCGACGCCAAGACCCTGCGCCTGGTCTGGGCCCCCGTGCCCCACGCCGACCGCTGGCGTCGGGTCGTCTGGCTCGACGACGACACCGTGCAGGCCACCCACGTGAGCGGCGCCACCTACGCCTTCGACGTCTCCGACCGCTCCATCGAGGGCCGGCCGACCCAGCGTCCGCTGGGGAGCGGCAACAAGGAGCGCCGCCTGCCCGTGCTGCGCATCGCAGCGAGGCCCCACGACATCCTCAAGACGTACGACCACCAGGTCCGCAGCGGCTTCCCCCTCCTCCCCGCGGGACGCACCCCCACCGTCTGGTCCGCGATCCCCACCATGATGGACTACGGCAAGGAGGGCACCTTCGTGGGCGACGACGCCGGGGTGGTCCACACCCTGCGCGATGGCGCCCTCGTCTCCAGCGCGCCCCTGGGCGACGCCATCGGGGCCATCCTGCCGACGAGCGACCGCACGCTCGTCCTCACCGAAGCGGGCACCGTCCTCCTCCTCGACGGGGCCCTCGAGGTTCAGGTACGCAGCCGTGGCCCCCTCGACGAGCCCGCCGACGCCATCCTCCTCGACCCCACCGGGCGGTTCGCATGGATCGGGCGTCCGAAGGGAGGCCTGGCCCGCCTCGACCTGAAGCGGGGCCGCGTGCTCGCCGAGCAGCCCGCCGGGGCCGGCCACCGCGACGTGTCCACCCGGGGCGCCACCGTGCTCACCGTCGAGGCCGATGCCGCCTCCTTGTGGGACACCGCCTCCGGGCGCCGGTTGTGGACCCTCGACGGCATGTGGTCCCAGGGCGTGCAGCTCGGCGGCCACAGCGTGCTGCTCGCCCCCGAAGGCCACGCCATCTGGGTCGACCCCCGTGGGCGCACCACCCGTGAGGCCTGCCTCACCGTCGACTGCGACCGGCCCCGCCCGGCCTTCCTGGCGGTCAGCGAAGACGACCGCATCGTGGTGCTGGAGCCCAGCCACCTCCTGTCGCTCCGGGAGATGCACCCCGGACGCATCTCGGTCCTCGATGGCGACGGCGCCCCGCTGCAGTCCCGCACCATCGAGCACGTCATCCGGGAGCGCCCCAGGCTCGGCGACCGAGAGCTCCACTGTGGGCAGCGGCCCATCAGCAACGTCCTCGACCTGTTCCCCAGCAACGTCGTCGACATGGACTTCGGGGTCCACCGCGACGTGGTGCTGTGCGACCTGCGGCTCTCCCTCGACACCCTCGAGGTCGTCGAGGACCTCTACCGCCACGTCGACGAGACCTTCGTGGGCCTGCAAGACGCCACCGAGCTCACCCTCGAGGGAGGGTCCACCGTCGGCCGCAGCGACCGCCTCTGGGTCCGACCCGACGACGGCGACCGCTACCTGCTCGTCGACCCCGACCGGCAGGCGCGTCTCGAGAGCATGGTGCGCTGGGACCAGGGGCGCCTCGTCGTGGTCGGCGTCGGCCCGACCGCCGCCGGTGGCCTCCTCCGCTACACCGATCTCTCCCCCTACACGGAGCTTCCGCCGGTCGAGCGCCCCCCACCCGCCGTACCGCCCGAGCCCCCCGTGGAGCCCTTCGTCGTCGACGCACGCCCGACCGTTCCCCCAGACGTTCGCACTCAGAGCGCCGTCGAGGGTCCGGCGGGTCGGCTGACGTGGCGAAACGGCAAGGGCTGCACCCCGCCGACAGACGAGGCCGTCCGGACCCAGGCCCCTGCTGCCTTCGGTCCACCCCCCGTGCACACCGTCGACACCCTGGACGTGCAGGGTCAGGCCATCGACGGCCACGCCTTCCCTGAGCACCTCGCGACCATCGACGGCTGGCTGAAGGAAGGGCTGGCAGCATCCACCTTGGTCGAGCGCATCGAGGGCCTGGGGCTGAAGGCCAAGGTGAAGCGCGCCACCTGGACCGTGGGGGGCAGCGGAGCAGAAGCCGCCTTCGAAGGCGCCGACGACACCTGGCAGCCGCGGCTCGACCGGCCCCTGTGGCGCACCTGGGTGCGAAGGGGCCCCAGCAGCGAAGGCCGCGCCGACCCGAGGCGTCCATCGATGAGCTGCCGCGAGCTGCTCATCGACGACGTCCCCAAGGGTTCTTTCTCCCTGGCCAGGGGCATGTGGGTCGCCACCGACGACGGCTTCCTCTACGTCTCCGATGTGCCGCTGTACATCGACGCCGACGGGGCCCCGCAGCCCGAGCGGCCCGTCGTCGAGGCCCTCGGCCACCACCACCTCGGCACCGCCGGGATGCAGCCTGGCTTGCACTTGGGTGCGGCCATCGAGGGAGGCACCCTCGTCGTGCGCCTCCCCCAGCGGTTGATCCGGGTCGACCTCGAGAGCGGCACCTTGCGGGAGCATGTGGCGCGGGGGGGGTTCAAGCTGTTGCTGGTGCACGACGGCGTCGCGTGGGTTCAGGGCGGCACCGGCGAGGTCGTCGGCTACGGGCCCGACGGCGGCCGGCACGCCGCGTTGCCGAAGCTCATCGACAGCCGCGGGGGCGGCATCCGGCAGCTGTGGATCCACGAGGGCGCCCTGTGGGGGCGGACCGGCGCGGACGGCAGCATCCACCGCCGGCAGGGCGACGCCTGGCAACCCGTCGTCGTCGAGGCGCCCTGACCGCCCGGGTCGCGTTACGGGGCGCGCCATCGTGGAGGACCCCCATGGCCCTGAAGGCTGGCATCGTCGGACTGCCCAACGTCGGCAAGAGCACCCTGTTCAACGCACTCACGTCGGCGGGGGCTGAGGCCGCGAACTACCCGTTCTGCACCATCGATCCCAACGTGGGCATCGTGGAAGTGCCCGACGAGCGGCTGCACATCCTGCACGAGCTCATCGAGACCAAGAAGGTCATCCCGGCCGTCGTCGAGATCGTCGACATCGCCGGCCTCGTGCGGGGGGCCAGCAAGGGCGAGGGCCTCGGCAACAAGTTCCTCGGCAACATCCGGGCGACCGACGCCATCCTGCACGTCGTGCGCTGCTTCGACGACGACGACGTCGAGCACGTCGACGGCGACGTCGATCCCATCCGCGACATCGACACCATCGAGACCGAGCTGCTCCTCGCCGACCTCGAGAGCGCCCTCAAGCGGCAGAAGCGGTACAGCAAGCTCGCCAAGAGCGGCGACAAAGACGCCAAGCTCCACCACGGCGTCGCCACCCGCGTCGTCGCGGCCCTGGAGGCCGGCATCCCCGTCCGCACCCTCGAGTTCTCCGAGGACGACTGGGTCAGCGTGGTGGATGCCCAGCTCATCACCGCCAAGAAGGTGCTCTACATCTGCAACGTCGACGAAGCGGCCGCCGCCACGGGTAACGCCTACAGCGAGAAGGTCGTGGCCTTCGCCGCCGAGCAGGGGGCCGGGGCCGTCGTGCTGTCCGGCGCCATCGAGAGCGAGATCGCCGAGATGGACGACGAAGAAGACCGGGCCATGTTCCTCGAGGAGCTCGGGCTGGAGCTGAGCGGGCTCGCGCGCATGGCGCGGGGGGTCTACGACCTGCTCGGGTACCAGACGTACTTCACCGCCGGCGAGAAGGAGATCCGGGCCTGGACGGTGAAGAAGGGGGCCACGGCGCCCCAGGCGGCCGGGGTGATCCACTCCGACTTCGAGCGCGGGTTCATCAAGTCGGAGACGTACTCGATTCCGGACCTGCAGGAGTACAAGACGGAGGCGGGGCTGAAGCAGGCGGGGAAGCTTCGGATCGAAGGGAAGTCTTACGTCGTGAAGGACGGGGACGTGATGCACTTCCGGTTCAACGTCTGAAAACTAGCCATATGCTGGCTTCTGCGAACTGAATCAGCCATCGCATGGCGAAGGCATTACACGATCGCTACACACCTGGTAGCCTCTCGCAAGGAGGTCGCCATGCCGAAGGTCGAGGGTGCTGAAGATCTGAGCCTGTCGTACGACGAGCGCGCGGGAGGGAAGTTCATCCTGCGGTGGCGGCAGTGGGAGGAGCTGCCGAACGGCGAGCGGAAGCGGAAGCAGCGCACCGCGATGGTCTACGGCGTCTCAGAGCGCAAGGAGCTCGAGATCGAGATTGCGCGTGCCCTGCGTGAACGCGGTTGGTGGTCGCGAGACGAGGCTGAGCCAGCGGCCCGTCCTGCGGATGTGAACATGGAGAAGGCCGGAGTCGCCTGGGTCCACTGGAAGGTGGGCGTGAAGGGTGTCTCCGTGAACACACGCAAGAACCTCGCCTATGCGATGAACCGCTTCTTCAAGACGCTGCGGGAGGTCAAGGGAATGGCCAAGAGCGTTCCGGTCGGAGGCCATCTCATGACCAACGAGAACGTGACCCAGGTCCTCACGGCGTGGCGCTCTCGGTACAGCGACGGCACGCTGTACCAGTCCGCGGCGGCCGTGCTCGACATGTGGACGTGGGTGTCGGACCAGCCGGAGTACGCGTCGGTTCCCGCCCCGCCACGGAATCTTGGCCAGCTGCGGCCTCCGCCGGCGGTCTACGAAGCCCCCGAGCTCAACCCCAGCCTCGAGGAGTGTGATGCGGTGATCCGGCGCATTCGGCATCCGCTGACGCAGCGGCTCGCGGTCATCATGCGGTACACGGGGTTGCGGATGTTCCAAGCGGCCGCCGTCTATCGAGAGGACTTAGACTGGGACGGCGGAACCCTGCTCATCCGGAGGGGCAAGACCCGGCGTGAGCGCGCGCAGATGCGGCGCGTGCCGATCTCGAAACACATGCTCACGGACCTGGCGAAGGACGTGAAGGACGCGATGCCCGGTCCCCTGTTCCCCGATCACAAGGCCACGGATGACAAGGGCAACCCAGTCCCCATGGTGGGGTACCGCAACCTGACCCGGTACGTCACCGAGGCATGGAAGGCGGCGATCGCCGCAAAGGAGGCACGCGCTGAAGTGCTCACACCGCCCAACCGCAAGCGCAATCGCCCGGATCATGCCTTCCGGGCCGCCATGCAGGCGTTCCTCGAGGCCGAAGGAGTGCAGGAGCGGGTGATCGACTCCCTTGTGGGTCACGCGCCACGGTCGACTCGTGCCATGCACTACACCCGGCCCACGCCGGATGAGCTTCGAGGGGCCATCGATCTGATTCCACGGATCCGTTGGAACGAGTGCAGGGACCAGGAGTGAAGAGGGCCGCGCCCTCGATCGAAGCCCCTCCTCCAACTGTAGATCCCGCTTCTTGGGTTTGTGGCCCAAGGACACACCTCAATGGACTTGTAAATTGAACTATGCGGGAGTCATGAACCAGTCTTGACCAGTTGGCGCACTACATTGACGTGTGTGCGCCGGGCGTGACGTTGGTGCGACGAACGAAGGGTGCAAGGCGGCGTTCTTGTTCCAGATTTTCGGTGTTTCCAGAAAAGGGCCAGGCGAAGCACTACTATCGTCGACGGGCGCCAGAGCCAGCGGACAAAGGTCGTCCCGGTTCCAGCTCCGACCAGCGCGGCCACCTCTATCTCCCTCTCCACCAGTCGCGCGGGTGCCGCCAGCCCTCGATCGGCGCCTCGGGGGTGTCCGCCGCTTCGAGGTCCGTCTCAGGAAACGACTTTGCAGAGGGGTCGGGCCCGTCGCCGAAGTAGAGGCCCTTGGCCTTGCGGTCGCGGCGACGCTCGTTGGCGATCTCTGTATCCGTCCACGGTAGCGCCTCGAACACCCTTCCCCGGTGGATGACGTAGTGGGACCGGCATGCCAGCGTCCAACTACCAACCGACGGGCGAAGCGTGACCGTCTCCCCATCGTACGTGATGCTCCAGTCCGTTGGGGTCAGGGGCGTCACGACCTCCTCACCACAGCCACAGCAACAGCTATGCGAGGCGCTGCCGTATTCAAGCGAGATGTAGAGGACCCCCCGCTCCAGCTGGTCGGGGAACGTGTCGACGAAGCGGTGCTGCAGCGTCTTGTCCCGGATCATGACTGATCCTCGTTCAGCAGCATGTTGCCGTCGAGCGTATAGGTCGAATGGTGCTCCCCCTCGAGGTCGCAGTAGAAGCCGCAGAGCTTCTTCCACTTGATCACGGCCAGCACGGCGTTGAGGGCGTTGAGATCGGCGACCTGGATGTTCGAAGCGTAGATGTCTCCTGCACCCCCGCCTACCAGCGGAATGCGAGCGCCTGAACCCCGCGTTGCGGGAGTGCTGGTGGTCACCCGGAGGATGCCGCTCAGTCCCTGTTCGCCCAGCTCCAGGCCCATGCCGATGTCGATGAACGGCACCTGGCTCTCCTCCAGACGCTCGATGAGAGCCACCTTGGCCTCCCCAGCATCCAGGCTAAGGAACGCGAAGTCGATGCCATCCAGCAGATCGAGCGACGCCGGTGTGATGGCCTGTGGCACGGCGGTGATCCCGCGGTGCATGCGGCCATAGATCTCCTTGAAGTGGTCGACCTTGCGAGGCGCTTCCCGCAATTCCGCGAGACTGGGCGCGCCAGGTGCGCGGAACGCGTTGTGCTGCAGGAACTCGTCGTGATCGAACAGGCGGATCTCAGCGACTGGTGTTTTGGCCACCAAGTCGAGAATGTAGGAACCGGATCCGCCCAGTCCAATGATCGCGATGTGATGGCCCGCGAGGCGAGCAGTCAGCGCACCGATGCCGACACGATCGGAGGCCGTCTCGACGTAGTTGAAGATGCTGTCGGCATCTTCTGCCTCGTCCAGCGCCCGGTAGGGACGCGGAGTCGCCGTGGGGTCGAGCACCGCCGCCGGGCCGGCAATGATCGACGCGTAGGTCGTCATCTTGTGATGGTAGTCACGGTAGCCCCCATCGGGCTTGCTCGAGAAGGCATGCTTGGCCGTCAGACCATGTCCAAAGTTGAAGTCCTTCGTCTGGTTCGAAATCGCCTTGATCGAACCGCCACCTGCGTCACAAGGGTAGTCGCCGTCGAAGTGGATGACATGGGTGTCTGGCGGGCGCGTCTTGTCCCCCGCGAGTGCAAGGCTCGAGAGGAGCGTTCCTCGGCGGACGGACCGGTTCGCATCGACGTAGGGGACCTCTCGCATCACGAGGAACCCACCGACCAGCTGGACGAAGTAGCCCTCTTCGCGGAGCTTCGCGAGGTCGGCGTTAAGACTGAACAGTGCGCGTGACATTGAAGACCGTCCCCTTCTTGATGGTGACGATGCCGTTGGCTCCGAGTTCGCCGGCGTGGGGCCTCGATGCCGCCTTTCGGTAGGTCATCGAGAACACGACGTTGGGGGCGTGAGTGCCGGGAAAGGCCAGAGCGACGACCTGCTCGAAGGTGACCGTCGGTCCCTGCACCGAGCGCGGGCGCGTGTTGACGATGATCTCGACCAACGGGCGCGCTGCGACAAAGAAGCGCTCGATGCCTGGCTCGTTCAGATCAACCAACATGCCGGGCTCGATCAGCTTGTCGGTGCCACCTCGAACCTCTAGAAACACGGCCTCGTCGGGACCAGGCGCGGCGAGGTTTGCGAGGATGTGCCCACTGATCGTCGGCTTGCCCCAGCGCACCTCGTCGTTGTTGACCTCGAGCTTGAAGTCGCGGTCGGTGCGAAACGCGACGAAGCGTTCGGCGCCCCGCTCGCGCAGGTCGAACGGCTCGTCGAGTCGAACGTCTTCAAAGTCGCCAGATGCGAGGATGGCGAACAGGCTGTGGTCACCGTCGGGCTCGAGACCCGCAGCGTCGAGAATCTGGCGGCCGAGCGGCTTCGGATCATGGATCCTCAGCGGGCGAAAGTCGAGATTGTCCAGAGCGAACTGGACGCGGTAGGCGCTTGCCGGGCGCAATGGCCGGCCGTCTCGCACGGCCTCGCCGACGTCGTCGGTTTCGAGGAGTTCAGGGGTCTTCATCGGTGATGTCCTTTGTGTTGCACCGGGTCATCCGGCTACACAAGGACAATCGTTGGGAGTGGCGACTACCGGAACGGGCCTGAGAGGTCTTTCTTCAGCGGCCCTGTTGGCAACCGGCCGCAAACAAAAAACGCGGGGCACCGTGGGCACACCCGCTGGTTGGGGCTTGCTGGGAAGTCGCCAGCGCGGATCCCGTCCATCGCCGCCTGGAGGGCGGTCCGCCGTCGACTCAGCACGGGCGACGACAACGTCAGCGGCGTGACCTTGTCGCTGGACAAGTGAACCACTTCCGCTGCCGCGCCGGACGTGTTGTCGGCGACGGCCAGGAGCGCGGCGGCGACCCCGAGATCAGTCGTGTCGGCCTTACGGAACATCCCGGTCCGGACGCGTCGGTAGATGCGCCCTCCATGCGGACCAATCAGAACGTCGTCAGGCATGAACGATATCTGGTCCGAGCCGACCTGAAGGATGAGCTCCGACGGCTGTTCAGGGCGGTGCGCGGCACGCCTGCGGAGGAAGGTCGTCACCATTTCAACGGCGGAGGACCTCAGCGCATCGAAACTGCCACCGATCTTGAGTCCGCGGGCGTCGCACGCCTGTTGGATCGCAGTGTGCAGGCCGACCGTGTCTGCGACATCCAGCCCTTCATGCACAACCGCCTGGACGACAGACCGTACGGCCTCATGCATGCGCATGAAGTCTGTCTCGTTTCGCCGACCGCCGATCCTCAGCACGTGCGTGTAGAAAAAGCGGCGCTTGCACTTGTCGCTCTGCAACATCGCGATCTGCGAGTCGCGCATCAGAATTCTGCCGCGGACGCTTAGTGCGATCGGTACGTCTTCCTGCGCTACGGGCAAAGCCCTGCTCGGCATCACGGTCCGGCGAACGATGTCCGGTCCAAGCCGTTCAAGAAAGGGCGAGAGCGGCCGCCTGGTCCCGTTGCGCTTCTGCGTCACCGCGTAGAGCAAGAAGCGGTCGCGCGGGCGCGAAGACGCCACGTAGAACAGACAGTCGCGCTCCTCGGCATCACCCGCGCGGAGCCACACCTTGACGTCACCGGTACAGCCGCCGATGACCCCTTCAGGAGGCAGGCATCGCGGGGCCTTGGAGGCACTCGGCAGCGTGTCCTGGTTCAGGCCCGGCAGATGGACACACTTGAACTCCAGGCCCTTCGCGCCGTGGATGGTCATGAGACGCACCGCATCGAGGCTCTGGGCGGCCGACGGGAGCTGCCGAAGGTCGCGGTCGTCGCCAATCGCGACCAGGCGCCGAATGCGACGGAGAAGACGTGGGACGGCAAGTCCCTGGCCGCGCGGTTGCACACGCAAGAAATTGAGAAGCTGCCAAAGCGCGATCCCCTGACTGCGAACTGCGATCGAATCAGCCTGCGCAATCCTCGCCGCGAGGCGTGTACGGTCCAACAAAACGGTGCAGAGCATGGACCACGGAGAACCGGCGGCGTCGAACCCGTCCAACGCCTCCGCGAGTCGGTCCAGAGCCAAACGACCATCCGGCGAGATCGGTAGGCCGTCCCGCTCTACAAGCCAGTCGCGCGCCCCTCCCTTCGAGTCGCGGAGATGCTCGAGGACCGCGCTGACGTCAGCGAGGGACATTTTGAAATCAACCATGGCGCCCACCCTGACGAGGCCCATGGCTCGGCGATCCGAGAGCAGAGAGAGAAGGGCCAGGAGGTCCTTGACCTCGGCTCGCTCGAACAGGCTGCCCAGATACAAGACGGGGATCCCCAGCCCCTCTAGGTCGCGAGCGAGGTGACCGAGCCGTTCGTTGCCGGTACAGAGTACCGCCTGGTCGCGGTAGGCAATCCTAGCATCGAGCATCTCGCCGATCGCGTCGGCGATGGCGACCGACTCATGGCCCTTGTCACCCAGCAATCGCAGCTCAAGGGGATGGCCGCTGGATCCACGATGGCTGCAAAGGGTGGCGTCCGTCGCGCTCGCTGTCATGTTGATGGCGAAGGTCGAATTGGCCGCGACGATCTCCGTCGTCGATCGATAGTTGATTTCCAGGCGACTGGAGCGGGCGCCGGGAAAGTCCTGAGACGTGAAAAGTGACGTGCTGACGGGCGACGCCCCGCGGAACCGGTAGATCGACTGGCGGGCATCACCTACGACCCAAAGATTTCGGCCACTGGGACACAGCGCCTGCAGCAGGCGCACGCTCGCCCGGTTCACGTCCTGGTATTCGTCGACCAGAATGTGATCGTACGTCTGCTGCAATCGAACTGCGATCTCGGACCGGGATTCGAGGAGCTGGACGGGCAGAGCGACGAGGTCGCCGAAGTCGAGCGCGTTCCGCTGGTGCTTCAGATCCTCGTAGAGTTCGTAAACCCGTGCCACCTCGGCAGCTTCGAGCGCGCGGACGTTCCGGGGGGTTCCAACCTCCGATGCGAGCCGCATCTCTTCTGCTCGTTCAGCGTACTTGTCCGGGTAGACAACCTCGTCCTTCGCCCGAGAGATGGCTGCGAGAATGTCACCGATCAGGCGGGTCGGGTCATAGAGGTCGCGATAGTGTTCGAGTTCGAGTCTTGGAAACTCCGCTTCGAGCAACTCAACCGCCTCGACACGGTCCATGAGCCGCGGATCGCTGGGCAGGGAAAGCTCGGGACCCAGACGCCGGATGAGGTCAAGTCCGAAGGCGTGGAATGTGCCTACCCAGATGGCAGCCGCATGTTCAGGCTCTATGTCCGCGATCCGTTCGGCCAGCTCCGCGGCCGCCTTGTTCGAATACGTGAGCACGAGGATTCCGCGAGGATCAACGTCTTCTTCGAGCAGTTGGAGTACCCGGGCCGTCAGCGTTCGAGTCTTGCCTGTTCCCGGGCCAGCCTCGAGCAGGTAGGCGCAGCCCCGGTGAGCAGCTGCCACCTCCTGCGTCGCGTTCAACGGACGTTCCTCTCGGAGGTCGTCTTGGTTCTCGATCGCGGGCAGAAGCAAGGCGTCGAACAGCTGCTGAGCCACCACGTCGTACGGCGCGCCCATTCGCTCGGCGATCTGCGAGGCGCTGAGTCCCTCCTCCAGATGGAGTCTTCGGACGAAGGGACGGGGAAGCAGAAGTTCTCTGGCGAAGAGGTCCATTTGGACTTCGCGTCGCTGCCGACGGCCATAGTCCACGACCCGGTCCACGCCTGTCGGCGAGGGTTCGGCCCCACGGGCCATGTCTGCATGGAGGGCGGTGGGCGTCGTGTTCGCGTCCCCGAGCTCGTGGTGGCCGATCTCATGAGCCACTAGAAAGGCCTGCTCGAAGGGTGAGCCCCCGTTCTCGTGGATGATCAGATCATCCACGAAGACCAGCGTCGCCTGGCCCCCGTCCAACTGTGTGGATCCGGGTGTGGCGGCCTCTACGTCCAGTCCGCGCCGGTTCGCCTCCTCGACCGCGAATAGGTAGGGAGCAGCCGGATCCAAGCCACGCTCCACGGCTGCAGCATGCAATTCCGCGGCGCGACGGCGGCCGAGTTCGACAGCGTCCATCGCTCAGTCGTCAGCGAGCAAGTGTGCACGATCGGCGTCGGACACCCCGGCGTCGATGAGCACCTGCTCGAAGCTGACCCTCTTGCCTGTCCCCGGCTTGCCGGCTGCCTTGAAGCTTCGACCAGTCTTCACCGTTGCAGCCGGACGTGCCAGGGCCTCGATGACTTGCGGCATGGGCAGGTCGAACTGGTTCGCGAAGTGCCGAACAACAGGACGGGGTACGGTTGATGGATCCACTCTCTTCTCTCTGAAGCAGGTGATCACTTGGCGTGGAACACCGAGTGTCACAGACATGGCCTTGCCTCGAGCGCCAGTCAGCGTAGTGAACGGATCCTCGTCGGTCGCCTCAGAATGCCCAGCAGCTTGATGGGTGATCCACGCGGTATCAATGCGCGATTGGTCAGTCGCCGACAACGGACCGTCATCTTCTTCGTCCGGCGCAGCCGCAAGCCGTGAGAAGTCGATGAGTTCGACTGCGAACTGTGGGTGCTTGCGGAGATAGCTTTCGAGCGTGGCGCCGTCGTGCCTGTCTTCCATCATGAACTGGTCGAGTACGTCTTCGACGCTCGGGGTGTTGGCGTTCATTGGTCATCCTTTGGGTTGAACCGAGCGGCGAGTGTTGTCACGGCGCGCTTCCGGTAGTTGCGAACCGACCGAGCCGTGCAGTCGAGGGCCTTGGCGATGGTCATCACCTCAGGATCGGATGAGTCGATCGGCCAGCCGAGAAGGAGCAAGTGCATGGTCCTGCATTGTTCGGGGGGCAGATCATCAATCGCTGCGTACAGGCGACTCCGGAAAACGGGATCGGAAAAGCCGTCCGTGTCGAACAAATCGACGCCACCGGCAGCCGCTTCAACTTCCGGCGCCAGGGCGCCGTCACGTTCGTCCTCGATCGGCCGTTTGGGATTCTCCTCCCGCTTGGCCTTGCGCCAGGCATCCACGCGCATGAACTTGACCCTGCGATCGAAGCGGACCTCGAAGAAGTCCAGCTTGTCGTCGCGGTGCTGCCGGTCGCTGGCGAGCATCTCGACGAATCGGTCGAAGACCAAGTCACGGACCCGCTCCCTCACGAAGTCGATGTCGTTGTCGACGCCCCCGGCCCTCGGCAGTGCCCGCAGGACGCGCTCCACGAGCAGCTTGTAGAGAGGCTCGAACCAGGAGCTGGGGCCTTGGCCGGTGGTCCTGATGAGGTAGACGAGGCACTCGCTAGGGATGTAGTCCGGTGCAGTTCGGTCCCGAATACTGGCGCGCGCGATGAGCTCGTCGGGCGGGAGTCCAAACAGCTGGAGCAAGAGGGACTCGATCAAGGCGGGGCGCTCGTAGAGCGTCCCGTCTGGCGTGCGCTTGGTGAGCGGAACAATCAATGCATGCTCCCTGGTCCGAAGAGGACCCAGTCGGATTGACAGGGTAATCGCCATGGCGCGCGGCATCCGGAACATCAACGTGACGCCCGCGCGGAACTACGACACCCCGGGCCTCCTGCGGGCCGGATTGCGGAGCAGCACCGGTCCTCGGGGAACCCTGCCGCGGCGACGATCCGCGATCCGCATGCCCGGAAGGCCTGCTACTGAACGCTAAGCACCGTCATCATCCCGTCCTCCGCATGCGGCAGGATGTGGCAGTGACTCATCCAGTCCCCCGGGTTGTCCGCCACGACGAGCAGCCGAACCGTCTCCTGCACCCCGATGTCCAGCGTGTCCTCCACGCGTCGAGTGTCCGGCGCCACCCCGTCGACCGACAGCACCTCGAACGCCATTCCATGCAGATGGAACGGGTGGTGTGCCGGCGACACGTTGCGGATCTCGAGCACCACCTCCGACCCCAGTGCCACCACATCCGGCTCGATGCTCGGCCAGGTCTGCCCGTTGATCTCCCAGCCGTTCTCCGCGCTGCCCGTGAAGGTGTACCGAAGATCGGTCCGGCCAGGATCGGCGGTGGGCGGAGCGCCCGAGAAGGGCCACGACACCTCGGCCGGCGCGGCGAGACCACCGGTGGGGGCCACGCCGAACAGCGGCACGGCCGGGAAGGCCGAGGGTCCAGCAAGGGACCACGGAACCGCCGTGACCTCGCTGGCCGCTGAACCGGTTGACCACTCCAGCTCGGCCCGATCCCCAGGCGCCAGCACGGTCGAGGACTCGGGCGCAGAGAGCAGTCCCTGGTCGGTCGCGATGACGCGCACATCCTCGAGGGCGATGTAGCCCGCATTGCTCGCGTTGAGCATGCGAACGCGCACGGTCTGGCCCGACGGAGGTGACCAGACGGGGTCGAGCAGCCCATTGACCAACCAGCGTAGTGGTGTGGGGTCGACGGTCGGGTCGTCTTCCCCCGCCTCGACCTCGGCGACGCCATCGAACACCAGCACCAGCTCCGAGTCCACGGGGGGATCGGCAGGGTCTTCGACCACGAGCACGCCGTACAAGCCGCGGTCGACCTGGTGCGCGGTGTCGAAGTGCGGGTGGTACCAGAACGTGCCGGCCTGCTCGAGCACGAACGTGTAGACGAACGACTCCCCGGCAGCCACGGGGGAGACCTGCCACCCCGCGCCGTCCATGGCGAAGGGCACGTCCACGCCGTGCCAGTGGATGGAGGTGTCCATGCCCAGCTGGTTGTCGAGCTCGACCGTGAGCGTGTCGCCCACCCGGGCGCGCAGGGTCGGCCCCGGGACCTGGCCGTTGTAGGCGAACCCCCCGACCGTCTGGTCGCCCGCCATCCAGGTGTGCGGTGCGGCGACGAGCGCCACCCGCAACGCATCGGGCGCGGGGTCGAGATCGGTGGCCTCGGCGGGCGAGACCAGGGACGGGCGCGCGACGGGTGGTGTCCCCGTGTCGCCGGTCGTAGGAGGCGCGTCGGTATCCGTGTCCGTGTCGGACGCTGGTGGGTCCGTCTCGGTCGGAGGAGCCTTGCAGGCGAACCCGAGGATCAGCGGAATCATCGCGTCACCTCCGCCATCACCTGGTCCCGCCCGTCCCACCGGCGAAGGCGTGCCTCTCGGAGCGGGTAGGGGCGATGGACCAGTCGTGCGGTGACGGTGGGGTCGGGACAGGTGGATTCGAACACGTGCGTGGTCATCGCAGCCTGCTGAGGCATCAGCCGGTTGTCGCTGACGATGTCGATGGCACGGTGATGGGCGACCTGGCGATTGCCCTCGGCATCCGCGAGCACCCGTGCAAACGCGAACCCCGGCGCGCCAGCCCAGGCGCGGCTGGGCTCGCCGTCCGCGGGGAGACCGGAGCCATCGACCCGGTACGCCACGTCACCCGCCGGCAGCGGGACATCGAGTGTGACGGCATCGCCATTCACGGCGACGACCGAGGCCTCGCCGACCCAGGACTCCATCGGAAGACCCTTGGCCGCGGCATCGAAGGACCCATCTCCGAAGGGTCCGGGCCCGCTGTAGTCACGCCAGCCCGCTCGGTTGACAACCCGGATGCGGTCACCGACCGAGGCACCCGGCCACGTCGACCAGTCCTCTGTCGACGGGCGCACGTCGAGTGCCCCGCCGAACTCCGGCACCGTGTCTCCGCCGGTCGTCGCGAGCGGCTCGGTTCCGCAGCGGGCTTCGACCAGCAGCAGCAGCGAACGCATCGGCTCGCCTGTGGGGATCGCATGGCCCGCTCCGACATTGCGGGTCGTGACGACCGCGGTGGTGACGCTGTCCACCGTCGTGACCTCGAGGTCCAGGGCAGCGGCGAGATCGAGAAGTCCTTCGGCGCCCCGGGGCCCGTCCCAGAGGTGCCGGCGAACCGCTCCGGGAGGCCGCCACCACCCCGTCGCAACGTCGATGAGGGGAGCGTCCCCGGTCAGGTCTGCGGAGTTCCCCCAGCGCGGGTCGGGAGGCATGTGGCAGCTCTGGCAAGGACTGGACGGGGCGTAGTCGCCTGCGAGCCACTCGGCGTAGGTGGAGTGGACCGGCAGTCCATCGGGCCAGCGTGCGGGGTCGATCGTCTGACCGGCGATCTGGGCATCCTGAGTGAGCTCATGGGAGGCCCCACAGAACTCTGCCGATCTGAAGTGGTCTCGCTGCGCCGCCCCCATTCGGGGGTTGGGCACGTCGGGGTAGGGCCCGAAGGTCAAGGGGGCCCAGTCGAAGATCGGGCTCGTCGATGGATCGGACGGGCGGAGCAGGCGGAACGCGCCCGCGACACCGGGGGGCGCAGCGAGGTCGATGGACTCGGCCTTGTGGCACACGTCACAGTGGATGCCCTCGGTGAACGCCAGGCCGGTCGCATCCAGGAGGCTTCGCCCGCCGAGCTCCCCGTCGATGCCCGGCGCATGGCAATCGGCGCAGCCGGCCGTGTTCGTGGCGACCGCATCGCAGCTGGTCGCGTCGCCGCAGTCGTCGTTCAGGTCGGGGAGCGCTCCGTCGCCCAGGTAGCAGCGGTCCGCAGCCAGTCCGGTTCCGGGTCCGAGGCCGGGGCGCCAGGTTCCGCCGGCCGTGGTGCACTCCGCCTCGGTCGGCAGCTGCGCTGTTCCGGCGAAGACGTCTTGCACGACGGGGTTCGACGCGGCATCCCTGTGGGGAGAGGCGGTCCAGTCGGTGACCATCGATCCATGGCAGTGCCCGCACTGGCCGGTGTTGCCGAGCTCTCCGGCGACCCCGGGGTCCTGGAAGATGTAGAGCGGATTGTCGACGACCGAGAAGCGCTCGAGCGCGACCGATGCGGTCGGGCCGTTGGGTGTGGTCGAACGGGTGCGCGCTTCGGGGTGGGACACCACCAGGGTGGACCCGCCGTCGTGGAAGACGGTCGCCGTCCCCGCGGCATCCGTTTCGGTGTTCATTCCGCCGCCGACGCTCACCCATGCGTCTTCCACGGGCTGCCCATCCAACGTCACCGTGACCACCACCTCATTCGAGAACGGCAGCGTGGGCGGGCGGAGGCCGGTGTCGACCGTATCGACGGTGGCCACCGGTGTCGGAAGGACGGAGGTGGGCACGTCGGTGTCGGCGGGCGAGGGACAGCCGCAGAGGCAGAGGGTCAATCCGAGTGTGGTGTGGCGAAACAAGCGCATCAGACCTTCTGTAGCCGCAGCCGCAGCGCATTGCTGATGACCGACACCGACGACAGGCTCATCGCACCCGCAGCGACCATCGGCGAGAGGAGGATGCCGAGGAACGGATAGAGCACCCCTGCCGCGATTGGGATGCCCGCGGTGTTGTAGGCGAACGCAAAGAACAGGTTCTGCCGGATGTTCGACAGGGTCATGCGCGACAGCTTTCGGGCCCGGACGATGCCCATCAGGTCGCCCTTCACCAGGGTGACCGACGCGCTCTCCATCGCCACATCCGTGCCGGTCCCCATCGCGATCCCGACGGCGGCTCGGGCAAGCGCGGGCGCATCGTTGATTCCGTCGCCCGCCATGGCGACCACGTGGCCCTCGGCCGTGAGCGCGGCGACCTTGTCGGCCTTGCCTTCGGGCAGCACGCTCGCCACGACCTCGTCGATGCCGAGCTTCGTTCCCACTGCCTTGGCGGTCGTCTCGGAATCTCCGGTGAGCATCACGATGCGAAGCCCCTCCGCATGCAACGCGCGAATGGCGTCGGGCGTGCTGTCCTTGATCGGGTCAGACACGCCGATCAGGCCGGCAAAGCGCCCGTCCACGCCGACGTACATCACGGTCTGGCCCTCGCCCCGAAGCGCCTCGGCGCGCTGCTCCTGGTCGCCGAGGGGGATGCCGAGCGCCTCCATCATCGCCTGGTTCCCCAGCGCAACCGTTCGGCCCGCCACCTGCCCCTGCACACCCTTGCCCGTCACCGACCCGAAGTCGGACGCCTCCAGCCGATCGACGCCCCGCGCCTCAGCGCCGCGAACGATGGCTTCGGCGAGGGGATGCTCGCTTCCACGCTCGAGGGCCGCGGACAGGGCCAGGAGCTCGACTTCCTCGATGCCGTTCGCTTCCACTGCCGTGAGCGCCGGTCGTCCCTCGGTCAAGGTTCCGGTCTTGTCCACGATCAACACGTCGACCCGTGCGAGCACCTCGATGGCCTCGGCGTCCTTGAAGAGCACACCCAGGCCGGCCGCCTTGCCCGTCGAGACCATGATGGACATCGGTGTCGCGAGCCCCAGCGCACAGGGGCACGCGATGATCAGGACCGCGACCGCATTGATGAGCGCATACGCCATCGGGGGCTCTGGTCCGAGCCACGCCCACAGAGCAAACGTCACGATGGACGTGAGGATCACGGCGGGCACGAACACGCCGGCGACCTGATCGGCGAGCTTCTGGATCGGCGCTCGCGTGCGCTGAGCCTCGGCCACCATGGTCACGATCCGAGAGAGCAGCGTGTCCGAACCGACCTTCTCGGCCCGGATGAGGAGCCCACCGGTCCCGTTCACGGTCGAGCCGATGACCTCGTCTCCCTCGCCCTTGGTGACCGGCACGGGCTCGCCGGTGACCATCGACTCGTCGACGCTGCTGCGTCCCTCGATCACCACCCCGTCGACCGGCACCTTCTCCCCAGGTCGCACGCGCAAGCGGTCGCCCACGACGACGTCCTCGAGATCCACATCTTCCTCGGACCCATCCTCATTGACCCGACGTGCGCTCTTGGCGGAGAGCTCGAGCAGCTTGGCGATGGCCTGGCTGGTCTGACTGCGGGCTCGGAGCTCCAGCACCTGGCCCAGCAGGATCAGCGCCACGATGACGGCTGCCGCCTCGAAGTACACGGCAACTTCCCCGTGATGTCGGAAGGAGTCGGGAAACAGCCCGGGTGCCACGGTCGCGAGTACGCTGTAGGCATAGGCGACGGAGACGCCCAGTCCGATGAGGGTCCACATGTTCGGACTGGCATTCTTCACGGACTGCACGGCTCGAACGAAGAACGGCCATGCGGCCCACAAGACGACCGGGGTGGCCAGCACGAGCTCGACCCACGGCCGCGTTGCCCCGAGTACGCTGGACACCGGCCGCCCTGGCAGCATGTCGCCCATTGCGATGAGGAACACAGGCAGAGCGAACGCGGTGGCGATCCAGAACCGGCGGGTCATGTCCCGCAGCTCCGTGTCGTCTGCGGGCGCGTTCGGATCGAAGGTCTTGGGCTCGAGTGCCATGCCGCACTTGGGGCAGTCCCCAGGCCCGATCTGCTCGATCTCGGGGTGCATCGGACAGGTGTAGATCGCGCTTGGATCGACGTCCTCGGGCTCAGTCGGACTGAGGTACTTCTCGGGGTCCGCGATGAACTTCGTACGACAACCCGCGCTGCAGAAGGGGTAGTCGTGGCCGTCGTGGGTGTGTCGATGAGGCGTTGCCACCCGAGGTGTCATGCCGCAGACGGGGTCCTTCGGGAGGTACGCACCCGGATCGGCGGCGAACTTGTCCTTACAGCCAGCGCTGCAGAACAGGAACTCCTCATCACGGTGGACGTGACGATGCGGACTGTCGCCCTTGGGGGTCATGCCGCAGACCGGGTCACGTGCCATCCGATCCTCCGAGGGTGTTTGGGAAGAGGTCATGGTTCGATCCCGAGGCGCTCGATGTGTCGGTACAAGGTGGCGAGATGGACGCCCATCGCCTCGGCGGCCTGCCGTTTGTCACCCTCGCAGCGGCTCAAGACCTGCTGGATATGGGATCGCTCGAAGCGCTCCATTGCCTCGCGCAGATTCGATGTGCGCCCACCGGTGTCGAGGTCGGGGAGGTCGGGTGCGTCGATCCAAGGGCCCTGGGTGAGCAGGACCGAGCGCTCCAGCACATTGGAGAGCTCGCGCACGTTGCCAGGCCAGGAGTGGCCACGCAGCCGGGTCAGGGCCTCCGCCGTGAGTCGCGGGGCCGATCGGCCCAGTGAGCGCCCGTGCCGCTCGAGGAGCCGGCGGGAGAGCTCTGGCAGGTCGTCGAGGCGCTGCCGGAGCGGAGGCAGCTCGATGCGCATCACGTTGAGGCGGAAGTAGAGGTCCTCGCGGAAGAGCCCTTCATCGATGGCCTGGCGGAGCGGGCGATTCGTGGCGGCGACGAGTCGGAACTCCACCTTGCGGGGCTTGTCTGACCCGAGGGGCACGACCTCTCGATTCTCGATGACCCGCAGCAGCTTCGTCTGCGTTGCGATGGGAAGCTCGCCGACCTCGTCGAGGAACACGGTTCCGCCCCGAGCCGCTCGGAACACACCGTCACGGGCCCCCGTGGCACCGGTGTAGGCGCCCTTCTCGTAGCCGAAGAGCGTTGCATCCACGAGGGTGTCGGGCTGGGCGGCGAGGTTCACGGCGATGAAGTCGCGCTCGGCGCGGTCGGAGCGCTCGTGCAGCGCACGCGCGACGACCTCCTTCCCCGTGCCGGACTCCCCCTCGAGCAGCACGTTCGCGGGCGTGGGTGCCACCTGGTCGATCAGCGACTCCACAGCCGCCATGGCGGGCGAGTGGCCGACCAGATCGATCCCGACACGCTCTCGGACCTCCTGCCGGAGACGGCGCACGCGCTCGTGCAGCTCCCGTTTCTCGAACAGATCGGCGACCTTGCGTCCGAGAGCGTCGAGCGCGATGGGCTTGAGCAGGTAGTCCGATGCCCCTGCCCTGAGGGCCTCGACGGCGGACTCGACCGACGCGTAGGCCGTCATCAGTACGGTCAGGGCGTCGGGGTGCTCGGTTTGGAGGTGCCGGATCAGGGTCAGGCCATCCATGCCGGGCATGCGCAGATCCGTGAGAACCAGGCCGATCGACGAGGACTCCAGCGCATCGAGCGCGGCTTCGGCCGACCCGACGGTGTCGACCTCGTAGCCCTGCAAGCGCAGGTAGCGCGCGACGTTGTTTCGCAACACCGACTCATCGTCGACCACCAGGATCCGGTCGTTCATCGTCATCCTTCGCCCTCGCAGGCACAGTCGGGGAGCTCGACGGCGAAGACGGCTCCTCCAGTCTCGTGGTTCTCCGCCGTGATGGTGCCGCCGAGGGCAGTCACCAAACGGTCGACGACGAACAGGCCGAGCCCGGTGCCCTGGCCGACGGCCTTGGTGGTGAAGAAGGGCTCGAAGAGCGCGCTCGTGTCGTCCGGTAGCCCGTCGCCATCGTCGAATACACGGAAGACCGCTCGCTCACCGTCCCCTTCGCAGCGGATACGGACGGTGCCAGCTTCTGGGGAGGCATCGACAGCGTTCAGGCCCAGGTTGAGCAGCACCTGGACCAGCCGGTCCCGGTTCGAGCACACGGTGACGTCAGCCGCTTCTACCGACAAGGAGACGCCGCGCTCGCGGGCGGAGTGCCGAAGTAGGCGCGCCACGTCGTCGAGGACCTCAGCAGCGTCGAATCGCGCCCGCTGATCAGGGGGCGCACGCCCGAGATCGACCAGCTCGCGGACCAAGACCCCCATGCGTCGCGCCTGATCCCGGAGCACCGGTAGAGCCTCTCCCACGGAGTCCGGCTCCATCTCCAGCAGCTCGAGCTCGGAGCTCAGGCTGGCGAGGGGGTTGCCGATCTCGTGGGCCAGGCCCGCGGCCAGGGTACCGAGCGCGGCCATCTTCTCCTGGTGCACGAGGTGTGCCTGGAGTTGCTTGGAAGCCGTCACGTCGCGCTCGATCTCCAGCAGCGCTGTGGAGCCATCAGGGCCGGGCACCGGGTACCGCTCGACGGACAGGATCTCGGTCTGCCCGCTCGCGGTCTTTCGAACCCGTTCGACCTCGGTCTCTTCGCCCTCGAAGAAGGCGTCTGCAGGACAGACCTCGCCCTCCGGCGTCTCGTGAACGGTGTGGCAGCCGCAGCCCACGATCTCGGGGCCGTAGGCATCCGTGGCGGCCTTGTTGGCCTTGAGGATGCGGCGTTTGGGGCCGATCACCACGATGCGCTGCTCCAGGGTGTCGAGCAGGGTGTCGGAGAACTTGCGCGCCGCGTCGAGCTCGGCGGTGCGTTCGTCGACCTTGGCGTCGAGGGTCTGCAGCGCGTCGGCCAGCGCCGTGCTCATGGCGTTGAACTCCCTTGCCAGCAGCCCGACCTCGTCGTCTCGCCGCACCGGAACGGTCTCGCCGTAGGCCCCCTGCGCGATGCGCTGGGAAGCGGTCGCGAGCTCCTCGATGGGCGCCGCGATTCGACGGACGAGCAAGAGAATGACGCCTGCCAGCAGCGCGGTGAGCACCGTCCCCAGGATCAGTGCCCGGGTCGCCATCGGCTGCAGCACCGACGCCGCTTCGTCGACGGGGACCTCGGCCCACACGCCCCACGGGAGGTTCGCCGCAGGCGCATAGGCTGCGAAGTGTCGCTCTCCGTCGACGTCGACGACCCCGTTCCACGCGACCCCCGTCCGCGCGTGCTCGGCCGCGGGACCCTTGATCGGTTGACCGGGATGCACATGGGGCTCGTCTTCCTCGAAGGCGTGGCAGACCACGTCCCCCGAGCGGTCGACGATGTACGCCAGGCCGCCGAAGGTGCTCCGGGCGCGCTCGCTGATCATGTCCTGGTGCAGCGTGAAGCTGACGCGTCCACACAGGCTTCCGCCGCCCTCCCGAGGAGCCGCGACGACCACCTCGTGCCCGCCGTGGTGTGCGTGCTGCATGCGGGCGATGCCACCCTGCGCCCGGCAGGCGTCGATCGCCCACGAAGCCTGGTCGGCAGAGCGCGCGATCACCGCTCCGGAGGCATCGAGCACGATCAGCTCCTCGATCATCGGCGACCGGGTGACGACCTCGGCCAGCACGGCATCCTCGGCTTCTACGCCGCCGGCTAGCGCGGTGAGGAGCGCCGTCTTCTCGGCGAGGAAGTCGTCGACCTCGGAGGCGTACAGGCGCGCAGTCTTGCCGAGGTTCTCCTCGAGCAGCCCGGCGACCACGTCCCGACTGCTCCAGTAGGAGAGCAGCACTGTCGCCAGGAGCGGCACCAGCGCTACGCCGACGAACCAGAGGATGAGTCGGCGAGCCAGGGGCCGGACATGGGCCGGTGTGGGGGCGGGCGAGCGGGTGGGCATCGACGTTCCTCTCAGCAACTCGCGTGCCGAAGCGGGCTAACCGGCGAACGCCGGGAATGACCCCGCTCTCTTCGCAGATGTGCGAAACGGCTTCGCCCGCCTGCGAATGCGCGCGGCCCATATTCCAGGTTCTCTCGTCAGAAGTGGTTGGCCCGCAACTTGCTTTGGTCCTCTGCAGGAGGATGACCATGCTTCGATGGATCCCAACCCTGACAGTGCTCGCTCTGGTCGCTTGCGGAGGGAGCTCGACCCCCGAGACGCCTGGCGCGGAGCCGGCGGCGTCCACATCCGCCCTTCCCGCAGAAGGGAAGCGCTACGACCCCGCGATCGACCCATCCGAGGTGCCCTCGGGTGCGTGGATGTGCGACATGGGCACCGTCCACTACGCGGCCCCACATGCCGGTGAGTGTCCGGTCTGCGGCATGAAGCTGACCGAGAAGAAGTAGCGCGTTGTTGACCCTGCTCGCCGGACTCGCGCTCGCTGCCGACCCGTCCTCGACGACGGGCGCGGTGGAGACCTACGTGTCCACCGCACTCGCGAACCACCCGGACATCGCTGCCGACCGCGCCGCATGGCAGGCGTCGGTGGAGCGCATCCCCGGTCAGCGCACACTGCCCGAGCCTCGGGTCTCCGTCGGTGGTTTCGTGCAGTCCGTCGAGACGCGAGTGGGCCCCCAGCAAGCGCGCTTGGGGGTGCAGCAGGCGATTCCGTGGCCCTCCCGGCTCGTCCAGGCGGGCAAGGCGGCCTCTTCGGAGGCCGATGCCGCCGAGCTCGGAATCACCGCCTCCGAACGGCAGGTTCGGGAGCGGGTCGAGATGGCCTACTGGGCGCTGTGGCGGGTGCGCAAGCAGCGTGCTCTCCGTGCGGAGCACCTGACCATCCTCGACGGGTTGGCTGCGACCGTGCGCGGCCGGATCGAGGTGGGCGCTGCATCCCTGGCGGATCTGCAGCAGATCGAGCTGTCGCGGTCACGCCTCGAGGATGCCCTGGCGACCCTGGACGCCGAAGAGACCGCACGCATCGCACAGCTCCGCGCCGCCGTCGGCGACGTGCTGGACGGGGCCGAGACGTCCAGCGAGCCCACGCTCACTGCCCTTCCGGAGGGGGCACTCTCGGCGACCGCGCATCCGCGGCTCCGAGCGCTGGACGCGATGGCCACAGCTGCAGACCATCGCGCACGAGCATCGGCCGGTCAGCGACTCCCGGACTTCACGGTGGGGGCGGACTGGATCGTCACGGGCGCCGCCCCGATGGATGGTGTCACCGACTCGGGCAAGGACGCGGTCATGCTGGGGGTGGGCCTGAGGGTGCCGTTGTGGCAAGGCACCTACGGACACGATGTCGCCGCCGCCCGGCGTACCGAAGAGAGCCTGCGGGCTCGACGCCAGGCCCGTGACGACGAGCTCCAGGCCGCAGTGGACGCCACGTCAGCACGGGTGCGGGACAGCGCACGTCGGGTCCAACTCGTGGAGCAGACCCTCCTTCCGCAGGCCCAGTCTGCCTACGAGGCTGTGCTCGGGGAGTACGCGGTCGGACGGGCCCAGGTCTCCCAGACGCTCCTCGCCCAACGGGACCTCCTCGATCTCGCGGTCGACGGCGTCGTGGCACAGGCCGACCACCAGATGCAGTGGGCCCGTCTCACCTCTCTCACCGGGGTCACCCCATGACCTCCCTGCTCGCAGGATTCCAAGATGCCTGACGCTCTCAAGTCCCTGCTGAGTCGTGGTCCGGGTTGCCTCGCGCTGCTGGTCGTCGCGGTCCTCGCCTTCGGTGCGGGCTCGCTGATGTCCGGAGGCGAGAGCGCCGATCCTCATGCCGAGCATGTCGGAGAAGACACGGTCTGGACGTGCTCGATGCACCCCCAAATCCGCCAGCAAGAGCCAGGCTCGTGTCCGATCTGCGGCATGGACCTCATCCCTGCGGGAGGCGCGTCCTCGAGCGGCGCGAACGACCAGGTCGTGCTCTCCGAGCGTGCCCGCAAGCTCGCACAGCTGCGGACCGAGCCTGTGCGTCGGCAGGGAGGCGCTGGCGCTGAGGTCCGGTTGCTCGGTCGGGTCGAGCCGGACGAGTCCACCCAGAAGACCGTGACGACGTGGATCGGGGGCCGCATCGACAAGCTCCAGGTCAACACCACCGGTGAACGGGTCCGCAAGGGCCAGGTCATCGCGACGCTGTACTCCCCCGAGGTCTACGCCGCGCACCAGGACCTGCTCACCGCCCGCAAGCAGGTCGAGCGTCTGGGTGATGCCTCGGCGTCCGCGGCGTCTGCCGCTCGTGCCGCGCTCGACGCTGCGGAGGACCGCCTGCGTCTGCTGGGCGTTCCCGATTCAGAGGTGGATCAGATGGCCACCGCCGAGCGACCGCGCCAGGCTGTCCCGATCCGCTCTCCATTCAGCGGAACCGTGATCGAGCGCGTGGCCACAGAGGGGGCCTACGTTCAGACGGGTTCGCCGCTGTACCGTGTCGCCGACCTGTCGAAGCTGTGGATCCAGCTCGATGCCTACGAGAGCGATCTTCCCCGGCTCCAGGTCGGACAGGAGGTCTCGCTCCAGGTCGAGGCACTGCCAGGCCTGACCTTCGAGGGCAATGTTGCCTTCGTCGATCCGACGCTGGATCCGCAGCGGCGCACGGCCCGGGTGCGAGTGGAGGTGAACAACCCCGATGGTCGGCTCCGCCCCGGCATGTTCGCCGAAGCGACAGTCTTCACAGGGCAGACTTCGGATGTCGCTCCGCTGGTGGTCCCCGCGTCCGCGCCGCTGTTCACCGGCAAGCGATCGGTGGTCTACGTCGAGCTCCGAGACGAGGCAACGCAGGCGTACGCCCCGCGCACGGTCCGGCTGGGACCGCGGCTGGGCGACTACTACCCCGTCGTCGCGGGGCTCTCCGAGGGCGAACGGGTCGTGACGCGTGGGGCGTTCGCCCTCGATGCCGATCTGCAGATTCGCGGAGGGCCGAGCATGATGAGCCAGCCCGACGACCTCGCGGAGGGTCCATGGGCCAACGTGGTGCAGCTTCCGGCCGCCGAGCGTGAGCGTCTGGCACCTGTTCTGCGTTCCTACCTGGATATCCAGCGGGCCCTGGCCGAGGACGATCACGCCGCCACCATCGCCGCCGCCGACGCCCTAGGGGCCGTCATCGATGGAGTCGTGCTCGACAAGGGTGCCCTCGCTTGGGCCGAGCTCTCGCCGGAGCTGCGTGGGCACGCCCAACACATCGCCCGCTCTTCAGATCTCGAAGGAGCACGAGCAGGGTTCGAGCCCTTGACCGCCGCAGCCGAGGGGCTGCTCCGCACGTTCGGGAATCCACTGGATGCCGAGCTCCACGTGGCGTTCTGTCCGATGGCGGACGACAATCGCGGCGCGCGCTGGGTGCAGCAGGGCGAGGCCATCGACAACAGCTACTTCGGTGCCTCGATGCGCCAGTGCGGTGAGATTCGCTCGGAGATCGCCCCCGGCGGCTTCCTGCCTGGTGCTTCGAACGCCGCCGCCCCTCGGCCAGCCCCCGCCGGACACGTGCACTGATGGCGCAGACGAGCGAACCCCAAGGCCTCTGGGAAGTCGTGATCGGCTGGTTCATCGAGAACAAGCTGATCGTCTTCCTGCTCACCGCCATGCTGGTCGTCGGAGGGCTCTCCGTGAGCCCGTTCGACACCCATCTCGGCGGGCTGCCGCGAGACCCGGTCCCCGTCGACGCGATCCCTGACATCGGTGAGAACCAGCAGATCGTGTTCACGACCTGGCCGGGCCGGTCCCCGCGCGATGTCGAGGACCAGGTCACCTACCCACTGACCACGGCCCTGCTGGGGATCCCTGGCGTGCGTACAGTCCGGAGCTCTTCCGCGCTCGGGTTCTCCACGATCTACGTGATCTTCGACGACAGCGTGGAGTTCTACTGGTCGCGAACGCGCGTGCTCGAGAAGCTGTCATCCCTCCCGCCGGGAACGGTCCCCGAGGATGTGACGCCTACGCTCGGTCCGGACGCCACCGCCCTCGGTCAGATCTTCTGGTACACGCTCGAGGGGCACGATGCGGACGGAAACGTCGTCGGAGGCTGGGATCCCGACGAGCTGCGCTCCATCCAGGACTGGACCGTGCGGTATGCGCTCCAGTCGGTCGAGGGGGTCAGCGAGGTCGCCTCCATCGGCGGGTTCGTGCGCGAATACCAGGTCGACGTCGACCCCGAAGCGATGCGCGCCAACGGGGTGAGCATCGGCCAGGTCGCCAACGCCGTGCGCCGCTCCAACCTCGATGTGGGCGCCCGCACGCTGGAGATCAACCGGGTCGAGTACCTCATCCGCGGCCTGGGCTTCGTGGAGAGTCTCGAGGACCTCGAGCAGACGGTGGTCGTCGCGCGGGAGCACACCCCGATCCGTGTTCGTGATGTGGCCCGGGTGTCGGAGGGTCCGGCACTCCGCCGCGGAGCCCTGGACGATGCGGGTGCGCCCGCCGTGGGGGGCGTCGTCGTCGCCCGCTACCTCGAGAACCCGCGCCGCGTCATCGCCAACGTCAAGGACCGCATCGCCGGCATCCAGGACGGACTGCCGCGACGCACGCTCGAGGACGGAACGGTCAGCCAGGTCACCATCGTGCCGTTCTACGACCGCACCACGCTGATCGACGAGACCCTGGGCACTCTGTCGACCTCGCTCTACCAGCAGATCTTGATCACCATCATCGTGGTCCTGGTGATGCTGCGGAACCTGCGCAGCTCGATGCTGATCTCCTCGATCCTGCCGCTCGGCGTTCTCGGCACCTTCGTCGTGATGAAGGCGACCGGCGTGGATGCGAACATCATGGCGTTGGGCGGGATCGCCATCGCCATCGGCACCATGGTCGACATCGGCATCGTGTTCGTCGAGAACATCGAGCAACACCTGGAAGGTGTGGAGTCTCGAGCGGAGCGAGAGGTCGCGACCCGGCGAGCGGCCGCAGAAGTCGCTCCAGCCGTGCTCACCTCGGTCCTCACGACCATCGTGAGCTTCCTGCCGGTGTTCGGCCTCACGGCGACCGAGCTCAGGCTCTTCGCGCCACTCGCCTTCACCAAGACCTTCGCGATGGCCGCGGCGCTGGTGATCTCGCTTCTCCTCATCCCAGGCGCCGCGCTGATCGTGCTCCGGAAGCGCCCAGGCCCTCCGAACACTGAGGCGACGGGTGCTCGGCGATGGCTCGATTCGGTGTTGCGGACGACGCACCTGCGCGATTGGCTATTCCTCGCACTGGGGGTCGCGGTGCTTCCCACGACCTGGCTCGGGGGCCTGCTGGTCATCGGCCTGGGGCTCTGGCGGCTGGCTCGCCCCCTCGTGTCCCAGACGACCGCGACGCGAGGAACCCTCGCGGAGAACGTGCTCACCATCCTCGTGGTGACCGTGCTCCTCACGAGCGACTGGCTTCCCCTCGGTCCAGCGAACGGGCTCGTCCTCAACCTGGTGTTCGTCGGCGTGATCATCGCTGTGGTCCTCGGGGGATTCCGACTCTTCGAGCGGGTCTACGACCGCGCACTGACCTGGGTGCTCGCCCACAAGAAGACCTTCCTGCTGGCACCACTGGGCCTCGTGCTGTTCGGCACCACCGCCTGGTTGGGATTCGACACGGTCTTCGGGTTCGTTCCCCAGACCCTCCGCACCACCCGTCCGGTTGCAGCGGTCGCCCACGCGTTTCCTGGCTTCGGCCGGGAGTACATGCCCCCGTTCGACGAGGGCTCCTATCTGTACATGCCCACGACGATGCCTCATGCGTCCATCGGCGAGGCGCTGGGCATGATGTCCACCATGGATGCCGCCATCGCTCAGATCCCCGAGGTCGACCGCGTGGTCGGCAAGCTCGGCCGGGCGGACTCGGCGCTGGACCCAGCACCCATCTCGATGATCGAGACGATCATCACCTACCACCCGGAATACCGTACCGAAGCCGACGGGACGCGCGTCCGCCTCTGGCGCGATCACATCCGTACCCCTCGCGACATCTGGACCGAGATCACCGCCGCCGCAGAGCTGCCGGGGGTCACCAGTGCCCCGGTGTTGATGCCCATCAACGCCCGCATCGTGATGCTCCAGAGCGGTATGCGCGCGCCGATGGGCATCAAGGTGAAAGGCCCGTCACTGGAAGCCATCGAGGCCTTCGGATTCGCGCTCGAGTCGGCGCTGAAGGATGTCCCGTCGATCCGCCAGGAGACCGTGTTCGCGGACCGCGTGGTGGGGAAGCCCTACCTGGAGATCGACCTCGATCGTGAGGCCATCGGCCGGTACGGGCTCACCATCGTGGACGTGCAGCAGGTGCTCCAGGTGGCGCTCGGCGGAATGACCCAGACGCGCACCGTCGAGGGCCGGGAGCGCTATCCGATTCGGGTCCGCTACATGCGGGAGGACCGGGACAGCCTCGAATCTCTGGAGCGAGTCTCGGTCTCCACGCCAAGTGGAAACCCCGTGCCGCTCACACAGCTCGCGGACATCCGGTATGTACGCGGGCCCCAGATGATCAAGGCCGAGGACACCTTCCTCACCAGCTACGTTCTGTTCGACCGGGTACCCGACGTGGCCGAGGTCGAGGTCGTCGAACAGGCCCGTGCCCTCATTCGCGACCGAATCGACGATGGGTCGCTCGAGCTCCCGGATGGCGTGAGCTTCGACTTCGCCGGGTCGTACGAGAACCAGGTGCGCAGCGAGAAGCGTCTGCTCGTCCTGATCCCCTTCGCGCTGTGCATGGTGTTCATCCTGCTCTACCTGCAGTTCCACCGTGTCGCGACAACCGCCATCATCTACTCCGGCGTCGTGGTTGCGGTCAGCGGTGGGTTTGGCCTGCTCTGGCTGTACGGCCAGCCCTGGTTCCTGGACTTCGCCCTGTTCGGCATGCCGATGCGGGACCTCTTCCAGGTCGGAACGGTGAACCTCTCCGTGGCCGTCTGGATCGGGGTGATCGCCCTCATTGGAATCGCCACGGACGATGGGGTCGTCATGGCGACCTACCTCAAGCAGGTGTTCGAGCGAAACCCGCCGAGCTCCGTGGACGAGGTCCGCGCTCGTACCCTGGAAGCAGGTTCCCGGCGCGTGCGGCCGTGCTTGATGACCACGGCGACGACCCTGCTGGCGCTGCTGCCCGTGGTGACCTCCCAAGGACGGGGTGCAGACATCATGGTTCCGCTGGCGCTTCCTGCCCTTGGCGGCATGACCATCGAGCTGGTCACGCTCTTCGTCGTTCCGGTGCTGTACAGCGCAGTCGAAGAGTGGCGGTTGTCGTCAGCAGCCCCGATCGATGTGACCTCGGAGGCCACGTGATGCTGGTATTCCTGCAGCTCGGGTGCGTGACGCCGGCACCTCCGCCCGCCGAACCGGAAGCGCCCTCGTCTTCCATCGAGTCGGTGCGGCCTCCGGCAACCGCCGAGCCCTATTGGCAGGAACGAACGGATGTGGAGCTGGATGACCTCGTCCGGACGACCTGCAAGTCCGCGGTCGCCGCCGAGCAGCCTGTCCTGCTCGCCTTCAGCGCGCCATGGTGCGGCGACTGCAAGCGGGTCCGGCAGCTCGAGGGGCAGCCCCCGCTGAGCGCCGAGCTGGAACAATGGTCCAAAGTGGTGGTCCACGTGGGTCGGTTCGACCGCCACGCGCCGCTGCGTGACGCCTTCGGGGTCCAGAGCATCGCCCACTGGGTGGCGCTGGCGCCGGATTGCGAGGAGCCGGTCACGCGGTGGAACCGCCTCGCCGAGAGCACCATCGAGCCAGCGAGCGGAGAGCCCAAGACGGCTGCCGACCTCGCGGAATGGCTTCGCAGAGCACGTACGAAATGAGAGGAGATTGCCGATGTTGTGGATGAGCACGATGGCCCTGGCCCACATGGCGATGGAAGAGCCACTGCCGCGGTACCCGTCGGACGGGTCGGCGGCGAACAAGGCCTGCCCCTGTGGGGTAGGAGCGAGCAACCGGCTCTGCGATGTGCCGTCAGACCGCAGCGATCCCGATCGGTCAGTCTACGTGACCACGTATTCGCCTGGAGAGACCATCACGCTCACCTGGCGCGAGACGATCGGCCACGCAGGACGCTGGCGCGTCGCGTTCGACGCCGACGGGGCCGATATGGACGACTTCAACCAGACGATCCTGCTCGACATCCCCGATCCCGCGGGGACGGCCGGCAACACCGGGAACGGGGATCTCTGGGAGGTGCAGGTCACGCTGCCCGACACGCCGTGCGACAACTGCACCCTGCAGCTCGTGCAGATCATGGATGGCAACACGACCGACCCGGTGCCCGATCCGATCGGGCGGTCGAGCTACTACCAGTGCGCCGACATCGAGATCGCTGGCGGGCCGGTGGACACCGACGACACGGATTCGCCGGTGGACACTGACGATACCGACGACACCGATGCTCCGGTCGACACGGACATGCCGGTCGACCAGGCGGACACCTGTGGCTGCACAACCCGGGCTGGCGGCATGGTGGGCCTGGTCTGGCTCGCGCCGCTGCTGATCGCGTGGCGTCGCGGTCCGTGAGGGCGATGCCCCCACCCCCGCGGCATCTCTCGGCGACCCTGGCGCTCTGCGGACTGCCGTTCGTCGGGCTCGTGGTCTTCCTCCTGTGGTCGCATCGCGAGATCCACCTGCTCCACCCGCCATCGGCCGGGCTGTTGTTGACCCTGGGCATCGCCGGCTCGCTGGTGCCCGGCGTGCGCGTCGTCGATGTCTGGCGGAGGCTTCTCGGTGATCCGCGCCAGTTTCGCATCGGCTTGCTGTTCCAGATGTACGCCTCCCTGATCCTCGGGTTCGCCAGTGTGTTCGCCCTCCTGCAGACCAGTGCCGTCGAACCGCACTTCTCGGGGATGGCGACCATGTGGGCGGGCGAACCAGGGACCCTGGCGGTCCATCTCGCCGCTTTGGTCGAGGTCTTCGTCGACGCGCTGTACCTGAGCGTGGTGACCATCACGACCGTTGGGTTCGGCGACATCGTCGCAACCTCGTCGGTCGCGCGCCTGATGGTCGCCGCAGAAGCACTGACGGGCGTGGCCTTCATGGGGCTCGTGCTGGGACGCTACTTCTCCTACTGCACCCACCGCGACGCTCCTGAGGGGGCGTCGGTCTACCGGTAGATAGACGCCTGAACGAACGCATTGAGATCCGCGATATCCTGGTCTTGGAGCAGGTCTCCGAACGCGGGCATGGTGGCATTGCCCTGGAAAATGGTGCGGACGGTCGAGGCATCGGAGTGCGGGTGATCAATCGCCCCTGCGGTGCCACCCTCCCCAGATTCGCCATGGCACTCCGTGCAACGGTCGGCGTACAGCGAACCTCCCGTGACGTCATCCCCCTCCAGGTCGAGAATGGCCTGGACTTCGGGACTCGGCGCGCACGCTGGCAGCGCGAGGGTCAGCGTCAGGAATCGCATGGAACCTCCAGACGGAAGTGTGGGCCCATTCGGTCAATCCGAACCGATCAGGCTTCGACGTTGCTTCGGCGTGAGGCTCTGTGCTGCGCTGCGAACGGCTCCAATGTATGCAGCACGCTGGGTGCTGCGAGCCCTCTCCAGCCCAATCAGCGCCGCCTCGAGCTCGGTGTCCTTGAACTCGGGGTCTCCCGTGAGCACCCAGACCTGCACCTCGAGCCCCTCGATGGTGGCTTGGTGCTCGGCCCACGCTTCGAGCGCCCGTTTCTGGCCTTGTCGAAGGGCCTCCAGCTGCTCGTCGGAGAGCCCGAGACGGCGGCGGTAGTCCCTGTAGAACCTCGGGACGCCGAGATGCAGAAGGTGGGATCCCTCGGGGAGGGGGCCGCGATCATCGGTCGCTCCCACAGGGCAGGTCCCCATCGGAGGTCGGGCACGGAACAACTCGAGCAGGTTGGGGATGTCGTTGCCGAACTCTCCCGATCCGGAGCCCAGATCACTCTGGGCGAACGCGGGGGAAGCAATGCAGATGAGAAATGCGATCATGGGCGTCATGGACACCTCCTGGGGTCGGAGAGCGGCGTCATCGACCGAGCCGGAGCTCGATCACGTCCTGGAACTTGAGGTCCGGAAACGGCAGGTCCGTCTTCTTCCACCCGCCGGCGAGGCGATCCTCGAGGACCACGCGCAGCATCTCGTCGAGATCCCGGCACGCGGGCGCGTCGTGTCCATCGAGCCCATCGCGGGTCTCGGTCCACAAGCGTGAAGCGACTTCGAGGTCGCCAGAGCGTGCGGCCAGCTCGCCCCCGAGCCACCCGGCCAACGCACGATGGTGTTCGGACAGGCTCGCCCGGTCGACACTCTCGAGCTCGGTTGCGGCCAGAGAGAGATCTCCGACGGCTGCGGTCGCCCAGGCAGACATCAGCCGAATGCCCGCGTCCTCGGTCTCGATCTCGCGCAGTGTTCGCGCGGCGGCACCCGGGTCGTGCAGGTCGATGCGCTCGTGCATCGCGCCCAGGTAGGCGGTCATCGCATCGGCGTGCTCGATCGAGGGCGCCGGCACCTGCTCGCCGAGGGGGCGCCCGGGAGCAAAGCCCTTGTCAAACGGGAACGCCGTGAATCCAGCGAGGGCGGCCGGCGTGAACCCATCGGCGTGGGGATCCGCCAGCCACAGGACGTGCTCTCCAGTCGGCGACAGCTCCAGCACGACGGACTGCGAAGTGTCGGGTGAGAGCACGGAATTGGCGCTCACCGGCCTGACCGCGCCGACCTCGGAGTCCCACCGATCCCGGAGGAGATCCGCTGCCTCCGGCACCGTCAGCTCGCCGTCGCCCAGGAGCTCCTCCGCACGGGCGTATCGCAGCCGCGCCCCCTCCAGCGGTCCGCGAGCCGGATGCAGCTCACGGGTGTGCATCGCGTCGTCCAGGTAGAAGTTCGTGTTGACCGAGTGCCCCCGCGCCACGTGGATGTCGGTGTAGCTGCGGCCGACCACGGCCCGGTCTCCCGAAGGGTCGGCGAGCACGAAGCTCCAGGCCCCGACCGGTTGAATCTCATCGAGGATAGCGATGGCCTCCTCGACGGTGCCGGCATCCCGGAGAAGGCGCTCGAACAGCACGTAGATCGCAGTTCCACCGCGAGGGTGCCGTCCCGTCAGGCCTTCCCAGAGCAGCGCCGGCGTCTTCATCCGCGGACGCCCGAAGACGAGCGCGGCATCCCGCGTGATGTGCAGGTGGGAGGTGACTGCAAGCCCCCGCTCGTTCAGCCCACTCGAGCCCGCGAAGACCTCTCCGACGGTCCCGACCTGCGCATAGCGGTACCCGTCGGGTTCGCCGGCCTCATCGAGGGGTTCGACGAAGGTGAGCGTTGCGCGAGGCTGCCACTGACCCATGCCCCAGAAGTCCAGATTGCGAGCGAGCAGGGTGTGGTCGCCGTCGCGCGCGACCACCGAGGTACAGCGGTTCCCGACCGAGCCCGTCGCCGGATCGACCTGCACGGTACGTCCGAGCGCCAGCTGGAGGGCCGGCCCGATGGACGCGAGATCGGCGAGCCATGCGTACCGCTCGACCGTGCCCTCCTCGAGGGAGAGAGCGGCCTCCAGTCCCTCTGCACGCTGGGCTGCACGTGCGTCGAAGTAGTCCGGGAAGTGCTTTCGGTGTCGGGCCAGGAGCTTGCGGAACACCCCTGGCATCCGAGCGAAGTGCATCTCCTCGACCATCGGGATCCAGTACTCGACGAGCTCGTCCTTCAGCAGCTCGCCGTAGGCCTGCCCAATGGCCCGGTCGGTGCCGTGCAGATCGAGCACTCGCCAACCCGCGAGGTCCTGCCGGCATCCTCGACCCTCGTCCACCTCGACGCACTGTGCGAGTGCCAATGACATCCACCACATCTCGATCCCCTACAGAAGCGTCGGCGGGACGGCCGCCTGGACGAGCGGGGGAAGCACACCCTCCTCGACCGTGCAGCACTTGCGGAGCAACACGTAGGTCGACAACCCTCCATAGAAACTCACGCGCCGACTGCGATCGCAGTCGTGCCAGGGCTGTTCGTCCGAGTCCAGAAACCGGCCAGCGAATCCGCGCTCCACCGCCCTCCGCAGGAACACGCTTCCCCGCGTTGAGAGCCAACCGCCCGGAAACGAGCAGAAGGTGTAGAGCAGGAACCCCTCCGGCTTCAGGACACGCAGGAGCCCGCTCACGGCGACGCGCGGGTCGTCGAGCGTCTCGATGACCCAGGAACACAGCACCACGTCGAACACATCGTCGTCGAAGGGGAGGTCGGTGACATCTGCCAGGTAGCGCTCCCCATCGACATCCGAAGTGTGCGCCAGCATCCCCTGTGACGCATCGACCATCGACACGCGGGCGGTCGGGCACCTCTGCAGCACCTCGCGGGCCATGGCGCCCGTCCCACAACCGGCGTCGAGGACCCTGGGCGCGCCGTGGAGAACCTCTCCGAGGTCGTCGAGCATGGCCTGCTCTGTCCGAGCGCCGGCAAGGTCCAGCCAGAGCTGGCGGAACGCACCATAGTTCCCTGCCACCTCGTCGTAGAGCTCCGGTGTGCATTCGGGGTGGTCGGACAAGATCCACATCACCTCTTCAACCAGGGTCATCGGCGGTTCTACGTGGGTCATCGCGCCTCCACCGGTGTTCACCTGCAATCCGCATGCCGCTGGCATCAGCCCCGCATCCACAGTCGCGAAGGGCGTTTGGATTCGCGAACCGGCGATGGGGATTCGCACGCCCACGAATGCCGGACCGAGCCTCGCAAGAGTGCGAACCCCGTGTTCGCATAATGGCGAATTCATGACGTTCGACCTTTGGTACCGCCAGGTTATACGCCTCGCCGGAGGCCGCAATGAGTCGACTCGCTCTCTTCTCGTTCCTCGTGGGATGCACACCCGAGGTCATCGACGACAGCCTCGACCAGCCGGCTCTGCCGATCGTGGACGGGGTGGCAGCTGCCGAAGACCAGGATGCCGACCCGAACGTGGTCGAGGTCCACCTGACGGCTTCACGCACCGAGGTCAGCTGGATGGAGGAGGGGGCCACGCCGGTCTGGGCCTACAATGGCCAGGTTCCTGGGCCGCTGATTCAAGCGCGCGTCGGCGACACCCTGCGGGTGGTGTTCACCAACGACCTGCCCGACCCGACGACCATCCACTGGCATGGCCTGCGAATCGAAAACGCGATGGACGGCGTTCCTGCGGTCCAAGACCCGATCCAGCCCGGCGAGACCTTCACCTACGAGTTCGTGCTGCCGGATGCCGGTAGCTATTGGTACCACCCCCACATCCGGGGCCACGAGCAGGTCGATCGCGGCCTCTACGGTCCCCTCGTCGTGCACGAGGCCGAGGCGAGCACACCCGTCGTGGACCGCGACCGCTACTTCGCGCTGGACGACGTCGCCTTGCGGGAGAACGGGCGCCACTACAGCTTCTCCACCGGCGGAATGGACGGGATGCACGGCCGACACGGCAACGTGCTGCTCGCCAACGGTCAGACCGAGCTGATCACCGACACCGTTCAGCCGGGCACGGTCGAGCGCTGGCGACTCGTGAACACTGCCAACGCCAGGCTGATGTACGCCGACGTGCGCGGGGCGGACTGGCGCGTGGTCGGTGTCGATGGCGGGCTGCTCGAAGAACCCTACACCACCGATCGGCTGCGGCTCCCAGTGGGGCGGCGCTTCGATGTCGAAGTGATCCCCCGGGCGGATGCCGAGAAGCTCAAGCTGCGTGTATTGATCCCGTCGCAGACCGGTTTCGACCGCTACCCGATGTTCGAGGCTGCGATTGCTGGGACACCGGCAGCAACGTCCGTGCCCACCTGGCCAGCGGCCGAGATGCCCGAGCCCATCGCCGAGACCCAGGAGGTCGACGTCGAGCTCGACTTCGGCTCCGGCGGCATGATGGGGATGGCCTGGTTGATCAACGGTCAGCGGTACGAAGCGGGCGACTCCATCCCGATCCAGGGCAACGTCCCCACCCGTATCCATCTACGAGATGTCTCCGGCGCCGGGCATCCTTTCCACCTCCACGGGCAGTTCTTCGAGGTGCTCTCCCGGAACGGAAGCGATGGCGACATCCCTGGCCCGCTCGACACAATCCACGTGGGTGGCGACGACGAGCTCGAGCTGTTCACGATGTTCGACAATCCGGGGCTTTGGATGGGGCACTGCCACATCCTCGAGCATGCCGAGCTCGGCATGATGACCGCCTTCGACGTCACGCCGTAGCCACCCCTTTCCCACGGTAATCGCATGTCCTTCCCAGCCCCCCTGAAGCTCACCTGCTCCATCGCTTTCGTCGCGTGCCTGCTCGCCACCGCCTGCAAGCCCGGCGAACCCGAGGACATCGAGGACGTGTCGTTTCCGAACTACACGCCCGGTTTCACCGTCGTGGCCGATTCCGGTGACGGCGTCCAACGACCGCAGGACCTCGAGTTCCACCCCTTCGCGGACCGAGCCAACGAGCTCTGGATCGTGAACCGGGGGACGGAGAACACCGGAAGTGATGTGGTCATCGTCCACGATGCCGGCGAACCCGGCCAGCAGGCCGAGCAGCGGCAGGATGGCAACGCCTGGCACTTCATGAACCTGACGACCGCGCTGGCCTTCAGCGACGACAACGGGAACTGGGCCACCTCGCCCGAGGTGACGGATGCCAATCACTCCGGCGGAACTTTCACGGGTCCCAGCCTGTGGTCGAGTGATCTCGATGTGTTCGCGCAACCGTCTGGAGGAAACGGGAGCCACCTGGACATGCTCCATCAGAGTCCGAACTCCATGGGGGTCGCCCACGAGGTCGACAACGCTTTCTGGGTCTTCGACGGGTACTCAAACGAGATCGTCCGCTACAACTTCGCGGACGACCATGGCCCGGGGAACGATGACCACGCGGATGCGCGCGTTCGTCGATACTCCTCGTTGCCGATCGCTCGGATGCCGGACACTCCGTCGCACATGGTCGTCGACAAGGCGACCGACTGGCTCTACATCTGCGACCCCGGCAACGCCCAGGTGCTGCGGATGGACATCAACAGCGGGACCAAGGCCGCTGATCTGCCTTTCACGAACGAGCCTCTGGCGCTTCTCGCCCAGATGGAGGGCGAGGTTTGGGAGGTCTTCGCGGATCTCGATCTAGACACGCCGAGTGGCATCGCCCTCGACGGGGGCACCTTGTACGTGGGGGACGCCGAGACCGGCGAGATCATCGCATTCGAAACTCAGACTGGCCTCGAGCTGGGCCGTCTCAACACGGGAGCGGGCAAGCTTCTTGGAATCGAGGTCGATCCAGAAGGCAACCTCTGGTTCGTCGATCGAAGGAACAACACCGTGACCCGAGTAGATCAGAACTGAGGGAAGCAGCATTCGCCAAAACCCACCAATTTCGACGGAAATTCACAGTTCCTGGGAGCAGGGTGGATGAGCACACGCGAACACTGGGACGACGTGTACCGATCGAAGGACCCGGATGCGGTCAGCTGGTACCGCACACGGCTCGAGCGGTCTCTCGCGTGGATCGAGGCCTGTGCGCTCGCTCCCGATGCGCACATCGTCGATGTTGGGGGTGGTGCCTCCACCCTCGTCGACGATCTCCTGAACCGGGGCTTCGAGAACGTGTCCGTAGTCGACATCTCGGAGACCGCCCTCGAGCACTCATGCGCGTCTGGGTGACGCGGCGAGCACGGTCCACTGGGTGGTGGGCGACGTGACCACGACGCTCTTCGACCGGGAGAGCGTGGACTTCTGGCACGACCGTGCCGTGTTCCACTTCCTCACCCAACCCGCGGAGCGCGACGCGTACGTCGAGAGCCTGCGCCGGTCTCTTCGCCCGGGTGGCTTCGCGCTGATCGCCACGTTCGGCCCGAGCGGTGTAGCGGGCTGCCCGTCGCCCGGTACAGCTCGAGTGACATCGTCGCTGCGCTCGGGCCAGGATTCGAGCTGGTGAATCATGCCGATGAGGAGCACATCACTCCCTGGGGCGCCCCGCAGGCATTCGCCTACGCCCTGCTCAGATCGCGGGTGCCCCGCACGGAGCGCCATCACAACGCATGACCTCCACGGTGACGTGCACCAGGTCCGGGTGCTCCCGCAGCAGCGCCTTGTAGTGGTCGGGCTCACGAGGCGTGTGAGTGACGACGGAGATGATGGCCGCCAGGTGACGTGGTCCGACCCTCCACAGGTGCAGGTCCGTGACCCGGTTATCGGAGTCGCTCTCGACAGCGGCCCGAACCTGGTCGCGTCGTAGCGGGGATGCCTCGGCATCGAGCAACACCGCTCCGGTGTCTCGAAGTAGCCCGTAGGACCACCTGGCGATGACGATGGACCCCACGACACCCATCAGGGGGTCCATCCAGACCCAGCCCAGGTGCTTTCCCATGATGAGGGCTGCGATCGCCAACACGGAAGTCAACGCGTCTGCGAGCACATGCAGGTACGCCCCACGCAGGTTGTGGTCCCGATGGGCATGGTCGTTTTCATGACCGTGATCGTGTCCATGGTGATCGTGGTCGTGTCCATCGTGGTCGTGGCCGTGCCCATGGTGGTCGTGGCCATACCCATGGTGATCGTGATCCCCGAGCATCCACGCGCTGACCAGGTTCACGACCAGCCCGATGACCGCAACGGCGATGGCCTCGTTGAATCGGATGGACACAGGTGATGCGAGTCGAACCAGGCTCTCGCCCAGGACCAACATCGCGACGACGGCCAGGCCGACGGCGCTCGCGAAACCCCCGAGCGAGCCCACCTTCCCGGTGCCGAAGCTGTACGCGGGGTTGTCCGCATGGCGACGGGCGTAGACGTAGGCGAACACCGTGATGCCGAGCGCGGCGGCGTGGGTGCCCATGTGCCAACCGTCGGCTAGGAGCGCCATCGAGCCGTACACCGTCCCGGCCGCGATCTCGGCGACCATCATCACGGCGGTGATCGCGATCACCCAACGCGTGCGTCTCTCGCCTTCCCGTCGCTCGTCGGTACCGAAGGTGTGGCTGTGGCGCCAGGTCTCGATGTGGTCAGCGTGCATAGCGGTCCTCCGTCTCGCGCCGAGGTGTCTTCTCTTCAGTGGCCATGATCGTGGTCATCCCCGTGCTCTTCCCTATGACCATGCGGTTCGTTGGCCGTGTCCTTCGGACCGGACCTGGCCTTCTCCGGAAGCGCGGCGGTGAGCGCTTCGAGGGCGTCGCAAGCCTCGTACAGGTCGGCGATTCGCTTTCCCTCAGCGGCGACATCTGCGTCGTCGAGACGCCTGTGCAGGTCCGCGACGACCTCGGCGAACGTCTCCGGGACGACGACCCGCGGCTTGGGAGGCGCGGGTGGGTAGTAGGCGCCTTCGTCGTGGGTGGGATGCGCGAGCGCGGAGCTGGTCAGCATCAGCGCCGCGAGGAGCGTGAGGGTGCGGGTCATGGGGTACTCCAGGGTGATTGGCACGGTCAGTGTTGTTCGGCGATGCTCTGGTACACGCCGCTGGTCTTCAGCACCACGGTCACGGGTGCGGCGGTCCGGTTCTTCCAGTACCAGCCGTGCAGGCCCTCGAACGACGCCTCGAAGGTGCCCTCCGTCGAGGCCCGGCTGCTCTTCTCGTAGCTGGTGAAGTCACCTCCGCCGACGGGGTCGCCGTGGAAGTCGTAGAACAGCTCACCACCATCGGTGGACCAGCTGTAGACGAGCTGATCACCGCTTCGCATCCTCGCCTTCACCTCGGTTCCCTGGTTCGGATTCAGGGTCAGGGAGAGCTCGTCGGTGCGGAACTCGTAGGCCGCGGATGCTGGCTCCGGGACCTCATCGCCCTTGGCGTCGGCCGCCTGCTTCAGCTGACCCATCGCCGTCAGACCGAGGGCGGACCCGACCCCCGTGGGATCGACGCCCCACTCGGCGGGCAACACGGTGGTGACTGTCAGCGTCACCGCGACGAGCACCGCACCGGCGAGAGCGCGGAAGAGCTGGGGCAGAGTGGGCAACGACGCAGGATCGACGGAGCGGTTCATGCGTCACCCAGGAGGCCGGCGAAGCCCATGAGTTGGTAGGCGGTGAGTAGCAGGCCCGCGACCACGAGCAGCCCGTTCACCAGGTTGGCATGCCGGGTGAACCCGTCGGTTCGGCGCCAGAACCCCATGCCGATCAGCACGATGCCGAGGGCGAGCAGCTGCCCGATCTCGACGCCGACGTTGAACGCGACGATGTTCCCGATCAAGCCGTCTGGAGACAGCGCGAAGTCCTGGAGCTTGGTGGCCAGCCCGAACCCGTGGAACAGCCCGAAGATGAGCACGGCGGCCTTGGTGTTGGGTTGGAAGCCGAGCCTCCGCTCGAAGACGCCGAGGTTGTCGAGCCCCTTGTAGACGACCGACAAGCCGATGATGGCGTCGATCAGGAAGGGATCGACGTGGGTTCCGCTGAGCACGCCGAACAGCAGGGTGGTGCTGTGCCCGATGGAGAACAGGGTCACGTAGGTGGCGACCTCACGCATCTGGAACAGGAAGAAGATGACGCCGACGAGGAACAGCAGGTGGTCGTAGCCGGTGACCATGTGCTTCGCGCCGAGGTAGGCGAAGGGGATGAGCTGGCTGCCCGTGCTCTGCTCGATGAAGAGCTGGTCGCCGCCGGTGACGCCGTGGGCCAGGGCGACGGTCGGGCACAGCAGGGCGAGCGCCACCGCCAGGGCTTTCGTGGAGGTGTTCATGGGGTCGGGGTCCAGTTCTCGGGGAGGAGGGAGGGGTCTTCGCGGGTGAGCGCGACCTCGATGCGTAGCTCGGCGACGGCACGCCTGGCGCTGTACCAGCCGCGCTTGCCCTCGAACACGCGGTCCTGGAGCAGCAGGGTCGTGGTCAGATCGACCTGGCCGAGCTCGTAGCCCTGTTGAAGCGCCGCGAGCGCCTTGTCGGCATCGTCGGTCACGGTGCCGGTCAGCAGGGCCTCACCACGGTCCGCAATCGCGAGATCGGGGCCCGCGACGAGCAGCTGTACCTCCGACCGGGTGCGGGTGGCTGCGAGGGCTGCGTCCGCGACGGCGAGGTCTGCCAGGGCTGCGGCCCGCCCGGCGGGGTTCTGCTTCCACAGCGGCAGCTTCACGGTCGCCATCGGGCCCACGACCCAGGAACCCTGATCGAGCTCGTAGAACCCACCCAGCTCCAGGGGTGCGAGGCCGGCTGCCCGTTCCTGCGAGAGCGCGGCACGGGCTCCAACCACGGAGGCCTCGGCGGCAGCCACATCCGAACGGACGGGTTCCGTCTCGCTGCCCCGCGGGGACGCGCTGAGCGGGTCGTCGGCGACCTCGAACGCCCCGGGAATCCCGGTCATCCCGGCCAGCTCGACCCGGAGGGCGGTGGCGTGCTGGCCCGCGTCGATCCAGGTGGCGACGGCGCGGCTCTGCTCCAGCCGGGCCAGCTGGGCGTCGAGCTCGGGCACGTCACCGGCGGCCAGACGAGCCTCGGCGACCTCGCGGAGCCGGTTGGCGCCGTCGAGCTGCTGCTCGGCGATGGCCACGCTGGCCTCGGCCTCGGACAAGCGGGTGAGCAGCGAACGAGCGTTCGCTCCGACCTCGAGCTGGACCCGACGCAGCCGTTGCTCTGCGGCGGACAGCTGGGCGGAAGCGGCCCGTCGGGCATGGACCCCCTCGCCTGTCACCGAGACCGGTTGGGTGAGCTGTCCCTGGAGCCGGCTGCCGTCGAGACCCACGCCGACCTGGAGCTCGGGGTTCTCCCGGAATCCTCCGCTGGCCTGCCGGACCCCGCCGGCACGCTCGACCTCTGCCTGGGCCGTGGCCAGGTCTACGGAGTTCTGAAGCGCCGCTCCGACGACCTCGTCCGTGGTGATCGGCGCGGCCAGCGCTCCGAGGGTCAACCACCACATCACAGTGCCTCCACGCGGCCGAACCGCTCGAACAAGACCGGCACCACGAACATCGTGAGCACGGTGCTCGACAGCAGCCCGCCTACCAGGACGACCCCCATCGGTGCTTGGATCTCGTTGCCCGCCTCGTTGCCGGCCATCACCAACGGAATGAGCGCGAGGCCCGCCGTCAGCGCGGTCATCAACACGGGCGCGAGGCGCTCTACGGACCCCTGGAAGACGGCGTCGCTCATGGACTTGCCCTCCTCCCGCACGAGGTACTCGTAGTGGTTCACCATCAAGATGCCGTTTCGCGTCGCGATGCCGAACAGCGTGACGAAGCCCACCAGCGACGCGATGCTCACGACCCCAGAGCTGATGGCCACGGCGAGGATGCCGCCGATGAGCGACAGCGGCAGGTTCACCAGCATCAGGAAGGCGTTCCGCGTCGACTTGAACGCCACCGTGAGCAGCAGGAACATGCCGACCACCACACCCACCGTGAGCAGCGAGATGGTGCGCGTGGCTTCCTCCGCGCTCTCGAACTGGCCGCCGTACACGACGAAGTAGCCCTCGGGCATGTCGACTTGGTCGGTGATGCGTGAGCGCAGCTCGTCCACCACGCCGGTGAGATCGGAGCTCGAGACGTTGGCCTGGACGACCATCTTCCGGATGACGCCCTCACGGGTGATCGTGTTCGGGCTCGTGTCGCGCTGCAGGGTCGCGAGCATGCCGAGGGGCAGGCGCACACCGGACGGCGTATCGATGGGCGTGGCGCGCACGGCCCCGATGCTCGTTCGGATGGAGTCGTCGAGACGCACCACGATGTCGACGGTCCGCTGTCCCTCGAGGATCTGCCCGACGGTTTGGCCGGTGAAGGCACTCTCGACGGCCTCGGTCAGCGCACCCGCACCCATGCCGTAGCGAGCGAGGGCACTCCGGTCGGCGCGGATCTCGAGCTCGGGGATGTCGACCTGCTGCTCGATGGACACGTCCACGGCGCCGGGGGTGTCCTTCGCAATGGCCTCGATCTGCTCGGCGAGCGTGCGTAGCGTGTCGAGGTCGTCCCCGAACACCTTCAGCGCAATGGCCGAGCGCGAACCGGAGAGCATGTGGTCGATGCGGTGGGACAGCGGCTGCCCGACGTTGAAGCTCGCGCCTCCAATCTGGGCGAGTGCGCTGCGCACGTCGACGAGCACCTCTTCCTTGTCGCGCTCGGCGAGCTCGAGGCGCACGTCGATCTCGGCGGCGTTCACGTCCTGGGCGTGCTCGTCGAGCTCGGCTCGGCCCGTCCGTCGGGACGTGGCGACGACCTCGGGGACCGCCAGCAGGGCCGTCTCCACCCGGCGGCCGAGGCGGTCGGAGGCCTCGAGGGAGGTGCCTGGCAGCGTCACGACGTTGACGGTGAGCGTGCCTTCGTTGAACTCGGGCAGGAAGCTGCGGCCGAGGAACGGCACCACCACCAGGGTCGCGAGGAAGGACAGGAACACCACGCCGAGCACCAGGCAGGGCACCCGCAGCGCGACGCGCAGGACCGGCTCGTAGGCGAACTTCAGCCAGCCCATCACGAAGCTCTCGCGGCTCTCCAGCGCTTTGGCGCCGGGGAACAGGTAGGCGCACATCGCGGGAGTCACCGTGATGGCGACCAGCAGGGACGCCGCAATCGAGATGACGTACGCCGTGCCGAGCGGCGCCAGCATCCGTCCCTCGAGCCCGGAGAGGAAGAACAGCGGGATGAACACCAGGATGATGATCAGCGTGGCGAAGACGATGGAGCTCAGGACCTCGGACGCCGCGTCGCGGATGACCTGGAGCTCTGGCTGTCGGGCCGCCTCCTCGAGCGCGCGGTTGTCCTTCAGCCTTCGGAAGACGTTCTCGACCCCGATGATGGCATCGTCCACCACGGCTCCGATGGCGATCGTGAGTCCACCGAGCGTCATGGTGTTCAGGCCGAGCCCGAGCGCATGCAAGGCCAGGATGGAGACGACGAGGGAGAGCGGGATGGCGGTCAGCGAGATGATCGAGGACCGGAAGTTCCCGAGGAAGAGCAGCAAGACCAGGGCGACCAGGATGGCGCCATCGCGCAGAGCGACCGTGACGTTGCTGATCGCGAGGGAGATGAACTCCGACTGCCGGAAGATGTGGCGGTCGATCACCAGGCCTTCGGGCAGGGTCGTCTCGATCTCGTCGAGCATGGTGTCGATGCGGCCCGTCAGCTCCAGAGTGTTGGCGTCGGGCTGCTTCATCACCGCGAGCACCACGGCGGGCTTGCCGTTCGCAGAGCCCGTGCCGCGCTTGATCTTGGGCCCGAACCGCACATCTGCGACGTTGCGCACCAGGATAGGCTGGCCGCCGCGGGTCGTCACCACGGTGTCGGCGATGTCCTCGATGCCGGACGCTCGACCGACCGCGCGCAGTAGGATCTCCTGGCCGTTGTCGTTGTAGAAGCCCCCGGACGCGTTGCCGTTGCCCTCGCGCACTGCGTGGACGACCTGCTCGAAGGTGAGGTCGAGCCCCGCCATCGCCTCGGGTCGCAGCAGCACCTGGGCCTGCTTCACGCCACCGCCGATCGGGATGACCTGGGACACACCCGCCACCGAGAGCAGCCGCTTGCGGAGCACGTGATCGGCGAACGTACGCGCCTCGAGGGACTGGGTCTCTTGCTCCGCGGGATCGGTCGCGGGGTTCTCCTGCGACACCGACAGGAACAGGATCTCGCCCATCACCGAGGACACCGGCGCCATGGACGGCGGCACGATGTCGGGGGGGAGCTGTGACCCCACCAGCTGGAGCTTCTCGTTCACGATCTGGCGGGCGGTGTAGATGTCGGTGCCCCAGTCGAACTCGACCCAGACGATCGAGATGCCGACGCCGGAGGCAGAGCGCACCCGGCGCACACCGGTGGCCCCGTTCACCGAGGTCTCGATGGGGTAGGTCACCAGGGTCTCGACCTCTTCGGGGGCGAGCCCGTGGGCCTCGGTCAGCACCGTGACCGTGGGAGCCGTGATGTCCGGGAAGACGTCGACCGGCATCTGACGCGCCACGTAGAGCCCTGTGAACAGGAGCAGCACGGCGGCCGCGACGACCAGCAAGCGATTGGAGATGCACCAGCGGATGAGAGTGTTCATGTCAGTGCTGGTGTCCATGCTCGGGGATGGCGCCCGAGGTGGTGGCGAGCTTGATCTCGTACGCCCCCCGGCTCACGACGCGTTCGCCATCGGCCACGCCGGAGACCACCTCCACATGGGCTCCGTCGCGCACCCCGAGTGCCACACGTCGCTTGTTGAAGGACTCCCCGCCGTCCATCACGAACACGATGGGCACGCCGTTGTCTTCGACCACCGCCTGGTTCGGGATCGCCAGGACGGGTCGTGCGCCTTCCGTGAAGATGGTGGCCTGGGCGTACATGCCCGGCTTGAGGTTGCCGGGGTTGTCGAACTCGTAGATCACGGGGACGGTCCGCGTGATGGGATCGACCGCCGCGCCCACAGCAATCAGGCTCGCGCCTGAGTCCTGGTCGAGGACGATGGGCTGGTCCAGCCCGGACACCGTGAACATGGCGCCGACGGTTTCCTCGATCCTGGCCGAGTCGGCCTCGTACACCTGGGCAACGAGCCACAGCTTCTCGGTGTTCACCACGGCGATCAGTCGTTCTCCGGCGTCGACGACCTGACCCGGCACGACATCCGCCCAGGTGATGACCCCGTTGACGGGGGCCCGCAGCTCGAAGCCCGACCCAGATCCCGCATTGCCGGACCAGGTAGCCAGGCGCCGACGGGCAGCAGAGACCTCGGCCTTGGCGACCTCGAGGTCGGCCTTGGCCACCTCGAGCTCCTTGTCCGACACCACTGCGGGATGCAGGCTCTCCGCACGTTGGGCGGCCTTCTCCGCCAGCGTCAGCTGAACCTCGGCGCGGCTGAACGCGAGCTGCGCTTCGGCGCGGTCTCCCCCGATGGGAAGCACCTGGCCCAGCAGCTCTTCTCGCTTCACCTTCATCCCGATGAACGGCACGCGGCGTCCGGGCACGACCCGTCCCGCGAAAGGTGCCACCAGCTCACCGGCCTGTCCCGCCACTGGCTTCAGTTCTGCGGTCGCCCGTACGCCGCCCCGAAGTGGCAGCTTCTCGGTCAGTGCGGTGGCGTAGACCGTCTTCCACTGAGACTCTTTGAGGTAGCCGACCGTGGCCTCGCCAGCGGCCTCCTCCTCGGCGGACGCCATCGCGGCGTCGAGGTCCGGATGGACGACCACCGGCCCCACGTCCACGGTTCCGGCGGCAGGATGGTCTTCGAGGGTCAGGGTGAGGCGGGCCTCTCCGGCCTGGGTCGGCACCACGATGGGCTTGAAGATGCCGTTGCGCAGCAGCTCGTCCGCGGTGAACACATCCTCCCCCCCGGCGTAGGTGAGCCGCACGACCACGCGGCCCGAGGTCACCCACTCGAAGGCCTCGGGGTTTCGCGTGTCGGTGAAGTGGGCGATGAGCGGCGACGGCTCCCCGACGGTGAACGCCGGGTACTCCATGAACAGCTCCAGTGGACCTTGGTAGAGGGTGACCGCCAGATCGGGACGTCCCTCTTCCTCCTCGTCTTCAGCGTGTTCCTGCTCCGAGTTCGCCCCACCCGTACAGGCGAGCACTGGAACAGCGAGGAGCGCACAGACAGCAAGTCTGAGCAGGGTGGTACGGGGCATGCGGACTCCGGTGACTCACCCTACTATCGCCGATAGTAGGTAGCGTCCACCGGGGCGTCAGTGCCAGCCGTGAAGCAGGGTCTCGACCGCGTGGTGCAGCGGCTCCGCGGATAAGAAGGACACCACGAGCCCTCCGACGATCAATCCCGTCGCGGTCGGCAACGACCAGGATCGAGTAGCCGCGGGCACGCCGCTGACCAGTACCTGGACCCGCCTCTCCAGCGAGGTGTCGCCCAACCCCAGGGAGACCATGGACGGCATGGGACGGGGAAGGCGCGCCATGGACACGAGGGCAGCCGCGAGCGCGAGAGGCCCGTGGACCTGAGCGGCCTCCGCGTCGCTGGCTTCTTCTGCCGCGTCTCTGAAAGCGGACTCGAGCGCGCTCGCAGCCGTGGGGAGAGCCCAGAGGCCTGCCCAGGCGAGCGCAACCCGGAGAGCGGGGTCGCGGCGCTCGAGGTGGGCGTGCTCGTGTGCGAGCGCGGCATCCAGACCTTCGGTTCCGAGCGCTTGTTCCAGGGAGGCACTGAGCACGACCCGGGGATGCCAGATGCCCGTCGCCAGGCAGACCCATGGAGAGCCCGGAACACGGGTGACCGGGAAGGGTCCCTCGCTGCGTGCGCCCAGTCGCTCCAGGTTGGAGACGGCCCGGCTCGCGCGGAACTGACGGCTCGCCAGACGCAGGGCTCGTGCCCCCGCGACCAGGGTGAGGGCCAAGCCCGCCAGGAGCAACAGCGGGCTCGCTGGCTCGGCGTGGAGGGCGCACAGGTGGGCGTGGTGGCTGTGCAGGTCGCAGTGATCGAGCCGGAGGCCCGTCACGTGCAGGATGGACGGCAGGACCATCGCGCCCACGAGCGAAGCACCCGTGACCATCGGAAGCACGCCGAGCAGGAACGCTGCGTCGGCGCGCCGGGCGGCCCTGGCCCTGGACCTTCGCATCAGGGTGGCGAGGGGCGCAGTCACGGTGGAGACCGTGAAGGATGTGACGAACGCGAGTGCGCTCGCCTGGAGGCCGAGGGCCAGCCAGCCGATCATCGTTCGTCCCGTCGAGCGGCGATGAGGGCCTCGAGTCGGTCGAGCATGCTGGGATCGGCGCTCGCGGCGTCGACGAAGGCGGCGAGCCCGACCTCACCGTGCGTCTCGAGGATCTCGGTTGCAAGGCGGTCGGCGAGCTGGAGCTCGAGCTCGGCTTCGGTGAGCGCGGGGCGGTAGCGCCAGGCCAGGCCGTCCTTCTCGCGGGTGAGCAGGTCCTTGCCGTAGAGCCGGTCCATCGTGGTCATAATGGTGGTGTAGGCGCGCTTGTGGTCGCCCTCCATCCGTCCGTGGATCTCGCGCACGGTGGAGCTGGGGTGTGCCCAGAGGGTCTGCATCACGAGGGTCTCGAGGTCGCCGAGGGGCTTCATGGCTGTCTCCGTGACGGAGTCTAGCCGTGCGGCCTACTATCGTCCATCGTAGGTGTTGAGATGAGGGCTGCTGGCAGACATCAACCCAGCTCACACTCGTACCAGGAATGAGGCTATGGCGTCTTTGGCGTGTCCAAAACTCGCATTCCAAATCCCGTGTCGTTGTCAGTTAGTCTACTCCGAAGTGGCCGGGTGACCAGAAGGCCGGGAGCGTTCGCCAAGGAGAGTTCTGAGGTTCGACCGAATTCGCCGGTTTGCGTCTTGCGGTGAGATTTCCCAAGCTGAGGCGATGCCCGAGACAGCTATGGACGTGTCCCAAGGGTTCAACGCTTGTCCTTTCGACTCTGTGAACGGACCGTCGGTTTCGGTGAGAACCCTGTTCGGAGGAAGCTGGCCGAGAACTTGGATGCCACGTTTCGTCCGAAGCATCGCCGGTCCAACGCTGAACCAGCAGCCGAGTTCCGTGGCACGCCGAACCTCCCGACCATTCCCCATGAACCAGTGGAGCACCGGCGTGCCCGAGCCGGGATGTTCAGCCAGGGCGTCCAATACCTCAGACGAAGCCGCTCGAGAGTGGATGCTCATGATTCGACCACCAGCCTCAGCGGTCGCGAGCAGCAACTCGCGCAGCACGCGCTTCTGGAGGTCGAAAGAACCCTTGAACCGCGCGGATCCATCGAGCCCGATTTCGCCAACGTACTTCGCTTCTGGCAGCAGCCTCCTGAATTCGGCAACCTCGCGATAACGCTCAGCCACAAGCTCCGGGTGTAGTCCGAGCGCTACTTGAATTCGGGGTGATCCTCCCACCAGCTGGAGAGTGCCGTTCCAGGCTAGAGGGGTGGTGGTGACGGCAAGAACGTAGCAACTGCGTCGAACGGACTCCCGCAAGACCTCACCAGGGTTCCGGTAGAGATCGAGATGACAATGGAAGTCGATCACAGGACGCCTTGCTCCTCCAGCAATTGTCGCAGCTCTTGGAGACCTCTCCCGACCAGCGCCGTAGCGTCGTCCACGTCATCTACGAGGGAGCTTCGCATCGAACTGCTCGACCAACGACGGACGCCGATGGCCTCAGCTTCAACGCACGCGAGGGCCACCGAACGGACGTCCGTGAAGCAGGCCTGCGTGCGCAAGTCTGTGAACCTGTACTCTGTGGCATCATGGTGTCCCCAGCTGATGAATGAGGCCCTACGAACGAGGCACGGTAGGCACCTTCCACAATGGCTGTACCCGTAGGTTCCGAATCGTCCGCAGCTCGTAGAACTAGCCGCCAACCCGGACAAGAGTCCTTGGTTTGAACAGGCGCGGAGCATCTCGCCCTTGGTCTTGTGCTGGTATGGATTCTGAATCTCAACCTCAAGCCCAACCTGGTTCCAAACTCCTTGGATCAGGTTCAGGAACCTAGGGTGCGTCGTCCTTGTGCTCAAACTGCCGATTCGCAGTGTAGTCAGTGGAACGTTGTAGCTGATGTAGCCGTTCTCCGGAACGTAGAGAACTGGTCGCGCTACTGCCTGAAGAGATGACCCCGCCAGCGCTCCGAACGCCAGAAAACCCATGGACCTCGCGCGTTGGGAGCGCTCAGCGCGACCAGGTACAATCGCCGCATGGGAAAGCTGCACATGAGAGGACTGCCGACCGACGGCGCGAGCGAAAACTCCCTGGCGGGCCGTGTCGCCTCGTGCCCTCTGGCTGACGAACACCGGTTCTCGGCCGGCCCCGCACAGATCGATAGCTCCAATGAGGCTGTCTAGCCCACCGGACAAAAGACTCACGCAATCTCCGTCGACGCGGGCACGCCGAACCCGGTTGGTTCTCGGGAGCGGCTCGGGACCGCCCGCGATCACTGATAGACACCAAAGATCGCCAGTGAGAAAGCCGAGCGCCTCTTCCAATGTCCTCAGTTGGGGTTGCCAAGGGGCCGGGTCTACCACCGAGACAGTCAGCTTGATCTGACGAGTCCAACCGTCCGCACTTCGAGCTCGCTGGCAGCCATGGTCTGCCGCCGACACAGCCAGCGCTAGGATTGCGAAGTCCCAGGCCACCGGACTCGGCACGACTCCCATACGCCGCACCTGCTCGCGAAAAGAGCGGCCCACGCCACCAACATGGCGGTGGGGTCTCTTGCTCATGAGAGCGAACCCAAGGTCAGCCGGCAACGCCTCGGGGTCAGGGGACACGAAAACGTTCATCATCCTGTGTACTCCTCGAAGACCGCATAGGCATCACGCAAGGCTGATGCGGAAACCGCCGCGGCATCCGTGGCTGACAGTGTGGTTCCCTGTGCGCGACGATTCCGAAACGAGAAGGCTACTGTCTCGACGATGTAGTCACGAATTTCGTTGAGCCGCTCCATTCCTGCAGCGGGTGTGGTCGCGTTCCTGACCACAGCCTGGCCGATGTCAAGGCGAAGACGATTATCAACCTCGTAAGCGAGGTGTCGCTCGAGGACGAAGTCGATGTCATCCACCGACAGCGCCGTGAGGTCTACATCTGGGTTCAAGTCCAATAGGTCAGACAGCGCGTCGTTTACAGCACGCTGGCTGCTCTCCATGTCTTGAGTGCCGTTTCCCGGACAAACCACATCGACGATCGCGTCGACAATTTCCCTCGCCGGCCTGCCTGCCAACGTGTTCGTGTCCAGTAGGGCGGCAAGCACCTCACTCGTGCCGCCTTCTCCGCGTAGTGCCCCGAACAAAGCGCCGGACCGGGCCGCGGCCCCCGCCATGCGTTGGGCGGCGACGGCGCTTCCTCCGAGACCTCGGCTGGTGTACCGAGAGAGCCCCCGCCTCATCCTCTCAGGATTCCCTGAACGGGCAAAGTCCCCCATCGCTCGCCGAGCTCCGCCGAAACGAGCGCGAGGCGCCAGCACAACCGGGGTCGGATTGGTTGCGGCATCTGCTGGATCCGGCGCGCCGTTCGGATCGGACACCCAAGGCGGCACCATAGGGATCCCGCCGCCAGGGCCCTTGCTTGATACTGAGGTGCCCATCAATCTGCCTTACGGAGGTTTGTAATTGCATTTTTGACCGAGCTCTTCAGGCCTTCGGTGCTGTGCCACTTGTCCAGCACCCCGCTCGCCCAAGCTTTGTCGCCCAGAAGGGGGATCAGCGCGGGGGTTAGGCGGCCCACGTCCATTTGCCCCAAAAAGCGCACGAATGCCTCAGACATCTCAGGAACAGCATCAATCAGAGAGAGAAAGGCGTGCAATACACTTGGCTTTCCCCATTTTTGTTCCTGCCTTGCGCGCGTGAGGAGTCTCTCGGACATCAATAGGTGGTCCCGCCCAGAGAGTTCGGCCAGCGGTTCCCGCAAGGTGGTGTCCGAAGTCCTCAACAACACCAACGCCTCCAGCAAACTCTGTGCTTCGGTAGACATCTTGTCGGTCGCCGTGATGATCGGCAGCGTCTCGCGACTGACGTACACAACTGGCCTCAGGTCAGAGGCCGAGAGGGCGGGCGGGAGCGCGAGCCAGTCCCGAACGAAGTCACTATCGAAGTGTTTGTCCAAGTTCTCCACCGGTTTCCCAGCCCTGGCCTGGGACTCCCATGGCCCCAAAGAGGCCGGGTGTCCGTCCGTTGCATCGTTTACTTCCGAGACCAGGGCTTGGTACGCCTCTGGACTGGCGCAACGCTCGAACAGCAACACCTTTGCCAACGTCGCCTCGTCGACAGACACCTTCTGGGACTTCGCCACTGCCAGCCGAATCGACAGAGTGTTCAGGAAGCGCTTGATGAGTCTCGGGTTGCCAGCAACCTTCTTCGCTGAGGTCAGCAACGGTGCCAGCCGGTCAGATAGATCCAGCCCATTCCGCAGTTGATCGGAGCATTCAGGCATCACTTCCAGCATGAACTTCAGGTCAGCTCTCTTGCCCTTCCAAGTTTCCGACAGGCGGTCGCACACTGCAATGCGCACTCGCTCGACCTCATCCTCAGGTAGCCCGGCCTTCTCAACATGGAGCATCATGAGGTACGCCCTCACCTCTTGCGTGCCCAGCGGTGGTACTCGGATAGGTACTTGGATCAGCTTGTCGAAGTAGTTTGTGACCAGGTCATCATCGAGTTCGACATCTTTGAAGTGCGCCTTCACCGCCTGTCTGATCATGGTGTCGTCGGCTGCAATGATGAACGCCGCGTTCGGAAGAAAGAGGAAAAGACGTACCGCTTCCAAGGTTGAGATCGCTGTTCCCGGAAGACATCGATCGAGATCGTCGATGAGCACGACGAGGGTCACGTCGAGAGCCTTCAGCGTTTCCCTGAACTGGTCGCGCAGCGCCCTGATCTGCGCCGGCGGGGTTGATGGGGCGGACGGCTTCAGCACCCCCGCGCCCGCCGCTGCAAGTTCCCCAGCGGATTTGTTGGCTGCGGCAACGTCTGCACCGGTCACATCGCCGTCCACCATTCCACGGACCGCTCCAGCTGCAGCTCCTATGACACCAACAGGAGGCACACCGAACGCCATTGCCACACCGGACCCCATTGCAAACCCGGCAGCGCGGATCCAGTCTACCCGTGCCATCAGGCCCTTGGCCTTGTCGAGTGCAGTGGAGCTCTCGGCCGCCCGCTCGACGAGCTTGCTGGCGATCTGTTCCATCAGGGCAGCTCGCGCATCGTCGTAACCCTGGTATAGCCAGGCATTGAACTCGACGAAGAGGTACTGCTTGGCGTCGGACCGCTGCGAGAGCGCATCGTTGATGAGGTTCAACATCGACGACTTCCCGACTCCCCAACCTCCAGAAATGCCCATGGAGATTGGTGTCCCGTCCGCCTGTACAATCAACTCCGCCGCGGTGTCTGCCACACATCGGAAGTTCAGAAAGTCGCGCCTGGTGTCATTGTCAGACCACACAAGGCCCTCCTGGTCGAGTACTCAGACCTCCACGACGGCGGCCCCGGTTTCCCCAGCGCACCCTGTATGCGAATTTCCTGCCGTTCGCTGGACCGGTCTGACCAAGGTGTTCACGGAAGTCGAAAACGCGTGGAACCAGCAGCCTCCTTGGTCTCGGAGAGTCTTGCTAGCGCCTAGTTACGTGGATGTGCCCTCGATACTCCAACACCTTGAGCCCACGCGCCCGGAGCTCTCGTACGGCTGCTACCCGGTACTTCAGCGGCACGACGACATCGACCGCCAGCCCCAGCAGGTGCCGCGAGTTCGCAACCCCGCCCACCGCCTTGTTCACCGCCGGCGACCGATACGCACTCGTCACCCGAATGCCAGACCCATACCGTTCCCGCAGCGGGTCGAGCACATGTGCGCACACCACCGCAAGTTCGCCCGCGCTGCTACAGCTCCCGCCGTCGGCGTGTTGTCCAGCCCCAACCGCCGGGCCGCATCCGACACCGACAGCTCTGCCCACGTCCAGTGCTTCCCCGGCTGATCCACCTCCGTCCGACCAGGCTGTAGATCCGGACCCGTCGGCACCACCGGCACCGTCCCAGCGATCGGCTCCTCCAAGGTCTCCCGCTCCTTCTTCGCCAGCAGCGCCATCAGCGTCGCCGCGAACCCACCGAGCAGCCAAGTCATGTCGCCACCTCCGGCTGCCCGAGCATCGCCAGCAACGCCTGCAGCTTGGGTCGAAGGCGGGCAGCCGCTCGGAGAGGCGAGTCACTCGACGGGCCGGCTGTGGGCGACGACAGACGGCATCTTGAGGACGTCGGGATCAAAGGGTTCCTGATGAACTTCGCGTCCTCCGAGCACGCGTTCGATCCGAAGTACGCGATGCTGGCCGAGAGGGCGCGGGAGTTCGTCGGTGAGCCGCCGATGAGCACGTCGGGCTGGGCTTCGAAGGTGGAACCTTGGTTGGCCGAGCGGTTCGTCGGGCGTGGTGGTGTTCCGAAGTCGGACCGAGCGCGCTCGACCATCGTGGGGCGACTGTTCGGCGAGTACCTGGGTGTCGAACTGGGGGCGGGAGTGAAGCTCCATCGCGCCTACCCGGACGGTCAGACCCACTCGCCGACGAACGCCTTCGCCTGTTCTTGATCTTGGGCGTGCCTTCGTCGGCGGCTGTCGCATTCTGCCGGCAGGGGGACGATTCTAACCGTGGAGGTTGAAGGGCCACCAGCGTGGAGCTACATGTGAGCAGATGTTCAATCGTTCACAGAATAAGGCTTCACCGCCAGCGCCGGAGCCGGGCTGTTGCGAGACACTCGCTGTGGACGAGAACCGCTTGGCTCGAGCGCGTCGGGCCATGCTCGATGATGAAGCCATCGAAGACACCCTCGAGATCTTCAAGGTCCTCTCTCACCCAACGCGGGTGCGGCTGCTCAAGGCCCTCTCGGTGGGTGAGCTGTGCGTCTGTGAGCTCGCCGAGGTCGCCGGGTTGAGCGTGTCGGCCACCTCCCACCAGCTGCGGGATCTTCGGCGGCTCAAGGTCGTCCAGTACCGCACGGAGGGCAGGCTGGCGCTGTACACGGTCCGTGACCCGTTCGTGCTCTCGCTTCTGGATTCTGCGGTCGCTCACTACGCGCCCGTGGGGGCCCGATGACGGCACGGTCGCTCCGGTTGTTCATGCGCCGTGCCTTGCTGTTCGTGATGACGGTGGTGCTCCTGGCCGGGCTTCCCGTCGACAGAAGCTTCGGCGAGTCCACTTCTCCGACCGCCAGCGAGGAAGACCGCTGCGATTGCTGCCCTGACCGCACCCCAGGCGACGGCGAGGACTGCTGCGACACCGATGGTGGGCTGTGCTGCGCCACCGGATCTGCCGCAGCCGTGCTGCCTTCCCATTTTCGTGAATCACCCGCTCCGAATGCGCTGCTCGGGGCCCGGGGGATTCCCTCCGACGAGTTCCTTCGTCCTCGCGCAACCGATCCGCCGCCAACCCGACCGCCCATCAGCTGATCTCCCGCATTCGTTCGCAATCAAGCGTTCCCCCTTCCCCTGCGCGGAGTTCCCTATGTTCCTTTCCCTCTCCCTTCTGATGTTGGCTGCCTGCGGTACGTCTTCCGAGACCGCCGCTACCCCAGAGCCGTCGGTGCACGCCGCCAAGGACGTCGCCCCTGGGTCCCACGAAGACTGGTGTGTCGAGCACGCCGTCGCCGAGTCCCAGTGCACGCGCTGTGAACCAGCGCTCGTCGCCGCCTTCAAGGCCACGGACGACTGGTGTCCCGAGCACGGGCTCCCAGAGTCTCAGTGCCTGGAGTGCAACCCCGGTCTGAAGATCGAACGACCGCCCAAGGACAACTGACATGCTCCCGATCCTCGTTGGGATCGGGCTGCTCAGCGGATGCACGGAGGCCTCTCCAGAGCTGGAGATCCGTGCGTCTGCGGCAGTTGTCGATCCTGAGATGTGTGCCGAACACGGCGTACTCGAAGCAGTGTGCACCAAGTGCAACCCCCGCCTGGCTGCGGTCTTCCAGGCCAAGGGCGATTGGTGCGAGGAGCACCAGTTCCCCGAGTCCTTCTGCCCGATCTGTCGTCCAGAACGTGAAGGACGGCCGGTCGCGGCCGACGTGTCGGTGGATGGCTCGCCAGCAGACGGCACCAAGATCCGCTTCAAGACGCGCGAAACCGCCGCCCTCACGGGCATCGAGACGGTGGAAGTAGTGGAAGAGTCGTGGACAGGCGGGACCGACGCGGTCGTTCGTCTGGACTGGGACGCCACCCGTGTCGCCCTGGTGAGTGCTCGATCCTCGGGGGTCGTCGTGGCGATCCACGCCGATGTCGGGACGCTCGTGAAGCCAGGAGGCGGACTCGCCAAGGTGCGCAGCGCCGACGTTGGTGGGGACCGCTCTCGCGTGACTGCGGCCCGTCGAGGCCTGGAGGTGGCCGAGGCCGAGGTTCAGCGCAAGCGGACGTTGTTGGAGGCCGGAGTCACCTCCGAGAGGGAGGTCCTCGCCGCCGAACAGGCGGCGGCATCCGCTCAGGCCGTGCTGGGCGGGTTGGAGGCCGAGCTCGGTCTGGTCGGAGCCGGGTCGGGGGACAGCTACACGGTCGTCTCGCCGATCGGAGGTGTGGTGACCCGTCGACACGCTTCGACAGGTCAGGCCGTGGACCCCTCCGCGCCGCTCTTTCAGGTCGTCGACGCCTCAAGAATGTGGGCCGAGCTCGATGTCGCGGAAGCAGACCTGGCCCGCGTCGCCATCGAGCAGGAGGTCACGGTCTCTCTGGATGCCCTTCCAGACCGCGTGTTCCCCGGAACGATCGCCTACATCGCGCCGTTCGTGGACCCGTCCACCCGCACTGCGACCGCCCGGGTCGAGCTCGAGAACCCAGATGGGCTGCTCAGAGCGCACATGTACGGAAACGCACGGATCCTCACGGACGCCGCCGAGGCAGCGATCACCGTTCCCTCGGAGGCCGTTCAGCGCGCGGGAGACGCGCACCTCGTGTTCATCCGGGTGGCGGAAGATGAGTTCGTCGCGCGAAGGGTGCGAGTTCTGGCCAGAACGGGCGACCGCGTCCGGGTGGCCGGAGGCGTCGGCGTTGGTGACAACGTCGTCACCACGGGCAGCTTCCTCCTGAAGACGGAGACCCTCAAAGACAGCATCGGTGCTGGCTGTTGTGCGGGGGAATAGCCGATGATCCTCGATGCCATCATCCGGTGGTCCCTCCGGAACAGGGCTGTGGTCGTCCTCGTCTGGCTCGGCGTGCTCGGTGCGGGAGTGGTCTCGTTCGGCCAGCTGCCGCTGGACGCGTTTCCAGACACCACGCCGGTTCAGGTCCAGGTGAACACGACGGCACCCGCGTTGACCCCCGAGGAAGTGGAGCGCCAGATCACCTGGCCCGTAGAGCAGGTGCTATCTGGGCTTCCGGCTCTCGTGGAGGTGCGTTCCATCTCGAAGTTCGGCTTGTCCCAGGTGACGCTGATCTTCGACGACGACGCGGACATCTGGCTCGCTCGGCAAGCGGTCTCGGAGCGCATCAGCACCGCAACCCTACCTCCGGGAGTGGAGCGCCCCGAGCTCGGGCCGCTCGCCACGGGTCTCGGTGAGGTCTTTCACTACCTCGTACGAGGCGAGGGCTACTCCGCCACGGAGCTTCGGACGGCCCAGGACTGGATCCTCAAGCCACAGCTGCGAGCCGTGCCCGGGGTAGCAGAGGTCAACAGCTGGGGCGGTCGCGAGCGGCGAGCAGAGGTACTGGTCGATCCCCTCCTGCTTCAGAAGCACGGCGTCACGCTCTCGCAGCTTGTCGAGGCGCTCGAAGAGAGCAACATCAACGTCGGCGGCGGCAACATCGACCGAGCTGGAGAGACCACACTCATCCAGGGTTCGGGCATCCTCGGGAACCTGGGAGACATCGAGCGGGTCGCTGTCGCCACCCATCGGGGTGTGCCCGTGCGGGTCCGAGATCTTGCCCGGGTTCGGGAAGGCCATGAGATCCGCAGAGGCGCAGTGACAGCAGACGGGACGGGAGAGGTCGTCCTCGGGCTCGGGTTCATGTTGCTCGGCGAGAACAGCGCGGCAGTGACCCGCCGTTTGGAGGTTCGGCTCGCGACGGCCGCCAAGAGCCTTCCGGAAGGCATGCACGCCGAGGTCGTCTACCAACGCACGGATCTGGTGGACCATGTCCTGGAAACGGTTCGAACCAACCTGTTCGAGGGAGCGGTGCTGGTCATCGCTGTTCTTCTCGCCTTTCTCGGGAATTGGCGCGCGGGCGTGGTGGTGGCCACTGTCATCCCGGTCTCGATGCTCTTCGCTGCCAACCTCATGCTGTACGCCGGTATCGCCGGTAGCTTGATGAGCCTCGGCGCCATCGACTTCGGTCTCATCGTGGACAGCTCGATCGTGCAGGTGGAGAACGCGGTTCGACACCTGGGTTTGCGACCTGGCGATGACCCGATCGAAGTCGTCGGAGACGCGGCCGTGGAGGTCCGAAAGCCGACGATGTACGGAGAGCTGATCATCTTGGTGGTCTACCTCCCGATCCTCGCGCTCGAGGGGATCGAAGGCAAGCTGTTCAGGCCGATGGCTCTGACGGTCATCTTCGCCCTCGCGGGGTCGATGCTCGCCTCCCTGACGCTCGTACCCGTGCTGACCAGTGCGATGGTACGGGTGAAAGGAGCGCACGGCGAGGTGCGCTTGGTCCGGTGGGCCCAGCGTCTCTACCGTCCGCTTCTCCACGGCGCGTTGGCAAGACCCAAGCTGGTTCTCGCGGGTGCCGCGCTGTTGGTGTTCAACGCGGGCTTGCTCGGCACCACCCTGGGTTCGGAGTTCGTGCCGCGCCTGTCCGAGGGCTCGGTGGTGGCGAACACCGTGCGTCTCGCGAGCATCTCCCTGGATGAGTCGGTTCGAATCGGAAGCCAGCTCGAGCGTGTGCTGCTCGATCGTTTCCCGGACGAGATCGAGCGGGTCTGGACTCGCACGGGGACCGCCGAGGTGGCGACCGACCCGATGGGCCTGGAGCTCTCCGATGTCTTCATCACCCTGACCCCACGAGAGCAGTGGGTGCGGGCGTCGACCCAAGACGAGCTCGTTGAGGAGATGGCCGCCGAGCTCTCCGTCCTTCCCGGCATGAACATCGCGTTCACTCAGCCGATCGAGATGCGCGTGAACGAGATGATCGCGGGTGTTCGCTCGGATCTCGGGGTCAAGCTCTTCGGGGACGACCTCGACCGGATGAAGGAGAAGGCCCGTCAGATCGAGTCCATCCTTGAAGGCACCCGTGGAGCAGCGGAAGTATCGGTGGAACAGGTCACTGGACTTCCCGTGCTGCGCGTCGACGTGGACCGCGACGCCATCGCTCGACAGGGGGTGTCAGTCCGAGATGTTCTGCAGACCGTGGGGGCGCTCGGCGGCCTGGAGGTTGGACAACTCATCGAGGGTGAGCGCCGGTTTCCCATCGCAGTGCGTATGGCAGAAGCCTACCGGACCGACCCCGACAAGGTTGGACGCCTGCTCGTCACCGCGAGCAATGGCGACCGCATCCCGCTGGAACGAATGGCAGACCTGACGACCACGGAGGGCCCGAGCACCATCCAGCGGGAGTGGGCGCGCCGTCGGATCGTGATTCAGAGCAACGTCCGCGGACGGGACCTCGGAAGCTTCGTCGAGGAGGTCCGCGCTCGTATCGACCGGGAGGTGGACCTGCCGAGCGGTTGGTACGTGCGCTATGGGGGTCAGTTCGAGCAATACGAGCGTGCTCGGAACCGGCTGGCCATGGTCGTGCCCCTCGCTCTCCTGCTCATCGCCTTGCTGCTCTATGCGACGTATGGCCGTCTGATCGACGCGTTGCGGGTGTTCACGGGAGTCCCCTTTGCGGCGGTGGGCGGTATCGCCGCGCTCTGGCTGCGCGGAATGCCGCTGAGTGTCTCTGCTGGCGTTGGTTTCGTGGCGCTGTCAGGTGTGGCAGTCCTCGCCGACATGGTCCTCGTCTCGACGATCCGAAGACATCTCGACGCGGGCATTCCCGTCCGCGAGGCCGTCGAGAGGGCAGCTGTCGAACGGCTGAGGCCGGTGCTGATGACGGGCCTGGTGGCCGCACTGGGCTTCGTACCGATGGCCATGAACACCGGGATTGGCGCAGAGGTCCAGAGACCGCTGGCGACCGTGGTGATCGGAGGGCTGTTCTCGTCGACGATGCTCACTCTTCTCGTGCTTCCGGTGCTCTACACCATGACCCGGAGAGCGGAATGAAGCGGGTCCGTCTGGTGCTGATGCTCGTCGCCGTCCAAGCTGCGTTGGTCAGTGTCTACTTCGGTGTGGAGCGGTTCCGACAAGAGGGGGAGCCCTTTCGTTGGGAGCGGCTCGACGAAGCAGCACCGCCTCTCACCGTGACGCGAGGTGAGGTGCCGCTTGGGCCCCCCCAGCGAGTGTTGTTGGTGCATTTCTGGGCCACGTGGTGTGCGCCATGCCGCCATGAGCTCCCCGCCTTGATCGCAGCTGCCGATGCGACCGGTGTTCCCTTGATTGCGATCACCGACGAACCGTGGCCCCTCGTCGAGCGGTTCTTCGAGGGGAACGTTCCCGAGGTCATCGTCTTCGACGCTGAAGGCGCCACGGCGGCCCGCTGGAGGGTGTCGGCACTACCCGACACGTTCGCGATGAACGGGGACCGGGTCACCGCGCGGATCGCCGGGGCTCGCGACTGGACGAATGATGACGCCCGACGCTTCTTGACCGCGTTGGGGAGGTGACCGTGGCAACTCCTGCGTTCGCTCGCATGGGCTGATCTCCGCCGCCTACATCACGTCGGGAGTCGACGGAGGAGCGCGTACGCGAACGCTTGCGGGCTTCCCTTGGGCGTGGAGTGTTCCTCCGCAGCCTCCTGGAGAAGCTCGAATCCCGGACCCATCGCGGCGGCGATCTCTTGCGGTGCGTAGCGAGCGACCTGGAGTCCACTGCAGCGCTCGGGACCGTCCGGAGCAAAGGTAGCGATGATGACGACTCCGCCGGGCCGAACGCATCGCGAGACCTGCGCTCTGTAGGCGTCTTGCTGGGACGGCGAAGTGAGGAAGTGGAACACTGCGCGATCGTGCCAGAGGTCCACGCTGTCGTCCGGGAAGAGCGGCTCCGTCACGTCGCCCACCACCCATCGAACCTGCCCCGTCCGGGGGCCGAGGCGCCGTTTGGAGTGTTCGAGCGCCTGCGCGGAGATGTCGGCGACCGAAACGGACTCGAAGCCCTGGTCGAGGAGGTCGTCGACGAAGGTCGATGCGCCGCCGCCGATGTCGACGATGTGGGCAGTCCTGGGAAGCTCGAGCTGTTGGACCCATGTGAGCGATTGTTCGAGGTGGGTCCGATGCCAACTCACCGAGGTCGGTTCCTTTTTGGCGTACACGTCGTTCCAGTGTTCGCGGGTGCTCATTTTGACTCCATCGACATTTGTGAGCGAAGGCCGGCAACGGGGCTGTTGTGGACCGAGACCTCGGTACGAACCGCATCGAAGCCCGACTGGCGCAGGAGGCGGACAGCATCGGCTGAGAGGGTGCAGTACGGCCCTCTGCAGTAGGCAACGATCGTTCGCCCTGACGGGAGGTCGCCGAGTCGCGCCTCGAGGGTGGTGAGCGGCACGGAGAGGGCACCAGGAAGGTGGGCCTGGTCGAATTCGTGCTCTGGCCTGACGTCGAGCAGAACCACATCGCCCGACTGCATCCGTGCCTGCAGGGTGTCCCGGTCGATGGCATCGAGACAGTCTCGATCGGCGAAGAACTCGCGAGTCAGCCCTTCTAGACCAGCGACGTGGCGAGCCCCCACGGCTTGCAGATCGACGACCAGCGCAGCGACGTCCATGCCGGCCAGGGAGTGGACCACGCGCAGCCCCTCCCGCTCGGCGGTCACGATCTGGGCGCGCTTGAGGACTTGCAGGTGCTGCGAGGTATTCGCGACGGACTGGTTGATCTCGCCAGCAAGGACCTCCACAGGCCGCGGTGCCTGGCCCAACAGCTCGAGGATCTCCAACCGCACAGGGCTGGACAGGGCCTTCCCCACCAGGGCCAGATGCTTGTACGCGGCATCCTTGAACGCTCGAGATGACGTCGTCATGGTATTCAAGTACTCCATTGAATACTTGAATAACGGGGTTGGCAGCCAGCCGCAGCCTTCAGTCTTCGAACGAAAACGTCGAAGACCGCTTCGCCAACTTCACCGCCTCCGTGGGGGGCAGGACCTGCGCCGCGTGCACCAGGCCTGTGCCGACCAGCTCTCCGTCGGCCCATCGGTTCGCCAGGAGAACCGGCAGCCACGCCGTCGCTGACCTAAGATCACGTGTGAGCACGGACAGCGTGCGCACCTCGCCCCCCTGGCGAACCGATGCAAACACCGCCCCCTGGTTCTGGGTCGCCTCGTCCTCTACAACCCTTCGGGAGCCAAGGTAGCGGGAGATCAGGCGCAGCGAGAGGCTCCCCGGCACAGGACGTAGCCACGAGATCAGGCGCAGAACCCACGGATGCGGAAGCGGCGCGTGCCCAAGCGCCACGTGGGTCTCGAGGTCGGTGAGCTGTGGTTCGAGCATCAGCGTTTCGAGCTGCGGCCATACGAGAGCTTCCCGTTCGCCGAAGGGCTCGGGGAAGAAGAACTCTCGGTGCGCACCCGGTTGGATGGAAACCAGGCCACCACCGCGGAGTGCTTGGAGCGGGAATGCGAGCTCGATGACGGCGGTGACCGACTGCGCTCCACCCGCATCTGGGTTGGCAGGTGATCCGGCAATCAGCGCCAGCTCGGCCTTCGTGGCGCCTGGATGTTGCTCGAGAAGAGCGAGCAGAAGCAGACCCGACAGACCCGGATACGCCCCCGCGCCGGCGATGACGAGGCTTCCGGTGGGCTCCACGATCCGGGTGAGACGGCGGTAGTGCTCCTGCTCTGAGGCGATGTCGATGTACACGGCCCCGCTCGCCTGCACGACCGCGGCAATCTCGGCGCCCGTGCCGATGTAGGGACCCACACAGTTCACCACGAGCCCGGCCTTTCGCACACATGCCTCGAGCGCTGCGGTGTCCCGGACATCGAGCTGCACGACCTCGATGCCCAGGTCCTCCAACGCCTTCAGCTTCTTCGGGTTCCGTCCCGCGGCAATGACGTCGAACCGGTCATCTTGGCGAAGGGCGTCGATGACCGCCCGCCCGGCATCACCGTAGCCACCGAGAACAAGGATCTTCGGGCGGCTCATCGGCGCACCAGCCGCAACGCGTTGGCGACCACGATGAGCGAAGCCCCCATGTCGGCCGCGACGGCCCCCCAGAGGCTCGCCCAGCCGCCGAAGGTCAGTACGACGAAGACGGCCTTGATCCCAAGGGCCAACACCGTATTGGAGCGAATGATCGACATCGTCGCCCTGGAGTGCTCGATCAACCACGCCAGCTTGGAGAGGTCGTCACTCATGAGGGCTACGTCGGCGGTCTCGATGGCAGCGTCCGTGCCCGCCGCCCCCATGGCGATGCCCAGTGTGGCTCGAGCTAGGGCGGGCGCATCGTTGACCCCGTCGCCGATCATCGCCGTCGGTCCGAACTCGCGTTCCAGCCGCTCTACCGCAGCGACCTTGTGCTCGGGTAGCAGCTCCGCGAGGACCTCGTCCACGCCGACCTCCCGGCCGACGGCTTCGGCAGTGGCCTTGTTGTCCCCGGTTAGCATCACGATGCGCTCCACGCCGGCTGCCCGCAGTGCCTTCACCGCAGCCACCGACTCCGGCCGGACAGCGTCGGCCACCGCAATGAGCCCGCAGACATGGGTCTCGTTTCCCACCACGACCACCGAACATCCTGCGGAGGACATGGCCTCCAGGCGGTCATGGATCTCTGGTGTCTCTTGTCCCCGCTCCTCGAGCCAACGATGGGACCCGAGCCAGAATGCCTGGTCGTCGATCCGCCCCTCCACGCCTTTGCCATGAACGGCCACGACATCTGCAGCAGGTGCGGCCTTCACCCCCAGACTCTCCGCTTCAGCCAGGATGGCCGAGGCGATGGGATGCGTGGAGAGGCGCTCCAGCGCAGCGGCGCGTGCCAGCAGCTCCCGCTCATCGTGCTCGCCGAGAGGTACGACCTCGACGACCCGTGGTCGGCCTTCCGTGAGGGTGCCGGTCTTGTCGACCGCCACGACGACCAGGGTAGCTGGAAGTTCGGCCACCCGACCGCCCTTCAACAGCACACCATTTCGGGCTGAGGCCGCCAGAGACGCCACGATCGCCACAGGGGTGGAGATCACCAGCGCGCACGGACACCCGATGACGAGAAGCACCAGGGCGCGGTACGTCCAGTCCGACCACGCACCGCCGAGGAGCGGGGGTACCACGGCCACCACGATGGCGAGCGCCAGGATGGCTGGGGTGTAGATGCGGGCAAACTTCTCGACGAACTGCTCGGACTCGGCGCGGTTGGCCTGGCTGTCCGCCACCTGGCGCACGATACGCGCCAGGGTGGTCTCACCAACAGGCTTCGTAGACACGACCTCGATGGCTCCGGAGCCGTTGATCGTGCCAGCGAAGACCTCGTCACCCGGCTCCTTGTCGACGGGCATCGACTCCCCCGTGATCGGCGCCTGGTCGACCTCGGTGCGGCCATCGGAGACCTTCCCGTCGAGTCCGATGCGCTCTCCGGGTCGAACGATGATGGTGGTGCCCACTGCGACGGTCGCGGGATCCACTTCTCGATCGTGCCCGTTCGTGTCTCGAACCCGAACGGTGTCGGGTGCAAGGCTCATCAGTGCCTCCACGGCCCGGCGTGCGCGGCCGACACTCCACGCCTCGAGGGCCAGCGAGAGCGCAAACAGGGCAGAAACGGTGGCGGCCTCGAACCACTCACCGATTCCGATGGCTCCCATGACGGCAATGGTCATCAAGAGGTTCATGTCCGGCCGCAGGTTCCGGAGGGAATACCAGGCCTTTGGGGCCACAATCCAGAGGCCTGCGACGATCGCGATGCCGTACACTCCACGAACGGACCACGGCACCACCTCGGCCAGCCCGGCCCCCTCTGACCCGATGGCTGCGGAGGGGCCCTCCGACACGGCGTGAAGAGCGAAGCCCGCCACGGTGCAGAGAATGCTCACGGCGACGAGCATGTCCCGACGACCGAAGCCCCCCGACGCCTGCCCACTCGGCTTCTCCTCCCACGGCTCTGCGCGCATTCCGGTCGCTGCAACCGCAGCAATCACAGCCTCGGGCTGCGCCGGCACGCGCAGGTTCATCCGGGCATTGAGGACGTCGAAGGTCAGCCCCTCGACCTCGACGATCGGCGACAGCGCATCCTTGAGGATGGCGACCTCCTCGGCGCAGTCCATGCCCTCGATTCGATACGACGCGAGGATGCCGGACGATGGGGAAACGGACTCCGCGACGGGTGCGGTCGACGAACAAGAACCATCCGTGCAGTCGGGCTCTGAGCTCATGGGCTGACTCCGGAGTTGGGATTCGAATCGATGGGTTCTCTGCATGCAGTCACGAAGCCGATGGGGAGGAGTCCGTTCAAGAGGGAAGCCTCCCCAATCTCGAGTTCTGGGTGTCGAAGGAGGTCGGTCAAGCTCTCCAGAGTCAGCCGGCGCTGACCTGGAAATCCGAACCAACCCAAGATCCGCGACGTGGTTCTCGCCAGCGGGGTCTGGTCGTGGCAGTAGGTGGGAACGACCAGCACGCCGCCCGGCCGCAGCGCCCTCACCATCGCCGCCAATGCCGCATCGAGGTCAGGCAGCAGGTGGAAGACGTTGGCAGCGACGATGGCATCGAACGCCGCTTCCTCGCTGAGTTGGTAGACATCGAGGGTCGTCGTCTCCACGTTCGAGAGCCCCTCCGCACGAACGCGTGCGCCCAGCTTCGCCACCATCGCCTCGGAGTAGTCGGTCGCCAGCAGGCTGGAGACCACGGGCGCGATGGCTTCGGTCACCAGCCCGGTGCCAGCCGCCAGCTCGAGCACGCGACTCCGGCCATCCACGGCTTCGGCGACGCGCCTCTTCATCTCGCCGAGTGGCCCGCCGAAGAGGAGCATCGACGCGTCGTAGCGTGTCGCGGTTCTCTCCCAGAAGTCCCTTCCGATGGTTGTGGATGCCGAATCCAACGGATCGTTCAGCGCGCTCATGGTGTCACCTCCGGTTCGGGATCTGCGTCCGCCTTCTCCGGCGTCGCCGGCATCCACCGGGCGTACAGCGTCGGCAGCACGAACAGCGTCAGCAGCGTGCTGGTCACCAGGCCGCCGATCACGACCGTGGCCAGGGGGCGCTGGACTTCCGCACCTGCCGAGGTCGAGATCGCCATCGGAAGGAAGCCGATCGCATCGGTGAGCGCGGTCATCAACACCGGCCGCAAGCGTCGCTTGGCCCCCTCCAAGGCAGCCCCAGCGGGGTTCATGCCCTCGCCTTGAAGGTCGAGGATGCAGCTCACGAGCACGACCCCGTTCATCACTGCGATGCCGAACAGCGCGATGAATCCCACCGCCGCCGAGATCGACAGCGGAAGCCCGCGCACGAACAAGGCCACCAATCCGCCGGTCACGGCGAGCGGGACGTTGGCGTAGACGAGCAGCGTCACCCGGGTGGAGCGGAAGTTGGCCTGAAGCAGGACGAAGATCAGCAGGAGGACGAGCGGCACCAACAGGGCCAGCCGGTTGGTGGCTTCCTTGAGGTTCTCGAAGGAGCCACCCCACTCTGGGAGCACCCCAGACGGCACGAGCTCGTCATCGGCGATTCGCTGCTGCGCCTCGGCAACGAAGCCGGAGACGTCGCGTCCACGCACGTTCATCTCGATGGTCAGGCGTCGCTGGACGTTCTCGCGACCGATCTGCAACGGACCCTGATCCACGTTGAACGACGCGACCTGTCCCAGCGGTACCTGGGCACCCCCAGAGGCGCCCACGAGCACCCGGGACAGCGTCTCGGGGTCGGAACGAACGGACTCGGGGAAGCGCACCTGAAGGCCGAAACGCCGTTGGCCCACCAGCACCTCACCGGCAGGACGACCTCCCACCGTCTCGATGGCGTCGAGCACGTCGCGCGCATCGATACCCAGCCGGGCGATTGCCTTCCGATCGACCTTCACCTCGAGCATGGGCAGGCCAGCGAGCTTCTCCGCCTTCACATCCTGTGCCCCGTCGATGGACGACAGCGTGCGTACCAACGCGTCCCCGACCTCCTTCAGCTGCGTGAGGTCTTCGCCGTACAGGAAGAGTGCGACATCGGAACGCACACCCTCGATGAGCTCGTTCACACGAAGCTCGATGGGCTGCGAGAACGAGAAGTTCACTCCTGGAACAGAGGCCTTCAGCTCTGCCTGCATGGCCTCGACGAGCTCAGCCTGGTTGGAGCCGCGGGTCCATCCTTCCTGGGGTTTGAGCATCACATAGACGTCCGAGAAGTCCACGCCCATCGGGTCCGTTGCAATCTCTGCGCGGCCCGTCCGAGAGATGACCGTCAGGGCTTCATCGGGGAACTCGTCCATCAGGACCTGCTCGACCGACGTGGCCTGGGCCAAGGACTCCTCCAGCGACACCGAGGGCGGTCGGATGATCTGGAGCGCGATGCTGCCTTCATCCAGCTTCGGAACGAACTCCGCACCGAGGAACGGCGCCAACCCCAGACTGAGCGTGAAGCCGACGATGGCCAGGATGCCCACGACGTGGGGGTGTCGAAGCACGCGGCCCAACAGTGGGTCGTAGACGAAGTGTGCGAAGCGCATCGCCCACGTCTCCTTCTCCGACGCGCCCTTGAGGAACATCGAGGAGAGCACCGGAACCAGGGTCATGGCGATGACCAGGGAGCCGATGAGCGCAAAGACGACGGTCAGCGCCATCGGGCCGAACATCTTGCCCTCGATGCCTGTCAGCGCCAGCAACGGCAAGTACACCAGGATGATGATCCCGACCGCGAAGACGACCGGGCGGGCCACCTCGCGCGTCGCCCCGAGGATCACCGAGTCGTCGATGGGTTTGCCTTCCCGTCTTCGATTCCCGACCACCCGCACCACGTTCTCGACCATGACCACGGAGCCGTCGACGATGATGCCGAAGTCGATGGCGCCCAGGCTCATCAGGTTGCCGGACAGGCCCGAGAACACCATCCCGATGAACGCGAACAGCATCGACAGCGGAATCGCCACCGCCACCACGATGCCGCCACGCACGTTGCCGAGCAGCAGGAACAGGACGGCGATGACCAGCAGGCCACCCTCCAGAAGGTTCTTCTGCACGGTGTGAATCGTGCGGTCGACCAGCTCGGTGCGGTCGTAGAACACATCGATCGCGACGCCCTCGGGCAGGCTGGGTCGTAGCTCTTCCACAGCATCCGCCAGGGACGCAGCGACCACCCGAGCGTTCTCGCCGTAGCCCATCATGGCGATGCCGATCACGGCCTCGCCGCGCCCATCTCGGGTCACCGCGCCTTGGCGGATCAAAGGGGCGAAGCGCACGTCGCCCAGGGCCCCGATGGTGATCGGGGTGCCCTCGGGCGTGGTCGCCACGGACACGCTCGCGATGTCTTCCAGATCCTCGAACAGGGCAGTGCCGCGCACCAGCATCTGCTCGCGTCCGCGCTGAAGGTAGCCCCCTCCAACAGTGAGGTTGTTCGTCGAGAGCGCGTCGAAGACATCCGCGAGGCGGAGGTCGTGGGCCGCCAGTCTCTCCGGGCGGACCTCGACCTGGTAGGTCCGGAGTTCACCGCCGAAGGCGTTGATCTCGACGACCCCGGCCACCGACCGCAGCCGAGGGGCCACTTGCCACTCCAGCACGTCACGCAGGTCCATCAAGGACAGCGTGTCTTCGAACCCCTCCTCGGCTCGAACCTCGAACTGGAAGATCTCGCCGAGCCCGGTCGATGGAGGGCCCATCTCGGGATCGCCGTACCCGTCCGGAATGCTCTCCCGGGCATCGGCCAGCCTCTCGGAGACGAGCTGACGCGCCCACCACAGGTCGGTGCCCTCCTCGAACACGACCGTGACGACGGAGAGTCCGAAGCGCGAGAGCGAACGGATCTCCTCGGTCTCGGGTAGGCCGGACATCGCGGTCTCGACGGGCCAGGTCACGAACCGCTCCACCTCGAGGGGAGACAGGCCGGGTGAGTTGGTGAGGATCTGAACCTGGACGTTGGTCACGTCAGGAACAGCATCGATGGGCAGTTGCTGGGCGGCTCGGGTGCCAAGCACCACCCAGAGAACGACCCCGATGATCACGAGCGCCTTGTTCCGGAGGACCAGGGCGAGGAAGCGGTCCAGGACGCCGGGTCCGGACGGATGGAGCAGCGATTCGTCTTCAGTGCGCATGGCCATGCCCCAGTTCGCCCTTCTCGAGCTCGCTCTTCAGTGCGAAGGCGCCAGATGTGACGATGCGCTCACCAGCCGCGACGCCCGAGGCGAGACGCACCCGGTCCGCGGTGCGTTCAGCAACCACGACCGTCTTTGCGATGTAGTGGCCTGGCTCCTCCTCCAAGAACACCACCTCACGGTCCTCCAGCTTCTGTACGGCGTCGCGCGGGAGCACGATTCCAGGCTTGATCTCCGCCTGGTCCACCGTCAGCTCGGCCCGCGCGAACATATTGGGCTTGAGGCGGTGGTCGGGGTTCGCCACCACGACCCGAACCTCGACGGTACGGGCAGTCGGCTCGATCCAGTCGCCGACACGGGCGACCGTGCCTGTGAAGGTCTCGGACGGCCAGGCTTCCACGGTGAAGTTCACCGTCTGGCCTTCCTTGACCGCGGCCAGATCTCGCTCGAAGACGTCCAGCATCAACCAGACCTCATCGAGCGCGCCAACGTGGAACAGGGTCTCGCCAGGGGCAACCCTCTGACCGACCTTGGCCTTGGCCATCAACACGGTCCCGGCGATGGGGCTGCGCACGGGAACCCTCGACGGAAAGTGGCTTCCATCGTGTGGCTTGCCGGTCTCCAGCGGGATGCCGAGGATGAGGAGTCTCTCCTCCGCTGCCTCGAGGGCACCGGCTGCCTCGGCATGGTCAGCCTCGGCTTCGAGCACCTGGGCTTTTGACGTCACGCCATCGGCCTCCAGGCGCTTGAGCCGTGCGAGACGGGCATCCGAGGCATCATCGCGGGCCTTCGCACCTCGATACGCGGCGGTTGCTTCACCCAGTTCGGGGGACTGGACCTGGCCGAGTCGCTGTCCCTTCTTGACGGAGTCCCCCGGTCGCACGGCGATCGAGTCCACTTGACCCGAGATCCAAGCGCTGACGATGGCCTCCTTGCGAGGGTCGAGGGCGATTCGGGCGGGCAAGCCGAGCCCCTCACTGAGGGCTGACTCGGAGGCCACCTCAGATCGGATTCGAGCTGACGCGACAGCCGTGGGCGAGAGCTCGATGGCGCCTTCCTCGTCGTGCCCGTCCTCCTCCTGCCCTTCCTCGCCGTGTCCTTCATGGCCTTCGTCATCGTGTCCTTTGTGACCCTCTTCCTCGTGTGCGTCACCGCCCTCGTGGTCATGGGCCGCATGGTCGTCTTCGGTCGCGGCTCCTGGGAGGAAGCTACAGGCGAAGACAGTCAGGATTGCGAGCGTCATTGGGCCCCTCCGAGGAGTGCGTTGTCGTCGGTGGCCAGGAGGAGATCGATCCGTGCAGAGGCCACCAGCCCGCGCAGGTTTACGATGGCCGTCTCGCCGTCCAGGATCTGGGCCTGGAGCAGCACGGCAGTGGAGAGGTCGATCTCGCCGGCCAGCACGCCGGCTTCCACGCTCGCGAGAGCCGCCCGGGCTTCCACCAACAGGTCGTCCCCGAGCACTTCCGTCAGCGACTCCGCCTCCGCGACTCGCTTGCGCGCAGTCTGTTGCTCGGTCGCAGCGGTCGCGATCAGTGCATCCAACTGGCTCTCGGCTACGGCGGACTGACCTCTGGCGGCCGCCCGTCCGCGCTGGTTCCGGTTGAAGAGCGGGACCTGGAGCCCGAGGGTCGGTCCGATGAAGGTCGATCCGTCTTCGATGTCGACGCCAACTCCCACCGAGAGGGGAGGAAGGGTGGCGGCCCTCTGTCGAGACAGATTGGCTTCCGCCGACGCCAGCGCGCGTCGGGCCGAGGACACATCGGACCTCTCTTCTGGAACGTCGCTGGACGGCGGGGGGGCTGCTTGGAGCGGATCGTCGTCGATCGACGTGGCCTCCACCGTGGCCATCGTCCAGCCTGCGAGTTCGGTCAGTGCGCTGGCCTGGTCGCTCTGTGCCTGCATGAGGCGAACGGCGGCCTGAACCTGAGACAGCCGGGCGAGGCGGAGTTCCAGCTGAGACGCCTCTCCCTCTTCCGTCTTGCGGGACACGCCGTAGAAGAGCCGCTCCGCAAGTTCGGCGCCCTCCTCAGCCACTTGGACACGTCCGGAAGCCACAGCGACCTCGAGCCAGGCCCGACGGGTGTCGGCCGCCACTCTGCGTCGTGTGCGCGCCAGGTTGTCCTCGGCGCTCTGGACCCCGTGGCGGGCGGCGCTTCTCGCGTGCCACCCCTCACCCGACAGGGAGATCGGCTGGCTGGCGTTCAGCGATGCACGCTCCAAGTCGGGCGTGGACCAGCCACTGACAGACGGGTTGTCGAGGAAGAGGGCGGCGCCGGACCGATTGGCTCTGGCGACCTGAAGGGTGGCGTCCGCTTGGCGGACCTCGGGATGGGCGGACAGCGCGAGGGCTACCGCCCTGTCGGAGGAGAGACCGGCGGTCTCGTCTTCCGCCCAGGCAACTTGTGCTTGGAAGAGGAAGGCGAGAGCCGCCAGCCGTCCCCACCCGACCAGGGTGTGGGATGACATGGTTGAACCTTGAGACACGGGGGCGCCGATCGATGACCGGCAGGAGGGCTACGTGTTTGGGTTCAAGCTGTTGGAGGCGGGACCGGTGGTGCGTTCGCACGCATGAGCGGACCGCTGGCACGCGTCGGGTTGAAGGTCGATGCCAGGAGAGCCCAACGCGGCGGATCGCTGTGGGAATCGTCGACGAGGATGATCGGCACCGAGATGTGGCAGCCACAGTTGTGGCTCATGGGGGTGCACCCGTGCTCGGCCTCGATGGCGGCGTGGGCTTCGTCCTCGTCCTCATGCTCGTCGTGGAGTGACGAGTGGGCCAGGTGCCCATCATGGACGAGATGTTCGACGTTCTCGAGCAGCTCGTGCATCCCCGGAGAGAGCGAGAGCATGAGAACGAACATGAGGATCTGGCGAAGGAGCTTCACGGAGGTGAAGTAACGGGGTTCCGGTCGTGTCAGCGGAAGTCACACAGAACGTGACGTGGCCCGCCCGAAGGGTTGGTGTCGAGCATTCGAGTGGTCCTCTACCCGGCACAGCAGGACAGCAAGGCGACATCCTTGCTGAACATCTGGGCGCAGAGCTTCAGGCCCTCCACCATGGTCAGGTAAGGAAACAGCTGCCCACCGAGGTCGTCGACGGTCATGCCGGCGCGCAGCGCCATTACGGCCGTCTGAATCATCTCACCGGCTTCCGGAGCCAGGATCTGGGCGCCGAGCAAACGCCCGGTGTCGCGGTCAGCGACGAGCTTGACGAAGCCCTCCGTCTCGAAGTTGGCCAAGGCCCGCGGCACGTGGGACAGCCCGAGGGTGCGTGAGATGGCATTGAACCCGCGAGCCTTCGCATCGTCCTCGGTGAGGCCGACCGTGGCGACCGCCGGGTCTGTGAACACCACCGCCGGCATGGTCGACAGGTCGAGGGCGGCAGCCCCGCCCATCATGTTCTCTGCCGCTCGCGTCCCACCGGCAGCGGCGACGTAGACGTACTGGGGCTGGTCGGTACAGTCACCCACTGCGTAGATGTGCGGCACGTTCGTCCGGAGGTGGTCGTCGACCGGGATGCGACCGCTGCCGTCGGTGGTCACACCCGCCTGATCCAGGGCCAGGCGGTCTGTGTTGGGGCGCCGCCCAGCCGCAACCAGCAGCTTATCGGAGCGGATCGAACCGTCGGGGAGTTCGAGAACGAAGGCCTCACCGTCCCACCTGACGCCCGTGGGAACGGCCTTCAGGCGGACGGTGACCCCCTCCTTCTCGAGCGCTTCCTGCAGACCCGTGCCGAGGGCTGGGTCGTCGCGGGACAGCAACGTGCTGCGTGCCAGCACCGTGACCTGTGCCCCGAGTCGCTGGAAGGCCTGCGCCAGCTCGAGGGCGACGACGGAGCCTCCGATCACCACCAGGCGGTCGGGGATCTCCTCGGCGATGAGTGCCTCGGTGCTCGTCCAGAAGGATGTGCCTACCAACCCTGGAATCTGGGGGATGTTCGGCCGGGCTCCCGTCGCGACCAAGACCTGATCTGCGGGGATGCAGGACTCGCGGCCATCGGCTCCGGTGACTCCGATGGTCTTGGGGTCCAGGAACCTGGCCCAGCCACGCACGAGGGTGATGCGGGGGTGTGCCGCGAGGATGTCGATGTACTTGGCCTGGCGAAGCTCTTCGACTCTGGCTTGCTGCTGTCGAACCAGGGCCCGGCGGTCGATGCTCGGCTTCCGGCGCTCGAGTCCGTCGAAGGGGTGGTGGGCCTGGTGGTGCGCGAGGTGTGCGGCGCGGATCAGGATCTTCGACGGCACACAGCCGACGTTGACGCAGGTCCCACCGATCAGTGCGCCGCCTTCGATGATGGTGACGTCGGCTCCGGCGTCTGCCGCCTTGATTGCCGCTGCGACGCCTCCCGACCCACTTCCGACCACGACGACGTGCTGTACGACTTGGCCCTGTGAGCGGTGCTTTTGGAGGGTCATCATGGCTTCCACCTCGCTCACAGGTTTCGAGACCCATCATTGACGACGGCGTTGTAGCCCGTTGCCGTGATGGCCTTGGCGATGTCCGACGCCGACACTTTGCTGGGATCGAACGTCACGACTGCGGTGCCGCCGTCGCTGTCGACCTGGACAGAACCAACGCCGTCGACGTTGTTCACGGCGGTCTTGATGGTCACCTCGCAGGAGGAGCACGTCATTCCAGTGATGGTGAAGGAGGCCTCGCTGGTGGCGGCTGCGACCGCTTCCGGTGACGGAGCGTTGCCGCAAGCGGTGAGAAATGCGGGTCCGAACAGGGCAAGCAGGGTCAGGGTGCGTGTCATCGTCGACCTCAGAACAGGTAGGGGGTGGCGTAGGGGAACAGCAGCGCCAGAGTCACCAGCACCGTGGAGAACCAGAGCAGGCGCTTTCCGGTGCGGTTCGTCGCCGGCATTTCGCAGCCGCAGTCGTCGCCTTCTGCCGAAACAGGACTCGGAGTGGGTCGGTACGTGAGGTAGAAGCCGACACCGAGGAAGACGAAGGTGAGCGCCACCAGGAACGGCCGGTAGGGCTCGAGCGCCACGAGAGCGCCGGCGCCACCGATTCCGAGCAGCGCGAACACCAGGGGCCCCACACAACACGCAGACGCAGCGATGGCTGCGGCCACGGATCCGGCAAGGCTTGCGCCCCGGGCAACGTCGTCTTTCATTCGGACTCCATGACCAGAACCTACGTGTATTTCAGTAATCGCGCAAATAAGGATTTGTCACGACGGGTCGACGTGGACCCGCTATGATTCAGTATGTCCGCAAGTACGGAGGTACTCGATGAACTGTGTTGGACCGACATTCTCCGAAGAGGCCCTTGGCGCGCTTCGCGACGACTACGCGTTCACGCCCTCCATCGACGAGCTGGCTGCAGTGCTTGCGCTCTTCAGCCATCCCACGCGTCTGAAGATCTTCGCCCTGCTCGACCAGTCCAACGAGATGTGTGTCTGCGACCTGTCGTCGGTGCTCGGCGTGAGCGTGTCCGCGGTGTCGCAGAACCTCGCGAAGTTCCGCGCGCACAACATCGTGAAGTACCGCCGAGACGCCCAGACGCTCTACTACACCCTCACGGATCACCGAATCAACGCCGTGATCCGCGGCGCGGTGGGGGACGCACGTGAGCAGCTGTCGGGCTAAGTCTGGCCGGACTGCACCTGCTCAGGTGCACGGCCACGTCGACGGAGTTTCTTCCTGATGATGAAGAGGCCGGCGGAACGGGCTCGCTCGAGGAGATGGAGGGCGTCGTCCTGGACCTGCTGGGGCCGTAGGCATCAGAGCAGCGGCGAACGGTCTCAAGTCAGCTCCGGAGCAGCACCAACAACTCGGGGTGCCCGTGGTGCGCCGCCCAGCCCGCCGCGTCCGCCCCCGCCAGGTCATCCTGGATGAAGGGACCGGCGCCTTCATCGATCAGCCAGCGCACCATGTCGGCGTCGCCGTGCCAGACGGCAGCGTGCAGCGCGGTCCCACGCCAGTGGAACCCCGGCGGTTTCGCGTTGAGCTGCGCACCGCGGTCCAGAAGTAGCGCCGCAGCCTGACGGCGACCCGTGTTCACGGCGGTCACGAAGGCGTTGTTCAGGATGTCCTGGGGCTCGTTCGCGCGCCCCAGAGGCACAGTGTCCGGGAACGGCGATCGAATTGGACCCGCCTGAGTCTGGAGCTCGCCGCGCGCAAAGAAGCGTTCCAGCTCCGATGTCCTGCCGAGGCCCGCCGTCGCTCGAAGTGATCTCGGCTTCGCGCCGCGATCGACCAGGAAGTCCGCGAGCTCGAGATGTCGCCAGTACAACGCCTCGTCCAAGGGCGTCCAGGGCGACGCTTCGATGGCGGCACCCCGGTCCAGGAGGAAGCGGAGAACCTCGCGCGCATCCACGCTTGCGGCGGCCACCAGTGGTTCGGCCATCGGCGCACCTGCATCGACCAACACCACAGCAGCGCCCACGGGGTCGGCCAACTTGGCAGCTTCGCATGCCACCATCTTTAGGAGGGTCGGGTGGCCGCAGGCGGACCGCGCGGCAGCAAGATCAGGAGAGACCGTCAGAAGTGTTCGCAGGCCCTTCAAATCGCCGGTGAGGATGCACGCGATGGCGGGGTGAAAGCCTCCCGTTGCCACCCTGCCTAATCGTCGGACCCGCCCGTCGCTTTCTGGTGGCTCCAATCTGGCGTCACGGTTCTGGTGGTGGCTGGCTTCCGAACCGATGGGTTGGTCGATGTGCTCGAGACCGAGTCATGGGCAGTCGACTCCGGTCGGTCGGGGTCATCGAGCCTGTCGTCGCCTGAGTAGAGCCGTCGTGGGTAGCACATGTTAGGATTCTACCAGTACGATGGGCCGTTGGTCGGCAGGCATCTCGGCGAACTCGCGGTCCCTCAGCCGCGCATAGACCTCGACCAGGTTGCCTCCCGGGTCTTTCAGCCAGAGCTCGTGCAGCGGTGTGCCCCGCCAGGTCGTGCGGGCCGGCTTGTGGATGTGCCACCCGGCCGCGGAGGCTCGATGGTGTGCGTCGATCACTGCGGCCCTGTCGGGGAGCTCGACACCCAGGTGGAACAGCGTGTCCTGATGGAGCGCCATCCCGTCGTCCACCAGCAGGACGAAGTTCGTCCGGAGCGTCTCGCTGACGAAGGTGACGTAGCGGTGGGTCCACTCCTTGGGCTCGACACCCAGCAGCCAGCTGTAGAACCGCGCGCCGGCAGCCAGGTCGGGCACTCGGATGCTGGCGTGGAACTCCCCAGGCGCGAGTGGTGCGGGACGATTGCGCAGCGCGGCGAGCACTTCGATGCGGGTGGCGATGGCATCGCGGGTGCTGTGGAAGTGGGCCAACCGCTCGTCATCGGTGAGATCTTCGTGCTTGCGGTCGGGGTCCGGCATCGCCCAGCTCATCCGGCGGGCCTTGCCCAAGAACACCGGGCAAGACTCCTCGGCGCAGAGGGTGATGACCAGGTCGATGCCGTCGGGATCGATCGTGTCGACGTGCTTGCTGGAGTGGCTGTCGCACGCAATGCCCACGGCCTCGAGGGCTCGTACCGCGTGCGGATTCACCCGACTGGGCTCGCTGCCGGCGGATTGGACCCGTACCTGGTCCCCGAACCGCTTGCGCGCGAGGCCTTCGGCCATCTGGCTTCGGGCAGAGTTGGCGACGCAGAGAAAGAGGATGCTGTTGAACTGCATGGAGGGCCTCAGGCGGCGCGCGCTTGAAATGCGACGCGGGTACGGTTGGCCAAAGAGACGAGGGTGAGCATCACGGGCACCTCGATCAGCACGCCGACCACCGTTGCCAGGGTCGCCCCGGATTGGAGCCCGAACAGGCTGATGGCCACTGCGACGGCGAGCTCGAAGAAGTTGGAGGTGCCGATCATGGCGGCGGGGGCGGCGATCTCGTGGCGGATGCGCATCATCCAAGCAAGTCCGTAGGCGATGGCGAAGATCCCGTAGGACTGGACCAACAACGGCACCGCGATGAGTGCGATGGCTCCTGGCTTCTCGAGGATGTTTGGCGCTTGCAACCCGAAGATCAACACCACCGTGGCCATTAGGCCGATGATGGACGCCGGCTTGAGCCGATCGTTGAAGCTGTCGAGCGCCTGTTCGCCTCGGCTCAGCAGCAGCTTTCGGGTGATGGCACCCGCTACCAGCGGGACGACGACGAACAGACCGACGGACAACACCAGGGTGTTCCAGGGGACCACGATGTCGGTCACACCCAGCAGCAAGCCCGTCAGCGGTGCGAACGCGAAGACCATGATCAGGTCGTTCACCGACACCTGAACGAGGGTATAGTTCGCGTCGCCGTCGGTGAGCTGGCTCCAGACGAAGACCATGGCCGTGCACGGCGCGACACCCAAGAGAATCATGCCCGCGATGTACTGGTTGGCCTCGTCCGGGGTGACCAGCCCAGCGAACACGCCCTTGAAGAACACCCAGGCGAGCAGCGCCATCGAGAAGGGCTTGATGAGCCAGTTCACGACCAAGGTGAGGAAGATGCCCTTCGGACGCTTGCCCACGTCACCCAGAGCGCTGAGGTCCACCTGGACCATCATCGGGTAGATCATCACCCAGATCAGCACGGCGACCACGAGGTTCACGCTGGCGAACTCGGCGCGCGCAATCGGTTCGAACAGCCACGGCGCCCAGGCGCCCGCGGCCACGCCACCGACGATGCACAGTCCGATCCAGATGGACAGATAGCGGCCGAACAGGCCGAGAGGGTTGGGGGCCAACTCACTCATCGAAGGCCTCCATTGCAATGATTTCTCCAGTGACCTCGGCTGCCAGGCTCAGCGTGCTGCCGACGGTGCCGTAGCGACGCACATTCCTGTGCAGCAGCTCGACCCGCCTCGGCGGCTCATCCGTCACGACCTCGAGTCGGTAGGTGAACCGCGTGAACCGGGGTGGGGCCTCCTGGCGCTCCGCCTCGACCCAGACGCGCGCTGCTTCGTATCGAAACGGAGGATGTGGGAGTACCGCTCGGTGTTCTTGAGCAGGCAGGCGGCCAGCGCTGCGCACAACAGTTCGGCGGGACCTGGGTGGACGAGGTCACGCTCGGCCCCAGCATCGAAGCGAAGCGAGCGGTCGAACACATCGACGTGCGCCTCGCCACCAGGCTTGCTGGCCGCGGTCGCGGAGTACGTGCTCACAACGCCCCCACGAGCTGCTTCAGGAGATCCAGCACTTCGGGATCCACGCAGTAGCAGCGGCGGGGGCCATCGACCTCGCCCTTCACGATGCCCGAATTCTTGAGCTTCTTCAGGTGCTGGCTCACTGTGGAAGCCGCGACCGGCAGTTGTTCTGCGATCTCACCTGCGAAGCAGGCGTTCTGCGAGATGAGGAAACGCAGGATGTGGACCCGGTGCGGATGGGCCAGCGCGCTGCAGATGGCCGCCAAGCGCTCGTCCTCGACCGGGTTTGCTTCGAACGGAACAGTCTGCTGCTCGCAACAGGGCGTCGAGTCCATGGCTATCCTTTCGTTATTCGACGAATAACGAAATGTCGCCTCGAGTCAAGATCGGGCGAGTCGAAGTGTGAGGCCCGATTCGGGATGTCTCTCAGGAGCCCCGGTCCCCAAGGAGGTCCTCGCTGGCGCGGCCAGCTCGGCCCCGCCAGCGAACTTGGCATTCTTGTCGACGGCCCGCGCCCGCTCTCGGCGGTGCCGCCACCCTGGGCGAGCAGCTCCTCGGCCTTCACCCGCGGCTTCACGGCGCTCGGACAGCAGCCGGCGGGGGAGGAGCAGAAACGCCCCGGCACCCGGTCCAGGAGAAGCCGAGAATCTCCCGAGAATCCACGCCTGCGGCGGCCACCTGTGGTTCGGCCATCGACGCACCCGCATGGACCAAGGCGGCAGCTGCGCCCATAGGGCCCGATAGGTTGACAGCGTCACAGGTCACCATCTGCAGCAAGGTCCGGTTTCCGTGGGGCGAGATCGGGGTTTGCTGCGAGGAGCGCTCGCAGGCCCGCCAGATCACCGGTGAGAACGCAGGCGATCGCGGGATGAAAACCGAGTCCATGAGGAGTCCTCTGAGACTGGATAGTAGTCCGCCTGCTCGGCTACGTCCTGACAACTCATTGCATGCCGAAGCGCGACCCGATGGCGGGTCCTGCTAGCCTCTGGCAGATGGCTGCCCATTTACGACTCCTGCTCGTGCTCATGATGACGTTCACCCTGTTCGTTCGAACAGGCACGTCCGTCGTCCTGTACGCCTGCAGCATGAGCGGTGAGGTCGGTACCTCCTGTTGCTGCGATCCCGCTGAAGACGACGCCCCATCCGTCGGCGCTGCTTCCAATGGCTGCTGCGACATCTTCGTCGTCTCCACCGATACCGCCGAGAGTCCGTTCGACGGAGTCCCCTCCCTTGCCGAGGTCGTTGCGATCGCTCCGACGGCCCCAAACACCTGGCCCGACCGGCGGGCGTCCTTGCGCCTCGTTGCCCCTGCTCCCCCGCGCGGGCCTCCCAACCCCAGGGTTCCCACCTACATCGAGAACTGCGCCTTCCTGATCTGACGCTGCCACGTGCGTGCAGCGGGCCCCTTGGCCCATCCGGGACCTCGAGTCCCCGTCAATCCAGGAACCATCGAGTCTCTCCATGCCCCCCAATTTCTGCGGCCGTGCGCTGCTGTCTGGGGTCCTGCTTGCCTTCTTCTGCCCTGCCTCGGTGGCGCAGACGACGAGCCCGGACTTCGTCTCAGCCCGCAATTCGGTCCTTCGAACCGTCCTCGACAACAACCCAGACCTCCAAGAAGCGCATCACCAAACTGTCGCAGCGGAGACCCGGCGCGACCAGGTAGCGATTCCCGACCCCCGGTTGACCTGGTCGACGGCGCCCCTGAGCTACTTCGACAGCGACGTGCCCATCGGCCAGCGCATCGAGCTCGCGCAGCCGTTCCCGTTCCCCGGGTCCCTGGCTCCGACTCGCGACCGCATGGATGCCCTGACCGAAGCGGCCGATGCGGACACGGATTCGTTGGCGTTGCACCATGCCGCAAGAGCCGCGCGACAGGTCGACAGGATCGCCCGCGTCGACACGACTCGACGGCTGTTGGAGGAGCACCGGGGTCTGCTCGAGGAACTGCTTCAGAGCAGCCTCGCTCGCTATGAAGCGGGAACCGCGGCGGCCCAGGACCCGCTGCAGGTAGAGATCGAGCTCGCCCACGTCGCTCACGAACTGGTGGTGCTCGACGCCGAGAAGCGCGTTGCGATGGCTGAGCTGCAGGGTCTCGCGGGTGGGACGCTCCCGAACGAACTACCTACGTTCTCCGCCGTCCCGTCACCATCCCTCGTGGGTGAATCGGAAGCGCCGCACCCGGACATCCTGTCCGCTGATGCCCGTATGCGCGCGAGCGAAGCGGCAGTACAATCCGCTCGGCGGTCTGCACTCCCTGATCTCGCGGTCATGACCAGCTACGCCTCGATGTGGCGGAACCCCGCGCACCGGTGGATGGCCGGAGTGTCGGTCGAGCTGCCGCTCCACTGGCGTGCCCGCCGAGCGGAGGTCGAAGAGGCCCGGGCGGAGAGTGCGGCTGCCGTGTCCGCGCTGACGGCATCCGAGACGTGGCTGACAGCGAACGAGGCGGTCGCGAAGGCGCGCTTCGACGAGGCCATGCACGTGGTCGCCCTGTACGGGGACACGGTGGTTCCGACCGCCAGGAAGCGCGTGGAGGTCGTGCGTTCGACGTTCGAGTCGACCTCGGGCTCCTTCGAGCTCCTGGTGCGCACGGAGCGCGCGCTCCGAGATGCGGAGATCCAGTCGATCGCCGCTCGCACCGAGGCGTGGAGCCGACTGGCCGAGCTTCAGGTGGCACGCGGGCAGATGCCGGGCTTCGAACTGGAGGGAACACCATGAAACGCACCCTACGAGCGCTTCTTCTGCTCCTCCCCCTCTTCGTGTTGGCCTGTGGCTGGCTTGGCACCCCCGAGCTCGACCCGGCACTCACGACCTATGAGGAGATCCGCGGCGCACTCGCACAGGACGACATCGACACCGCGCGTGCCCGATCCGCCGAGCTCGCGGGGCTCCTGGCGCAGGGAACGTCCCAGCTCGGGTCACCGGACGACCGCGCTGCCGTGGCCTCCGCGGCCAGCAAGCTCGCGGAGGCCACCGACCTGGACCAGGCGCGCCTGGCGTTCGGTGAGGTGAGCGAGCCACTCATCGTCGCGATCGCCGGCGTGCCCGAACTCCAGCGGTCGGTTCATCGGTACTCGTGCCCGATGGCCAAGGGCTACGGACACTGGATTCAACCGGAGGCGGGAGTCTCGAATCCGTACATGGGCACGTCCATGCCGACCTGTGGAACCTCTGAAGGCTGGGAGTCCTCGGACGAACACAATCATGCAGCCCACGCGGACCCGGATGCCATCGCCTACTGGACCTGCGCGATGCACCCGAGCGTGCGCGAGAGCGAAGCGGGACTCTGCCCGATCTGCTCGATGGACCTCACACCGGTCACGGGGTCCGAGCTCACAAGCGGTGCAGTGGTCGTCGATGCGCTCAGACGACAGCGCTTCGGCGTCCGGACCGTGAAGGCGGAGAAGCGTCCTCTGGTTCGGGACGTTCGAGCCACGGCCCAGGTCGTCTGGGACGAAGACCGGCTTGCGGACGTCACCACGCGGACCGATGTGTGGGTCGAGCGCGTGCTGGTGAGCGAGCCGGGAACGCCGGTTCGACGAGGGCAACCTTTGGCGGTTCTCTACAGTCCCGAGCTCTACGCCGCTCAGCGCGAGTGGCTGGCGAGCCGGGGTTCGTCACTCGAAGGAGCCTCCCGTCGCCGCCTCGGCTTGTTCGGCCTCACCGAGGGCCAGATCGCCGCGATCGCGACCCGTGGTGAAGCCAGCGACACCACCCAACTCCTGTCCCCAGCGTCCGGTGTGTTGATCCAACGGCACGTGGTGGATGGGGCGCACGTCTCAGCGGGAACGAGCCTGTTCCGCGTGGGCGACCTCGACCGGATCTGGATCGAAGCGGAGGTCTACGAAGACGACCTTCCGATGCTCGAGAGCGGCATGCCCATGACGCTGGAGGTGTCGGGACTCTCCGACCCCATCCTGGCGTCCGTCGACACCTTCCAACCCTGGGTGGACCCGCAGACACGTCGCGCGACCGTGCGCAGCGTGCTCGACAACCGCGAGCATCGATTGGTGCCCGGCCAGTTCCTACAGGCGACGCTGTCCGCCGGCGCCGCGATGGCGTTGGCCGTTCCTGTCGAGGCTGTGATCATCACGGGAGAACGCCGGATCGTGTTCGTCGATGCCGGCGACGACCGTCTCGTTCCCCGGGAGGTCACCCTCGGCATTCGGTCGGGCGGGTGGTTCGAGGTGAAGGCCGGGCTCGAGCCGGGCGAAGCCGTGGTGGCCTCCGGGACCTTCCTCATCGCTGCCGAGAGCCGTATCCGTGCGGCCCAGACGTACTGGGGGCACGATGGGACCGAGTGATCCGAACAAGAGTGGGTGGATCGGCGCCATCATCGACCGGTCGGCCCGCAACCCCTTCCTGACCTTGCTGTTCATCGCAGGACTCTCGCTGTGGGGCTTCTGGTCGCTCCGCCACACCGCCCTCGACGCGGTGCCCGATCTCTCTGACGCCCAGGTGGTCGTGTTCACCGAGTGGCCGGGCCAGAGTCCCGACCAGATCGAGGATCAGGTGACCTACCCGATCTCCTCCACGTTGCTCGCCGCACCCGGCGTGCAGTTCGTGCGAGGGCAGTCGTTCTTCGGGCTGTCGTTCGTCTACGTGATCTTCGAGGACGGGACCGATCTGTACTGGGCACGAAGCCGGGTCATGGAGTACCTCGCGACGGCGCGCGAGGACCTTCCTGACGGCGTGAACCCCGTGCTCGGCCCCGACGCCACGGGCGTCGGCTGGGTCTTCCAATACGCCCTCGTGGACGACTCCGGCACGCACGATCTGGCTGAGCTCCGATCCCTTCAGGACTGGAACCTGCGGTACGCGCTCGAGAGCGTCGATGGCGTGGCCGAGGTCGCGTCCATCGGCGGCGTGGTGAAGGAGTACCAGGTGCTCCTCGATCCGGAGCGGCTGTTGGCCCACGGAGTCACGCCGGGCGAGATCGCCACAGCGATCCGGGAGTCCAACGAGGACACCGGTGGCCGAGTGCTCGAGATCGCCGGACACGAGCACATGCTGCGGGGGCGCGGGTACCTCACCGGGGTCGACGACCTCCGAGCGGTCGTAGTGCGGGCAGCTCGTGATGGAACGCCGCTCCTGTTGGGAGATCTCGGAGACGTGAGCATGGGACCCGCCCTACGCCGGGGACTCGCCGAGCTGAACGGTGAGGGCGAAGTGGCCGGCGGCATCGTGATCATGCGGTACGGCGAGAACGCCCTCAACGTGATCGAAGCCGTGAAGAAGCGGATCAGCGAGGTCGAGCAGGGGCTCCCCGAGGGGGTTCGCGTCGAGGTCACGTACGACCGGTCCGAGCTCATCGAGGCGTCGATCGAGACGCTGCAGCACACCCTGCTCGAGGAGGGCATCGTCGTCAGCGTCGTCGTGTTGGTGTTCCTCCTCCACTTCCGGAGCGCCCTCGTCATCGTGCTCACGCTGCCGATCGCGGTCCTGCTGGCCTTCATCCCGATGGTGGCCCAGGGCTTGACGGCAAACATCATGTCGCTGGGCGGGATCGCGGTGGCCATCGGCGCCATGATCGATGCCTCCATCATCCTGGTCGAGAACATCCACAAGCGGCTGGGGGAGTGGGAAGAGGACGGGCGGAAGCGGAATCGCACGGATGTTGTGATCCACGCGATGCAGGAGGTCGGCCCGTCCATCTTCTTCTCGCTGCTGGTGATCACGGTCTCGTTCCTGCCGGTGTTCACGCTCCAGGCCACCGAGGGCCGTCTGTTCAAGCCCCTGGCCTTCACCAAGACCTACGCGATGGGCTTCGCCGCGCTGCTCGCGATCACCCTGACGCCGGCGCTGGCCGTGCTTCTCGTCAAGGGGAAGATCCGCGGTGAGCAGGCGCACCCGCTGAGTCGTTGGATGATCCGGCTGTACGCGCCGGTCGTCGGGTTCGTCGTGGACCATCGTCGCAAGGTGGTCGCCGTGGCGGCCCTCCTGGTGCTCGGCACGGTGCCCGCGTTCATCAGCCTCGAGACCGAGTTCATGCCGCCCTTGAACGAGGGCAGCCTGCTGTACATGCCGACCTCGCCCCCGGGCATGTCCATCACCGAAGCCGCGAACGTGCTGCAGGTCACGGATCGGGCATTGAAAGCGATCCCCGAGGTCGAGAGTGTGTTTGGGAAGGTCGGACGCGCCGACACGGCAACCGACCCCGCCCCATTGTCCATGGTCGAGACGACAGTGGTGCTGAAGCCTCGCGAGCAGTGGCGCGAGGGGTTGACCTGGGATGCCCTGGTGGACGAGCTCGACCAGGCCGTTCAGATCCCCGGCATGCCCAACATCTGGTGGATGCCGATCCAGACCCGGACCGAGATGCTCGCGACGGGCGTTCGCAGCCCCCTCGCCGTTCAGGTCTTCGGTGACAACCTCGAGGACATCGAGCGCGCCGCACTGGCCGTCGAAGGCATCCTCACCGAGCTTCCCGGCACACGCAGCGCCTTCGCCGAGCGCTCCACCGGGGGCTTCTACATCGACGTGACCATCGATCGGGAGCGGGCGGCCCGCCACGGCGTCCGGTCGAAGGCCGTCAACGACGTGGTGCAGATGGCCCTCGGCGGAGCGATGGTCACCGAGACCGTAGAGGGCCGGGAGCGCTATCCGGTCAACCTGCGGTATGCGCGTGAGCTGCGCGACGACCCGGACGAGCTGGGCCGGGCGCTCGTGACCACTGTGGGCGGCGGCCAGGTGCCGCTGTCCCAGGTTGCAGACATCGAGCACACGACCGGCCCGCCGATGATTCGCAGTGAAGAGGGCCGCCTGGTGGGGTTCGTGTTCGTCGACCCCGGGGACGTAGCGCTCGGCACCTACGTCGCGGCGGGAAAGGCTGCGCTTCGGGACGTGGATCTCCCTCCGGGAGTGCGACTCGCGTGGGCTGGGCAGTTCAAGTACCTCGAGCGGGCGCAGAAGCGGCTCGTCATCGTCGTGCCTCTGACCCTCGCGCTCGTCTTCCTGCTCTTGTACCTGAACACGCGGTCGGTGCCGCAGACACTCATCGTGCTGCTCGCCGTGCCGTTCTCGCTTGTCGGCGCCGTGTGGCTGCTGTGGCTGCTCGACTACGAGCTCTCGATCGCCGTCTGGGTCGGCATGATCGCGCTCGCCGGCCTCGATGCCGAGACCGGTGTGGTCATGCTGCTGTACCTGACGTTGGCCCACGACGAGCACCTGGAGCGCGGAGACCTCGTCACGGACGGCGACCTGCGCGCCGCGATCGTGGAGGGCGCCGCCCATCGGATCCGGCCGAAGCTGATGACGGTGCTCTGCACGATCGTCGGCCTGGCCCCGATCTTGTGGAGCACCGGGACCGGATCCGACGTGATGCGGCGTATCGCTGCGCCGATGGTCGGCGGACTCGTGACGTCGTTCCTGCTCGAGCTCACTGTCTACCCCGCGATCTTCGCCCTCTGGAAGGGGCGGAAGCTCACCCACACACCATCACCACCAGCGCTCTCGGGCGCCTGAACCCCAAGGAGAACCCATGTGCTATCCCCGACGGCTCCATCACGGCGCCGACCGCATTGAAGACCCCGATCGACCCGAACCGGCCGGCAGGCCGGCGGAGCCAACCGAGCCTCCCGAACAGACGCTGCCTGAGGCCAGCCGGAAGGCCCCCGAGCACGCCGAGCGTCCAAGGAGGGAATCATGAGCGGTGACCTCCTGACAAAACTCCAGTGGCTGACGACTCAGCACGAGGTGCCGCCCCGTCACTCTACGACGAAGTTGCAGCGGACTACGACGGGTTTCGAACCCTGTGGCTCAGCCTCGCAGGACATCGAACCGAGGATGCGATGCTGGCGGATCTGGTCGAGCTCCTCACTCCCGAGAGCCGTGTCCTCGATGCCGGTGCGGGCACAGGCGCGGTCTCGCGACACGTTGCGGAGCTCCAGCCCGAGGCGCATCTCACCCTGGTGGATGCATCGAAGCGGATGCTCGACAAGGCAGCAGACGTCGGTGACGTGCGCCTCGTGCAGGATGTTGGGGAGCTTCCGTTCGAGGACGAGAGCTTCGACATCATCACCTGTGCGTGGGTGCTCGAGACGGTCGACGACCCCAAGGCCGCGGTGACGGAGCTCCTCCGGGTGCTGTCTGCCGACGGTTTCCTGCTCTACACCTTCTGCTCCATGCCGGACGGATGGCTCTCGCGAGCGGGCTCGAGCCTGCTGCGCGCCGCCGTGACGGAAGGGTTTGCGGGTGAGTTCCTCTCCCCCGAGGACACCCCATGGCACGACTGCGACCGCTCCCGGAAGATGAGCTTCCATGGGGGCCTGTCGACCTACGTGCTACTGCGCAAGTGCTGTCAGGTGGAAGCGGATGCGCTGCCACCGGTGCGCATGTCCGACGTTCCTTCGACGCTCCGATGAAAGGTCCCCGTCCGAAGAACGGCAGGCATCGTGACTCCTACCGAACCGTGCCGGTCCACCCGTGAGCTGTCCGTGGCCCGATCCGGTGGGCATCACTGACTTCTGCGAGGGTGTTCGACACTGTTCCTGGGTGCTCCAGCCAGCGAGCGCATCTTCCGCGCTCGCGTTCGTACCCGCGGGCACGGCCATCGCGGCATTGGCAACAAGCGCACGACAACCCGCTCTGCACCTGCTCACGTTGGGCGCCGTGGCGATGGCAGCGGGTACGCTGGCCCAGCATGCGACGGGCACGTGGACGGCCATGCTGCTCGACCACGCGGGGATGCAGAGCGCCAACGTGGCCATGGTCCTGATCGGCCTGCGACGCTGGTACCACATCCGGTGGTCCACGCTGTGTGTGCTCGGAGCGGTCGCCTGGTGCGCCCTCGTGCCTCTGACTGCGGCGCTGGAAGATGTGCGCCGCCTGCTGGTGGTGGGTGGGATGCTTCCGTGTGGCCTCATCGAGCTGCGCCTGTACTTTCGGGACGGAAGCGAGACGTCGTACCGGTGGTGGGCTGCCGCCTGGCTCGCCTTCGCGGGTGCCGTCGCGGCGTGGCATCTCGACCAGCGGTCCGCATGGTGCCACCGGCGGACTGGTGGCAGCTGCACGCCGTGTGGCACGTGCTCGCGGCTGTCGGAATCGCCGCCTGGGCAGCCTACTACACTCAATTCGACGCGCTACGTCTCGGTGCTCGGTTGACACGCACTCCGAATCCAAACTGACACGACCCCCTGAGCCACGACCCTCAGCCCTCCTGGGCACTGGAGACTCCATGATTCTGACACTGACGACGGCGACCGCCCTGGCGCATACCGCCCTCGAATACCCACAGCCGCGGTACCCCTCCGACGGCTCGACCGCGAACAAGGCCTGTCCTTGCGGAGTGGGCGACAGCAACCGCCTCTGTGACGTGCCCGCAGATCGGAGCGACCCGGACAGAGCTTTGGACCGTGTCACGACCTTCAACCCGGGGGAGACGATCATTGTGCAGTTCTACGAGACCATCGGCCATGCCGGCCGCTATCGGATCGCGTTCGACATCGAGGGCGCTGACCTCAGCGACTTCGACGAACAGGTGCTTCTCGATGTGCCGGACCCCGCTGGGAACGAGGGGAACGTCGGGCAAGGCTCGCTCTGGGAGTTCGAAGTCACCCTCCCGAACACCCCGTGCGACAACTGCACACTCCAGCTCATTCAGATGATGGATGGCAACACGGACGACCCGGTCCTCGATCCCGTCGGTCGGTCGTCGTACTACCAATGTGCCGATCTGGTTTTGGCCGGGGAGCCCGTTGGCGGGGATACCGACGAACCCGTCGAGGGCGCCGCCGAAGGGCAGTGCGGATGCTCAGGGAGCGGCACCCAGGCGCTTCCGCTGTTCGGCGCGTTCTTGCTCTTCCGCCGCCGGCGGGGACAGTCGTGTGGAGCGTGGAGTTTCAGGATCACGCGCGATGTGCATCGATGGGCCGTTGGGACAGACGCCCTCAGTCGTCCGGACAGCGCTGGTCGCGACAGAGCACTACGCCTGCTGCTGAAGCTCCCGCAGCCACCTTGAGTACTCCTTGGTGCTTTTCGATTCGTTGTGGTCCGTGCACATCGGGAAGAGATTCTCCACGCTCGTCTTGCCTTCGTCGGACCAGGGGACGCGATGGTCCAGTGTCTGGGAAGCCTTCGGGCATTTCGGGACCGTGCACTTCTTCCCCCTCACCCTCTCGACTTCCCGCTCCATGTCCACAGGCCACTCGTGGGTATCGACGTAGGCGTCGTGCTGACTTCGGGGGGTGGGTACGTCGTAGCCCTTCTGGCACTCCGAGCACTTCTTCCGCGTGCTCCGCTTCTTCCAATCACATAGGCGCCAAGCGTCGCATTCGGGACATCGGTAGTGCCACTTCATCGGTCGTCCCCTGATGATGACGTGCCTCAGCGCGCGCCCCTGACGTTACCATGTCGCCGCCATCGGAGGCCTCCATTTCAAGGCGTCGAACCACGAACAAACCGGTCGATGATTGGTCACGTGCTGGCGCCAGGAACATCGCTGGCGTGACATATCAGGTGTCGGTGACGACGTACTTGTGGGTCGAGGCACGGGCGGGACACCTTCCGGTTGCGCGGGTGACTCCTGAGGGCACGGACGACATCGACTGCCAGACCCTCGATGGCGGGACAATATTCATCCAAGCCAAGGAACGCGGCGGTGGGCGGGGGACCCTCGGCGCGGCAGACGTGGCGACAATCCTCGCTGCGGGCCTATCAGGACGCCGCCACCGCGGGTCCCTAGCTATCGTGACAAACGCGCTGCTCCCCGCCGGCCTCAGATTCACGGGCTGGGACGCTGCCGTGGAACAGAGCGAAGATGGTCGACTTGAACAGCACCTTCGAAGGGCGCACCGCGCTAAAGATCCGACGGACCTCCTGGGTCGCTCGCACCTCATCCGGATCCCCTGGTCGGTCGAACGCCTGGCCATTCCCCATATCGCCGCGACATTTCAGATTCCGAGGGGCGTTGCAGCGTTGGTCTTCGCTCGTCTGCTCTTCCGAGTCGGCCAGGTAGCGGCCGCCCAGCGCCACCGATCGATGGAAGATGCTCTGTGGCTCGCTCCTGGGGAGATCGATGTAGTGGTCCAGCGCGTGCTTGAACTGGTCGATCCGGCGGCGCTCGACGCGGCAGTCAGGCTGGGGATCGCCGAACCCATCGACTTCACTGACGCCAGTCCTGCAACCGAACTCCAGTTCCTGGCTGGAGTCGATGTTCATCCCGGCCACATCGCGGCAAACCTCGACATCGTGCGGCCACACGAGTCGGCGTCAATCGAGCAGTCGCTAGAAGGAGCCGGCTACGCCCTCCTTGTTGGTCCGTCGGGCGCAGGGAAGTCCTGTCTGCTGTGGCGAAGCGCCGCGGAGCTGGACGGCCGATGTCGCACCATCCGAGTTCGGCAGCTGCGTCCCAAGGACCTACCGACGCTGCTTCGATGGATTCGGCTGCTCGAGCCGACCACGGATTCGCCCGTGCTCATTTGTGCCGATGACCTCGGCACCGAGGCGATGGCCGGATGGGAGGCCGCAGTCCGCCAACTACGCGAGGTTTCCGGTGTACTCCTGCTCGGTGCGGCGCGTTGGGAGCACTTCGTCCCCTCACTGGCGATTGGGCCAGTGGGCATCGTTGAGCCGCGTCTGGATGCCGCCCTCGCAGAAGAGATTGGCGCCACCCTCCGCCGGCGCGGCGTCACCACCTACCTCGACCCTGTGGAGGCATTCTCCAAATCCGGTGGCTTGCTGATGGAATACCTCTCGCTCCTGGTGGCGGGTCGCCGCCTGGAGCAGGTGATTGCCGCACAAGTTCACGAGCGTCTGTCGCCGGATCGAGTCACCGAGCGGGAGATCATGCGACTCACCAGCACGAGCCACGTGGCTGGCGTCACCGTTCCGGCATCGACCCTTCCCGGCCTGCTGAATCGACCGGACGACCTTCAACAGGCGCTGTACGCACTGAACCGCGAACACCTGGTCTCGCTGGAGGACGGGAACCTCTGGAGCGGATTGCATGTCAGTCGGTCGGCAGTCGTTGACCGCGAGTTGCACGCGGTGCCGCCGCCACGTCGGGCTGGGACCCTGATTCGGCTGCTCCCCAACGTCCAGCGCGAGCACCGGCGGGTGCTTCTGCGACACATCGCTGTCCGACATCCCGCAGACCTCGCCGACGCCGGGCGTGCGGCGGCGAACCTCCTCGCGACCCTGCCAGAGGCGGTGGAAGTCGCCTCGCTTCTCGAGTCTGTGGTCGCGGCGGATGCGTCGGCACACGCGGCCGCGTGTCTGGTGGCGATTCGGGGCGGAGTTGGTGACACCGTCGACCCCGAACAGCTCTTGACCATGGCGTACGCAAGCCGGTTCCTCGGCGTCGATTTCCCGCCGGACATACTGGATATTCGGGCGGAGGCCGCTCTACTCCCGGATCCCGCAAACGCCGCACGAAGGCAGATCCAAGGGAAGCTGACGTCGGCCCGGCTTTGCGGCCTTCTGTCAGCGAACTCCACCGCAACCGCCGTCCGTTTGACCGAGGCGGCAAGGGATCTGCTACTTCTCGAACCGGAAGACGCCCGAACGATCTGGGAGAGAGCGAGCCATCATGACTTCCAGGAGTCCGGGCGGTTGCTCGCGGCGCTGCACCGGCTCCTGCCAGAAGACGCTCCTCTCCAAGAGGTCTTCGGTCGGCCAGAAGCGCGGCTTGACCAGCTCCTGTCGATGCATCCAGCAGCGCTCGGGGGAGCGTTGGAGTACCAAGAGACCAAAGGGCTCACAGCCTCGGCTAGCGTGATCATGCCGGAAGATGATCGATGGAACGATCAGGCTGTGGCCTGCGCCAGAGCCCTCCTGGACTGGATCCCGGAAGCGGCAGGAACGGACGTGCAGACCGTCCAGCTCGACCTGAAGCCTGTGGTGGAGTCGGACGGTTACGAACCCCACCGGAAGACGATCCCGCGCTCGAACCTCCCACCGCTCGCTGAGACTCAGCGGAACCAAGCGTTCTTCGGCGCCGTGACGCAACTGGCCGAGGCGCAGTCGTGGACTCGACGACTGCGGGACCAGGCCGTCATCGCCGCGGGGCTCCTCGCCTTGATGGGCGACGTGCCCGTTCGCGTCATGAAGCGGACCGATACAAAGCGGCATCGCCGAGAGTGGCGTTCAAACCTCATGGAAGTCCAGGTTGCCGCAGTGAGGTTGGAGGCCCCACCCGGACTGTCGGAAACCGAGGGCAGAGACGGGGGCAAGCAAGTCCTGACCGATATCGTCGGGGCGCTCCTGCAGCTCGACGAAGCGCTGGACCAGTCAGTTGCGTCGCTCCGCGCGGTGGGGAGTCGTATGCGTGCTGCGATTCCAAGGCTGGCCGCTGCCCGGGGCGACGGGTGGCCGCGTCTCATGACCGTCGGGGATCCAATGCCTGAGCGTTTGGACCATGAGCTCGAGCTGGCGTCGGACCTCCTGCTCGGCATCGCGGACAGTGGTACGTGGCCCAAGTTGAGTGGCCCAAGCCCGGACGGCTGGCGGACGACGGCATCCGACTACACCGAGCGACTCCGCCGCAAGAAGTTCGAAGAGGAGGAGGCGCTCCTTCGACGAGCCTTCGAACCCGAGGTCGTGGGCATTCACCGGGTCCCATGGCCCAACCCAAGCTCTGCTCACCTGGTGACGGATCGATGGCTGGTCGACTCGCAGGGGCCCGTGGAACGCGTCGGCGAAGCCTTGCAGAAGCTGGCGCACCAACAGAACCACGTGCTCGCTTTCCGAGTATTCGCCCTCGGCGGTTGTGAGGGCCCCTCTCGTTGGGCACGGATGCTCATGCTGGGTGCCCCGACGGTATTCCCAGTCCCTATCGACGACGCCCTCCTGCTCGGTGCGGCCGCTGAGCTGTCCACGCCAAGACCAGCCCCAGAGTGGGTACCATGCCAGCGGGTGCTCGCGCGGCTGGTGGACGCGTCACGTCGGTCCATCATCGACGGTGCGCGGACTGCTCGATCAAGGGCTGCCATCCACGGTCGCGAGGTCGAAAACGCGCTGCGCGACGCTGAAGAGGTCCTGGAAGAGCTTGGCGGCGGGCCGAGGCAGACAACCGAAGCGTTGGTGGCCTGGTGCCGCAACCCCTCCAATCTGCTGTCGCTCGGGCCACATCTCACGGCGGCTGCACGAGGCGAAGTGATCGAGGACGCTCCCGACGTGTTGCGGGCCTTCCTTGCAACGCTGTCTCGCGCCAGACTCGACGTCCGCGGGAGCCCAGGTCAGGTGGTCCCGTGCTCAGCACCGACTACGACGGTGGCCGCAGAGTTCGACAGCTGAACGCTGAACCCCTCCGTCAGCTCGAGCCGGCGCGTCACGAGTTCGTGCTCGTCCAGTTTCGAGTCACGGATGGTAGCGACAAGGCTGCAGCTTCGGCACCCAAAAGAGGCAGTACCAAAGGTGTTTTTTCTATAATCAGGGAAAGCCACCGAGAATTTCCGGGGTTTGGTGCGACCAACCAAGATCCGGGCGATACCACAGGTTGCCCGAGGTGCACCGGTTGCCGCCGTACGGCGAAATCGGGGGTTTTCAGCGAACTATGTTCGGATGATGGTGGACCGCTCCAACGCGATGAGTCGAGGTCGCAAGCGGCGCCGATGGCACTGATCTACGGCTTCAGCACCGATGCCTTCGGCCGAGCTATTTGGCCCTGACGCCGTCGCGGGTCGATTCCTCGGGAAGTACCGGTTCTTCGATGCGGCAGTCGAGTCGGACGCGCAGCGCATCGAGGATACGACTCCCTCGCTCGACGGTGAGGCCGTGGTACTCGTTTCGCTCGTCACGCGACACCTGAGACTCGTGTACGCCAACTCGCTCGGCGAGTTCACGCTGGGTGAGTCCGCGAGCGATCCGAAGCCCAATGAGCATCTGGCCGAGGCCATGGAGATTCTGGACTGCCGCCACTTCGCCCCGACGAAGCCGCTCGTAGTAGTCGACCTCCTCCCGTAGCTGGAGGTGAAACGAGCGGAACGGGTCGAGCGCGCGTTCGACCTCTTCGGACGACAGGCCCATTTCGACGAGCTTGGCCTTCTGTTCAGCCAAGCGGGCCTGTTCGTCGCGCAGGCGGGAGACGGCCTCTCCATACTCGGTCTCGTTGCGGATCATGTGGTCCTCCTGATGATTTTGACGATGCCCTTGGGTCGCCCGTCGCGACGCGACTGGCGGAACGCAGATGGGAACTCGAGTTCGTTGCCCCACTTGTCGCGGATGCCACACAGCTGGCCGAAGTGAGGATAGAGCTCGACCTGGTAGACCAACCACATCGGAAGCTGGCGTTTCGGTGAGCCTGGGTACGGTCGTCGCTGGGCGGGGTCCCAGGTCCACACCTTGTTCGGGTCGATCAGGTTCAGTCGCCGGGCCAGCTCTCCTGACGCGATGTCGCGCAGCTGGCAGACGAAGTAGCCGTCAATGTCGTTGGGGTGGTCCTTGTCCTCGACAAACGAGCCATCGACGAAGATCTCGGTGATCCCGACGGACCACAGTTGCTCTACAAGGATGGCGAGGTTCTCGACCAGGCGGGCTCGCCAGGGTGTGTCCCAGGACGGAGACGAGCCAGTTCCGACGACGAGAATGGAAGTGCGGAGCTCATCGAGCGTCATCTCGTAGTCACCAGGGACGAGATTCCCGTCCGAAGAAAACGCCGTCGGGATCATGCCGCAACCCGACAGAGCCCTGGCCGCAGGCGTAGGAACGGGATGTACTCCGAGGGTCGAGAGGTGTAGAAGGCCCCGCTCGTCGGCTCGATCATGAAAGGTCCCGAGTGGTCGACACCTTCGACCCAGGCGTGTCCGCCACACACCCAGCCCGAGCAGTGGTGTCCGACCACCACATCCAAGTTCTGGACGCCCCCAGCCCGCAGCATCGAGGCCACAAGGATGGCGAAGTCGTCGCAGTCACCCGACCCCCGCCAAAGTGTCTCTGCCGGAGGACACCAGCGATCGCAGCTTGGTGGGTCGGCGACGTACCGAAGACGGCGTGCCGCGAGTTGGACCTGGATCCACCGAGCCACCGACGCCGGGAAGTCATGGCCCGACGGCAGCGAGCTCGCTGACACCCTCACAAAGAGGCCCTCGACCTCGTGAGGACGGATGAGGTGTTGTATCGCCCTGCAGCGGGCCCTCGACGTGAACGCGACGCAGCGGCAGCCTCCACAGGCATGCGGGATGTGGGACATCGGAGTCCTCCTGACCAAGGATACGCAAGCATGACATGATCGTCAAGCATGACACCACCCGAAAACCTCGTGGCGCTTGACACTCGTGGCACCGACCGTCGCCGAGGTGCACGTCGCCCAGAGGTTGCCCGATCCCAGGAGTTCTACGGAGGCGGAGGACTCGACTGCCCGTAGTCGTTTGCTCCCCAGCACTGGATTGCGCCCTGCAGGTCGACCGCACAAGAGTGTCGCCGACCCGCCGACACCGCGGAGAACGTGCCGGCGGGGGTGGTCGAGACCTGCCCGAACTGGTCATGGCCCCAGCACTCGACCCCGCCCACCGTGGTCAGCCCACAGGAGTGGAAGAGCAAGCCCGCGCTGACCTCGGAGAAGGTCCCGCTCGGCGGGGTGGCCTGTGCCTCGTCGTTGCGGCCCCAACACTCGACGGTGTCGTCAGTGCGCAGCCCGCAGGAGTGCACGTCACTCGAAGACAGCGCGGAGAACAAGGAAGCCGGAGTGCCCGAAACCTGTCCGAAGTCGGCCGCCCCGCCGTCGCTTGCCCCCCAGCAGGTGGCGACGCCAGCGGCATCCAAGGCACAGACGTGCCGGTTCCCCGCCGCAACGGAGTTGAACACACCTGTCGGGACACCAAGGACCTGCTGGTAGTCGTTCAGGCCCCAGCACTGGACCGCGCCTGCCGTCGTCACGGCGCAGCTCGTCCGGAAGCCCGCCGACACATCGATGAAGGCCCCCGCTGGCGTGTCCGTCACCTGTCCGTGGTCCTCGAGCGTGCCGTCGTCGATCCCCCAACAGACGATCGACCCCACGTCGGTGAGAGCGCATGCGTGGCTCGAGTTCACCGAGAGCTACGTGAACGTGCCGGTCTGCGGGGTTCCCGGCACCAGCCCATAGTCGAAGGCGCTGGTCGGGTCGTCGAGTCCCCAGCACTCGATCGAGCCAGTCGTACGCAGGCCGCAGCCAACGAAGTTCCCGGCCCCCACCGAAACGAATCCAGTCGGTGCAGGGTCTGTGTCGGCATCGGCATCGGTGTCAGTGTCGGCGTCGCTGTCTGTGTCCGTGTCCGTGTCCGTGTCCAAGTCCGAGTCGCTATCCGCATCTGAATCCGTATCCGCGTCGTTGTCGCTATCAGCATCCGAGTCCCCATCAGTCACCGCCGGGCCCATCTCCGTGCAGCCGAGCAGTGCCATCAACAGCACAAGAGCCCGCGTCACAGCTTCACTTCGCAGAGGGACAGCTCCACCTCGGCCCGAGCGGGGCTCCCATCGAGCAAACCGCCTTGCGGGTTGACGACCCACAAGGAGTCCCCGGATGGCGGAGCTTTGCACCGCATGGCGTGAGACAGCGCCGCCGGGCTGACTCCATCGGTCAGCGAAGCCCCATCTTCAGAGGAACAGCTCATCGAGTCCCAGCGCAGCAACACCCCTCCGCCGTCAACCCCTCCGCCCCGCGCAGCAACCTGCAAGCTCCAGGTCCCCTCACCGATCGCGTGGATGTGCTTCGAGTCACCTCCGCTCAGGACGAAGGTGGACTTCTTGCAGGACGGCGGAGCTGGCTCTTGAGCTGCTACCGCCTCAGCATTCCCCGTGCCGGACAGTCGGTCGACCTCCTCGAGCGCGTCCAGCAGCTCGGTCCCCGAACGCGCGCGCTCAAGGGCGATCATCAGCTCGGGCATCTCGCGAACAAGCGGAAGGTAGTCGTCTTTGACGGTGCAGGGCGCAGTCATCATCCCGACGCACAACGCCGACGCCTGAGTCCGCAGCGTCTTGGCGACATCGCCAGACAGCTCGACCGCCTCTGTGCCCACGCTCGCGCCACCGTCCAGTGCGGAGGCGTTGGCCCGCACGCTCACCTCAAGGTTCTTGGCCCACATGCGGAACGGCTTCTCGCACACCTTCACCTTCCTCGGAGGCAGCACCGGCTCACCATCCGGGCACATCACCGGCTGGGGCGGCCCCGCCATCGCAATCGTCGCCATCCACCACATGCTTCCTCCACGACGCAAGCACGTGTCGTCAGCTCGACTATTCGCGCTCGCCCGTCTTTTTACCACGTATTCGACAGTAAATTCGTGTTCTTACTGCGTGGAGGTGCGGGCCGTCCGCTGTTCCACTACGGGTATGGCGACCTCCGATATCGACACCTTCAGGCGGCGGCTGGGCGAGTCTGTCCAGACTCGACGGAAGTCGAAACGGATGACACAGGAACAGCTGGCGGAGGCAACGGAGAGCTCCACAGAGTGGATTTCGCAGGTCGAGCGCGGCATCGGAATGCCGTCCGTCGAGCTGCTTCTACGCCTCGCGGACGCTCTGGACGCCGATGCCGTCGACCTGGTCAGCGCAGCCACGGACCCCCGCGCCGGCAGGCCGCTTCAGCAGCGGCTCGATCTGATGACCCGCGAACTCGACGACCGCGACCTGGGGATCCTTCTGGCAGCCGCCGCCGCCATGGCCGGATCGTGAGTCAGCGGAGCTGACGGAGGAGGTCTCGAACGAGTCCCTGACTCGTCGGGCTCCGCTCCCTAAACAGACGGAGTACCTCCTCCTCTGCGGAGCTGAGATCGCCCGGGACCTCGCCGAGCAGCACGCTGGTGGTCGCGCCCAGGGCCTCCGCCAACGCCAAGAGAAGCGTCAAGGTGGGCTGCATGCGGCCGCGCTCGACCCGTGACAGCGTCTCGGAGTGAATCCCAGCGCGGGCAGCAAGCTCCTCCTGGGTAAGTCCCAGAGCATCTCGGCGCGATCGGATGCGGGATCCGACCGCGGTCACGAGTTCATCATCAACACGGCGTGGCATGCCGTGACGGTGTCAGGGATGGACCACTGACTCCATGACCACTACACTTGTCAAATGATGTTGTGGTCATGTTCGGACCATCCGGGTGGAGGCGCGTGTGGAGCATTTCAAGGTTGGCGAAGACCTGCCGACACGGATCCAGTTCGCGGAGTGGGATGACGACTGGTGCCTGGATCGGCTGTTGACGGCCGAGTCTTTCACGCGCACGACCTGGCCTCTGCAGCGAGGGGCCCCGTTCGCGCGCGCGGCGTGGGCAGAGGACTGGGTGCATGTGGTCCTGCGCAACCAAACCGGCCGACCCGAGGCAGCGATGCAGCTGGGGCGGTGGCACGACAACCGCATCATGGTCGACTGGGTGGGCTGGCGGGGGCGAACGCTCGGCAAGACGGCGAGAGACCGCCTGGTCTGGTGGCTGTACAACGAAGTGTGGTGGGGGCCCGGGGCCGTCATGCTCGACCCGGCGGTGAACAGGGCCCTTCGTGTCCTGAACGACCTCACGCCCCTCGACTTCGACCCCCAGTACATGCTCGACACGATGCCGCAGGCTTGGGGGGCGCCCTGGATCGAGGTGGAAGGCCACCAGCTGCTCGGCATCCCACCACCCTACGTCTGGGAGGCCGACCGACTCGTGAAGTGGGTCAGCGCCCCAGCATAAGTGACCTACTCGCCTTCGCCCTTCGCGACCGCGCCCCAATCCACCACGTCGCTCTCGACCTGACGGCGCGGGCGATGGCTCCGCCTGGTGCGCCCACCCACCTTGGCAGGCTTGGAGCCTCTCCTGGGTGCCGTCGCACTCCACCATTCTCGGGCATCATCGGGCGATGGCCAGCTCCACCGCGCCCGCTTCATGCCGTTCCCACTGTGGGTGGGTAGCAGGCTTGGTCGATTCTGCTCGACGAGCGCTAACCGGCGGTACAACGTCGCCCGGCTCACTCCAATGACACCCGCGGCTTCGCTTACTCCGAGGCGTATCGGGTCAGAGTTGTCAGAGGACGCGCGAACCGTGGAGGCGCCGGGCTGACGCAGAGAAAGACAACCGCAGCACGTGACGTGTCTGGGCTCGAGCGTGAGGTGTCGGTACGACGCGGCAAGACCACAGACGGCGAAAGCAAACGGAGGGGGAGACGAGCCGAGCGCCTTCGCGGCTCCATCGAGCGACTCCGTTGTGGTCAAGTGCAGCATCGTGTCCCGAATTAGGTCAGAGCAAAGTGTGAACTGGTGTCAGTCGGTCTCGGCGTTGGCAAACCAGAGCAGTGCGCCGGCCACTCGGCTGCCGGGATCTCACAGCGCCAGGACGCGGCATCGTCCAGAGCTCCGGCGGCCAGCAGCTCACAGCCATCGCTCTCTCCAGGCCAGAAGGCTTCCTGTCTTGTCCCGGAGATCGTAGAACCTAAGCTCTACACGGGCGTTGAGGAGCGGCCGATCTGGCATCGTCCGGCGGAGCAAGCGGCGAAGCGTGCCCAAGAATCTCCGGACGTCAGTGGAGCGCTCCGCATCGAACACCTGCGTGAATCGGATGAGGTAGTCAGAGTGCCATCCATCGTCGTCGACCCAGTGCCTCCGCAGCCGGACACCCATCCGGTCCGCCACAGGAGCCTCCGCCGCCTCGCGGACGGCCACGAGTCTACGCCGGGCGACCAGGTACGGCAGCTCTGGGCGACGCGTGACGAATCGATCGACGGCTGAGTCTGTGGTCACCATGGGCCACACGACGGGGCCGGAGACCTCCATGTCCTCTTCCAGCACGAGTTCATGTAGGTTCATCGTCGCCCCTCCGGTCCGGTGTCTGCGCGTCAGCAGCGAGTGCCATCCCGAGCATTCCGATGAGGATGGCGACGAGGGGGCCGAGGTCGGATGCGGGCTCCGGTCGCCGACGGAGCTCGGCAAGGGCCTGGCCCCCTGCTCTCTCCCCCTGGCGCAGGCGTGCGGATGCTTCTTCGGGACTCATGTTGCCCTCCTGGGGAGTGGTTTGTTGGCGGCCTCCCACAGCACCCGGCGTGAGGTCGGGGTGGAGACGGCGAGAGGCATTCGAGCAGTGGTCTGCACACCTGATTCTAGCTGTATTCGCTTCACTGTCAAACGTGAAAACCACGTATCTAATTATCGATCCACAGAATTGATCAACTGTGTTGCTGGTGAGTAGCGACCGGTCCCGCTGGCCGGCGTCGGCGCTTCAGCGCTCGCCAGAACTGACCCCCGGTGTGCTCGCAGAAGTGACTCCCGTCCCTGACAAGCAGCCCGCCCGGTGACATCAATGCCGGAGGCGCGCGCCGATGGTCAAGAAGAAGCCGTGCAGGATCTGCCGACGATGGTTTCAGCCCCACGCACGAGCTGGGGACCGACAGAAGGCCTGCGGCGACTGCCAGCGGGAACGACACCGCCGGTCCTGCGCGGCGTGGCGTGAGGACCATCCCGACCACGAGCAAGCGACGGCTGAGAACGGCCGCTGGGTTCGACGCCGCTATCGGGGTCGACGAACCGCTCGAGGCGGTTGTCTGGCCGGTCGTGGGGCAGGCGATCGGGCCCGCGCACCGCACCGTCGTCGAGGGTATCGCGCGACTACTGCTGCGAAGCGCGCTAGACGCAGTGTCGCTGGAAACGCCTGCCAGAACGGGAGAATCGAGCGAACAACTGAACACGCGTTCGTGAGACGCAGTGTCGCTGGAAACGACTGCCAGCACGGGAGAATCACCAGGGGTTCCCCCTCCACGACGCCAGACGCAGCCTGAAAGGGGACGGCCCAGATCCCTGACCCTCCTCCCAGGAGGCGACATGGCCGTCACCCTCGATCTCCACCAGCTCGTCCTGCGGAACGAAGATCTCCGTGTGGCGGACCCCGGCCGCCAGGCCCGGGTGGCTGCCAGCCTGACCGCCGAGGGCCAGCGCGAACCCCTGCTCGTCGTCGAAGAGGGCGACGTATACCTGCTGATCGACGGCTACCTACGGGCGCAGGCGCTCAGGAAGCTCGGCGAGGACACCGTCGAAGCGGTGCGCATCGATGTCGGTGAGGTGGACGCGCTCGTGCTCACCTGGCGGCTCCAGCGGTCTCGACGTCGCTCTGCCCTCGAGGACAGCTGGTTGGTCCGCGAGCTCGTCGAGCGGCACGCCCTCTCCCAGAGCGAGGTTGCCCGGCGCCTGCAGCGATCGAAGGGCTGGGTCAGCGAGCGACTGGCGCTCGTACGGGTTCTTCCCGCTGAGGCCCAGGAGGCTGTGGGGCTGGCCAGATCGCCGCCCGCGGGGCGATGCGCTTCCTGGTGCCGCTCGCCCGGAAGGCCAAAGACCACTGCGTCCGGCTGGTCACGCATCTGAGGGGGCGAGAAGCTCTCTGTCAGCGAGCTGGGGCGCCTCTATCGGGCCTGGCTCGACGCGGACGACGAGCTGCGGGAGCGCATCATCGACAACCCCCTGCTCTACCTCAAGGTCGCCGCGGTCCCGGCGGTGAAGCCCGACGAGCCGACACCGTTGCAGGGTCTCGCCACGAACCTGGAGAGCATCAGCGGGGGGTGTCGACGGGTTCGGAAGCGGCTGCGCGAGTGGGTGATCGAGGGGGCGAACACCTCGGACCGAGTGACCGTGGTCCGAAGCTGGCAGGAGACCCGCCTGGCCTTCGAAGGTCTCGTCGAAGCCATCTCCCTGGAGGTCGCGGATGCTTGACCAAGCGACGCGCACCGCAATCCTCCGCCTGCGCGTGGAGGGTCACGGGACCAGCGGATCGCCCGGGAGCTTCGAGTCTCCCGGAACAGCGTGAAGAAGGTGCTGGCCTCGGGAGAGGTGGCCGTGCCACCGATGGAGCGCGACACCGCGCTCGATGACCATGTGGACAAGATCCGAGCGTTGCACGCGGTCTGTCGGGGCAAACGGGTGCGGGTGCACGAGGAGCTCGCCGCGCAGGGAATCGAGGTCGGCTACTCGACGCTGACCGGCTTTGCTCGAGGCGCCGGGATCGGCGCCGTGGAGAAGCGGCGGGTCGGGCGCTACCGGTTTGAGCCCGGCCAGGAGATGCAGCACGACAACTCGCCCCACCGCGTGGTGGTCGGAGGCAAGGAGAGAAAGCTCGAATGCGCAAGCTTGATCCTCTGCTACTCGCGACCAGGCGCGGACGGCGCACCCGGGATTCCTGAAGTGGGTCAAGGGTGAGGATGTGGTGTACCCGTTCAGGTTCGCGACCGCGATGATTCCTGGACCAGGTCTGAGACACACGACCTTCGCAGTCTGGGAGAGTCGCGAACCTACCGATCCGAGGCAGGTCGTCTTCAGCCTGACCCGCCTCGGGCCGCGCCTGGGCTCCCTGAAGGCATCAGCGACATCCAGCAGGACCATGCGGACCGGGCCTTCTGGGAAGATCCAGCGTCTCACGCTGACCGCCAGCTATACCCAGTGGAATGGGAGAACCTGAACCCAGCACCAGCTTGGCGGTAGTCGCCGATCAGTCCATCGAGGCCAGCCCCGCCCCCGATGCCCCAGCTGTACCTCACGCTTCGTCGAGCACAGCAAGGATCTCCTGGGCGTCGGTCGACGGTGTTCTGGTCAACATCCGGAACGTGCCGGAAGACGACAAGGGCCGATGTGTCTGCCTTGTCTGCGGAAGCGGGCTCGTGCCCCGCCGGGGGACGAAGAGGGCCGTGGCACTTCGCCCACTCGAAGGGCGCCCCTCCATGTCCGCTTCACAGCGAAGAAGTCCTGAAACGGTTCGAGGCCAAGCTCCGACTGAAAACCGAACTCGAAAACCTCGATCAGCTGCGCATCTCGGTGACCTGCCGATCCCGCAGAGGCACGCGGTCCAACCACTTGGTGGTTCCTCACGACTGGGTCCACGGTTGGGACGAAGTGCGAGTCGACTTCGCCGCTGACGGCACGGCACCCGATTTACTCCTCCTTCGGGACGCTCAGCCTATGGCGGCGATCGAGGTCCGGGGCTCGGTGGCCCGGCTGCAGGACCACGATGAGCAAGTGTGGGCGTTTCGTGAGCTCAAGGGCGACGAATAGCGCCAAGACGTTGGAGCGGCGCATGCGGCTCAAGTGATCAGGAACACTACGGTTGGACGACGTCGTCCCTCCTGCAACGCCAGCTACACTGAAACCGCCCCGGCCACCCAGTGACGTCGCGAGCGCACGTCACCCCCGCCTAGTAGTAGGTGGCTGCCCTGGCGGAGGCTGAATGTTGGTCGGAGACCTCTTCCCTCAGATACCGAATGCGCGCCTCGCCTCCGAAGCGCTTGAGTTCAGGCCAGAGAGCGTCGAACGCGATCTGGTGTTGCTCAAGGTGGCGCTCAACTCGTTGGCCCGCGGCGACCATTTCTGGGACGAGGTGCGCGCCGCACATTGTGCCCTCGACGACCTCGACGACCCGTACGGAACAGTCGCCATCATCCGGCTGGACTTGTGCGTTGCCCCGATGAACGTGGCAGCGGCGCAGAAGAGAGTGAGCCAGGCGTGGGAATTCACAATGCGTTCCCTGCTTCCAGGCGATCCGGGCGAGAAGGTGGTCGACGCCCCGCTGGGCGCCGCGTTCGCCGCAATCCGTGCGTACAGCCGCCACGTGGAGAGTCTGGTCGACACGCTCGTTGAGTGGTGCTTCCCGTTCTACTGGCTGGCTCGGCACACCGACCGCAGTCTGGACGAGCTTGGGCAGGAGCTCTGGCCCTTGATGAGTAGAGCATGCCACCGGCAGCTACGCACCCCCAGAGGCGCGCTGGCCGCGTGCTCTCTGTTGGACTGGGTTGCCGTGAAGTACCCATCAGTCCTCGGCGACAACCCTCTGGTCCCCGTTGTTCGCGGCGCCTGCGCAGACGCGGACTGGCCAGTAGAGTCCGCTTCTATTCTCTCCTTCGGCCTTTCATCACGGATCGGGGAGCGACTCGGGCTGCCGGTCGCGGAAATCGCTGAACGAACCATCCGGCGGCACGGGAAACTTCTTCGCGGACACCAGCTGTTCCAGCTTCGGGTGACCACGGTCGCCCACGACGCTGACCTCGCACTCGCCACGACGTCGCAGCTGGACGCTGACATTGAGCAGTACGAGTCGCAGTTCGCCGGCGATGAACTGTCGCGACGCCGCGATCGGTCAATGCTCTTCCAGCTGATCACACCGCTGGTTCGGCTCGCCATCGAAGCAGCCCGTCGTGATCTCTTGGTGGCGACCATCCACCTCTGGATGCGCGGGGGCACCGACAAGAAAGACAGCAGCCTGCTCGTCTGCATCCCGACGAATAATGGCATCGCGACCTGGGTGCCGATCTCGGGACCACAGAAGCTTGCAGAACCGGGCTGCTCACACGTTGACCTCATGAAGCTCACGAATCGTGCGCTTGGTGCTCGGATAGCGGTGAATGATGCCCCTTCATTTGAGCTGGAGGCACTGGGCCCCGTTGGCGTGCCGGTGGGCACCGCCGCGAGGGAGTGGCATTCATGCATGGCGAACTACTACTTCGAGGGCGTGAACCTCGGGCCCCGCCCTGATCAGGCGCGGCTCGTGGTCGCGCCGTGGCTTGGGCACCCAATCCAACCACTCATGATCGAGCAGGTCGGGTGGACGCTTCCCATCGCGGCTCACGGGCTGCTCCGCCTGGAGCCAACGGACCGTCGTCGAGCAGTTCTGTTCGCAACACCGATGCTGGGAGCGGATGACGAGGTTTCGCTCGTGGAGTCCATCCTTCTACGTAACGGCTGGACGTGCGACACCATGCGCGGAGAAGATGCTTCAGTTCGATCTTTCAGAGATGCGTATATGGGGTCCGAGTTCGATCTCATCTGGGTCTCTGGACATGGAGAACTCGATCACTTTGACGTCGGCAGCGCTGCCATCCATCTCGCGGACGGGCATGTAGAAGCTGGACAGCTGTTGCCGCCGACAGCGAGGAATCAAAGACTGCTGGTCGTCAATGCCTGCGACATGGCGCACGCCTCAGTCGCAGGCGGGCTGGCCGAACTGGGCCTAGCAGCGATTGCGTCCGGACCTCAACAAGCTGTCATCAGCCACATGTGGCCATCACACTGGGCGGCGGCTGCTCTGTTCGGCGCCGTGCTTGCCACGGAACTTGGGAACAACGCCGACGTCGGTCTGGCCTTTGAAGCCGCTGTTCGACACTACATCGAGGGGCCGGAAGCATGCGTGAAATCGGCATTGGCTTCCACGGAGGGACTCGATTCTGAGATGCTTGCCCGGTTCGTGCGAAATGTCCCGCAAGACTGGGGCATACTCGAGTGGGGCACCCCTACGATGTTCGCATGAGGATGCCCCGCCCCTGGAGCGGACAAACCTCACCGATTCGTGTTTGAGGTAAATGCCCTGGCCGCGCGTCTGTATCCAGAGAGCCGGCCAGCCCGACCATCTGGGGTGAGCACACCTTCATCGAGCATTCCTCGGAGGATTCGACTCGCCGTCCGCTCGGACACGGCGAGTTGCTCCGCGAGACGCCCCCGAGTCACCCGTCCCTCGCCATCGATCAGGTCGAAGGCGACCCCCCACCTTGGATCACCGCCTTCGGCCAGTGCCCCCACCAGTCGATACTGGGTCGCATTGCCGCGATGCACCTTCTCCACCCTCCCCTTGACGACAAGCGTGGAGAGCGATCTCTGGAGGTGCGAGCGGGAGACGCCGAGCACGTGAGCGAGAACCCGCGCCCCAGTCGGTCGTTCCTTGATGAGCCCGACAAGCCTCTCTTCCAAGGGCTCCGCCGACCCGGGCAACACCTCCAGCGGGCGTTCCCGCTCCAGTACACTGGTGATGTCGGCGCCACACACCCGACGCCCCCTACCGAGCAACGCGGCCCGGAACATCACCCGCTGAAGCTCGCGGACGTTTCCAGGCCAGTCATGGGCCAGGAGCACCGGCACCGCGTCCCGCTTCAACCCCTTCCGACAAGCCACCAGCCTGTCGCTCTTCGCCAAGAAGTCCTTGGCGAGCAGCACAATGTCATGCCCGCGGTCCCGGAGCGGCGGCAGCTCGACCAGCCCCCAGGCAAGCCGGTGGTAGAGGTCCTCGCGGAACCGCCCCTCCCGGACCATCTCGGCCAGATCCCGCCAGGATGCGACCACGACCCGGACATCCACGCGCACGCGCTCGGTCGCGCCGATGCGCTTGACCGTGCCCTCTTGCAGGAACCGGAGCAGCTTCGCCTGCATCTCGAGCGGGAGGTCGCCGATCTCGTCGAGGAACAAGGTGCCACCACTCGCCTCTTCGATGAGGCCTCCTCGTGCGGGGCCAGCGCAGGTGAACGCTCCGCGGGCGTGGCCGAACAGTTCGTCCTCAACGAGGTTTGCCGGGAGGTTCGGGCAGTCGACGACCACGAATGGGCCTCGCCGCCGCCGGCTGTGAGCGTGGACGTGCCGAGCGACGAGCTCCTTGCCCGTTCCGGTCGGCCCATTGATGACGATGGGCGCGTCCGAGCGAAGCGCCGCGCGACCCGAAGCGCATCGAGGAGCTCAGGACAGCGGCCCACGAAACGCGGTGCTGCGCTGTGGGGCGAGGTCGACATGGCACTCCCGAAGGTTCAGGAGCAACCTCACGCGACCCGGCGACCAGCCGTAGGACACCTGGACTTCGGCGTGGGACAGTTCGTTATTTCCCTACCTTTGAGCAATATTTTCGCTGCCAGAGCAAGGCCTCCTCGGAGTGAGGAAGTTATGCTGGCGTGCCGGCCAAACGCCGGGATCCGGCATTCCACCGTCTACGACGAAGTCCGGAGAACCCCGGATGGCGTGCCCAACTGTCCCACCGAGAGCGAGGGCTGTCCCACGGGCTCAATCCATCACAATAGTGGCTGGTGGCTGGCGCGCAATCGTGATCACTGGCGACCTTCGCCTGCTACGGTGGTCCCAGGGCAAGTGACATCGTGTCGGCGTGATCGCGACCACGGGTTCAGGTCGCGGGGACACGTTGCCGGTTGGAGGGAGTCGGATGGGTGGAGTACGACCGAAGAACCCCCGGTCTGGGGATCGCGCCGAGTATCTTGGGACCTTCCTCATCTCGTGGATCGCGCAGGCGGTGCCAATTCCCCGCCAGGAGGATTTCGGCGTCGACTTCCGCGGCGGTCTCCTCCACGAGACCGGCGGGATGATGATGGTGGGACGACGCTTCGCAGTCCAGATCAAATCGAACCTGGACACGCTCTTCCTTCCCGTGGGGCGCCCCAAGAAGCGCCGACGAAAGGTGTGTTGGAACGAGGGCCAAGTAAGGTGGCTACTGGGCCGGCCTCCTTTCGTCGTGGACACGACTCCGCTCTTCCTCGGGCACGTCGACCTGGAGAAATCAGAGGTTGCCCTCTACTCCACAGCACCCATGTGGAACGCGCGATGGCTGGGCTATCCGACGGAGATTGAGTTCGACCGGCACAGCTGGCCGCCCGCTGCCGACGTTGAGATGGGACGACAACCGTTTACCCTCCGTACGATCGACGACTGCTACCCGGCCGGTGCCCCCGAGCCAATCTCCAGCCTCGGGCGTGTGGTCATCCCTGTGGGACCGCCCGTCGTCCGCATCCGCCTGTCGGATGCAGCGTCCGACAAGGCGGCGCAGCTACGCAGGCAGATCGTGGCGACGATGGACGAGTGGATTCGCTTGGACACGCTGAACCGGTTGGCGTCGACCTTGGAAGTGCCTGCTTGCTTCTGGCACGCAGCGTGGTCAACGAACGTACCTCCCGTCGCGGCAGACCAAGAGGCCTCGTCCTATGCGCATTCCGATCCAGAGGGCGGACTGTCGGCGGACGACATTGAGCGCAGCCTGCGGCCCTTCGTGCTGGCCTGGGACCGGGTACGGACGGCGCAAGGGGGCAAGTCCATCGCATCCGAGATTCAAGATCGCGCGCTTCTCGACAAACTGAAGGCCGATCCGGTCAGACGTGCCGTTGAGATCGAGAGGTTGCGCACGACCCACGGGTCCCTTGCCCGCGAGCAGATCTCGGTCCCTGCGACAGAGAGAGAGGAGTAGAAGGTAGCGCCTCAGGACAGGTGCGCGGTCAGTCCGAGCGGCCGCAAGCGATACCCGAATCCGTCGACATCCTCGACCACGGCATCCACTCCGAGCGTCCGTCTGGCCTGGGCCTTGTAGCGCTCGGGAATTGCCTGGCGAAGCCGCGTGAGCCGCTTGCGAACGGTGCCTTCTGTCGGGGCGCTCCCCCGCTCGTCTCGTAGGTGCTCGCGGATTTCGCCGACCGTGAAGCAGCAGTGGCCGTCGGGCGCTTTGCCATCGACCAGATCCTCATGCCAGCGCTCGACAAGAAGCCGAAGAATCGGCACAAGCCCCGAGGCTCGCGTGCCGAGCACCTCAACCCCATCCAGTGTCGCCGCCTTGTCGGTCACCACCAGCTCACACGCTCCCAGGAACTGTCGGTACACCGTAAGCCCTCCGCCAAGGTCGGAGGCGCAAGGCAGTCGGTCGCATGATCTTCCCGGCACATGAAGTCGTGGGAGGTTCGATGGCCGCGAAGAGACGAAAGGTGCGTGACAAGCGTGATGCGTGGGGGCACCTCACGGGGCATCCGGGCCTCCCCGATCTCCGTCACCAGCGGAAGACGCCTACGCGTCGTGGCGCCTGGTGGCTCTTTCCTGATGGGCCCGATATGCGGCGCGCAGAATCGACCGGGGAAATGTAGATGGACGCGGAATGGGAGCCGTCAGCCGATCCGAACTGGCTGGACGACGTGGACTGGCTGGAACTAGAAACGGAAGCGCGACGGATGGATTGGGGAGAGGCTCTCGGCCAGGAGCTGCTTCGCTCCGCAGGTCGGTTCACCATGGACGGCATTGGCGTCTTCACCTTTCGACCCAACGCTGCCCGACCAGCGGATGGCCCCGGCAACATCGAGTTCGCGTCCGAGGATGGGTTGACCAGGGCGGTGTTCGAGTTCGGCGTCCCTTGGCGTGAGATCCCGCCCGGCTCCCTGCGCTTGTTTGCGCTTTTTCGGACCGCACGAGGGAAGGAATCGGTAGAACTGCCGGGGCTGGGCACTATGGTGGTACGGAAGCGCACTCTGGGTGGTGAGACCCGGTCCCTGCTGATTCTCCGTGCAGACCGTGCGCTCAGGGCACAGTTGACCGCGTCGGGGGTGCCGCGGCTTCCAGTCACCCCAGAGGAACTCGGGCTCGGCTGAACCCCGCCTGGAGCGCCGCACGTTCGGCCTCTTCTATGGTGGGAGTGCCCGCCATGGGCGCTACAGCCTGGCCGACGGGCCCAGCAGGTCGTCAGTTCCCAAGCGCACGGCGCGGAATGCGAAAGCGGCAGGTCGGGCGGACCTGAGTGACTCCGCTCTAGTAGGTGGTTGCCTCGACGAACGTTCGAGCGGGGCCGATCCAGCTCCTGTCGCTGCTCATCGGTGAGCCGAGGGTTGCCTTCTCTTGCTGTTCCACTGTAAGCGTCCGGCCGCACCCGTCTTGTGCCGGCCAGCCGCCTGAGCTACCCGGAAGCTCGGTCGAGCCACTGCTGCCGAACCGCCTGCGGCGTCAGCTTCCGAGCTGGCTCGTCCAAGAGCCCCACCACCTCCCGGAGATACTGACGCGGGTCGATGCCCTGGAGAAGGCACGTGCCGATCAATGCGTAGAAGATGGCGGCCACCTTGGCGCCTCTGGGAGACCCGGCGAAGTGGTAGTTGGCCTTCCCTTTCACCGGTCTTCGTAGGTCACGCTCTGTAGCGTTGTTGTGGCAGGGAATCGCTGGCTCATCGACGAAGACGACGAGGCGGCTCCGTCAGGACTGGGAGCTCAGAGGCTTTCTGCTGCGGGGCGGCGTAGCTCGGGCGGGTACAGGGTGGCTCAGGCGGCCAGGAGGAACTGGCACAGCTCCTCGGTGCGGTCTCGGTGGTGCT